>Ga0187780_10000423_pt1 | contig 31719 bp, 27 predicted proteins | sample 1015_Q2_SP10_20__FD_132429 | JGI IMG/M metagenome (GOLD analysis project Ga0187780, IMG submission 132429) | Tropical peat soil microbial communities from peatlands in Department of Meta, Colombia - 1015_Q2_SP10_20_MG | ecosystem: Environmental > Terrestrial > Soil > Wetlands > Peat | place...
GCCCGGAGATGACGCCGAAGCTCAGTCAGGGCGTCACTACCGTGGTGTCTGGCAATTGCGGAATCTCACTCGCACCGGCGCCTTCGCCGCTGCGCGCGCCGGTGATACCACCGCTCGATCTGCTGGACGGCGAAGGCGTCTGGTTTCGCTTCCCGAGCTTCGCTGCCTATGTGGAAGAGCTGCGTGCCCGCCCGGCGGCGATAAACTGCGCGCCGCTCGTGGGACATACGACGCTGCGCGTTGTCACGATGGATGATCTGGAACGGCCGGCGCGCGAGACGGAGATCGATCGGATGCGCGGCATGGTACGCGAGGCTCTGGCGGCCGGTGCCATCGGAGTGTCGACCGGACTGTATTACGAGCCGGCCGCTGCCGCGCCGACCGAAGAAGTCATCGAAGTATGCCGTCCGCTGCGGGAATTCGATGCCCTCTACGTCACGCACATGCGCGACGAAGGCGCGCACGTCCTCGATTCTCTGGAGGAGAGCTTCCGGATCGGGCGCGAGGTCGGCGCTCCGGTGGTGATCTCGCACCACAAGGTCGCCGGCATCCCGAATCACGGGCGATCCGAGGAGACCCTGCCGTTCATCGCCGAGCGCATGCGCCATCAAACCATCGGGCTCGATTGCTATCCGTATGCAGCATCTTCGACCGTGCTTTCGGTCGAACGGACGACCATCGCGACGCGCGTGCTCGTCACCTGGTCGAAGCCTCACCCCGAGCACACCGGGAAGGACCTCGCCGTCGTGGCAAAGGAAATGGGCGTGACGCAGCCGGAGGCGGTGGCGCGCTTGCTGCCCGCTGGCGCCATCTACTTTTCGATGGACGAACACGACGTGCAGCGCATTCTTTCGTTCGAGCCCACGATGATCGGCTCCGACGGCCTGCCGCACGATGCCTTTCCGCACCCGCGCCTGTGGGCCACTTTCCCGCGGGTGCTGGGCCATTACAGCCGCGAGCTCGGCCTGTTCTCGCTGGAGCAGGCGGTGCACAAGATGACCGGTTTGACGGCTCGCACCTTTGGCCTCGACGATCGCGGCGTGCTGCGCGAGGGCGCTTTCGCGGACATCACTTTGTTCGATCCGGCGACCGTCGATGAGGCCGCAACCTTCGAGAATCCGACGGCGCCGTCGAAAGGGATCGAGACGGTCGTGGTGAACGGCGCGGTGGCGTGGCAGCGAGGCCGGGCGACGGGGGCGCGAACAGGGCGTGTGTTGAGGCGACGCCGAGATACCAGATAATTACCCCTCACCCTGCCCTCTCCCGCAAGGGGAGAGGGAGTTTTGCTGGCTCTCCCGCAAGGGGAGAGGGAAACCAAAGAGACGGGCGTGGAGATCGCAAGGGAGGTAAGCATGAAGGTGGTTTGCTCGCTATTCCATTCCCTCCCCCGCACGTGGGGGAGGGTCAGGGTGGAGGTAAAAGGGAGATCCGCATGAAGGTCGTTTCCGGTTTGGTCTGCGGGGTTGCGCTGAGCCTCGCAGTCGCAACGGGTCCCGTCTGCGCACAGCAGAAAGTCCTGAAATTCATTCCGCAGGCCGACCTGCGCATACTCGATCCGATCGCGACCACGGCCTACATCACTCGCAACCATGGCTACATGGTGTACGACACGCTGTTCGCCACCGATGCGAAGTTCCAGATCCAGCCCCAGATGGTCGACAAGTGGGTGATCTCTCCCGACAAGCTCACCTACACCTTCACGCTGCGCGACGGACTCAAGTTCCACGACGGCCAGCCGGTGCGTTCTGCGGATTGCATCGCGTCGCTCGAGCGCTGGTCCAAGCGCGATGCCCTCGGCCAGAAGCTGGCTGAGGCTACCGAGTCGTGGAGCGCGGTGAATGACAAGACCTTCCGCCTCAAGCTGAAGAAACCTTTCCCGCTCACGCTGGACGCGCTCGGACGGCTCTCGTCCAACGTGCCGTTCATCATGCCGGAGCGCATCGCCAAAACCGATCCATTCCAGAACATCACCGACGCCACCGGTTCGGGCCCGTTCAAGTTTGTGAAAGAAGAGTGGGTGCCCGGCAACAAGGTGGTCTACGTCAAGAACATCGACTACGTGCCGCGCAAGGAAGCCCCCTCCTGGGCCGCTGGCGGCAAAGTCGTGAAGGTGGACCGCGTCGAGTGGATCTACATTCCGGATTCGGCCACGGCCGCTGCCGCAATTAATGCCGGCGAAGCCGACTGGTGGGAGCAGCTGCCGCCGGACTTGATCCCGGTCCTGCGCGGGAACAAGGACATCCGCGTCGAGAACATCGACCCGCTCGGCTCGATCGGCGTCATCCGTTTCAACTTTCTCCATCCGCCGTTCAACAATGCCAAGATGCGCGAGGCGCTGCTGCAGGTCGTGAACCAGAAGGATTACGTGGTGGCGATCGCGGGCGATGAGAAAAACGGGCGGACCTGCTACTCCTTCTACACCTGCGGCACGCCGCTGTCGTCCGAGATCGGCGCCGAGGGGCTCAAGGGCAAACGCGACTTCGAGCGCGCCAAGAAGCTGATCCAGGAGTCCGGCTACAAAGGCGAGAAGGCCGTCATCATCTCGGCCACCGATCAGCCCATCGTACACGCGCAGTCGCTGCTGACCGCGGAGCTGCTGCGCAAGCTGGGCGTCAACGTCGAGCTGCAGGCCGGGGACTGGGGCACGCTCATCACCCGCCGCACGTCGAAAGAGCCGGTCGAAAAGGGCGGCTGGTCGATCTTCCACACCTGGCTGGTCGGTCCGGACATGATCTCGCCAGCCAATGCCCCGATCCGCGCTTCCGGAGACAAAGCGTGGTTTGGGTGGCCGAGCGACGCCAAGCTCGAGGAGCTGCGCGAAGCATGGTTCAACACTTCCGAGCCGGCAGCGGGCAAGAAAGCAGCCGACGCGGTTCAGGTTCAGGCGTTCAAGTTCTTGCCTTTCATCCCGACTGCGCAGTTCATCATCCCAACCGCATATCGCTCCAACTTGTCCGGAGTCATCGTCGCGCCGGTGACTTTTCTGTGGAACGTGGAGAAGAAGTGAGCGGAAGGTGCAACCACCCCGTCGCCTTCGGCGCCACCCCTCCTTGAAAAGGAGGGGAGAAAAACAAGCATCTCTCCCCTCCTGCGCGAGGAGGGGTGCCCGCACAGCGGGCGGGGTGGTCGTCTCCACTTTGCTGCGCGCGGCCGCCTTCGCTATCGTCCTCGCCGCAGGCCCCGTGGCGGCGGAGCAAAAAGTCCTGAAGTTCATCCCGCAAGCGGATCTGCGCATACTCGATCCGATTGCCACTACGGCGTATGTGACGCAAGACCATGGCTACATGATCTATGACACGCTGTTCGCGACCGACGCCAAGTTCCAAATCCAGCCGCAGATGGTGGACAAGTGGGTCCTGTCCCCAGACAAGCTAACCTACACTTTCACGCTGCGCGACGGTCTCAAGTTCCACGATGGGCAACCAGTACGCTCGGCCGACTGCATTGCGTCGCTGCAGCGCTGGGCCAAGCGGGATTCGCTGGGTCAGAAGCTCGCCGAGGCGACCGACTCATGGAGCGCAGTCAACGACAAGACCTTCCGCCTCAAGCTCAAGAAACCATTTCCGCTGACGCTCGATGCGCTCGGCAAGCTTGCGTCGAACGTGCCTTTCATCATGCCGGAGCGCGTGGCCAGGACCGACGCGTTTCAGAACATCACGGAAGCGACCGGTTCGGGCCCTTTCAAGTTCGTGAAGGAAGAATGGGTGCCCGGCAACAAGGTGGTCTACGTCAAGAACACTGACTACGTGCCGCGCAAGGAGGCGCCGTCGTGGGCCGCCGGCGGCAAGGTGGTCAAGTTCGATCGCGTCGAATGGATCTATATCCCGGATCCTGCTACAGCGGCTGCCGCGCTGAACGCAGGCGAGGTCGACTGGTGGGAGCAGCTCCCGCCCGATCTCATCCCCGTACTGAGCCACAACAAGGACGTCCGCATCGAGAGCCGCGATCCGCTCGGCTCGATCGGCATGCTGCGTTTCAATTTCCTGCAACCGCCGTTCAACAATCAAAAGATGCGCGAGGCGGTGCTCCGCGCCGTCAATCAACGCGACTACGTGCTCGCCATCGCAGGCGATGAGAAGCACGGGCGGCCCTGCTATTCCTTCTTCACCTGCGGGACGCCGCTGTCGTCTGAGATCGGCGCCGAGCCGCTGAAAGGTAAGCGCGACTTCGAGCGTGCGAAGAAGCTTATTCAGGAAGCGGGCTACAAGGGTGAGAAGATCGTGATCCTGTCGGCTACCGACGTGCCTTTCGTGCACTCACAGGCGCTGATCACAACCGATCTGTTGCGCAAGCTCGGCCTGAACGTAGAGCTGCAGGCGGGGGACTGGGGCACGCTCACTACGCGCCGCACATCGAAAGAGCCGGTCGACAAGGGCGGCTGGTCCATCTTTCACTCGTATGCGGCCGGCGCGCAGCTCATCTCGCCGGCCGGCGGGCCGCTCCGCGCCTCCGGTGAAAATGCATGGTTCGGCTGGCCGAGCGACAGGAACCTCGAAGAGCTGCGCGACGCATGGTTCAACGCGACCAACGCGGCCTCTGCAAAAGCAGCCGCCGACGCAGTGCAGGTTCAGGCTTTCAAGTTCCTGCCCTTTATTCCAACGGCGCAATTCGTGATCCCCACAGCGTACCGGTCGAACCTGTCCGGCGTGATCGTCGCGCCGATGATCTTTCTGTGGAACGTGGAGAAGAAGTGAACGGAATTCCAACCACCCCGCCCACTATCGTGGGCACCCCTCCTTGGAAAGGAGGGGAGAAAATTAGTCTTCTCCCCTCCTCTCACGAGGAGGGGTCGGCTGAAAGCCGGGGGTGGTGTGGGTTCAAATTGAGAGCATTGTGATCACCTACATCCTCCGCCGCCTCGGCGCAACGCTGATCGTCATGGCGGTGGTGGCGCTGGTGGTGTTCTCCCTGCTCTTCCTCACGCCCGGCGACCCGGCCGCGGTGATCGCGGGCGACATCGCTACCGACGACGACATCAGGCAGATCCGCGCGAAGCTCGGGCTGGACCGGCCGTTCCTGGTGCAGTTCGGCGGCTGGATCTGGCGGCTGCTGCACGGGGATCTCGGGACCTCCATCTTCACCAATCTTCGGTCACGACGCTGATCGGCCAGCGCGTCCAGCCCACGCTGTCGCTAACCCTCTGCACGCTGGTCGTCGCGGTGTCGATTGCGGTGCCGCTCGGCGTTATCGCAGCGGCAAAGGCAGGCGGCTGGGCGGACCGTCTCGTCATGGGGTTCTCGGTACTGGGCTTCTCGGTTCCGGTGTTCGTCCTCGCCTATCTGCTCATCATGCTGTTCGCCGTGCAGCTTCACTGGCTCCCAGTGCAGGGGTACCAGCCGCTGAGCGACGGTCTGTGGCCTTGGCTGTCGCATCTGATCCTGCCCAGCATCGCGCTCGGCACGGTCTACATGGCGCTCATCGCGCGCATCACGCGCGCCGCCATGCTGGACGTCCTCGCGCAGGACTACATCCGCACCGCAAACGCGAAAGGACTTGCGCCGCGCACGGTGCTGTCGCGCCACGCGCTGAAGAACGCCGGCGTGCCGATCGTCACGGTGGTCGGGCTCGGCGTCGCGCTGCTCATCAGCGGAGCCATCGTCACCGAAACGGTATTCGCGATTCCGGGCATCGGGCGGCTCACGGTCGACGCAATCCTCCGCCGCGACTATCCGATCATCCAGGGTGTGATCCTGCTCTTCTCGGCCGTGTACGTGCTGATCAATCTGCTCGTCGATCTGTCCTATCGGCTGTTCGATCCGCGCATTCGCTACTGACGCGACGCCTTCTGGTCCGAGCAGGTGCGGTCCGGCCACATCGGGGTTTCCCGATAGGGCGTCGCTCTGGATTAGAATGAACTGATCGTCATCTGCACCTGACCTCGCGCGTTCGCCATCTCAAGATGAAATCGTCATCGATGCGACGAATCCTGCTGGCGTTGCTTGTCTTTGCCGCCCTCTTTTGCGAACACGCCACCTTTGCACTGGCGCAAAGCGAGCAGCACCCACTCGCACCACCCGATTTCTCCAGCCCGCGTGCCTCGCTCATGAGCTTCAAGGCGGTGATGAACGCCGTCTACCAACGCTGGAAGACCGAAGGCCGCAGCTACCAGAACCGGGCTCAGCTTGCGGCGGCGGGGCGGTTGGGGCCGATGGCCTTCGACCTGGATGACGTGGCACCGTCGGTTCGGATCAATGTCGGGCGCGAGAGCGCAGTGTTTATCAAGGAGGTGCTCGACCGTATCGGGCTACCGCCTTGGGACGAGATCCCCGACCAGGCGACGCTTGCCGCTAAGCCGGGATTGACCAAGTGGACGATCCCATACACCGAGATCACCCTGGTCCGTATTAAGGATGGGCTGCGCGAGGGTCAGTGGGTATTCAGCTCGGAGACCCATCACCGGGCAGCGGAGTTCTACGAGCGGGTAAGACAGCTGCCCTATCTACCGGGCTCCACCGAGGGTTTGTATGAGCTGTTTGTCTCCGAGCCGGGCTGGTTGATTCCGCAGTCATTTGTTCGCGCGCTGCCCGGATGGATGAAGGCGCGTTGGGGTGATCAGGTGGTGTGGCAGTGGTGCGCACTCGTTCTGACCCTACTCGTCACCGCCGCACTCATGATCGTCATCTATCGCATCGGCCAGCGCTGGTCCCGAGGCCAGCACGGAGCGAGCTACTATCTCGCCGTGGTGTTTCCCCTCTTCGCCTTCATCCTTCCTCAGTTGGCGACGGCCTTTCTTTCCAATCACGTGTTCATCACGGGGCAACTTTTGGCGAACATCGATTTTGCGCTGGACCTGGTCTCCCTGGCTGCGTTGGTCGTGTTGATCATGTGGGTGACAAGCCGGGTGGCGAACGCGCTGATGGCATTGCCTTGGTTCAAACCAGGACAGCTGAACGCGCAACTGGCTCAGTTGATCGTGCGGGCATTGGGTGTGGCCGCCGCCGTAATCGCCGTCTTCGAGGGCGGAAAGTACGTGGGTGTGCCCGTGGCGACACTCATCGCGGGAATCAGCGTGAGCGGTTTGACTGTGGCCCTGGCCGCGCAGGACACTCTAAAACATCTCTTCGGCAGCCTCATGATCCTGCTGGATCGGCCCTTCCAAGTAGGCGATTCGATCCGAGCCAAAGGGCACGAGGGCACCGTCGTGTCAGTCGGCCTGCGTTCCACACGGATTCGAGACTCGAGTGGCCATGTCGTGAGCATCCCGAACGACGAGATGGCCCGACTCGACGCCAAGAAGATGAGCCCACAGAGCTCCCTGCAGCGGAAAGAGGTTCTACGGTTGCGGGCCGATACGCCACCGGAACGGATTCGTGGTTTTACCGCCTTCGTCTCGGGAATCCTGGAGAACCATGAAGGCAGCGATCCCGCGCATCCACCTTCGGTGCGGATCGGCCTTGGCGACGACGCCGTGCTGGTTACGATCAGCTACAGTTATCGGCCAGCGAACGGTGCGGCCTTCGCTGCGTTCAACGAAAAGATCACGTGGCAAATTCTCGAGGGGATGGCCAAGGAAGGAGTCCAACTCGCGCAGGCAAGCAACACATCTCCCCGTGGGTAAACGGGTGCGCATCGATCGCACAGCAGGAAGACAAATTGGCCAAGGCGTTTAGCTTCATTCTTTTTGCAGCCCTGTTCGCCAGTGTGACGGGAACTTGGGCTCGTGGTGGTGGTGGGCAAGGTGCCGGAGGCGGCACCATCTATAGTGGGCAAAGCGGAGCGAGCAACGCTGCCGCTACTAGTGCTGCGCCCCAGACTCCGAAAAGCGAAGCAACGAACCCTACGGGCACATCCAATCTGCCAAGCAACGCCCCCACTCAGACGCCTGCAGCGGAGCAGAACACAGCAGACACCGAGGGAAAGCGAACTGCACCTTCTGGTGCGGACCAGCCCGGTGCGACATCATCTGGCGTTTCCCGATAGGCAGAAATGAGACCACGAAGCCGCCGGCCCATCCTGGTGATGCGACGGATTTGATGAGTTTTGGTCTTTCAGAGTCTTGATCACGGTGTAGGCCAGCCGGTCCGCCACTATCGGCCGTTCGATCCGCGTATTCGCTACTGACGCTGCTCCGCGTTTGCGCGGTGGAGTTGCTTACGTGATACTGACCCTTGGCTCGGAGCGCCTTCCAGAGTGACGCGTTATGTTTCGATTGGATCGACGGCCACTAACTTTGTACACTTACCTATCCATAGTGCTTGCCTGAGTGACGAGATCACATGTCTGTTGCCAATCCATGACAGACCGCGGATTCACGCTCGTTTCAATTCAACGAGACCACAATGGTAGGCTGGGTTTTCAGATTGAGCCGCAGGTCAAGGCGGGGGTCGACAAGCACCCGAGCGATTAACGTGATGCGGCAAAGCATGATGTAACACTGGCAGGCAGCTACAGGCCGGGCGACACTTCGCTCGGCCCGAGACTCTCTACTATAAGCACAAGCCTGAAATCGAATACAGGCACTTCGTACAGGAGACTGACATGCGAAAACTGAATGCAATCCTCATCGCCGTGCTGTTATCAACCCCTGCCTTTGCGGCTTACGCCGCCGACGACAGTGCCGCTCCGACCGTGCAGCAGTCGGGCAATCCGATGGACCAGTCGGGACAAGGCGCGCCGCAGGACACCGGCACCGGAACCGTCGAAGAGGGCGTCGCGGCGGAACAAGGCCGAGGCGATCCATCCGGCGCATCGACCGGCGACCCGGTGACGAGCCCGCTACCGACGGGTCCCGGCCGCGGCGACAACCAGTAGTCCAAGAAAAATATCGGCGCGCGATTCCGCGGCGTGAAGACGCCAGGGGAACTCGCGCGCGTTTCAGCATTACCCGTTCCTAGGGGACCATCATGAAGAAAGGTGTGCCGCGTTGGTTCTGCTTCGCGCTCGTGGCCATGGCGAGTCTTGCCTGGAATGTCCAGGCATTCTCCCAGGTCGATCCGCTTCCCTCGTGGAACGACGGTCTAGCGAAGAAAGCCATCATCGGATTCGTGGAAGCCACCACGACACAAGGCGCCCCCGGCTTCGTGCCGGTAGAAGAGCGGATTGCCACTTTCGACCAGGACGGTACGCTCTGGGTTGAGCATCCGATGTATTCGCAGGTGATGTATTGCCTGGAACAGGTACCGGCGCTGGTCAAGGCCAAGCCGGACTTGGCCAAAAAGCCGCCGTTCAGCACTGTGCTGGAACTGCTCCACGGTGATCGTGCGGCAATGAAGAAACTCAACCTGAAAGATCTCGAAGTCATCGCCTTCGCGACGCTTACAGGTATGTCGGTGGACGACTTCAAGTCGGAGGTCAAGAAGTGGCTCGCCGAGGCGAAGGATCCCCGCTGGAAGCGGCCCTACACCGAGCTCACGTATCTGCCCATGCGGGAGGTGCAGCAGTACCTGCGCGACAACGGCTACAAGACTTATATCGTCACCGGCGGCGGCCAGGATTTCGTGCGCGTCTACGCCGAGCAGGTGTATGGCATCCCGCCCGAACAGGTCGTCGGCACGGCTGGCGCTACCAAGTTTGGCTATGGCAAGGACGGCAAGCCGGTGCTGACGAAACAAGCGAAGCTGGTGCTCAACGACAATGGCCCCGGCAAAGCAGAGGGCATCCATCTGATGATCGGGCGCCACCCCCACGCCTCGTTCGGCAACTCGACCGGCGATCGCGAAATGCTCGAGTACACGAAAGCCGGCGACGGTGCGCGCCTCGCAATGATCCTGCTGCACGACGATGCGAAGCGCGAGTATACGTACGGTCCAGCAAAGGGTTTGCCTGACACGAAGGTCGGCACGTTCACGCAGGCGCTCTACGACGAAGCGACGAAGCAGGGGTGGATCGTGATCAGCATGAAGGACGATTGGAATCGCATCTTTTCGTTCGAAGAGTGAGTATCGGTCGCTATTCAAGCGTTAACCGTGGAGGGAAGTCAAAGATGAGTCGTACGTTTGTGCGTGTTGCAAATGCCGTCACGAGCAGCGCGATGCTCGCTCTCGTCATGGCGTTGTTGGCCGGCCCGGCCGCGGCGGAGAAAAGGGCGAACATCGTCATGCTGATGGGTGACGATATCGGATGGAACGATTTCGGAGCCTACTCGGGGGGAGGCAAAGCACTGGGACACCCCACGCCCAACGTCGATCGCATCGCGCGCGAGGGGGCGATGTTCACATCCTGGTACGGGCAGGCCAGCTGCACGGCAGGCCGCGCCTCCTTCATCACGGGGCGCATCCCGATCCGCTCGGCTCTTTCCATCGTCGTCGCGCCCGGTGACGAAAATCACTTGCGCAAGGAAACACCGACCATCGCGGAGTTCTTCAAGAAGAACGGCTACTCGACTTACTTCTCCGGGAAGTGGCATCTGGGTGACAAGCCCGACTCGTATCCGATCGAGCATGGCTTCGACGAGATGAAGGCTTTCGGTGCCTATTATCCCGGTGTCTACACCTACAGCGACACTTCCCCTTGGTTCCATCCCTGGTTCCCGTCGTTCAATAAGGAGTACGCCGAGGAGTACTTCAAGATCGTCAACATGTACGAATGGGAAGGCGTCGCAGGGCAACCGGCGAAGAAGGTCGGCGAGTTCTCCTGGGACTACCTGGCTACTTTCGACGTTCGCCAAGCAGATTACGCCATCGAGTACATCAAGAAGCACGCGAAAGACGACAAACCCTTCTTCATGGACGTCAACTTCATGAAGATGCACAACCCGAACAATCCCGCGCCGAAATTCGCAGGCAGAACACACTTGGGGCGCTACTCCGATGCAGTCCTGGAGCTCGATGACAACATCGGCCGCATCGTGGAGGTGATTCGCAAGGAGGCGCCAAACACGATCGTCATCGTGACAGCCGACAACGGCGCATGGCAGGACGCCTGGCCCGATGCAGGCACGCACCCGTATCGCGGCGAGAAAGGCAGCTCGTTCGAGGCTGGCTGGCGCGTTCCCGGCATCATGTGGTGGCCGGGCCATATTCCGGCTGGAGCCAAGTACGACGAGATGATGTCGCACATCGACTGCTGGGCAACGCTGGCCGCCATGGTCGGGATTACGCCTCCCCCACACGGCGAATGGCAGGACAACAACGGCAAGCCGATCTACTTCGACAGCATCGACAACAGCGCCTACATCCTCGGCAAGGCCGAGCACTCCGCACGCAGATCTTGGATCTACATCGACGGCGAGACCTTTCAAGCAGTCCGCGTGGACATCGGGGGGGATCCGAAGGAACCGTGGGTCAACATCGCCTGGAAATACACCTGGACGGCGAAGGACACGTGGCTGGGTCCTGATCAGAACCTGGGCTCGATCGGGTCGTTGTACAACCTCACGATGGACCCGTTCGAGAAATACGACATGGTCTTCAACGGCGCGATGGCGTCGCGCATGCCTAAGAGCTCGCCCGGTCAGTATGCCGGGGAGGACAATGGGTGGGTGCTCTCGTTGATCTACCCAGCGTTGATCGAATTCGACGAGTCGATCATGAAGTATCCGAGCATCAAGCGGTTCCCGGGCGGCGCCTCGAATGACCTGGTGCCAAACCTGCAACGCCCGAACGATCCAGTGCCTGCTCTGGATCCGGCGAAGAAGCCGCGCGTGAAGGGTGGTGGCGGCTAAGGGCACCGGTTCAAAAGACCTGGGGCGGCTCAAACGGCCGCCCTTTCTTGCACCGAGCCAACTCCTGGCTGCCCGTATTGCGCAAGTCCGTGACTCTGTCCATGTCTCGCGCGAAGCCGGAGCTCATGCCGCTTGTCGCTATATTCACAATTTTGCTCGGTGCTTTCGGACCGTTCGTGGCGAAGCCTGTCAATGCGCAGTCAGTGCGAGACGCGGTGGAGGAGAAGCTCGCCACGATCCGCATGGAGAACTGGCTCGTCTATACCAACTATGTCGACGGCAGTGAACAAGGCCAATACTGGCCGCGCTTTCTACATTCCGTTCAACCTGTCGCCTGGATGGATGTTCACCCAGCGCATCGATCTGCCGGTCGCCTACACGGACACTGTGGGGCCGCAAAACACCGCGGGAAATTGGAAACTGGGCATCAACGACTGGTTTATCGAGGAAATACTCACTACGCCGGAGCTGATCAAGAACACGACACTCTTCGCGAGCGTGCGCTTTGTATTCCCGACCGCCGGCCTCGGGCCTTTCGGAAACAGTCAGTACGAGTGAGCTTCCGTGATCGGGGTCAGCTAGACTTCACCGTGGGCGCCGCCTACGGACTGGTCGGGGACGACCCGCAGTACCGATACATCATCAACGCAAGCCTGGCGGTCCATTTCTAAGTGGAAGATCATGGAGAGATCAGGCCTGGTCCACCATTTGGACCGCACGGATCGCGCTACGCAGGTGATCCAACACTGAGCGATCGACTGCTGCGCAACCCAAGGAGCATTCCTATGAAGCGAATCCATTTGGTTCCATCAACTGTTAGCGCGCTCGCTCTCTGTGGCACGCTGGGGCTCCTCTCGCCCCCCGTTGCGCCTCAGTCCGCCCGCGACGGGGTGATCTACCTCGACCAGGCCTGGTCGCAAGAGGATCGCGACTGGTACTACAACTTTTCGCAGGGGGCGACCGTGATGTCGTACGACATCTTCCTCAATCTGGAGGTCGCCGACAGTCAGGAGTTATTCCGGTCCGACGCGAACAGCGAGCGTTTCGGCGTGATTCCGCAGCCTGCGAACCAGTGGAGCAACCCGGATGGGCTGCCGATCGGCATCAGCAAGACGGTGATCTCGAAGCCGGCATGGAAGGGCGCGGCGACCGGCGAATTCGCCGGCGTGACCTGCTCGATGTGCCACAACTCGGAGCTTCGATACCAGGGCAAGCGTATCCGCATCGATGGCGGCAACAATAACGCACTTGATTTCCAGGCCTACATCAAGGCACTCGACGCCGCGATGCAGGCGACCCTCCAGGATTCCGCGAAATTCGATCGACTGGCGTCACGCCTGAATGCAACCAGCGCCGATGCCAAGGCGAAGCTGCGCGCACGCTTCGAGACGCAGGCATTGCTGGCCCACGTTTACAGCACGAGAAGCGCCGCGACCCCCAGCCCGTGGGGCCCGGCTCGCCTCGACGCGCTCTCGATGATCCAGAACCGCATGACTGCCAATCTCACGGGGATTCCCGAAAACACGTCCACGCCGATTGCACCCGTGAAACCGCCCTTCCTCTGGAACGCTCCACAGGGAACGTGGACGCAGTGGGCGGCCATCGTCCAGGACCCGATCGCGCGCAATCTCGGGGAAACGATGGGCGTGTACATGGACATCAACCTTCGCGCCAGCTCTGTCGCCGAAGGCCTGTTCGCATCGAACGCCGCGATTCTCGAGTTGCAGCGCGTCGAGAATCAACTGGGGCGCCTGGCACCTCCCAGCTGGCCCGAGGAAGTCTTCGGCAAGATCGACCGCGCCAAGGCGCAGGCGGGGAAAGCGCTGTTCGTGACGCACTGTGCGAGCTGCCACAACGTATGGCCCTATCGATGGACCGAGCCGAACAAATTCGGAAAGCGCTTCGTTCTAGTGGGGCTGGTACCGCAGAGCTCCATCGGAACCGATGCGACGCAGGCCGCGGCCATCCGCCCCTTTGCAATTACCGGTCCTCTCAGTGACAACCTGCCGGGCGAGTTACGCGGCAAAGCCGTCTTGCCGTCGATGGACTTCAAGTATGGCCTTGGACGTTCCATTCTCGAGAGAGCGCTTGCCGATCTCAAGATGACCGACGCGGAGAAGGCGAACCTGCACGGCTACCGCGAGTTCCCGCCGCCGCCGACTCCGGATAGCGTCTACAAGGCAGCGCCGCGGGACGGCGTGTGGGCAACAGCACCTTTCATGCACAACGGATCGGTGCCCAACCTCTATGAGATGTTGATTCCGGCCGGAGAGCGCACGAAGAAGTTCTACGTCGGGCGCGAATTCGACCCGGTGAAAGTGGGCGTCGACACCAGCGGGAAATCCGGCCGGTTCCTGCTCGACACGACACTCGTAGGAAACTCTAACGCGGGCCACTCGTTCCAGGAGGGGCCACGCGGCAACGGCGTGATCGGCCCGTTGCTGACCGACGAGCAGCGGTGGGCGCTGGTCGAGTATCTGAAATCGATACCCGAGACGCCGGGCCGAGTCACTCCGTTCGGCGGACCGCCTGAGGCGCGATAGCCGCGCACACGAGACGCGCATCAGGAAAGGAGCCAGCTATGTCCGATCACATTGACGGTCCCCGGTCGGTTGGTGACCCCGTCGCCGACATCACGGACTTGTTTGCATTCACCAGTCCGGACAATCCCGCACGGACAGTCGTCGTCCTCAACGTATTTCCAGGAGCGGGTGCGGACGCGATCTTTTCGAACGCGCTCGAGCATTCGATTGGAATTCGGCGCGTGGCGGTCGCCGGGATGGGGGACGCTGCGAAGTTTGAGGCGGCCGACGAGGAGATCCGCTTTTCCTGCCGGTTCGGCGTCCTCGAGCGCGACGGTCCGGACAGCAAACCGGTGCAGCGGGGCACCTGTACCCTTCCGGACGGACGCACGCTTCCAGTGATCGTCAATGACGAGCGCGGCACGGCGACCCCAGACGGTGTCTTCCGCGTGTTCGCGGGTTTGCGGTCCGATCCGTTCTATCTCGCATGGAACGTTGGGCTTATGCGAAAAACACCCAACCTGCTTCAGCACGACAACGTGCTGTCGATTGTGATCGACCTCGATACACGCCGCGTGCTCGATCCCGATAAGGGTTCGCTCTTCGGTGCCACTGGGGAAACAGTGCCGCAGCCAAGGCCCGGGGTTCCCGTCGGCCACGAGCCACCGCGCATCGATTGGGTGGGTCGGCCGGAGCAGACGAACGTTCGCCTCAACAATCCCGGGATGCTCCACACTGTGGACCTGCGTGACCTGTGGAATCAGCAGACGCCGTTCGCGATCGCGCCGGAAGTCAGGCCACTCTTCCTGCAACGTCTGAGGGAAAGCTTCGAGAATTACGACATGCGCGACGGCAAAGCGGACTGGACACCAGCGGCGCTGGCAGCGAACGTCAACGTCTTCCTCGATGATTTCCTGCTCTTCGACGTTGCCAAGCCGATCACCGATCAGAGTCATCTCGAGATCGAGAAAAGCACGATCAACGGAAAGCCCTATCAGACCGGCGGCGGCCGCACGCCCGACGCCAACTCGATCGATATCCTACTGACCTGGCTCGTTAACCGCGACCGCGAATTCCTGTTGGGCGGAGCGAACGGCCCGACAAAGCCTGCAACCAAGGTCTTTCCGTATCTCGCCTCGCCGAACACGGAATTGCAGATCGTCGCCGAAAGGATCGATCTCGCCGTGCCACCGGACAAGGTTTGGGCGCTGATCGGTCCGTTCGGCGGTACCTGGAATCCGCTCGTCGCGGCGGTTCAGTTGACGGGCACCGGGGTCGGACAACTGCGCACCATCGAAACGGTCGATGGCAAGCAGATCGTCGAACGCCTCGAGGTCATGGATGACACGAAGCATTTCTATCGCTATACCAACATCAGCGGCATTCCCGTTTCCAGCTACACCGGTTTGCTCACTGTCAAGCCGAAGGGCGGCGGATGCACCGTCGAATGGCATGCGCAGTTCCTTGCCAACGACCAGGCCACCTTCATCGTGAAACTGATCGTCTCCACCCTCTTCAGGGTCGGGCTCGACAGCCTGCCCGCTCGTTTTGGCGCGAAGAAATGATCGATAGTCCCGACGCCGACATCGGATGCTATTCCGTCACCGACGGAGAGATCGCTGTCATCAATCTCGGAAGTGCAAGGCGCCGATCGTGGGGACGCCTTGCTCGCGATCCAACTGCGACGGGCGTTGCCGAGTCGATTGTCGAACAGGAACACATGGCGGCGCAGTTCCTCGGCGATCTTGGCACTATCGAGCGGCTCGAAGCCCTGGCGATGCATCTAGCCCGCGTGGACGCGATGTCGCCTCGAACTGCGCTCATCCAAGCCCGGGTGGCATCGACGACGCACCGCTTTGGCGAAGCGCGGATTTACCTCGCGCGGGCAGCCGAGCGTGGAGCTTCGGCGGAAGCACTCGAGCGTCTCACTCTGAGCATCGATCAGGCATGCGGAACGCAGCTCGACGCGCTTCTGGTTGCGCGGCGATCGATGGCTGCGCAATCCGGGAGCCTCGAGGATCTGGTGCCGCTCGGTGCATTGCTTGCCGACCTGCGCGAATTCGACGAAGCCGACGAAACCTATCGACGTGCGCTGCACGCATACCGGGATGTCTCACCGTTTGCGGTGGCGTGGGTTTGTTTTCAGCTCGGCATGCTCTGGGGAGAGCTCGTCGATGAGCCGCACGAACCTCGGGCGACAAGCTGGTATCGAAGAGCGATCGCGGTTCTCCCTTCGTACGTGAAGGCGCGCGTCCATCTGGCGGAGATCCGGATGGGCTGCGGACGCCCCGACGAAGCGGAATCGTTGCTGATCCCAGCGCTTGCGAGCAGCGATCCGGAGGTGCGCTGGCGACTCGCCGATGCGATGAGGATACAGGGAAGACTTGACGAAGCCGGGCAACAACTGGCGGCCGCGCGGTCGGGCTTCGAACTTCTGCTGGAGCAGCATCTACTTGCCTTCGCCGACCACGGCGCCGAGTTCTACGCCGGTAGCGGCAACGATGCGGCCAGAGCGCTCGATCTTGCGCGGACCAATGTCGCGAATCGCCCGACGCTGCGCGCTTACGAGCAGGCCTATTCGGTGGCGGTCGGTGCCGGCGAGCCGGAAGCCGCCATCGAATTGCTCGCGTCCGCAACGCAGCGCTGGGGCGGCGCTGCGGCGTTCCGGCGCTCGCGCTTGGCGACATGCCGCACCCACTCGATCTCGGAGGGAGGCTCCACATGAGGATCAGCCGCCGAATTTTCATCAAGAGCACGAGCCTCGCTGCCGCGGCGCCAGCGTTTGCGAGCCTCTTTGCGGTTTCTCGAGTACGGGCCTCGCCCTCGACATCACCTCAGCACAACCTCGTTTTCAAGATCGCCGGCTGGAGCGCTCGCGACTTCGTTTCGACCGATGGCTCGCCGCCGGCCGAGGAGGTGTGGATCTCCGTTAGCCGGTCGTGGCGAACTGCATGGCGCTGATCGGACGCCGCCGCCCGTCGCGAAGCGTCGGCAGTCGGGATCCCAGATCGAACCTACTACGACGCGGTCCGACCAGACGATGTCGCAACTGGCAAATCCGGTTCCAGCTACAGTCGATGTCTCTCAAATGACGGAGTGCTTACTCGATGACTAGGCTCGGCCTCTTCATGTTGCTCGCGACGACCCTCGCCGCTGCGACGGGCTGTTCCTCCAAGTCCCTTACGCCTGAGCAGCAAGCGCAGGCGGATCTTTCGGCCTGCGACGCACAAATTCGCAAGGTCGTTGCCGACCCCGCCCGCGCTGACAAGCTCGTAGCGCTCACTGACGAGTTCAGCAAGCTGGGATGGCAAAGCATTGCAAGCATCAACGCGTATCGCGCCAAGGTCGCCGCGCTCAATTCCAACTATGACGCCACGCGAGAAGAGTTCGAAGCGCTGTTTAGAGAGCAAGACGCAGTGCGTACGGACTTTCTGAAAAAGGCACTGACGTTGCGTGAACAGATCAGCGCCATTACCACCGACGCCGAATGGGAGCAGCTGAAGAGTGCTCGGTTGCGGGCGCTGGAGAACGGCCTCCAGCAACTGGGCTCCTGACAGGAGAGGCGTATGTTGATTGCCTTGCTGACGGCTTACCTGCTGATGCATTTCGGCTCGCATTCTTCCGCGCTGAGCGCACCATTCGAACAAGCAGAGACGTTGATCAAGAAGAACGTCTCTGACACCGCGCGGCAGAAAGAGGCGCTTGCGATCGTCGACCGCATGAAGACACAGGCCGAAGCGTACACCGAGAAGCGCAAGAGCATGACGGATGTGCTCGACAAACTCCTCACCAACCGTAAGACGCCAGAGACCGAAGTCGAGCATGCGGGGCAGCCGTTGATCGATGAGGATCGCGTCTGCGCCGAAAAACTCCTGGACCTGCGCTTTCAGCTGAAGGCGGTTTTGACAGCGAGCGAATGGGCGAAGGTGTTTCCTGCTGGTTACGTCTCCGAAAAGACAACCTATGCGCCGGGCGGCCGTTTGTTGTGGACAGCGCGGGGATTCGGTCCAATCGCCTTGCCAAACCTTCAGCGGCCGAACGATCCCGTGCCGGCACTGGACTCCGCCGAAAAAACCGCGCGTGAAAGATGGCGACGGCTTGACGTACAGCAGGCCAGCGCTGTAAGTTCAGACGGGTAGTTATGAACGGTCGCCCACGTGCACGAAGTCACGATCGGAGCTTTTCGTTCACGGACCGCATCTCCTTCGGGTCAGGACCAATGTCTGCGACTATCGGCATCGAACGACGGTAAACCAGAATTAGATAGGAGACCTATGCGCCACGTTCTTGCGATGTTGGGAATGATGTTCATCGCGGCCTGTGCTGCGAGCAAGGCAACCCCGACTGCGCCGCCACCCACCAAGGTTACAGGCGGAGTGCTCGTCAATTTGGAAGGCATGACGCTCTACACGTACGATCGCGATGTAGCTGGCAGTGGAAAGAGCAACTGCAATGGCGAGTGCGCCTTCAAATGGCCGCCATTTGAGGCCGGCGACTATACCAAGCCCAGCGGAGATTACGACATCATCACGCGCGAGGGCGGGGAGCGTCAGTGGACCTACAAGGGCAAGCCGCTTTACCTGTTCAGCGGCGATGCCGGCCCCGGCCAGAATGCCGGTAATGGCGTGAACGGGGTCTGGCAAATCGCAAAGCCGTAGTCCAATTCCGGTTTGGGGCAGTACCTCGCGGGCGCGATCGGTGGCGCCGTGGCTAGCTGGGCGATGAATCAAGTCTGCGAATGACCTTCGTCCACCATTCGCTACTCACCCTCGCGCTCGTCACGCTGCTCGAGCTGATCGTCATCGCCCGGATCCTCCTCCGCCCGCATCGCGATCCTGCCTCTCGAATAGCGTGGATCGTTGTCGTTGGCATGTTCCCGATCTTGGGCATGTTCGCTTACTTGCTCCTGGGTGAGGTGAACATCGGTCGTCGCCGTGCCGAGCGGCTCCAAACCGTCCTTGCGCACATGCCGGCGATCCGGTGTCAGGGGGAGAGTACGACGGACGTTGCGGCCGACATTCCCGAGCGTTACCGGCATCTCTTTCGGCTCGGTCATTCGATCAGCGGGTTCGATCCATTCGGTGGCAATACCGCGCGCCTGCTCCCGGACTCCAATGCCACGATCGACGCGATGGTGGCCGACATCGACGCCGCGAAGGATCACGTGCATGTGCTGTTCTACATCTGGCTGCCGGACCACAATGGCTGCAAGATCGTCGAGGCGTTGACGCGAGCGGCTGGCCGCGGCGTGGTTTGCCGTGCCATGGCCGATGCTCTTGGATCGCGCACGATGATTCGGTCCGACTATTGGCAGAAGATGCGCGCAGCCGGGGTGCGCGTGGCTGCAGGCCTGCCCACAGGCCATCTTCTAGTGCGCATGTTCGTCGGACGCATCGATCTCCGGAACCACCGCAAGATCGTGGTCATCGACGATCGAATCACTTATTGCGGCAGCCAGAACTGCGCCGACCCTGAGTTCCTGGTGAAAGCCAAGTACGCGCCGTGGGTGGACGCGGTGATGCGCTTCGAAGGGCCGATCGCTCGTCAGAATCAGGTCTTGTTCGCCAGCGATTGGATGACATACGTGGATGAAAATCTATACGAGCTTCTGGACAAGCCACTGCCCTTCCCCATGCCGGGAGGCGTGTCCGCCCAAGTCGTCGGCACAGGACCCACCGTACGCTACTCAGCCATGCCCGAGATGTTCGCGTGCCTGCTGTCTGCGGCGCGCCGCGAGGTCGTGGTCACGACTCCTTACTACGTACCCAATGAGTTACTGCAGAGTGCGCTGTGCGCGACCGCCTACCGCGGCGTCAACACGAAGATTGTCTTTCCTGCCAAAAACGACTCACGGGTTACTGCAGCGGCCAGCCGCAGCTACTACGCGGATCTGCTCGCAGCGGGCGTCAAGATCTACGAATACGAGGGCGGGTTGCTGCATACTAAATCGCTGACGCTGGATGGCGAGGTCACTTTGATCGGCTCCGCGAACATGGACCGGCGCAGCTTCGAGCTCAACTACGAGAACAATATTCTGTTCTACGATCCCACGCTCACCAGGGCGATGCGCGAACGTCAACAGGACTACATCGGCCGATCGCATCTGGTCACGAAAGAGGCGGTTGCGGCCTGGCCCATGTCGCGCCGACTCTGGAATAACCTCATTGCAACGCTTGGGCCCGTGCTCTGACCTTGCGCACACACAGAGACCCGAAGCGCTATTGACAGTCCGGCTTGCGGCACGCCTCGGCGCGTGCGGTTGTAGCCGATAGCAGCCCCTCCGATGGTGGCCGTTCGCGGTCGCTATCGGACCCAAGGGCGACGTCCATAAGTGTCCGCTATTGAGAGGTCCAATCGAGATCAGCACGTTCGCCTTGAGTTGACTCCCGGGATGTAGGGTCCTAGGCATTCTCGGCCGACTCGCCGCTACCGGCCGGGACTCGATCCAGGGTGACTCCATACGTCGAGGATTTCCTCAAATTGCCGAAATGCCTCGGGTGTCACTCGGGTCATCCCCGTGAACGGATGCTCGAGCGTGGCGATCGAGAGCAGCACGAGCCCGATAGTGATCGACAGGCCCGCGGTCATCAAGCCCTGGGCCCGCGCGTTGCGCGTACCGAAAAACAAAGTAAAGCCGATTGTGACGACGCCGGCACCGATCAGCACGGCCCACATTACGCCGGGTACGCCGGAGTGGGCGCTGAGCAGACGGTCTCGGCGCCGGTCGGCCAGCTCGTTCAGCCGCTGGAGCGATTGCGCATACCAGGCGCGCTGCTGATCGTCCTGCGGCCTGAACTCGTAGTGGGTCCGCCAGATCTGGTTGTACGCATCCCAAGCTTCGCGGCTCGACTTGCCCTCGGCCATCGCTGGCCACTCCTTCTCCGCCACGACTCGGGCATAGGCGCGCAGCTGGGTCTCTACTTGCATGCGAACGTCGGGCGGAAAAACCTGCGCGTCGCGGTACAGATCCGCAAGCGCATTCGCCTCCCGATCGGCATCCTCCTGGGCGTGTCTGAACTGCTCCCATACGATGATCGCGGTAAAACCGAGCAGCACGGCGTATACCACACCGATGACCGCGTAGATGAACCCTGCCACGTCGTTGTGGCGCGCGAGGACTTCCGGGTTGACTATGCGCCGGACCAGCAGGCCGGCGCACACCGCAACAGCGGGCAACACTACGATAAACACGATGTTCCAGAGAAACTCGTGCATCCACATGAGGTCGGCCTCCGGACGTAGAACGGCCGAAGTGTACCGGCATCGACTGCCGGTGCGCTGACGGCGCCGCTTCGCGAGTTTCTACGAGGGTGCGGCGACCGATTCGGCGTGAGCGAAGCGCGACCTTCCGCGCGTCAGCACGCGTCACGAGACTCGTCGTTTGCGGACCGATAGCGGCTTACGCAGAGCGATCCTCCGGATCTCGTCGGCCAGCCATTTGCGTTTCGCCTGATCGGTCGCACGCACCCAACGGGTCGTGTTCGTCGAGCTGCGGGATGTAGGGCCAGCCAAACCAGGCGTCGGGCCGGGGCCCCGACACGCCGAAGTGAACTGCTGGACTGATCAGGTCCACACCTCCCGTTAGGTGTGAAGCACGTTCCAGCCACCCTCGCTGTCCCAGGCGTCAAAGCTGCCTGAGAAATGCGGATCCGGCGACACCCGTCGCGGGGATTCGATAACTCATGGGTTGTAAGTCTTGCGAAAGCGTTCTACAAGATGACGATGGCTTACCCTTCGGCCGCTTGCTGCATTGCAGAGGTGATCCGTAGGTCAAGAGTAAGCGATATGTATGTCATCGGTAAGCTCGACGACGACAGCATCAATGTAACCTCGTCATCGGCTCGGGTCTTCCTCAAAAACGAGAGGATGCCAGAGATCACAAACAGCTTTTTCTCTTACAAGGACTATCATGCGTCAGTCGACGATCGTTGCAGCGCTGTCCGGAGCACTCGCCGCGCATTCTGCACTGGCTGGGACGGAAACCGTGCTTACGTTCAGATATGTCGCGCAGGAAAACTGCATCGCAGCACCCGACTTTACCCCCTTTCCCGACGTGGATCCGTACAACTATCCAGACATCGGATTCAGCGACTTCAATGGCACGCTCGTATTTGATCTAAGCAATCACAAAGCTCTGTTCACCAATCACGGCACGTTCCAGCTCATTCCGCCTCCTCCTCCGGACAATGTTGTGCAGGGCCAGGTAAGTGGGACCTACCCGGCTATCTTCTGGACCACACAGGCACCCTGCACTATGAACTTCACCCTGTCGCCTGATCTGAGTTTCTCGCTTCAGTCGACTTCGGCCGGCTGCCGAGCAGTCGTCATTGGTGGCCGCCCCCCCAGCGAACTTGGTCAGGGGAGCACGGTATTCGATCAGAAGTTGACGGGCCAGTTTGCCCCCGGCATGCAGAGTTTCATCGCGGGCCATTCAGGATGGGACCAACAGCAGCAACCAGTTGTCGAGACGCAGGTCTTTGACAACGGTTACGCGCGGAAGCGGATTTGTACTTCAATCATGCATGGAGTGAAATTTGGTGGAGGTATCCAGTAGGATTAAGCGCCCACTCTGCGGCGATGCCAAACTTGCCTAGTCTACCGGCCGCCAAGGCGAGCACGTTTCGACTTTGATCCGTATGTCATCTGTAGGCCCGTCCGCGCTAGGGTACATATGTCTATTTTGCGCATGAGCGATTGGGCCGATGAATAGATTTCCCGGTGTTGAGCGAGCCGCAAGCTGCATAGTCGGGACGCTGGTTGCGCTGCAGTGCTCGTGCTCTAGTATGCCGCTCACTAGGCAGAACATCTCGGAGAACGCAATCGGCGTTGTAGTCGGAGACGCGCCCCCAAAAGTCGAAGTACAGCAGGGTCCTTCGGTAGAGCGTAAGGTCGGCTCAGAGGCTCTCAAAGGCGTAGGCAAAGGCGCGAGATGGTGCGTTAACCCTGTCGACCCTGACGCTGGCATCGACCTGAGAGGAGTAGACGGCCAGGGAGCGATGCTCTATTTCTTTTGGCTCGTTGCCTGCGAGCCAGTGGGAATCGTCGTCGGCGCGACACTGGGAGGCGCTGTTGAGGCGGCGCGACCGGATGTGCATCTCAACGACGATTTCCGACGGCAAGTCCAGCAGGCCGCAACCACCGCGCAAGTGCATTTAGGACAAGCGTTGGGGCATTACGCCGCCGCCAACGGACTGTCGACGGTAAGACTACCCAGCAAGGCTACGGTGCCGCTTGCCAGCTCCTCGACCAGACAGAGCCCGAATCAAGAACTTCCTGTTTCAACACTCCTCGAGGTCAACGTCGTTCGGATTGCGAGCGTGGCACGAAGCGCCGCTATCCTGGAGAACGGATTCATCGTAGAGGCACGGGTTCGCGTAATCGCTCTTCCGAGCCAGACGGTCCTGGACAGCTACACGTTCGTTAGGCTTCCTACTCATGCTGCGTTCGGTCATGCCAAATGGACACCGGTCCAGAACGATCTATCACAGGCCTACGAGGAGATCGCCGAAGCCGCCTTCGATGAATCGTTCCTGGTGTATCGAGGAAATACGAGTGTGTCGCAGCCTGGAATGCCCAGCGGTCCATCGAATGCGGCGGACCACGCAGGGGCTTCTCCTTTTCCGGAATACACCTTGCGGCCGATTACCCCTGCCGCCGAACCAAGCTCGGGTGATAACGCAGAGGCCGTGTCGATTGATCTCCGGCCGGTATTCGCGTGGGAACCATTACCGGACACCGTGAAGAGGACCCCTGCGGAGGCCGCCAAGATCCAAGACCTGACCTACGAGTTCAGACTCTATCAACAAGGAGCGGATACACCGGTCGTGCGTGCGGGTCTTGTTTTGCCCACATACTCCTTGGAGAACGAGCTTTCACCTTGTACGCGCTACTCCTGGACCGTCCGGGCGCATTTCACCTTGGAGGGGCGGCCGCGGGCTACGGAATGGATCGGCCTATATGACCGCGGGGTGCTGTACCGAGATGAGGGGAGCCGAGCTAACCGCAACGTCAGCCACCGGGGCCTGGGTATAGGTCCAGAGGACAGAGTGGTCGATCCGGCTTGGTACCGCCGCAATAGCTTCCCAGATGGTGTTCCTCGACTCCCCAACGCGGTTTATTACCCGCGCTTCCTGACACGGAGCTCGCACGCGTTTGAAAGCTGTCCAGACACGAGTGGCTCGCGCAATACCACGGCGATGAAGCGCTGATCTGCTCATACAAAGCTTGCCGTTTGGACGTTCGAGGCGACTAGAGCAGACCCTGGTATTCCCCTATCCATTCTGGGTGCAGTCTCCTCAAGATCTCTACGCCTGGATCAGCGACTTGTGACGCTCGCAAACGCTCTCTAGGAACTATCTCAGCTGCGTTACTTATAAGATAGGAGCTGCATCGTGGTCTTTGCCCCAAAGCTATTCTTGTACTCCCATCTGACTGGGCATTTCACGTCCGATGCGATCCAGTAGGCAATGGCTCCGCTGCCACTGAAGCTCTCTCCCTTGTTGTTCCGTCCCGCCGAATATGTCTCCTCGGATACCACCTTGACGGCGGCGAACTGTCCAGCCGGTACAGCGACCGTTTCCCAAGGCCCGGCCGTGAACTTTGAAGCCAAGTCCAGTTGAAACGTTTGCCCCTTCACATGGTCTTGGTCCACCCAGGTACTGCCCGGCTTCAAGGGGAAGCTCAGCCAGTGCAGAGGCGGCGTGAATTCGATTTGCTGTCCATCGGAGAGGGCAACCCTCTTTGCCACTTGATCGCCGTCGGTGCCTTCAAAGATGACCACCCGTGCTGACCCGTCGTCAGCCGTATCGGACAGTGTGACGCGCCCATTAGAAACATCAGTTACCACTGCCGTGTGAACACTCTTCTTGAAACCGAACCGGTACTCATTCACACACGTGTCCCCGACCTTCCACTGAATGCCGGCGATGGCTTCCGGGTGCGAGAGTTCGGGCATCACCGAAGTCTTACTGACATCCGCGGAAGGGGTACCGCAGGCAGCAACTAGGGCTATTGCTGAGAGCGGCGATAGCGTCTTCATATTCATACGATGTCTCTCCCTGTTTGATATTCAACGTGTCTACCTTACTGACACTCGCAGTCGATCCTCCAACGAGTGGAGATTTCAACGTCATGCGGTTAGGCTGCAGCAGTCAGAGCATAAGGTGCTGGACGCTGGCTGCCTAGTACGTAGGCTACGCAAATTGGGATGACACCGGTAACTCTTACGCAAAACGGACGTTCGCGCGCAAGGTAAGTGCGGCGGCGAAAGCGGACACCAGAAAATCCAGGACCCTCGGCGGAGCATGAGAAAGTCCTCCGCCGGAGATAGAGGCATCCGATGACGCTTCGCCCGCGTGCGAGAGGCTCGGGACGTTTCTTACCCATTGTCCACCACGTGCCTGAGCTCTTGCTTCAGCTCGTCGCGGTTTACTGCCTTCAGCTTTTCGGAGCAGGATTGGAGTAAGTCGACCAAGCGCTCCAAATCTCTGTTGGTGCGCCGGACGTGTCGGAAAGTGAGCCGCTGTAGGCGTCGACGGATGCGGCCTCGTTGTCCCGCGAGCATTCGTAGCCAAAGCCTGCGGTTGTAGATAGGCCACTGGCGGCTGCGAAGTATGCACCAGTGCGCCCAGAACTCCCCTGGGAGTTGGCGAAGATCGATAAGCCAAAGTTGAAAACGCTCGAACCAAATATGAAGTTTGTCCATGATCTCAGCCCTTGGGGGTCGCGAGCGCTTCGACTTCATCGGCTTCATGCGGAAGCACTCCCTTGGTGAACTTCTCAACGCCGCGTAAGGCGCTTATCGGAGCGCAGGTGCGTTGCCTTGAGCCGTTCCTCGGATTGCGCCTTGACCCTCGGCCGTGGCTCCCTTAGCCGTTGCATGTACTGCAGGAGTTAGGCGCCGGGGAATCCGCCGACATGGTGCGCAAGTACGCGCATCTTTCGAGCGAGCATCCGGCCGAGTACGCCGATCGCATGTCCGGTGGATTAAAGGCGGTGCAGCAGGATGAGCTAAGAGCGCTGTAGCTCTGCCTCGGAATTCTCGTAACGAGCGATTCAAGAACCGCTGGCGTACCATCCCAGCAACCGCTCGACCGCAAAAGGGGGCCCAATGGGCGCGGGTCGGCTTGGCAGCACTTGCTCGATCTTTGTATTGGTTTTCGCTGCGGTATGGGCGCCCGCAGAGGAGGGCCGAAAGCCACCGAGAATAGGGCAACTGTACGGCACAAATCCTTCAATTGCCAAACCCTACGACGAAGCGTTTCGAGACGGTCTGCGCGGTCTCGGCTACGTCGACGGCAAGAACATTGTTCTCCTCCCACGCTACGCGCATGGCGACCCCAGGCAGTTCCCAGGTTTGCTCGGTGAGCTGATCGCACTCAACGTGGATGTCCTGGTCGTTGCCATAACGGCTTTGCCTGCCGCTATGCAAGCCACACCGACGATCCCGATTGTTGCCCCGGCGATGGGCGACCCTGTGAGCGAAGGGCTTGTTGCCAGCCTCGCGCACCCTGGGGGAAACCTGACCGGGGGGGCCGGAATGGCACCGCAGGTGGAGTCTAAGCGGTTGCAGTTCGCCATGGAGCTAGTGCCAAACCTGGCTCGCGCCGGCTTGCTGTTCGAAGCGACGAACCCAGGCCTTCTGAGGGGAGTAAACGCAACCCGGGGGCTTGCTAGTGAGTCGGGAGTGACACTTCGTACGTACGGTGTTCGCAATTTGGATGAAATACGAAGCGCCCTCGGACAGTTCGAGAAAGACCGCCTTCAAGCGCTCTTGGTGTGGAGCACGCCCCTCATGCTTTTGCATCGTGAGAGCATAATGGAGTCTGCCACCTCCCATAGGATGCCAGTGATCGGTGAAAGCCGAGAGTTCGCAGAGGCTGGTGCACTGATCACCTACGCGGCGAACTATGTTGCGATGTGGGGACACGGCGCCGTGTACATCGACAGGATTCTCAAAGGCGTCAAACCCGGCGATCTACCCATAGAGCAGCCAACCAAGTTCCAGCTGATCGTCAACCTCAAGGCGGCAAAGGCGCTGCGCATCACGGTCCCAGAATCCATCTTGCTACTCGCGGACGAGGTGATCCGCTAAAACCATATCCCAGGTCTTAGACAAGAAGTGCATACCAGACTTTGATCGTCGAGTAGAGCATTTTGTGATGGACAGACGAGCATTCATTGGCTGCTTTGTCCTCGCGGCCCTCGCGGTGCGGCGTGACGGTCATGCCCAGGCCTCGCCCAAGCTCTACCGCATCGGCATACTTGGCCATGGACTAGGCTCCGACTTCTCGGGTCCGCAGCCTCGGAACCCCGCTGTTAACGCTCTTGTGGTTGCGCTGGGCGAGCTCGGCTACGTGTATGGGAAAAATTTCGTGACCGAACCGCGAGGGTCCGGGGGCCAGGCTGCGCGCTTTCCGGCCCTCGCCGCCGAACTGGTCGCTCTCCACCCCGATGTGATCGTGGCTGCTGGAGGGACGCCGTGTGCGGCGCTCAAGCGGGCAACCGCGGCGATCCCAATCGTCATGGCGGCCGGCACCGACCCGGTCGCTGAAGGGCTCGTCCAAAGCCTCGCACACCCGGGTGGTAACTTCACGGGGCTGAGTCATCAGACGTTGGAGACCATAGGAAAGCGACTGGAGTTACTCAAGGAGCTCGCTCCGGGCGCGGCGCCCGTAGCGGTGCTGTGGGACCCGAGTATCACCCTATCCTGGCGGCACGCTGAGGCGGCCGCTCGTGCTCGTGCCTGGAAGCTCTTGTCGCTCGAAATCCGAAGTGCAAGCGAACTTCAATTGGCCTTCACAAAAGCCACTGAGGCGCGGGCTGGCAGTCTGCTGGTGCTGACGGGCGAGTTAGAGTACCCGCACCGAAAGCAAATCGCGGAGCTCGCAGCGGCGAGCCGCCTGCCGGCGATGTACGACCTGCGCGCGTTTGTCGAGGCGGGTGGATTGATCTCCTACGGGGCAGACCTGAATGAAATCTGGCGACGCTCGGCTGGGTACGTCGATAAGATCCTGAAGGGCGCCAAGCCTGCAGATCTGCCGATTGAACAACCGACAAAATTCGACCTTGTCATCAATCTCAAGACTGCCAAGGCACTCGGACTAACTCTTCCCGAATCGATCCTGCTGCGGGCCGATGAGGTGATACGGTGATCCGGCGCACTTTCGCGTTCGCGGTGCTTGCTCTCGCCCCCTGCCTCGAGCCATTCGATATTGCCAGCGCCGCCCACGCGCAGCAGTCGGCGAAAATTCCGCGCCTCGGCCATATCTCGCCTGGGGATATACCCCTACGACAATGGCTTTCTCCAAGTTTTGCAGGATGAGGGCTACATCGTGCCCGGAGAAATTCCCCGCTACGACGCAGCGTTTTGGCGAAGCTTGGTCAAGCGCGGCTACTTCGCCGGGCGGAAGATCCGAATCGAGGTTAGGGCGACGGAGGGGGACTTCGAGCGCGCTCCGGAACTAGCAGCCGAGCTGGTTCGCCTGGATGTGGATGTCATCTTTGCCGTCCCTGCAATTCTGGCAAAGGCTGCGCAGCAAGGCGTTCAGAATGCCCACAAGGCGACCCCTGAGCCGGCGCATTGAGCACAGTTGAATACGCGCGTCGCCAAGCGGAAAATTGCAAAAGAAACGGATTTGTATCAGCGTGTATTAGCGCTCCCAGGCCGATGAGGGTCAGTGAGATCGAGCTTGCCCTCAAAGCCGTTACCGAGCATGCGCACAGTGAACAGAAGCCGGAGACAGATGTCGGAGGAATTCATGAGAGTCTTGTTGCTCGCTATAACAGTGCTGTTAGCTCCAACCCTCCTTGCCCAAGCGTCCAGGGTAGATCAAAAGTTCGGCTTCCGGGACCTGAATTTTGGCGAACCCTTGGATACCAGACAGTTCTCACTCAACAGCAGGAGCAACCCGACCGGAATCGAACAATACATCCGGACGCAAGAGAACCTCCGGCTCGGGCAGGCTACCCTCAGCAGAATCACCTACGTCACTGTTGCGGGAAAACTAGCCAGGGTCAAGATTCAATCTGCCCAAAATGGCGATGACGCGTACAAACTGATCGCTGTGGCTAAAGAGAGCTATGGTGAGCCAGACAAGACTTCGGACGCGGGCAAGGGAACAATTGTCTACTTTTGGTATGGAACCAGAGTCTCTGCGATCGCGTTTCGCCACGACAGCTTAGACGGTCAGCAAGCCGCTCTATTCCTAGCGGACATTGCGCAGGCCGAATATGTCTTGCAACACCTCAGGGAACTGGATCGCTCCGGCGATCTGTAACCCTTCGCAATCCTGGCTGAGAGCTCTTCGCATCTCAAATTCATTACGCCTTCAGTTCCTTCTTCAGCTCGTTGAGAAAACGCCAGTCGGTGCCGTCGGCGATGATCTTCTGCGGCGTGGACTTGATCATCCCAACTTCATGCAGGCGAAGCGCGTAGAAGCGCAAGGTGTCTTCGGGATTCGCTTCTCGCCATCTCTGGTAGGGCAGGCGCTTCAAAGTCTCAAGAGCAAGGTCATAGCGCGGCTCGTAGCCTTTCTCAGCCATGTAACGCGCGGCGCGCGCGGGGTCTGAGGCGCAGACGTCGGTAGCCTTTAGGACCGCCCGCAGCGCGCGCTTAGACGCCACTGGATACTTTTGCACAAAGTCGCGGCGCGACTGGAGCATGCAACAGAAGTATTGGGACCACGGCTGGCTCTCGGCGGTGCTCAGAATGGAATGGCCGATTTTCTTGGCACGCAACTCCAGAGGCTCTGTACCAAAAGCGAGCCAAGCATCAGCTTTGCCGGCGGCAAACTGCTGATAAGCCGTTTCGCTGTCACCCGCGATACTCCAGTTGATGTCCTTTTCGGGATTCATTCCGACGTAGGCGACCATACTGGCTATGAACAGGTGTTCTAGCGCGCCTCGCGCTCCAATTACTACCGTCTTGCCCTTGAGATCGCGAACGGCTCTCACTCTTTCGGTAGCGAACAGCTCATAGCAACCTGCGTGAATGCCCGCAAGCGCAAGGGCTGGGAATCCGCTGTCGATTGCGCTGATGACGCTCGGCGCAGGCGCCATAAACATGTCGGCCTCGGCAGGCCCCTCCTCTGTCTTATTGATCGGCTTGGCGCGCGTTGGATACGCCACCTGGGAGAAACCCTCGATGCGCAGGAACTCCTCAGCGAGGTATTGAGGCGCGAGGCAGGTAGTAGGAAACAGGCTGAGGCGAATGGTGGTGACCTCGGGAGGCGGCTCTGCCGCGGCGGGCCGCAGGCTATAGCCCATCAATGCTGTGAAGCCTCCTAGGGCGGCGAGCTCCTTCACGAACTCGCGACGAGGGCGATGCGGTTCCATGTCTGTACCTCCTTGGGCGAAAAGAGGCGCGCCGGATTTCGTTAGCATACGCCGATTGTATGGTCGGTCAGTTTGCCGCCCGCGCGCTGGCGATGCACGATGGCAGGCCAGCCGATGTCCGCGATGTGGCGGGTTAGACGCCGCGCGCGAGGGGCAGCTCCCGTTAAGGGTTGTCCGATGCCCGCCCTCAGTCGCAAGAGTGCGCGACACGTGAGGCGCGTCAGCGGGCAGGCGTCGGACAAGCCTCAAGGGAGGAAACCGCGGAATGCTCCGGCGTGGTCCGGAGCAGCTACTACACTGCTATGGGGATTTGACTGTTCGCAGTCGGGCTGTGTGCGGCGGTTTGAGCAGCTGAGCGGACAGTAAGATCGCGCGGAGGTGTGGTGGTGGTACTGCGAGGGCGGACTCTTCGCTGCTGCATTGGAGGAGAAGCCACGTCATCGCAGCGCAGGGCAAAGCCGTCCGCTATCGGGGCTGGCCGATGAAGAGCGGACGCCCGGTTGGGGAAAGCGGTAGCGCTGATCATGCTGCGGCTCGCAATGTGGGTGGTGCTCGGATGGATTCTCTGCGGGTGAAGGTCTCGATGATGATCATCGCTGTACCGCAGTGTGGGCAGACGAAGGTAGGAAGGACGTTGGCTGCGGGGAGCTCAAGCGGCTGAGGTTCGGGGGCAGCGGGGAGGACGCAAAGCAGTTCGCGCGCCCGCGCGAGATGGTGCCTGCGCTCGGCATTGGCGATCAGCCCGTAGTGGCGGATGCGATGAAAGCCGCTAGGCAGGACGTGCAGCAAGAAGCGGCGCATGAACTCCTCTGCGGCGAGCGTCATGGTCTTGTAGCGCGTTCTTCCTTTGGCACGGTAATCCTTCCAGCGGAAGGTGACACCGCGTTCGTCGAGCGCGAGCAATCGCCGGTTGGAGATTGCGACTCGGTGGGTGTAGCGCGACAGATAGGCGAGCACCGCTTGCGGCCCGGCAAAGGGGCGTTTGGCATAGACCACCCATTCGCAGTTGCGTAGCGGTGCGAGCCAGTTGGCGAAAGCATTCGCCTCGGCGAGCGCGGCGTACTCGCCGAAGAACTGCAACTGCGAAGAGCGGTGCGCCTTGACCAGTTCCTCGAGGAAGCGGCGTCGGAACAGCCTCGAGAGCACGCGCACGGAGAGGAAGAACCCGGGCCGGCAGGCGACCCAGCGCTCGCCGTCGGGGGAGAGTCCTCCGCCGGGCACGATGCCATGCACATGGGGATGGTGGGTCAACGCCGATCC
>Ga0187780_10000424_pt1 | contig 31715 bp, 34 predicted proteins | sample 1015_Q2_SP10_20__FD_132429 | JGI IMG/M metagenome (GOLD analysis project Ga0187780, IMG submission 132429) | Tropical peat soil microbial communities from peatlands in Department of Meta, Colombia - 1015_Q2_SP10_20_MG | ecosystem: Environmental > Terrestrial > Soil > Wetlands > Peat | place...
ACATGGTGGCATAGTCATGTACTCCCTCGACAATGCCAGCGGGATAGCGGCGATGAGCGTGAACCCGGGGATGGACCAGCTCACCATGGGGCTCAAGGTCCACTTCCTCCGGCCGCTTAGGAAGGGTCCCTTCAGGGCCATTGGGAAGGTGGTGAGGGCGGGGAAAAGCTTCATAGTCGTCGAGGGGGAGGTCAGGGACGCCGACGGGAAGCTCTGTGCAAAATCTCTTGGGTCGTGGTTCATAGTAAAACAAAGGGAGTAATCGGGATGGGTTTCCTCCGAATGGCCGAGGTCTTCCCGCCGTTGTTCCCATACTCAAGAAGAAAGGAAGATCGCATCGACTTCGAACGCAGCATCGAACGCTTCATCCACGAAGCCCGAAGCGTGCGAACCTATGCCGATGTTCTCCTAGTCGCAGACGTCAAGAACACGAGGCTCTTGAAGCTCTCGACGGTCGAGGCAGCCGCTTTGCTCAAGGAGAGACTCGGGGTCAAGGTAGCCCCCGTGCTGGTCGCCCGTGACTCCAACCGCCCCCAGTTTCTGTCGTCAATCCTTACGGGTATGTCGTTGAAGCTAGACTATCTGATGTTCGCCAGGGGGGATGCCTACCCACCCGCCGTCCACGCAGCGAACGTGAGGGACTTCCGGAGGCTTGCAGAAGCCATACGTGAAGCCGACCTCCTCCGCAGCAGGGCCAGAGCGGGGACCAGGTTCCTTGCTCCCGTAAATGTCGAGGGGCTCGCACTGCCCGTCGAGGTGGCGAGAGCCAGGGAGAGGCTCAGGGCGGGGGTCGACTTCCTTCTCGCCCAGCCCCCAACCACGGAAACCGGGGTGCTTGACAGGCACGCCAAACTCCTCCTGAAGGCGAAGCTGACGGACAGGGTACTCCTAAACGTCTTTCCGTTCAGGGACTTGAAGGACGTAAGAGACTGCGAGACCTACTTCGGGTGGCGGCTTCCGGAAAGTCTCCACCGAGCCGCGGCGAAGGGAGGCCGGGCCCTCATCGAAGGGGAGAGGGAGGTGATCTCGGCGCTTCGGGATCGGGGGTTTCCAGGGGTCTACCTGAACACAAGGGGGAACCCTACGCTAGCGGAGCGGCTTCTCTCCTAGCCCCCCATAACCTCAAAACCGTTATATCTGCGTCTCCAGCCGCCACTCCGTTTCATGGCCAACGATAGAGCTATCGGCGGAGGTATTCTGGTCGGAAGCGTGGTTGGAATCGTCGTCTACGGCCTTCTGATTTACTGGTGGCCGCTACTTGTCCTAGAGATCACGGCGTTCCTCGCCGTCCTCGTCCTGCTGGCTATCCTAGCCTGGATCGGATACACAATGGCGACCACGCCGCCCCCAGAACCCATAACTGATATCCCGGAGATGGCGCCAGAGAAGCCGGCCGCTGAGACGGGAACTCCTGCGGCTCCCAAGAAGGATTAGGACTCTCTTCACCTAGAACCGCCGGAGGAAGGAGCGTGCCATCCCCCTGAACTTCGAGTCTAGGGCATAGACTACCCCGAAATAGACCGCGGCCCCCAGAATCACCAGGAGCAACAATCGGATCCCATACGACAGCGTCCCAAGAGTTTGGACGGCGACCAGGGGGGAAACGAGATACTCCACTCCTGCCATGATGGCCGCCGCGACGAGATAGGTTACCACGCTCATGCTGGGGAGGAGGCTCGCCACCCCCCGCGCCCTCCTTACCTTGACGAGCATGAACACGAAGGTTGCGGCGAACTGCACCGTCGCCCATATTGCGACGTCCGTAGAATAACTGTACCCGGCCGACGCGGCATAGGAGACCGCAAGGAAGAGCGTGACAAGATAGCCGACGCCATATGCTATGTTGACCATCGGCACGAACATAAGGTTGGTCGGAGCAATCTTGCCGAAGCTGGGCGTCGCACCAGCGTCCACCTTTTCCGTCCCCGTCAAGGTCTGGTCGAGGAGTAGCGAGATGTTGTTGAAGACGAACATCACCGCCAGTATGGCCAGCCCCTGGGCTCCTGCGGTGTACTTGGGCCCGAAGACGTAGAGGATCGGCCCGGCCAGGACGATACACCCTACCGCCATTGGGATGGCAAAGAGGAGTGAGAAGTCGAGGCTTATCGAGGGGAGTCGGATGTCTCCCCCCTTTAGGAGCAGAGGATACATCGAGAAGACGAGTCCTGATGCGTAGGTCACTATCGAAGCAACTATGAAGGCTGTCTGGTAGGTGCCGACGACTGCAGTGCCCTGGACCAGTGCCACTACGTATGAGTCTGCAACCGCGAGGTCAGCAGCAAGATAGGTGAGGGCGGGGAGCCACGCCAGTCTGAACCATCTCTTTACCTCGAACGGGTCGAACCTCTCAGTGATCGCGTTCCTCACCATGTAGGTGCTGGTGACCGACTGGACAAGGTAAGCCGTCAACAATGCAAGAATGACTCCGTCAATGCCGAGGTGGAGAACGTAGAGCCCTTCAAAGGCGACGCCGAGTTTTGCCAGCTCGGAGACGATAAGAGAAGTCCCATACACGGAAGGACGGTACCCCGTCACCACAGCGCTCGCGGCGCCGTTCAGGTAGCTGAGCGGAACCAGGAGGGTACCCAGGAGGAAAGGGGCGACGGATGCAGCCAGTTTCGAGTAGCTGTCCAGTGCGAAGCCCAAGTATATTGCAATTCCCAGAGCGCTGAGCAGGGCGCTAGTGATGAGTGCCGTGCGACCTGCCAGCCTTCCTCTCGCGACATCGCGGGTGGCCCAGTAGGCAACCATTCCGACAGGGTACGACGAAAAAGTCACCAGAGTGACGATGACCTCCCAGGTTCCGAACCCGGTTGGGTCGAGCCACCTCGTCGCCATGACTGTGAAGAGCAGGCCGGTGAAGGCGCTGACCAGTCGCCCGGAGAACACTATCAGCCCTGTGGACCGGAGTCCGTAGCTAGAGGACAACTTTGACAGAGATCCCGGCTCCCTTCAATCGGACTTCGCTGCCCCCGTCCACAGGTCGTCGTATTTTACCTCTCGCAGGTTGGGCGCTGCGGAACCTTTTTTCCACTCGCATTTTTCGCGACGGGTGCTTGGCCCCGAAGGTCCTACATGTCTGGAATACCGCCGGGGTCGCCAGCGTAATCGCGAAGTTCACGGACAGGGATTTCGGCAGCCGCAGCAAAGTGATAACTCGCAGGGCGGTAGACAGGGTAGGCCTGACGACCTATGGAACAGCGTATCCAGACGGCGCCGCTCGGTTCTTCGCCAGAGCCCTCTTTATGGCGCGATCTGCGGATCTCGTCCACGTCCACTCACTAGACCGGGTCGTCCCTTGGCTCAAGTTGCTCTACTCAAAGCCCGTGGTAATGCACTATCACGGCACGGATATCGAAGGGAGGTGGCAGGAAAAGGAGGGGCGTTGGAAGAAGGCAGGCTGCGTCGCTGTCTCTACCCCCAACCTTCTCGAGGGCGCCCCCCCGAATGCGGTGCACGTCCCCAACCCTGTTGATACCGACCTCTTCAGGCCGATGCCGGGAGAAAGGGACCCGAACTCTGCCGTCTCGTTCAGGTACGGGATGGATGTTGAGGCTGAGGCGATCGCAAAGAAGCTCGGACTGAACCTCGTCATGCTGGACAGGTGGAGCGTCAGGTACGAGCAGATGCCACAGACCCTTTCCAGATACGCCTACTACATTGACATGCGGAAGCCCCCCGAACACGTCGTCGCCCGCTCGGTGGGAAAGGCTGCCCTGGAAGCCCTGGCGAGCGGGTGCAAAGTCATCGATTGGGAAGGGAGGATCAACGAAGGCTTGCCCGCGGAGCACGATCCGAACTCGGTCGCGGGCAAGTGGAACGATATCTACGTGGCCCTGCTCAAGAAGTAGAGAGAATCCTGTCATAGGCCTCGGCCAGTCGCTCACCCATGACCTCCCAGCTGAAGTGCGAGACGAAAGCGGCGTAGGAAGCCTGAGCAAGGTTGTCGTAGAGGGCCCTGTTCGTGGACAACTGTAAGATGGCCTCGCGCACATCCCCCGCATCCTGCCAGTTGACTGTGATGCCACAGTGGAAGCGTTCCACTATTTCTGCCTGGTACGTCCCCGCGGGGACGAGGGACGGGATGGAAAGCGACATGGCGGTGAGCAGCTTCCCAGGGGTCGCTATCTGGGCGTTCCGCGTCTTCGGTTCGTAGAGGGACGGGATAAGGTCAGCCTGTACGATTACGGGCTCCAGGTCCTCCATCCTGAGCCAACCGAGGAACCTGATGGACGGGTCTCCCGATGCTGCCTCCCTGATGTACGGTTCCAGTTCCCCCCTCCCAGCTATCGTGAGAACGACCCCTTCCAGCCCCCTGACGGCTTCGACGATGAGCTTCACCCCCCTCTCTTCGCCAAGCCAGCCGTAGTACAGCACGTTGAACACCCCGCCTCGCCGTCTCCCCATCCGTCCGCTCTCGATCGGAGGGGAGTTCATCACCACCACCAGTCTAGACCTTTGGAACCCGAGCCTCCCCAGATGGCTGACGAAGCGGTCGTTCACGACCACTACGAGTGCTGTCGCGCTCCTGGCGGTTGACAGGAAGATCTTCTGGGTGACATTCGTCAGGGGAAAGAAGCGCAGGAACGCCTCAGGCAGGTCGTGCATGTCGTAGACAAGCCTGGGTCTCCAGAGCTTCAGGGCTCTTGCTGCAAAGCCCGCCGGGAGAGTGTCAACGTCGTGGCAGTGGATGGCGTCGGCAGCCGTCCCCGTCAGATGTGCAACGCACCAGGCGTAGAAAAGAATGAGCTTTGGGACCGTAAGGAAGGGGGTGCCGTGCCCCGCCCTCACCCTCATCCTCTTTATGACGAGGCCATCCTGGAAAACAGAATCCGCTTCGGTTTCGAGCTCCCTGTCCCAGGCGAGAATCGTCACCTGCTTGCCCGACCTGCAGAGGGAGTGGGCCTCCTTCAGTGGCCTCTGATCGAAGGTAGCGGGGTTGGAAAGCAACATCACTATCTTTCGCTTCTCGGCCAGCGGGGGGGACCCCATTTTCAGTCTCGTCCGTCTTTCCTGAGGTATCCCCCGACTGCGTCCACGACCCTGGCAGAAGCGTTCCCAGTACCGAATATCCTTCTGGCCGACCGGAACCTAGCGGCGTCCACCTTCAGCGCCCTCGCGTACCCGCTTTCGATTCTCTTCGGGTCAGTCCCAACGAGAAAGGCGGCTCCGGCACTCACAATTTCTCCCCATTCGGTTGTATCCCTTGCTATCAGAGACGGCTTGCCCAGCCAGAACGCCTCCTTCTGGAGACCCCCCGAATCCGTGATGACCAGGCGGGACCCTGATATCATCCCCAGTGTCTCGACATATGGAAGCGGCTCCATCAACATCACGCTAGGGTTCGGGGGGATCCCGAACTCCTTGAGGCGCGCCCTCGTTCTGGGATGGACGCTGAACGCGACCGGTATTGGAAGGCACGCGACCGCGCCCATCACCCTCCGCAGAGCCAATAGGTCGTCCACCGTCTCCGCCCGGTGGAGCGTCATGAAAGCGTAATCCCCATGCGACAGCCCCAGTTCCGACGAGGGATCGGAAGCTCTTGCCCTAGGGGCCAGCTTGAGCAGTGAATCGTACATGGTGTCCCCCACTTCTACGACGGACTCCGCGAGCACGTGCTCCCGCTTCACGTTGGCGACGCACCCTGCTGTGGGGCAAAGAAGAAGGTGCGACATGTGGTCGAGCAGTCGTCGGTTGACCTCCTCGGCCATGCGGAAATCGCCCGATCTGCACCCAGACTCTAGGTGTGCGACTCGCACGCCTGATTTGATGCAGGCTATTCCGGCGGCGAGAGCTGAGTTGGTGTCACCTGGCACGAGGGTTACGTCCGGCTTTGCCTCCTCGAACAGCCTACCCAGTCCCCCGATTATGGCCGACACCTGCTGGCTGGGGGTCCCCGCCCCGACGTTGAGGTCTACGGTGGGGTCAGGGAGCTGAAGTTCCGAAAAAAACTGCCTGTTCATTTCGTAGTCGTAGTGTTGCCCGGTGTTCAAAATCTCGCACTCTACGCCGCGCCTTCGAAACGCGGCATAAACCGGTGCGCTCTTGATGATCTGTGGCCTGGTGCCGATGATTATGGACACTTTCATGCTCTTGGGCGCCTCTTGCCTTGGCCGTCCGGCCCGCACAACCTCAATATCTCTTTGTGAAGGTGCAAATTGGCCGAGGCTACGAAGCTGAGCCTGTGCTTGAGGTCGAACACTGCCTCGAGCTGGTTCCCCTGGGGGTCGCTTATCGTTGCCCCTGCTTCGGACGCCACAAGATAGGCTGCGGCGAGGTCTGTTATTCTGATCTTGCCTCTTAGGTCTACGAAAGCATCCACGGTTCCGTCGGACACGTAGCTGAGCTCGAGGGCGTTCGCTCCGAAGTGGACCTGACGGCTTGCAGCGCTGATCAGAGGTGCCAGTCTCGCGACCCGCTCCGAATCTTCTCGGCTGACGTCTATGCCCAACACGGCCCGGGATAGGTCGGCCACCTGGCGGGTGTGCACCTGGATTCCGTTTTTCTTCGTGCCCTTTCCTCTAATAGCATGATAGACGTCTCCCGTCAGAAGGTCCCGGACCACTCCGACCTTGACGTCCTGCAGAGTGTCCCCTTCGATCACCGCCACGGAGGTGCAGTAGAACGGTATTCCCCTAGCGAAGTTCGACGACCCGTCGAGAGGGTCGACGATGGCCAGAGTGTCGCCATCAGGGTCTCCCTTGAAACCCGCTTCTTCACTCAGGACCCTCGTCCCAGCCACGCTCAGGAGCTTCTCCATCAGCACGTCCTCAGCTACTTGGTCCGCCAGAAGCGTCCTGTCCCCCGAAGCTCCCACGCCCACCGGCTGCGTTCTTTTCCCCCCTACGGCAAGGTTGGAGACCTCGCCTCTCACCCTCTCGGTGGCGCCGAGCAGGAGTTTCTCCCACTCTTCGGGCTTCACTCGGTTATCACTTTGCGCCTGGCGAGGATCTGCAGAATCTCATTGAGGGTTGCATCTACGTGGGAATCGGTTTTGACAGCCTCTATGTTCTTCTCGTTCATTTCGTCGTGGATCTCTGCGATGGCCGTATAGTATCTCGTCCTGAAGAACTCTGTGGGGTTCCTCTCTCTTTCGTCCTTGCTCCTCTGCCTGAAGTCGATTGTCTCCTGCCCCGCCTCGAGTAGGATGTAGAGATCAGGTCTCATGGCGGGTTCCTGCAGTATCCTCTTTACCATGGAGACCATCGACGGATATGCGTCGCTCTTCTTCAGTTCGTACCTTATTTTCGCGTAGGCGAGGTCCCCGAGCAGGTATCCTTCGGAAACCAGGTTCCTCGTCCCCCTGAGCTTCGTGATCATGGAGCTGTACATCATCGTCGCCCCCAGAAGGCTGAAGTCAGCGGCCGTGTCCGCCCGCTCGGCGACTGGCACGTCCTTGGGGACGGCGTGCGCCGACTCCTGCAGGCGGAGCCATCCCCGGCTCTCCAGCCCCATCGCGAGGGACGTCTTCCCGGTGCCCGAAAATCCCTCGAGCACTATGAAAGCCATTGCGCGCAGAGCCTTCCAGATTGTGAATTTAACCTAACGCAGAGAGACAAGCCTAGGGGAGCGAACTGAAGAGGGCATAGTTGAAGAGGCCGATGTAAACAAGGTAGAGGATATACCCGAGACCAAAGTAGAGCACATCGGGGACTCCGTAAACCACCTCCACCTGCATTCCCTCCTTCTGCACACCCTCTACTTCCTCCCTTGCCTTGTTAACGTCGCTGTCCACTTCATTCCTGATGCCGTCCATGACCGTGGCCTTGGGAATCCACTTCTGCTCCTTCAGGAACTGAGAGACCGGGATCATGTGGCTCCCTCTCCCCTCCCCCGTAAGCATCACGTAGGCGAGGTGCGGGACGAGCACAATCATCGCCCCGACGAGGGCGAAGAAAACTCCGAAGACGTACGGGTCGGCCGCGAAGAAGACAAGGGCAATCAGGTCGGCCTCCCCCAGCATCCCGAAATAGACCATGGCGAAGGCCATCCCTCCTATGAGGAGGACCCTGAAGACATCGAACTCAAGGGCGGCATACTGCCCTGACGTAGCGAGAGCGTAGAACACGTACGCCGTTCCGGCAATGGCTGGTATCCACACAAGGTCATTGACTGCCCGTTCCCTAAGGTCCTGATAGGCGGCGACTGCAAAGGAAGCCGCGATTAGTATCTGTCCGTACAACCAAGAGGCGTATCAGACCTGCGCATATAAGCACCTGAGGCCCCCGCAGAGACTACCCCACGTCTACCTTCAGCTTTTGTGAGTTGAATATCTGACCCACCTTCTCCATGGTGTCGATTTCGTCGCGAGACTTGTCGGTCCTGATTCTCTTAATCCTTGGGAACCTAAGCGCGAAACCCCCGTCATGTCTATCGCTCCTTTGTATGCTGTCAAACGCCACCTCGACTACCACCTCCGGCTTCACATCCCTTCTGTACCCATAGTCCCTGATCGTGATCTCCTTGAGCCTGCGAGTCATCTCCTCAATCTCCGCATCTGTCAGACCGCTGTAGGCTTTTCCGATAGTCCGGAGCCTGTCCCCGTCTTTAACAGCGAATGTGTAGTCTGAGATTACACCCGCCCTCTTACCGTGGCCGTACTCCGCGGCGACGATAACGACGTCAAGGGTGTCCAGTTCCTCCTTGAGCTTGGCCCACCCCGACCCCCTCTTCCCCATGGCGTACTGGCCGCCCGGGTCCTTTACGACAAGGCCTTCGTAACCAAGGTCGCGGCTCCGCCTGAAGGCCGATTCGATCTCTTTCTCGTCTCTGACGTCAACGGACTCTGCAAGACGCACACCGGTCCCCTTGGTCAGTGCCTTCAGGATCGCGCGCCTTCGCGAGAGTGGGAGCCCCGTAGTCTCCCCCCCGTCGACCAAGAGAATGTCGAACGCGAAATAGGTCACTGGGGCGTTCCCGGCGGCTTCTTCGAAGTTCTCCATCCTCCTGAGCCTCCGCTGCAGGAGCTGGAAGGGGAGGGGGTGCCCTTCCTTGAAGGGGACTATCTCCCCATCCATGATGAACTCCCCCCTGGCACCCTCGACCGCCCTGACCACGTCAGGGAAGCTTGGTGTGATTTCCTCCAGGCGCCGCGAGTATATGCGGACCGTCCCCTCTGACTTGTGCACCTGCGCCCTGACGCCATCGTACTTGCACTCGGCATAGACGAGCTTGTGGTAGTGGTCCGCTATCTCCTTCGCACTTGACATGGGCTCGGCGAGCATGAAGTTCACGGGCCGGAAGGTGTGAATCCTCACGTTTCCGATGTCACCGACCGCTGCCTCCCTGGCGAGAACGCCCACGTCCCCTAGAATCATGTGAGCCCTCGCCGACTCTTCCTTTGTTAGGCCGTAGGCGGAGGCGATCGCCTCCTCTAGCAGGCCCGAGACCAATCCGGTTCTCATTTCTCCGGTCAGGACTTTGACCAGGTACTTCCCCTCGAGGGGGGTCGCCCTGAGCATCAGGGACTTCACCACTCCGCGCCTGGCAGCGGATGATCCCTTTCCTTTCAGGGACCTGAGCCTGGAGAACGCCTCTTCCACGTCTGCCAGCATGAGGGGTTCGCTGAACAGGGCCTGCTCTCTCTTTGTTCCGAGCAACTCCTCGGCGACCTCCCCCAGGTCCCCGTGTTGAAGGTAGATCTTCGAAACCGACTTCTCGGTCGCACCAGTTACGTCGCGCAGGACGTCAAGAAGGGTGGAGTATCCAACCTGCGCCTCGTCCTTGCTCCCCCGCTCCGAAGCCCTCCCAGAGGCGATTCTGGCGGCGACCATGGCGTCGTCGGGGTTCAGGCCCCTGAGGTACTCTCCCAGGATGCTTACTTTTTCGTTCTTCCCGCTGGTCCCCTTCACCCTCTCGAGGGTCTGGGCCAGGCCCAGGAGGGGGGCACTCTGCCTCATTGGCCTATCTTTGATGCCATCACGAGTGCGGCCTCCCCGTCCTTGTAGTAGGCCTCCAGCCTGCTGGTGACGGCGTAACCGAGTTGCTGGTAGAGGGTGATGGCCTCTTGGTTTGTCACTCTTACCTCCAGATACGACTCAGTGGCCGCTTTCTGCACCATCGCGTCCTGGGATGCCCTCATCAGCATGGTGCCCACTCCCCTCCCCCTGTGCTGTTCCCTCACTGCGATGGAGACGATGTGCCCCTTCCTGGCGAGGCCGAGCTTCTTTAGGTGGGAGAACCCATATTCGATCCTGCACATGACGTAACCGACGACTGTCCCGTCGACCTCGGCCACAAGGAACGTTTCAGGGAACTCCGCCAGGATTTCGTAGTAAAAATAATCCGAATAGTGCTCGGGGAGGGTCTCCATATTGATGTCTATGACCGCCCGAACGTCGTCCCGCTCGCAGCGTCTGATTTCGTAGTCCCCCACCCTCGCCACGACGGACTTCTGCAATTCCGAGGGCTCTCGGTCCCCGCCCGCGGTTAAAGCTTGCTGGATTGCTACAACAACTTATTATCGCAAACCCGGAGGCGGGGCGGGCTTGTCCTCACACCCCTCGGATGTTGAGCAGCTCGTCCGCTCGAAGTTCTCCGTCAGGGAGTACTTCGTGCTTCCAGATGGAGAGCTAGAGTTTCAGATAGCCTATGATCCTGACACGGGGGAGAAGTTCGTTCAGCTCGATAGAGAGGTTGGCGCGATGGGGTACAGGCCAGAGCTCACTGGTTCGAAAGACGAGTGCGTACTCCTGGTCAAGAAAGCGCCCGCTCCATCGGGGGGGCGGACCAGGGCATCGGTGCTCATGGCCCTGCTGACAGTGGCCTCCCTCCAGGTCTTCTCCTTCCTCCAGGCCTCGGTGGACGTACAGCTCGTCCCAGGATTCCCGACATACCTCCTCTTCTTCGGATTCGATGCCACGGTCGGGGTACTCCTGGTGGTCCACGAGCTGGGGCAACGGCTGGCCGCACGCAAGGGCCAGGCGGGCCACTCCACCAGCTATGCGATCCCTGGGGTGCCGATCCTTACTCCCTTCCTTCCTTCGCTCGGCTTCATCAACACCCAGCGCGAGCCAGCCATCAACAGGGACAGACTGTTCGACGTCGCCATTGCGGGCCCCCTGGCAATTTTCCTAATCGCGGTCCTGTTGTACATCATCGGCCTGCTCTCGTCCATGCCGTCCACCATTGCTTTCGACAAGACACAGCTAGTGAACTCGACCGTGTCGATCAACCCGAACGCCGTCCAGTCGGGGCTGAACTATCTTCTCGGACCGGTCGTGCCAAGTGCGCCCTCGGGGTTCGTACTGGTCTCCCCGATTGCCGACGGCGCCTCCTTCGGATTCATACTTGTGTTCATATGCCTCCTTCCCATGGCGCTCTTCGACGGGGGCCTACTGGCATCCGCTGCCTGGGGGGACAGGGCGGCGAGGGCAGCGACCTACATCAGCGTGCTGCTTCTGCTTGTCCTCGACATGAATTACGCCACGTACTGGGCGGTGGCCATCGTAGCCCTTCTTCTTGCTGGGAGACCAGTGAGGCTCAAGCTGCAGGACGAGGTGTCCGGACTTTCGAGATCAAGGCAGTGGGTCTTGTTAGGCTCGCTCGTCCTTGCCTTCCTCTGCCTCCCCTTCCCCCACAGCATCGCTACTTTTCCGCTACCCTGACCGTACCGCGAACTCGGGCGCCCGGGGGACCACGTTCATCTTTCCGGTGCGGCCGACCTTGTTTAGCATCCTCCCCACTGCCTCCGCGGAACCCTTGGCGGTGGTCAATCCCAGCTTCGACCTCGCGTACGTCTCTGGGAGTCCTGAAAGCAGGAGCACGTCATACTCTTCTTTCAGCTTGTTGAGGTAGAAGACCTCCTCAAGCCCTTCCACGTACTTCTCTCTTCGCCGCTCTCCCCCCGACATCTGTCCCGTGACCAACATCTCAAGCGCGGTTGAGCCCACCCCCCCGGAACACTCCGCCATCAAAAGGACGGAACCCGTTCTCTTCACGCCGTCTATGGCGCTCCAGACTCCCCTCAGGGCTTCAGAGAAGGTGTCGTCGTACCCCCTTCCTCCCGCTCCCACCACTAGCCCCCTAGTCTGGGGCATCTGCACCTTCGGGAAGGCGTTTTTTATTGCGTCGAAGGGCGCATCCTCCATGACGGTCCAGAGCTTCCCCCCTCTTGATACAAGTGACAGGAACTTTGGCTCTGGGATCTTGGACACCATCCCCTCCACGGCTTCGAAGGCGCCCGTCTTCTGGAAGGGCTGTGGCTCCATTCCCTCCCTTGCACCTGCGGCGATCGCATTCGAGTTTGCCACCCAGTTCAGGCATGCCTGTACCTCCGCGTCGGCAATACCGAAGAGTGGATCCGGCCTTGCGGAGCCGATGACGAGCTTCTGACCCTTCTCCATTAGTTGCGGTGCAAAGACGGGTTCAAGACCCCCGGCCGACGGGACTGGAGGGGGGAGCGTGTTCACCCTCCCCTTGAGCTCAGGAACTCCGGCCTCGATCCGTTTTGGGGCAGGGGCAACGATGCTCGTGCCCTGTGATTCGCCAAGCACGGGGAGCAGAATCCGGAGGAACTCGAATGTCGGGGGCGCAGAGTCGCAGACGAGGATTTGCGAAGCGCCTTTCACGAGCTCCGACATGCGTTCAACTTCTATCGACCCCTGATCTGACGGCGGCTCAGCCACCACCCCCAGGTTCTCGGCCTGGACAGTCACCAGGTTCTCCACGGCCCCGTAGGGGATCCAGAGTTCCGGCATTCGCAGGGTTCCTCACGTGGTTGTTTTATAAGCACAAGATAGACTCGAACGCCATGGCCTGGAAGAAGCGCCGCAGCCGGCTCAATGACATCGCTGAAGGACTTGTTAAGGCGGGTGCCCTACAGTTCGGGACGTTCACCCTCCCCGACGGTAAGGACAGCGCCTACTACGTGAACCTCCGAAGCCTGCCGAGCTACCCGGGTGTCTACGGAACCGTGGTAGACGCGCTCGCAGATCTCGCGGCTAGGAGGGCCCCCAAGGCGGACGCATACTGTGCCGTTCCCCTGGCCGGTCTCCTGCTAGCTTCCCCACTCGCCATTGCCCAGAAGAAACCCCTGGTGTACACCCCCATCGAGAAGCTGAAGGGCGGGCGTGAAGTTGAGGGCGAGGTCAGACCCGGTTGGAACGTGGTCATAGTCGGGGACCTGGCCACTTCAGGGAAGACGATAATGTCAGCTGCCGAAGCGATTGAAGACGAAGGAGGCAAGGTGAGCGCTGCAATCGTGCTCATCGACAGGCTGGAGGGAGCGCGCGAGAGGTTGAGCAAGAAAGGGATTGCATTGCACGCGGTCACTGACATGGTGGAGTTGGCGGACACGCTCTACTCCATGGAGCTCATAAGCAAGGAGAACGTCAAGGCGATTGCAAATTCCGTCGGGCGCCGCCCTGCCTGAGCAGCATCTCGGGCTTGATCCGGATAATTCGGCTCCCCGAAGAAAGGTGGAAAGAGTACAGGAAGCTACGGCTCGAAGCGCTGAAGGCAGAGCCGTCTGCCTTTGGGAGCTCCTTAGAAGAGGAATCAGGGTTCACTGAAGATGTGTGGCGGAAGAGGACCAAGGGCGTCCTTTTCGCGGTTTCAGAAGGGAAGCCCGTGGGCCTGCTGAGCTACGTCTTCGAAGACCGAGTCAAGACAAGGCATGTCGCTCACATTTACAGCGTCTACGTAACCCCGAAGTACCGCGGCAGGGGCATAGGCAACAGACTGCTAAAGAGGGCTCTGGCAGAGATAAGGAGGAACAGGGAGGCGGTAAAAGCACAGTTGAGCGTGAACTCGCTTCTGAGGCCAGCTGTCGCGATGTACAAGAAAGCAGGGTTCGAGGTCGCAGGGAAGGCTCGCAAAGAACTGAAGATCGGAGGAAGATACTACGACCTGCTTCTGATGGAAAAGGAAATCAGGGACGTAAGTGACTAGGACAAATTGGGGAGAAGGACCTCTCAGTATACCATAAGGTTCTTCTCTTCTAGAGTGACGTGTAAGTTGTTTACTGCGCGGTAGACTTCGCTCTCTTTCTTCGCACCGGTGCAGACGAGCTTGCCAGAGGCGAACAGAAGGATTACGGTCTTCGGATCTGCCATTCTGTGGATGAGGCCTGGGAACTGCTCTGGTTCGTACATCGACTTCGGCAGCACACGGGCAGCCTCCTCGAGGTGGACCTTCCCCCCGAGGCTCGCAGACGCGACTATGTTCTGGATTTCGACGACGGCATCGTTCTTGATTGGGATCTTTCCCTTCCTGAGCTGTCTGACCACCTCCTCAACCGCCTTCCTTGCCTGCTCCTCCGATTTGGCTCCGGTGCAGACCATCTTTCCCGAGCTGAAGATCAGCGTAGCGGTCTTCGGGTTCCTGAGCCTGAATACGAGACCGGGAAACTGGTCGGGGTGATACTCAACTGTTACGAAATTCTTGGTGATTAGGTTGAGGTCTACCGTCTGATTGATGGATGCGGAAGCGACAACGTTCTCAATGCTGACGATTGCTTTGGTTTGAGGCATCTATCACGGGCAAAGTTGCTTAGTATATAAAGGGTATATAAAGCGGAGGCGAAGGAGTTCTTGTAGCTCTTCGCGAATGAATGCGGTAGTCTCTCGAAATGTAACTGTCGGGAGATTTCCGAAGTGTCTTTTCCCCAGGCCAATCCCGCAATCTTCTGAAAGCATGACTGTCCGTAGTAGCCCACCGCAAAGCCCACTATGATTCCAACTCAGAAGTCGTCCATGGTGATGAAAGGCTGTGCGTCCTTTTTCCGCCTGAAGACAATCTATGCTATTGTGTCTAGGATGATCCCCGTGAAAAGCTTGGGGACTATCGCAATCCCTGCCGTGAAGGTCGACAGCGAGGACGAGTCACTCAGAAGGGTGCCTAGAACACCTCTAGACAATCGTGCGCCAACCCAATACCCCTAAAATAGAGGCTTCCCCTCATATAGGGGCAGGCGCTTCCAACTTGTTCTACTGGGACGTCGAAGATGACCTGGCTTCGGCCATTTTAGTTCTCAGCGCCCTCAGCGTCTACCTGGCGTTTGACATCACAAGGATAACCAAGGGGGCCCCGCGCGGCTGGTATGTCGTCATAGCCGCCTTCGTGACAATTTTCGTTTTCAGAGCAACGCAATTGTACCTTGACGTACAAACGCCCAGCAACACTATCGACGAGATAGAAGCGACCATATCACTCATCATTGGAGTTCTTCTGGCAGCCGGCCTGTACATGCTCAATTCGAGCTTTCGGAGGAGGCTGAATGCCGCCCAGACTTGCTGATGTTCTCTCGCGAGAAGAAAAGCTCAAACCATTTCTTCTCTAGGCTCTGCTCTGTCTCAATCAATTCAAATTCAATCCCATCTTGCGTCGGTTTGAAACGCAATTCGGCGAAGGGGCATGCATACATGGCCTCTCTCCTGCCGTCGGGGCTGATTGCGAATCTCTCGATCATCAGGAGTCCGCATCCCCTTAATTCAGAAATCTTTCTGTAGAGGGTGCTCTGAGGCAGGTCGGTCTCCTCCTCAATCTCCGCCACTGTCTTTGGCTTTGCAACGACTGCGATGAGTATCTTCCTTGATTCTGGGTCGGCAAGGCTGGCGATTATCCTCTCCTTGAGGTGACCTTCCACCCTTACCAACTCTATCGCTTCAGATATTGCTTGGGGGCTTGGATATAGCCTAACTCAAGTCAGAGAGGTGGTTTCGCCCTGCTTGATGGAGCAGTTTGGACTCTGGAAATTACCCTCGAAGAACACGGGTTTGTAACATACTCCCTGAAGAAGTGACGACCGGCCGCCATTTAATCGGAACTAGCCATCAGTGCTGCTCTAGTCGCCGTTTTTCTTCTTGGACGCTCCGCTGCCAATGATTCCAATTAGATTCGGCATGAGCTCTTACATGATCTATGAGCTTGTCCTGGGAATCGCAATTGGCCCCGCACACGTTACAAATGTACAAGGGATTCCACCTCCAGGTATTTTTCGTCAGTCCAACTTATAGACACTGATGCTATTCCCAAATATTGAGAATTGCAATAGGGATCGGCTAGCGCGTAGAATTTCCCATTGGGCGCCTTCTCTACGTACTGAATCCCGATAATAAACGCCGTTCCTAATGCTAGCCAGCTCTTTCATATGCGGCGTCCCTCGGCTTTAGACGTTTGTCCGAATCCTTCGAAACCTAGACAGTACCGAGACTTCTGGTTCCACTAGCGGAGCCGATGGAGGTGCTCTGCCCGAGTCCCGACCCCTCGCGCCTCGTGAGGTCGAATGAAATTGTAGAAATCCAAAGCCCCTGAATAGGGTACTGACATACGCCAACACTCGTGGTCTTTAACCGCCGGTGGTGAGCCAAGTATAAACGGCGAATCAAGGGGCCATACACAGTTGAACAAGAACATTAGGCTCCTTGGGTTTGGTGCAGGAGTCCGCCTCTTCGGCGCCGCCATGGTCTACCCCTACATCTCTCTCTACCTGTTTAACGTCCTAAGCATCGGATACGAAGAGATCGGGATACTGCTGCTACTTATCAGCATTATACCCCTTGCCGTCTCCCCATTCGGGGGCCTCATTGCCGACAGGGCTGGGAGAAGGAGGATATTCCTCGTCTCCCTTGGAGGCGAGGCTTGCTCGATTCTCTTGGTCGGGGAGAGCATGCTCGTGTCCTGGCTTCCGGGCGTGTTTCTAGGAGGGATAGCCGCCGGAGTGTGCGGGTCTATAGCTGGTCCGGCGGTCTCGGCCTACGTCGCCGACTTTGCTGTGGGCTCGGACAGGTCCAGGGCCTTCACTTGGCTCAGAATCGGCTTCAACGGTGGCTTCACTGTCGGCGTGGCTCTGGGCAGCGTTCTCATTGGGATCCTGGGGTATGCTAACACGGGCATAGTTAGCAGCGGCATCCTCGCGGCAGGCGTGCTCTTCCTCTATCTTCTATTGGACCCGTCTCCCTATGATCTTGCGAGGCAGGGCCTAGATCCTGAACCGGAAAGGGTCCAGCGTCCCGGGCCAGGGTCTGTCCGCGAGAGTGTGAAGATTCTGGCCAAGGACAGGAAGTTCCTTGTCCTCTGTCTCGCCTCCACACTTTCTGGATTTGTATACGGTCACTGGGGAACCACCTTCCCTCTCTTCGTGAACACCGTTCTCAAGGTTCCGCTCTGGACCCTGGGGCTGGCCCTTGCGCTCAATGGTGCGATCGTGATATTCGGACAGACTCTGACCACAAAGATGATGATTGGACGGAGGCACACCACAGCCGCGGTTCTGGGCACCGGCCTCTTTGCAATCTCCTTCATCGTACTGGGAGGGGTTAGCCTCTTCGCGCCCCTGTACTTGGTCGCGGTGTTCGGCTTCGTCGTGATTCTGACCATAGGCGAGAACCTGGGCTCAATCCCGAGCATGACGCTCCCCTCCAACATGGCGCCAAGTAGCGAGCTGGGGTCATACAATGGGGCCTACAGCATGCTCAGTGGACTCGGGGGGAACTTCTCCCCTGCCCTCGGAGGGCTGATACTGGCCTCTATCCCCAACACCCTTCTCATCTGGGCGATCCTGGCGTTGCCTGCCATACCTGCAGTCCTGCTCTACAGATGGCTCGGGAATCGGGTCTCCGCTGAGGCCAACAAGATTTGAGCCTCCCGCCTCCCCACTACACACCAAGTCTGCTGGTACAGAATCGGGCCGACACTACGACGGAACCTGAGCGGGAAAACCTGCTCCCTGTTGAGTCACGCTTGTTGGCAACGGCGTTCGCCTTGCACGGAAGCGAAGCAGATACCAGACGTCGACCAAGAGCAGAACCACCACGAGCACCTGGATCCAGTCCAATATAGGAGGGCTGGTCAACGGCATGGTCGCGTTCCTCATGGAGAAAAATCGGGTGAGCAACGAGTAGGCGTAAGAGGGAGCAGACCTGACAGAGCAGTTGAATCCCTGACCCAAGGCGCAACCAATCCGCCACTGTTCGTCCGCGTAAACAGAGTAGATGAGTATCAGCAGGAACGCATTTGCGATCAGCACCTCAATTGTTAGCCTACGCGTCGGAATCGTACTCTTTGTTCGAGCCAAATCGCCGGTGCTTGCTGAATCCCCAGCCTTTCCTTCGACTCTGCCCTGGCTCTCGCCTTTTTCCTCATCCCCAAGGACTGAGACGATCACAATAATGAGTATGAGTATCGATGGTATGTAATTGAACCACTGAGGGAGTCCGTTCTGGTCGATGTAATAGGCGAGGAGTTCCACGTAGGGGATTACGAATACCGCTTTTCCTTCCAGGCACTGAGACGTGATAGGTGAGATCGCTATGCCGTATTCTTGGTCTGTCCTAGCGTTGTTGTCCCCTTTGGTAATCAACCCCTGGGCTGTAATGTTCACTACCCTGTGCACAACGGACTCTCCTCCCGCCGAGCAGAGGCCGTTGTAGACTATGATGTCCCCAACATGTATCTGATCTATGGGGACACTTTGAATCACCACCAGGTCTCCTCCCTCGAGGGTAGGGAGCATGCTGGTCCCATCCACCCTTCTGGTGTCTGCCTGGACGAAGAACGCCCAGAAGAGAAGGAGAGCGAATGCGGCGACGTATATCACGGTCCCCCTCGAGACCAATTTCTGGAGGCCTCCCGAAGTCCATGCGGTTAAACGCTTTGAGGCATGTTTCCTATTTTCCTCCCCCGACTCCCTGCCGAGAACTCCGCTAACAGCCCTGCGCTAGTGCTAAATCCACTTGAATCATGTGCCCCGACCCAGTGAGCGATTACTAACAGGGACCCCTCTCTTCGCTCTCGTACAGCCGCTCCACATGTTCAAATCCTGAGGGTGGAGACAGAGAAGACATGACCGGCTCGCTCTTTCAACTGCTGGCAAAAAGGACTGGGTCTACTGAAGCCGCAATGTCTGCCATCTCCGACGTGGCGTTAAGGATGGGGGAGCCCAATGCCGTTTCGATGGACGAGCAGCTCGCTGGCCTTGCACTCTGTGCCTGGGGCGAAGACATCGAACGCGTTTCGAAATCCCTCTCGTGGCGCGACTTTGAGAGGTTCTGCTCCGGGATTCTGCGCGCTAGAGGGTACAGGGTGAGGCAGAACATCTATCTGAAGAAGCCCCGGGCACAGGTTGACGTATTCGGGATTTCGGAAGGCATCTCTATTGCAGTGGACTGCAAACATTGGGTCAGGGCAGCTGGCTACTCCGGACTCACGAAGCAAGTCGAAGCCCAGAAGGCGAGGGCAGCTCGTCTTCATGAGAGCCTCGACAATATCGGCCCAATTGCGTCTGTCATTCTAGTGCTCGTGGATCAGGGGGCTAGATTCGTCGACGGGGGCGCAATCGTTCCTGTGTTCGCCTTCGGGGACTTTCTTGACAATGTGGACGCCTATCGTGCCCAGCTCGACCTCAGGTAACAGTGCTCTGTCAGAGGGGTGGTTTCAAGCTGTTTTGCCGAGTACCCTCTCGAGAACATCCGGAGGGATCGGACGATAGCCTACTTTGGCGATGCCCCTTGTGACCTGAGCCCAGTTTCTGTCCTTGGCGATTACCTCCTTCAGCATCCTCTCCCCCTTCTTCTGATTGCCGGAGAACAGCAGGCCGATACCGACCCAGTACTTCAGCTCGTCAATCTCCGGAACCAAGGCATACGCTCTTGCGTACGCCTCCAGGGCCTTGGGGTAGTCCTTGGTAGTCAAGAAGTCGTCCCCCCTGTTTTCCCATTCGTACCCTCTCTGGTACCTAAGCAGTCTTCTGAGCTCTGGTACAGGCGCAGCGTGGTCTTCGACCCTCAAGTCAACGAGTCTCCCCTCCCAATAATTGGGCTTCAGCTCCGCCGAGACCACCAAGATGGCCGAAGATTGCTTACCCCTGATGTCACCCCCCGCTTCCTCTGCGGCTTCTAGAGCCGAGACCATCCTCTCGGCGAGTGGAAGTGTGTGATTCCTTTCGAATGCTCTTTTCATGGCTCCCCAGACCCTCTCGTTTCTCATTATGTTCCCTTCACACGAGAACCCCTGGCCTGTCACGTGGCCGGCGTGTGGAAGACATTTCCGCCCCGTGTGTACAGCGACCCTCCCCTTCGTATCGACCATGGCTACCTGGCGTGAGTCAGAGTTCGGGTCTGCCCTGAGCAGGGCAGCCAGCGCTTCCTCGGCGGTCTTCCCTCCCGACATCAATTCAAGCCCCAATGGTCCGTACTTGATGTCAACCATTGCCTGAGTGGCGACCGCCCCCACTCCTGCCCTCGCCCAGGTCACAACGGACCCGACCGAAAAGAAGTGAGACTGGACAGCGACCCCCATTTCACCAGTCTTTTCGTCTCTGGCCACGATCGAATATGTCATAAGGTTTGGCCGGAAACAGAATGGATTTAGGAGTTGTTGGGAACTCGAGGGCGAGTTTAATGATTTTTTCTTTTGTCCTGCCCGGGGAATACTCAAATCAGTACTTCCCGAAATGGCTATATCTTCCATTCTCTCCATATTTCGTTGAGTGTCGATGGCGTCGACTGACACGTTCGGCGTTTCGGGGCCAGAGTGGCTTAGGCTCCTCTACCACCTAGTGAGCTCGCCAAAAACTCCCACCGAGCTTGCTGCGTTGGAGAAAAAGCATCTCAGCGAAGTAAGCCGGACACTGAGAAGCATGAGGGACAGCGGCCTCGTAGTCTATTCGGAAACCGGATCCCGAGAACACTACTATCGGGCGACTGAGCAAGGGTACATCCTGCTCCGACGAGCGCTACGGTGATAGTGCCGGATTCTGGTGCCTTTTTGGTAACGGGACACAATCTGACGCCCTAGGACGCACTAGGCCTCAATTCGCTGTTAACAATACTTAAATAAATTCAGAAGGGCGTCTCATCCTGAGAATGAAGATAGGTACTTCATTTAATCGAACAGCAATCAGCAGAAGCGCATCTATCGGAATCATCGTTATTCTAGTAATCGCAGCAGCAGTAGGAATTTACTACTACTCCACGACCACGTCTTCAACCACCACCACGACCACGACAACGGCAACCACTGCCACCACAGCTACAACAGCTACAACAGCTACAACCGCCACCACAGCTACAACAGCTACAACCGCCACCACAGCTACAACAGCTACAACCGCCACCACAGCTACTACCCCGTCCACCTATGTGCCCGCTAACACAAGCCAGCTTGTAGACGAAGGTCCGGAGACCACAGCTGCATACGACAGCCTGGATCCACAAATTGGTTTCTTCGTGACTGACGGCTACTTCCCGAACATATTCCAGGGTCTGGTCCAGTTCAATGGGACCGATTCGGACCATGTCGTACCGTCGATTGCATCAAGCTGGACCCACTCGAGTGACTACAAGACCTGGACCTTCACCATTCGTTCACACGTAACCTTCTCGAACGGGGACCCGGTGAACGCATTCACCGCCTGGTTCAGTTGGCAGAGAGGCTACATACTGAACGCACCACTCGGGACGTACGTTTCGAACTATCCAAACCTCCTCGAGAACATCACGAATCCATGTACAGGTAGTCCTTCCAGTCCAACCTCATGCGTCGGACAAGAAGGGAACACGCATAGCCCAGCCAACCAGGTAATATGGGGCACGAGGGCAGCGGTCGCTAAGGCGATGGGCATTCCTGTGTCGAACGAGAACGAAGTGATCTCGGGCCTTCTTAGCGTCCTCAGCCACTTCAATCCGACCAACGCCACACAGCTGGCCATAATGGAGAACCCGAACCAGGGAGTTCAGGTAGTCAACAACGACACGCTACAATTCAACCTGATGCAGCCATACGCGCAACTACTCATCGTTCTCCCGCCCCAGTGGGGTGCGTTTGTCGATCCTACTTGGATTGACAACCCCGCTAACTGTGGAGGTGTGGTGAACAATACTGTGTGCACCAACTTCGGGACCAAGGGAGGACCTGGAACGGGACCGTACGAGTACTCGACCATAGGGCCATCGAACAGCTTCGTCGTACTGAAGGCCAACCCAGACTATTGGCCAAAGCAATACAGCTGGTCAAGTGGCACTCCGAGCACGCTGTGTCTATCGGGCGAGGTCTGCCAGCCCGTGTTGGAGCCACCGACTATCAACACCATAACAATGAACTTTGGGGTCTCTGAGACGACCGTCATAGGCGACTTCGACACCAACAGGATCCAAATAGCCACAGTAGGAGTTCCACACTTCTCCGAGCTGTTGAACGGTTTCGCCAACAAGCAATACAGCTTCACACAGCTCTTCCATAACGGAGGGTACCCGCTGTGCGACCTGGCCAACGGTGTAAACGGGCAGGTCTTTCCTACCAATATCACAGACTTCAGACAGGCCCTAATGCACGCCGTGAATTACACGGAATATGTGGCCCAGGTCTACACGTATCAGGGAACTCCACTAGCAGAGTTGTCCTTGCCCCCTGTCCCTCCGGGATGGGGACCTCTTGACAACCCGAACAGCATCCCATTGTACTCGTACAACCTCACCCTGGCCGCTCAGTATCTGAACAAGTCAGGGTTCGAAGGCCACTACTACACAATCACTACTCAGGACATCACCAACGCCGCGGGCACGGTGGTCATACCTGCTGGTACGACCCTTGGTGATCCCAGCGGAACGAGGCTTGCACCCATCACATACCAGTACATCGTACCCCTGACCTCTGAGCTTGAGACGCTCAACGAAATCCTAGCAGCTGGGCTTTCACAGATAGGTGTGAACATCAACTTCCAGGGCATCACAGAAGCGCAGTACGCCGTCGAAACGACTGGCGCTCTCTCAGACATATTCACCGGCCTCCCCAACATGATCGGCGTGGGCTGGTGTGCCGACTTCCCTGACCCCATGTTCCAGATGTTTGGGCCAATGGTGGTGTATGGTGAAGCGGGAGAGCTTAGCGCAAGCGTTTCCAACTCGACTCTTAACGCCATCACCCTAAGGATTCCATTCGAGTCACCAGCTCAAGCGCTCGCAGACACCAAGACTGCTTGGGAGATGTACTACCAACTTGCAGGAATCTCTCAGCTCCCCAACCCGGCAACTCAGTACTTCGCACAACCATACCTACAGAACATAGTCTATTCGGCATTCCAGTTTGGATTCTTCTACAACATGATGTCTTACAGTTCCTAGACTTTGGTCTAGGGACTCCCCTTTTTTGTCAAGAAATCAACAGCGAGAACCAGGTTAGTGCCATTTTCGAACATTGTGCACTCTCGCTCTTCATTCGCCTCGGCCCTCGTTGGCTCACACAGACCGCACGGGGTATCTTCCGCACATGGTTCGCTTTAACGGCAAGCCACAATTCCCTAGACTAAATCGAGCCCTTTGCAAGGAAGCATGCGTAGTTAACAATGGTTAAGAACCCCGATAGCCAACTCTCATAGCGGATAGTTGGTCTCCAGCATCGCCTTCTACATTGCAAGGAGAGCCATTAACGCAGTCGTAACCATAGTATTTCTGATCTTCATCCTTTTCCTGATGATCCATATCGTCCTCCCGAATCCACTCGCGCTTGCAAGGATTTACGCTCTCAGTCCTCATGTGAGTTTGGGCGTACTACAGGGGATCGTGAAGCAGTATGGACTTGACCAACCCTGGCCAGTTCAGTTTGGCAATTATGTTGTTAACCTGTTGAGCGGAAATCTAGGTACTGACACCCAGTATCATATCCCTGAAATCCAGGTCATAGGCAGGTACATCCCGATCACATTAGAATTGGTAATCATAGGCCAGATACTTGGGGTTTTGATGGGGCTCTACACAGGAGGCATAGCCGCATCCAACAGAAACAATCCCATTGATTACGGTACCAAGGCTGTCTACCTGACAACTTGGTCGGCCCCAGTGTTTGTCATCGCGTTTATCGTTCAGCTCATCTTTGCCTTTTGGCTGCAGCTGTTGCCATCTTCGGGGGTGGTGGACCCAACGCTCCCTGCGCCTGCCGCCACGACGGGAGTCCCGGTGATAGATTCTGTTCTTGCCGGCAACTGGGCATACTTCTGGAGCCTCACCCAACATCTCGTGCTTCCCGCTCTCACATTGGCTATCGTTAGTTTCGGATTGGTTACACGGATCTCGCGGGCAAGCATGATAGACGCGCTGGACAAGGATTACGTCAAATTGGCCTATATGAAGGGCTTGAGCAAGAGGCAGGTCGTTTGGGGGACGGCGTTCAGGAACTCCCTGATCCCAATCATTACTCTTGTTGCCCTTATCTTTGCATTTTCGGCAGGGGGCGCGGTAATAATAGAGGATGTTTTCTTCTATCACGGCGCCGGATGGTTTACCGTCAATGCAATTTACAACTTCGACTACCCTGCTATTCTGGCGTTCACGATCATCATAGGGTTCTCTGTTGTTATTGCCAACCTTGTGGCCGACTTGCTTTACGCGGCTGCCGATCCCCGAGTGAGGCTGACCTAGATGGACCTGGGTGATGTCCTACATTACAAGTGGCGCAGGCCCATTGCCGCCGTTTCCGCTTCAGGACCGAGTTCCTCAACCAAGCTTGAGGAGAGCGGCAGGAAGGTGGGGGGGCTTCGATTCTACCTGAGTTACATGGCCAAAGACCGGGCTGCGTTGGCAGGTCTGGTGATAATTGTTGCCTTCCTTGGCTGGGCATTCATCGAGTTGGTTGCTCAAGAGGTCGCCAATCTGACAAATCATCCAGAATACGCTTATGCACTACTTCCATCCAACCCGACTGCCCTCAACTTCAACGAAAAGCTTGTGCCACCTAGTCTTAACCAGTTTCCAACGCTCCTGCTCGGGACCAACTACCAGGGGCAGAGCCTTTTGTCCAGGGTGTTGTTCGCAGCGCCCCACGACGCCATTGCTTCACTTGCTATCGTAGGTAGTGCGATCCTGATTGGAATGTTCCTCGGCACGGCGGCGGGTTATCTCGGAGGGTGGCTTGACGAACTCATAATGAGGCTCACAGATGCATTCCTCTCACTCCCGGCCCTCGTCCTTGCCATCACCGTTTCAGTCATCCTTGGCGCGTCAGGCACTAGCGGATTCTATGCAGTGCTTGTCGCTCTGTCCATCGTCTGGTGGCCCACGTACGCTCGCTTCTTTCGGGCTCAAGCTCTCTCCATCAGGAATGCTGCCTATGTGGAGTCCTCAAAGCTAAGCGGCTCAGGATCGCTCAGGATTCTTGCGAGGCACATCATTCCCAACTCGATAGATCCCGTCGTAGCTTACGCGACGCTCGACCTGGGAACCGTGATCCTCACCTACGCTGCTCTAGCATTCCTGGGGATAGGGATAGATGTTAACTACCCAGAGTGGGGAGCTGATTCGTCACTGGGATTGTCTTTCTTCCCCGCCGCCTGGTGGTGGGCCATCATGCCGGGTATCGTGATCACGATCGTTGTCATTGCGTTTACGCTTGTAGGGGACAGACTTCAGGACCTTATTGTCGGAAGGATGACGTACTAGTTGAAGACAGTGGTCGAAGAGCTACCCGTGGTTAGTGTAGAGAAGCTCTCCGTCTCTTACAGTACGGTCTACGGAACTGTGAGAGCCCTGAACCAGGTCAGCCTGGCCATCGCACCGGGCGACAGCATTGCGATTGTGGGGGAAAGTGGTTGCGGGAAGTCTACACTTGGGCATTCCATCGTCAGGCTCCTTCCGCCGAATTCATCCTACGACTCAGGGCACGTGATTCTCGAAGGGCAGGATGTCATCGGCCTTAACAAAAGCGAAGTAGCCCGGATGAGGGGGAAAACAGCCTTCATGATCTTCCAAGACCCGCTTAACAGCTTGAACCCGGTAAAGCGCGTTGATACTCAGCTCCTCGAAGCCCTTCGCATGAAAAGCAAGTATGATGGGAAACCCTTTGTCGAAGAAGAGGCGTACAAAGAGGCAGAGGCAAAGCTGTCTGATGTCCGAATGCCCGATCCGGAGAAGATCATGACCCGCTACCCGCATCAGCTTTCCGGGGGCCAGATTCAGAGGGTCGTGATTGCAATGGGGCTTCTAATGCAACCCAAGCTCCTCATCGCGGACGAGCCCACTTCGGCTCTGGACGTTACCATCCAAGCCCAGGTGCTGAAGCTCCTAAAGGAGCTCCAGACCACCTACAGGATGTCTATCATATTCATCACTCACGACATCAACTTGGCCTATGCGGTTTCAGACAGGATGGTTGTGATGTATGCAGGGGAGATAGTGGAATCAGGTCCAACCGCCAACCTCATCAACCATGCGCTCCACCCCTATTCACAAGCCCTGATCAAGAGCATTCCGAAGATCACCAAGAAGGACGGGAGATTGTCCGCAATTGCAGGATCTCCCCCGAACATGCTCTATCCTCCGGCCGGGTGCCGCTTCAACCCGCGATGCCCATTTGTCATGGACGTTTGCAGGACGAAGTCCCCCGTCACGATCGACAAAGAAGGAGAGTCAGTAAGGTGTTTCCTCTATGGCGGGGCCGATAGTTGAAACCAAGGGCCTGAAGAAATACTTCAAGGCCCAAAAAACAGGAATCCTAGAGTCAATGTTTCGGCAGAAGGTTCCTATGGTCAAAGCCGTAGATGATGTGAACATACAGATTGCAAATGGGGAGGTCCTGGGCATCGTGGGTGAAAGCGGAAGCGGGAAGACCACCCTGGGCAGGATGCTCGCGACCCTAGAGAGTCCAACCTCCGGGGATGTGTTCTTCATGGGGGAGCAGGTCACGAAAAAGAATAGAGCCATGGTGCGTCGTGAGATTCAGATGGTTTTCCAGAACCCCTACGAAAGCCTGGATCCGCGTTCAACCGTCAAATCAATCGTCACTGAACCCCTTCTCAGAATGCACCTGTCTAGGGACGACCGAGACACTCGGTTTGAAAACGTGCTAAAATCCGTGGGTCTGGAGACGGGTTTCGCCGCGAGGCACCCGAGAGACCTTTCAGGCGGGCAAAGACAAAGGGTCGCTGTTGCCAGGGCAATCATATCGAGTCCCAAGCTCATCGTGCTCGATGAGCCCACATCAGCCCTGGACGCCTCTGTGCAGTCGCAGGTTTTGAACCTACTGGTCGATTTGCGCAATCAGCTTGACTTCTCGTATCTCTACATCACTCACAACATCGCCACTGCTCGCTACATATCCGACAGGGTCGCCACGATGTACGCCGGCGAGGTCGTGGAGATCGGTCCAACCGAGAGTGTGATGGGGAATCCCAAGCATCCATACACTCAAGCCCTTCTGGCTTCGGTCCCCACGTTGGATTCGAAGGAAGTCACGCCTCCTACAGGGGAGGTTCCGAGCCTAGTCAATTTGCCCGACGGTTGTCGGTATAACCCGAGGTGTCCGTACGTCATGGACGTGTGCAGAACTACGAATCCAAGTCTAAGGGGGGCAGAGGGACGTGACGTCGCCTGTTGGCTCTATAAGTGAACCCGACCTGGGGCTTGTTCTGAAGCCGGTCGTCCTGAAAACATTCATCAAGGGGGTCATCGCAATAGCGGTGTTTTCTCTATTTCTGCAGATATCTCCCGCTACCATAGTCAATTACCTGATATTCCTTGCAATCTCTCTGGGTCTAGTCGGGGGCCTGTGCTTCATAAGGGGGCGTTCAAGGTTCCAGATAGACGACGGAGGGATACACATCAAGCGCATGTTTCATCGTCCCAACCTGATAAGCTATGATAACATCCACGATCTGACTGTGTCTCAAGGAATGCTGGCAAGGAGGTTCAACTGCGGGACGGTTTTCATCATCTTGAACCAAGGGCCTGGCAGCGTCAAGATAATGGGAGGGGGGGTCGCGGAGAAGCTTGAAGAGGTGCACAACCCCAACAAGGTCTTCGAATTCGTTTCGTCTAGGCTGGGGCCCTTCGGCCAATCCATCTGAAACAAGCCATTCGGAGAACACTTTCACTCTACCCGGCCATTTCTTCCTTGACTGGGCGCAAGTCTTTCATACTCTGAGCCGCCGGGTGGGGAAGAGTGACTCCAGAGGGCTGTATGCAAGATGCGACCACAGAATCCAGAGATTTCAGACGCTATTGTAGTGAAGGGGCTCACTCGTGAGTATACAACACGCTCTTTCTTCGGCACCGTCAGTAGGGTCACAAAAGCACTCGACGGCATCGACTTCGTGGTGAAGAAGGGGGAGCTGTTCGGCCTAATAGGCCCTAACGGGGCCGGGAAAACCACAACGGTCAAGATCCTAACGACACTTCTGACCCAGACCAGCGGAGAGGCGTACATCTTGGGGCTCGATGTAAGGAAGGACCTCTATGAGATCAGGCGGAGGATAGGGATAGTATTCGGAGGGGAGAGAGGGCTCTACAACAGGGTGTCGGCTCTTGATAACCTACGATACTTCTCCGACCTCTATGGCGTCGACCCAACGACAGCGAAAGAAAGGATTCCCCAGCTCCTGAAGGCTGTTGGGCTTGCCGACAGGGCGGATGAGAGGGTGGAGAAGTACTCGAGGGGGATGAAGCAACGACTTCACATTGCAAAGGCACTAGTTCACGACCCCGAGCTGCTAGTCCTCGATGAGCCGACCATAGGCCTCGACCCTGGAGGAGCCAGGGACATCAGGAACATGATTCGAGAGCTGCAGAAGCAGGGGAAGTCGATTCTCCTCACAACACACTACATGTTCGAAGCGGAGGAGCTCTGCCAGAGGGTGGCCGTGATCTCCAAAGGGAAGATAGTCGCCCTAGACACTCCGTCCGAGCTCAAGAAGCTCGTAAGGGACATTTCAGTAATCGAACTGAGGACATACGGAGCAACAGTGGACTATCTGGAAGCACTCAAGCGGCTTCCCAACGTGGTGCGCGTGGTCGCAGACCTGGATTCCGAGGTTCAGACCATAAGGATACAGAGTCCGTTGGGGGCGGACCTGCTCTCCCTGGTGACATCGGCTCTACCATCCGACGCTAAGATAATAGACAGGACCATCAAGGAACCCACCCTGGAGGACGCTTACCTGAGGCTGGTGGAAGAGTAGTGGGCGGACTGTCTGAGCTCACGCCTGGCAAGAAGACAGAAGGCTACATGGAGCGAAGGGGCCAGGTACTCAAAGCGTGCATTGTCCTGACCGCGAAGCTTTTCTTCGCCGACCCTCAGTGGGTAATCCCAAGCATCATAGCGCCCTTCATCTTCACCCTGGTGGCCTTCTTCCTCTTCGGGGGGCAGGCCACGAGCGGTTCATTCCTGCTCTATCTCGTCCTCGGCTCCGGGCTTATGGGCATGTGGGGCACCACGATTTACGGGTCTTCAAACTCCATTGGATTCGACAGGTGGAACGGGACAATGGAATCCACGTTGGCGGCGCCGGTCCCGCTATCTTGGATAGCGCTGGGGAGGGTCCTCTTCAACACATTCGAAGGGGTGATCAACGCGCTGTTCATACTCATCATTGGCCTGGTCTGGTTCCAGGTGGGTTTCGGAATAGTTAGCCCGGGGCTTTTCTTCCTCGCTTCTGTGAGCACATTCCTGTCACTTTCTGCCTTCGGGTTGCTGATGTGCACGATAATACTCCTTTCCAGGAAGGGTGGGTTCATCACCAATTCAATGGAGATTCCGGTCTACATTGCCACGGGCACCATGTTCCCCGTCAGCATACTCCCGATCGTGGCGCTGCCGTTCGCATTCCTGCTCGCCCCGACTTGGGGCATAGAAGCGATCCGACTGTCGGCCCTTCCCGGTTACGCAGGCCTGGCGACGAACTATTGGGAGGACCTCGCTATACTGGCGGTCGAGACACTCGCCTACCTCGGTGCAGCTTTTGTGCTCTTCAAGCGCGTGGAAGCATATGCCAAGAGGAACGGGACCCTTGAAGAGTACTGAATCGCCTTCCGCTTCGACCGTGAGCGCAGGTGAGAGGTTGAGGATGGCCCTCCGGGTGTTCTGGGGTGCCTTCCTATTCGGACGCAAGGGGCTCATCGTATGGGACTCGTGGGAGATGTGGGTGATGCAGATCGTGATCACTCCAATAGCGCAGATAGGTTTCTTCGCACTCCTTTCGATCTACCTCCAGTACCCCGCTACTGTTACCCAGTACATCGTCATAGGGAACGCGGTCCAGTCGATGTCGTTTGCGGCAGTCTTCGCGGTTGCCAACATCACCTCGCAGGATAAGTGGCAGGGGACGCTCCCGAGCACAATGGTCACTCCTGCCAACAGGCTTGCTCTTTTCATTGGACGCGCCTGGTTCCAAGTCCTTCTCTCGGCCCTGATAGCCGCCGCCGGCCTGTTTTACGCTGCGACTGTCTTCGGCGTGAGCTTCGCCACCGCAAACTATCTGGGCATAGCGGTCACCGTCCTCCTGACCGCCTTCGCAATGACAGGATTCGGCCTCCTCATCAGCGCCGTCGGTCTGTACTTGCGGACCGCCATGATCGTCGCGAACATCTTTCTCTTCGTAACGCTACTCCTGAGCGGGGTCAACTTCCCCGTGTCCGTCCTCCCGACGTGGCTGCAGCCAGTTTCCTGGGCCATACCACTAACCTATGGCACCCAGGCTGTGAGGATGGCCATATCGGGGAGCTCTTTCACGGCGTTGCTGCCGACACTGGGGTGGGAAGCGCTCGATGCCGTGGTTGTCATGGGTGCAGGGTACGCTCTCTTCAAAGGCTTCGAGAACCTCTCCAGAAAGACGGGAAGGTTCGAGGAGTACTAGTTCTGCTTGCCCTCTCACTCGAGTAAGGCCCCTCACGGTCGCGGCGCTTCGATTATTAGACCGCCCGTCTCCTCTGCAGATGTTGGCAAGGGTCGTCCTGTGCGGTATGGGCGCCATAGGCACGGAGATCCTGGGTTATCTTCTGGACCGCAACCATGAAGTCGTGGGTGTCGTCGATAACGATCCCCAAAAGGTCGGTAGGACTGTGGCCGAGTTGACAGGCCTCCCACTTGCCATAAGGGTCTCGAATTCCATCAGGGAGCTACCTCTCGACAAAGCGGAGGTCGCCATATTCAGCACCAAATCGAGGATTCCCGAGCTTGTGGAGGACATCACGTATGCCGCCACCCATGGGCTGAACGTGGTCACGACATCCGAGGAGATGGCGTACCCCGCATATGCTGGCGCTCCATTCGTCCCCGCGCTCGACAAGGTCGCATCGGACAACGAAGTAACCATCGTGGGAGTTGGGGTCAATCCGGGGTTTGTCATGGACTGGGTCCCTGCCTTGGTGTCATCTGCTACGAGGAATCCGACTAGCATTCACGTAGTCAGGTCCGTGGACGTCAGCAGGAGGCGCCGCCAGCTCCAGGCGAAGTCGGGGGTAGGACACACGAGAGCGAAGTTCGAAAAGGAGGTGAAGGAGGGGACGATTGGCCATGTTGGCCTCGTGGAGTCTGCCCATCTAATCGCCCTCTCCCTAGGTAAGCCTCTGGAAGGGCTCAAGAGTGGGGTCTTCCCCGTCGTGGGCTCTGAGGACTATGTGATGGGGGTACGGCAGTTCGTCGAAGGAAAGTCAGGGGATTGCTTCATCAGGCTAGATCTGGAGATGAGCATGACTTCAGCCGACTTTGATGTCGTCGAGGTGAAGGGTGACCCGGAGATCAAATTGAGATTTGAGAGGGGCGTATTCGGAGAGTCGGCGACCGTGGCACTGACAGTGCATGCAGCAGAAAGAATCGGAAGGGCCAGAGCTGGACTGATCACTGTACTCGACCTCCCCCTTTCGGGCGAATGACTACCGAGCGAAACTCGATGCCCCGTGTCCTCCTTATTACATACCCCCTTGGCGAATCACCCAGATGAAAACCGCATTCCTCGTAGTGGGAGTGGGCCTCCTCGTCGCCGGCGCGTCCCTTATTGTCCTCGCTCCTTTCTA
>Ga0187780_10000427_pt1 | contig 31681 bp, 27 predicted proteins | sample 1015_Q2_SP10_20__FD_132429 | JGI IMG/M metagenome (GOLD analysis project Ga0187780, IMG submission 132429) | Tropical peat soil microbial communities from peatlands in Department of Meta, Colombia - 1015_Q2_SP10_20_MG | ecosystem: Environmental > Terrestrial > Soil > Wetlands > Peat | place...
AATTGAGAACGGCGGCGACATCGTTGTGAACCGTGAGAAGCTTGGTAGCCAAAGCTCCAGCGTCCGAGACGCGATCCGATTGCAGGTAAGCCTGCATTAACGCCCGCAGCCCATCCGGGTTACTATCCAGATCAGCAACCTTTTCCAAATGGCTGATTGCCCCTGTCATGTCACCGGCGTCGAATGCGGTGCGCCCTCGCATTAACAAGGCGTAACTGCTGTTTGGATCCAGCTTCAGCATGCGCTGCAGAATTTCTTCGGCAGCCTCAAGCTGTCCCTTGGCACGCAAGGTCTCAGCCGCAGCCGAGAAGATCTGCCATGCTTCGGTCTTTTTGTTCAGCCGAACGTAGACCTCAGCCAGCCGGGTGCGCATGGCCACATTTTCGGGATCCATTTCCAGAGTCTTCTGGAAAATGCGTACTGCCTGTTCCAATTGCCCTTCGCGCAAAAACTCTTCCGCGACCTGTAAGTACTGGGCCCTGGCGTCGTTGAACAAGCCTTGCTGGGTGTAAAGCTCAGCCAGCCGAAGAACGCTCTCCAGCGAGGACTTCAGCTTGCTCAGCTTCTTGTACATGGCGATGGCTTTGACAGTGAAACCCTGGGAGGCATAAGCGTCGCCGACGCTCTTGAAGCAGTCCACGGCCTTGTCATTGTTGCCGACGCGCGCGTAAAGATCGCCGACGGTGTTCATCACCGTCAGGTCTTTGGGATCGGCTTTGAGGATTTTTTCGTACTCGGTAATGGCATTCGGCAGCTTGCCCTGCTGCACGAACTTCTCGGCAGCGTTGAGAACCTTTTGTTTATTGAAGCCAAAACCAAAAGCCATAGGATTGCGGACTCCAGCCCTTATTGCGTGCCCGAGAACCCTTCCGACCGGGAGAATTCGCAGACTATTGACCACTCCATCGGCGTTTCGCCGGACATCAGGAGATGGTCTTTCGGACAAGGGTCATTGTACGGCTGGGTAAGCAAAATCGTATGGTTACCAACGGTTACCGGAAGGGAGTGTACGACCGGGTTACCATGGAAATCGGAGACAAACGCTCGCATCTGCGGCTTTTGAGGCGAGAGTTAGTGGCGAATGCCGCCGTTCACTAGGGCCGAGCTTCGTAAACAATATTAAAGGGCGTTTCCGTGGCCCTCCGGAAACGGCTGAAACCTGCCGAGGTCACCACGTCCCGAATACGGGTCTCACCTGCCTGGGCGCCAAGGCAAAGCCCGACCTCCTGGGATCGCGAACATGGGGTACACAACAGCGTCGAAAACGAGTAGTAGACCCGGCCGACGGGATTAAGGTTGTCCTTGAGCTGATCGTTTGCAAACGGTTCGACGATCATCCACGTGCCATCGTTTGCCAAAGATTGGCGCACGTGGGCAGCGGCACCAACCGGATCGCCCATGTCGTGCAAGCAATCGAAGACAGCGACAAAATCGTAGTCTTTGCCGGGATACTCTTTTGCTTTTGAGACCTCGAAGGTTACCCGCTCGGCAACACCTTCGCGCCGGGCGGATTCTCTGGCGGCTTCAACTGACTTGTCGTGATAGTCGAATCCAAAAAACTTCGAGTTGGGGAAGGCTTTCGCCATCAGCAGAGTTGAAGCGCCTTTGCCGCAGCCGACGTCTGCTACCCGCGCGCCCGCCTCGAGCTTCTCCTTCACATCGTGCAATGCGGGAATCCATGAGCTTACGAGATTGGCGGCGTACCCGGGGCGAAAGAACTTCTCGCATCCATGAAAAACGCCGTCGTCGTGCTCATGCCAACCCATTCCTGCGCCGCTGCGGAAAGAGTCTGCAATCCGCGGCACCGCCGCGAGCGATCCCAATGCCAGCTCGAACGCACCCGGTAAATAGGCCGGGCTGTCCTCTTTTGCCAGCGCGAAGGCCTGCTCTTCGCTCAGGCTGAATTTGTGCGTCTTTTCATCGTAAGTGATGTAGCCACCGGCCGCCTGCGAAGCCAGCCATTCGCGCAGATAGCGCTCATCGGTCTGCGTCCTGGCGGCTAATTCAGCGGAAGTCATCGGGCCAGTGGCAAGCGCTTTGTAGAGTCCAAGCTTCTCGCCAATCACCACCATGCCAGTGTGGACGGCGGCACCAAGATCGGTGACAAATCGGCCAATGAACTCATTGAGTTTGTCCATATCGAGCGCGGGGGTCTGAGCCTTACTCATATGAAGCCTCCTTGGTGAAGAGAGTATGCGTATAGTTCGGGAGATAGAAGACCGTGACCCTATTAAAGGAAGACCTGGGCGCCCGCACCCCAGGGGCAAAATTCTCCATTAGCGGCGAGGACAAAGTCAAGTTCGCAGATGGTAGCGGCTTAACTGAGCCACTGCCGACCAGTTGGCCGTGGGTTTTTGGCTCAAGATCGAATAATGCTGATGCAGGAAACACGGGCTCGAAAGGAATGCAAGATTGTGGCTGCGGGTGAGAAGCTTAGGCACGCGCCATGGCGGTCAGGAGAAACAGTGACAACAGAAGTACCGCCGGTTTGGGTAACCTGCGCAGAACTTTCCATACAACGATGCTCATCGAGCTATCCTCCGCGCGGGAATTCGGGAACCAAGGAACCAAACTGCCATTCAACCCGAGTAGTGGAATTCGGGTATTGGCACAAGAACTAACAACCCTGTACTTTACTCAGCACAAATTGTACAGAATCTCCCGCGAAAGGCAACCATTTTCATGACGTGGATTCGGACGGTCGCACCTGACCCTGCAAACGAAAAGCTACGTAAGGCGATAGAAGGACAGAAGAATCTTTATCCCGTCGAGTACGCTACGCCGGTGCACGCGGATGACAGCGGCGGATCGCAAATTGTTGCGTCTCATAGCCTGATCCCGGAAGCTTTGTATCACGCCTTCGCGACCTTCGGCGTGTTGATGGCGCCTGAATTGCCGCTCGGCCGCCGTCAGCACGAGATGATCGCGACCATGGTTTCGGTCACAAACCGATGTGTGTATTGAATCGATTCCCACGCAGAGTTTCTGCGTCGCGTGACCCTAAGCCAGGAACTGATCGACGCGCTGAAGCGAGACTACACGACAGCTCCAATCACCGATCAGGAACGTGTGATGGTCGACTACGTAGTAAAGCTCACGAAGGATGCCACTCAGGTCAGCAAGGATGATCACAAGCAGCTGCGGAGCGCCGGATTTGACGACAAGGCCATCCTGCAAATCACGCTGATCGCCTCATGGTTCAACTACATCAATCGTGTGGCCGATGCGCTGGGGGTAGGGCGGGAATAGCCCAGGAAGGTACGGCACGCCGGAATGCGCTACCCTTTCCTTGATGGACCGCAGTTCCCTGCTCGACTACATCCCTAACTTTCTCTCGCGAGAGCGGGAAACCGCATACCTGCAGCGGCTGGGATACCGAACTGTACGATGGTCGTACGGAGATGTGGTCAGGACGGCATTCCAGTTTGCGCGAGAGCTGGAACTGCGTGGTATCGCGAAAGGCGAACGTGTCCTGATTTGGGCCCCGAATTCAGCCGAATGGGTGGCTGTATTCCTGGGTTGCGCGCTGTGCGGGGTGGTTGTTGTACCCATCGACGATGTTGCCACGTCAGAATTCGCATTACGTGTGCACCAGCAGGTCAGCGCCAAGCTGCTGGTTTGTTCGAAGGAACATCTGCAGCCATCAGTCCCGACAGTTCTATTGAATGATTTGCCGGAAGTCCTGTCTCGCCATTCGAAATCACTTTATGTCGGGGCGGAAGTTTCCCGCAATGACCCTCTGGAAATTGTCTTTACTTCGGGGACAACCGCGGAACCCAAGGGAGTCGTGATCACCCATGGAAACGTTCTTTCAAATATCGAACCGCTGGAAATTGAAATCCGCAAGTATCTAAGCTACGAACGATTCGTCCATCCGATTCGCTTTCTAAACCTGTTGCCGCTGAGCCATGTGTTCGGACAGTTTCTGGGAATCTTCCTGCCCCAGCTTTTGGGCGGCGTAGTCGTGTTTCAAGACAGTTTGAAGCCGTCCGAGATGATGGCGACGATGCGCCGCGAAAGGGTTTCGGTTCTGGTTACCGTGCCTCGCGTGCTGCAGTCGCTCAAAGAGAAGGTCGAGCGTGATCTCGGAGAACAAGGCTTGCTTCAAAAGTTCCAGCAATCGTTTGGTGATGCGGAAGGCAAACACTTCTTGCATCGCTGGTGGATTTTCCGCCGAATCCGCCGACAATTGGGATGGAAGTTCTGGGCGTTTATCTGCGGCGGCGCTGCACTTGATCGGGACACTGAACAATTCTGGGACCGTCTCGGATACGCGGTCATCCAGGGATACGGCTTGACCGAAACCACCTCGCTCATCAGCGTCAATCACCCCTTCCGCTTGGGAAAAGGATCGATCGGCAAGGTCCTGGAGGGACGCGAGGTCAAACTCGCGGCTGACGGAGAAATTCTGGTACGCGGTGGCGGAGTGGCTACAGGCTACTGGAACGGGAATGAGCCAAAACCGCTGGCCGACCCCGATGGTTGGTATGGCACCGGTGATATCGGCGAACTGGACGCCACAGGCAATCTCTATTTCAAAGGGCGCAAGAAAGAGGTGATTGTCACTCCAGCGGGGATGAACATCTATCCCGAGGACCTAGAAGTGGCACTCAGGAGGCAACCGGAGGTGAAAGATGCCATCGTGGTAGCGCTGGCCCGCGATGGAAACGCCGAACCCTGCGCGGTCCTGCTGCTGAAACGGGGGGAGGACGCCGAAGTGATCGTAAAACGCGCTAATGAATCTCTCGCGGAATACCAGCACATGAATTCATGGTTCGTCTGGCCCGAAGATGATTTTCCGAGGACTGCAACTCAGAAGCCTCGCAGAAAGCTGATTGAGAAAGTTGTCGACGCACGTCTTCGGTCGAGTGTGGCCGGGGACCAGACGGCAAGCCCACTTTCGCAATTGATTGCTCGCGTGACCGGGCGATCGCCATTGAGTTTCTCCAGCAGTGCGAAGCTGGACACGGATCTAAACCTGAGTTCCCTCGATCGCGTGGAACTGCTGAGCGCGTTGGAGGACCGCTATCAGATTGACCTGACAGACATGCCCTTTACTGCCGCGCGAACTGTGGGCGATCTCGAGCGCATGCTTCAAGGAGAGGTTCCCGCGAGGGTGCACTTTCACTACCCGAATTGGGGGTTGCGCCGGCCGACCCTATGGCTTCGGCTTTGCGTGCATTATCTTTTACTGCGGCCTGCCGTGTTCCTGCTGGGCTGGCCTTATGTGGAAGGGCGCGACAATCTGGGCGGCCAGCAGGGTCCGATACTCGTGATTTGTAATCACATCGGAGACATTGATCCTGGCTTCGTGCTCACCGCTTTGCCGGCGCGCTTCCGTCACAAGTTGGCGGTTGCAACCGGCGGTGAAGCACTCGAAATGCTGCGGACTCCACCGCCGACTCGACATTTGTTTGGACGAGTTTATGATCGAATACGCTGGGTGCTGGGAGTTGCTCTGCTCAATCTTTTTCCTTTGCCCCGCGAGGCGGGATTTCGTGAGAGTTTTCAATACGCGGGCGAGTGCGTGGACCGCGGATACAACGTTCTGGTATTTCCCGAGGGCCGCCACACGACCGACGGGGCACTCCGGCCGTTTCGCTCGGGCATTGGGTTGTTAGCTAACAGACTGGGGCTGCCGATTGTTCCCATGCGCATTGACGGGCTATTCGAGAGAAAGAAAGCGGGGAAGAAGTTTGCCTGGCCGGGTCAGATTCGGGTGAAGATTGGGGCCCCGGCCATGTTTCCTCCTGATAGCGACCCGGGGTGGATTGCCCGCGAGCTCCAGAACAAAGTCGCGGGCCTGTGACCCTGTCCGTTTCTGGCCCGAATCTCGCAATCTGAAGAGGTATTTCACAGGCGGTGAGCGAGAAAATAGAGAAAAGACCGAATGGATATGGTTTCGCAAATTTCGGTGGCTTTGTGATCTGCTGGAAGCGTCCGAGGTTCGTTCTTGCGTGCATCTTACTGGCCGGCGCAATTGTTTTGTGTTCCACTGCCCTCTCGTCTGAGAAGCCGAATGCCGATGCAACGGCCAATCAGTCGAACAGTGCTAAACCTGAAGTTCGACGATACTTCCCGCTTAGCAAGTTCTATGACACTCCGACGCCTCTACCTGCGGGCAAACCCGGCGAATTAATCCGAAAAGAAGAGTTTGACGAATACGATCTTTCGCCGAGCGTCTTGGCGACTCGGATCCTCTACCACTCGCGTTCGGCGCGCGGAGAAGACGTGGCCGCGTCGGGCGTGGTGCTATATCCGGAGGGGAAGACTCCGGCTGGCGGTTGGCCCGTTATCGCCTGGGCGCATGATCTCAATGGCGTCGCGCGCCGATGTGCTCCATCGTTGAGCCGAAATCTGCAGCACGGCCCGTTGCTCTCAATGTACGTGGGCCTTGGGTATGCAGTTGTGGCGTCTGACTATGCCGGACTGGGCAGCAGTTTCCGCAACGCCTTTGCCGACATGCAATCGAATGGGTCTGATGTCATCAATTCAGTTCCGGCGGCGCGAGCGGCAGTGCCACCGCTCGGGGCGCGGTGGGTGGCCATCGGGACTGGCGAAGGCAGCCTGGCCGTGATTTCAGTGGCGGAGTTGGAACACGATACAGGGGATTCCAATTACCTGGGCGCAATCGCCATCTCGGGGTTGTCTGATCTCCAAGATCGCTACGCGCGTCCGGATCCGGCTTCCCTGTTCCTACTCGCCTATGGGATCAAGACAATCTTCCCGGAGTTCAATCCAGCAGACATGCTGACTGAGAAAGGCCTGGGACTTCTCACGCAGATCGAAAATGGATGCGGCGGTCCAGAGACCGTTCAGAACAAACTGCCTGAGTCCGAGCTCTTCCAGCCGAATTGGCAAAGCAACAACATTGTGCGCCAATATTTCGCTCGCAGCGCTCCCGGTCAAAAGCCAGCATCCGGACCAATACTCGTCATCGCCAGCGAGGCAGATCCTGGCGGCGCAACATCGAGAGCGCTCGCGAGGATGTGCCGGCAAGGCGACAAAGTTCAGCTCGATCAATATGAGGTTGCGGACCCAGGAAGTCTGATCGGCGACTCCGTAAGGGCCCAGATTGAATGGATCCAGGGCCGCTTCGCCGGAAGATCAGCACCGGGCAACTGTTCAGGACAACATTGACCAGGGCGGCAGGTAAGAGGCGCGCTCACAAATGCAGCATTTACCGTAATGGCGAACGCCAAGCCTTCGGCTTAAGATTAGGACAGGTGGAAAGTGGGTAAGGAACTATGAAACTGCGAAAAGAAAACATTCTTGCCAATATTGCTCTGGGAACTGGCTTATATCTACTTGATTCCTTACGCGAACGCATTAGTGAGGGAGTAAGTGATTTTTCCGAACAGGCTGGTAGCCGTGCGCACGATTTCGTCGACACGGCACAAGAGCGGGCCAGCCGAGCCAGCGATGTGATCCGTGGCAAGGAGCACAGAGGCCTGAGCACCGCGGCCGCCCTTTTGATTGGTATCGGCATCGGCGTGGGGGTTGGGATGCTACTTGCTCCGGCAAGTGGCGAGGAAACTCGCGAAAACCTTGCCGGCAAAGTTCGCGATCGCTTCTCGCGTGAGAAGGAATCGGCAACAGGAACCTACGGCGGGTAACCGCGCGACTTCAAAGTGGGGTCGTGGCATAGCAGAGGGGTGCGGGGTGCGTCGCCGCACCAGGCAACGGACAAGGTTTCCCTCCTATCACTGCATCGGCACTGAGACGTGCTCATGCACGATGAGCCACTTTCCGCCCAGCTTCTGCCAGACCACCGTCCAGCGCATATCGCCGCGGTTGTCCTTTCCGGATTTCTCCACCATGTCGAATTTGACCGTGCCGGTGCCCCAGACCGTCTTGCCGAACGAATGGACTTGGGCGTCGTCGTTGACGGTGAAGGTTGCTGACTTGTATCCGGCCACCACTTTCTGCACACCATCCTGGTACTCAGCCCAGCTGTTGTACTTCAGCGGAGCGATGTCGAAGAAAACGTGCGGGCCTGATGCATAGAATTGGGCGGTGTTGGCCGGATCAAGGGTCGACCAACCATCCCAAATCTTCTGCATTAGGACTTTGTCAGGCATGCCGCCTTTCGACATCTTCTTCTTGGGAGCATCCTGCGCCGACACACATATACCAATACAAACGATGCAAATTGCCACCGACAACTTGCTCATTCGATCCTCCCTTTTTTGCTCTTTTCAGTTCTTCGCGACCAATTGTTTGGCGTGGCTGAGTTCAGGGCGAGCCGAAGTCGAGCCGGCGCAAACCTGCAGCAACTGCCGGTAATAGGTGTTTGCTTTATCGCTCTTGCCCGCCAGTTCTGCTGCATGAGCTGCTCCGTAAAGTCCATTAAACCGATTGGGATTGAATTTCAGGTCAGTCTCGTACTCGGCAAGAGCTTGCTGGGACTGATTCATATCGAGCAGCATGTCGGCCAGCATTTCGCGCGCCGGGATGGCAAGAGGCTCATCCCCCTCAGCCTCTTCTTTGTCCGCGATCTTGCGTAATGCGGCGAGGGCTTGATCACCCTTGCCCCGTGCATATGCTACCCAAGCGGCGGCTTCTTGCCGGCCCTGGTCAACCGCCTCGGCGTCAGCCGGCTTTTTTTCGTGCAGAAGCTGCCGGTGGATAGATACCAGTTGCGCGACGTGCGTTTCCGCCTGATCGATCTTCCCACTGCGAGCTGCACCAATGGCCTGGGCCCAGTAGATGATGGAAGTATCGGAAAGATCGGCGTCATCGGGCGGTGTCAATGCAGCGGCATCGGACCAATGATGAAGTTCCAGGTCGTAGCGGGCGGGGAACGCCGCCAACGCGTAAATGCGTGGGTCAAAACCCACACCGTACATGTCTTTCATCTTCGGCATTGCTTTGAGTTCGTCGATGAGGCGCTGCGCGTCAGCCTCGCGCCCACTCTGCAGGTATGCGTACTCCAGAAAATCCATGGCGTGGAACTGGTGGCCCTCGCCACCCATATGCATGGCAGCGGTTTTCCGAGTGGCCGCGATCGAGGCCAAGTTGGAATCAATGTCGTCTTGCCACAAACCGAGTCGCGCGAAAATGTGCGAAGGCATGTGCAAGGCGTGGGGAGAAGCGGGAGCGATTTTTGCATAACGCCGAGCCGCGGGCAGTCCGAGCTGCGCCATTTGCGGACTGTCATAGCTGTGAATCAGGTAATGCGCCACGCCGGGGTGGTCAGGTTCTTCGGCAAACAATTTTTCCAGGATTGCGGCCGCCTTTTTTTGATTGGCAAAGGTCGTGTCGTGATCGGGAGCGGACGCCAGCAGCGACAAGGCATAAAAAGCCGCTGCTTCTGAATCTTCAGGGTGATGCTCGGAAGCCGCCTGCATGGCTTTCGAGTACGCGTTCGCGCGGTCCTGATAAGTGCGCTGCTTCCGACCGTCATAAAATGCGGCCACCGCCGCGATATAGCCGCGCTCGCGGTCATCGTGCGAGTGCAGAGATTCCGCCTTTCTGACTTCCGCTTTCCCCTTCTTAATGGTCTTGGCATCGGGGTGGTTCCATAGCTGGTGCCATAGGCTCATTGAAATTCCCCAATGGGCCATGGCGCAGTGGAGATCATCCTGCGCAATCTGCTGAAATTGCTTTTGCGCTTCCTCGTACCAAAAGGAGTGCAATAAAGCCACGCCGCGTTCGAAACTCTTCTGCACGTTTTCCGTGCATGTGGTCGGGAAGTGAACCGTTCCCAGTTGCTCCGCCTTCAGGTCCTCATGATGACCCTGGTCGTCGGCAAACGCCGGAACTGCAATAAGCAAGGAGAGAGTGAGGACAATCGACAGTGTTTTCATGGGACCCCGCTGAGTTGCGAGTCTAGTCTGCCGGGCTTGCAAGGGTCAACTTGACGAACTGGCAGGTTACTGCAGGCGGAAGCGTTCGTTCATGAGCCGCTGCAGACGGGGTTTATAGAGGATGTCATAGGCGAGCTCTTTGTCGGGAAACATGGCCAATGCCGCGCGTTTTGCTCCGGCGACAAGTTCGGATGCCTCTTCGACGGTAAGGTTGGGATCCTGGCTGATGACCGACATGACCATGCTGATCATGACTTGCAGGCGGCGGATTTGGCGGGCTTCCTGCTCCCTCTCAGTTGGTTTTGCAGCCCCACCCAAACGTTCCTGATTATTCATGCTTCCCCATTTCCAGCCCAAAGATTAGATGTGGCACGATAGTGAGGCGTTGCGCCCCGACGATGAACGTATTCTGGCCGCATCTGGGGTGGAAGGCAACAGCATCTCTGGCGTAATACTTCGGTTACCTCTGCCAAGGTCTGGACCCACAGCAGCTAAAGGAAAACTGCACGGGGCAACGAGGAGCGAGTTAGAATCAGCAGAACAATCGGTCGACAGGAGGGATTCATGGCCAACTCCGGATCTGCGCAGCCGAAAGAACGGCCCGACCCGAATGAAAAACTGGTGCGGGTCTTTGATACCGAGCAGGAGTCGGAAGCCATGGTGGTGCGAGGCCTTCTCGAGTCCGCCGGCATCGATTGTGATGTGACCTCATTGGACGCTCCACAGGACATTCTGCCGGGAGTGGGGGGCACGATTATTTTGGTGCGGCAGGAGGATGCCGCACAGGCGCGCCGCGTCATCGACGAATACCGACGCTCGCCCGACGAAATGGAGACGGCCGAATTCAATGCTATCGAAGAGCCGCCAGATAAGGAGTGACGCCGCGGCCGTCTAAATAAAACGTCACAGCGCCGTTGAGATCGGTCCGATAAGTCTTGACATTTGCTTGCGCCAATCGCTCCAGCACCTCCCCGCGAGGATGTCCGTAAACATTGCGGGCTCCCACGGAGATCACCGCAAACCTGGGATGCACTACCGACAACAATTCAGGAATTGTGGAAGTGGCGCTTCCATGATGAGCAACCTTGAGCAGATCTGCCTCGGGCTGGTCCTCGGCGATTCGGCGCTCAACTTCTTTTTCTGCGTCTCCTTCCAGCAAAGCGGTGGTGCCAGCGTAGCCGATGCTCATCACCAAAGAATCGTCGTTGCTCTTGCGGCTATGAGTGGCCGCGTCGGCACTGGGCGCCAGGACACGGAACCTGACACCAGCGTAGTCAAACTTCTCGCCTGCCTGGCGCACGATTACCGGGACGCTGAGCGCTTTTGCTTCGACCAACAACGACTCCAATTCTGAGTTCGCCGGCCCGACACCGATCCACAACTCCCGGGGATGAAAGTTGGCGAGAATTGCGCGCATGCCTCCGATGTGATCGGCGTGAGGATGTGTGACCGCAACTACGTCCAAACGATGAAGTCCGCGAGACCATAAGTAGGGTGAGACTACATCCTCACCAATATCGAGTTCAGAATGCATCCAATGGGGGATCCCTCCCGCATCCACCAGCAGAGTTCGGCCTGTGGGCGAAACCAGCAGAATCGAATCACCCTGGCCGACATCAATCGACGTAACCTCGAGCACGCCCGGGCGGATGTGTGGTCGAGGCGGCACGAAGCAAATGCAAAGTGCACTCGCGGTCAGGGCGGCCATGCCGAATGCCGCCAGAGCCCAGCGCCGGCGAGCGAGAAGCATTGCGAGCAGGAGGCTGCCTGCGGCGAACAGAATGACAGAAAGGCCCGGCGTGGGCACGCGCAGGTCCGCAATTTTCACTGCCCCGAGCCAGCGAACGGAGCCGGCCATTGCTTGCACGGAGAGTGCCGCGATGAAAGCGGGAATCCTGGCCAGCCCGAACCAGAAATAGCTGGTTGCAATCGCCAGCATCGACGTCACTAAGGCAATCTCGGTGAGCGGCACTGCCAACACATTCGCCGGCAGAGATACCAGGGTGGCGCGATGAAAATAGTACGCCATGGGCAATGTGAATCCGAGCTGCAAGATGGTCGAGACCAGCAGAAACTCGCAACCGAGGACCGTGGCTCTCACGATCGTTGCAAGAATTGGTAAGGAGAGCCGGGCACCAGCAAGTCTCTGCAGGCGCTCGGCAAGCATGCGCAAATCCAGGCGGAACTGCACCAGCTTCGGAGGCAGAGCGAAATCGTAGGCGATGGAGCCCGGATTTCTCATAGCGGCTGAAAATGGCTGAACGGTGCGTTGCACAAGAGGCATGCCGATGGCGGCGATGATCAGCACACACAGAAAACTGAGTTGGAAACTGGCGCCGAACAGCGCATCAGGGCCAAACAACAGAAGAACCAATGCGGCAGCGGCGATGGTGTTCAGCACAGCTCGGCTGCGATACAAGGCCTTGGCGCACAAATAGAAGATGAGCATGAACGTGGCTCGCCAGACCGGAGCGCCAACATCGGTCAATAACGCATAGCCAATCGTCAGCAGGACAGTGATCGCCGAGGAAACGAGCGCATTGACCCGGAACTGGCGCAACAACCAAAAACTCACTAAGGCGAGAACTCCCACTTTGAGCCCGGAGATAACCAAGACGTGATAAGTGCCGGTGCGCTGAAAGTCTGTCAGCAGATCGCGGCCGACGAAATTGTTGTCGCCGATGAGCATGGCTTCCATCAGTCCGGCATTTTGGCCCGCCCACAAGCGCTGAATGCGGGTCACTATGCTGTGATAAATTCGCGTGCGCCAAAACTCGATGCGGCTGCCGGCGAAACCGGGAAGTATCTCTATACTCTCGGCCTTGGTTGACCCGAGCGCCACAATTCCGGATTGCGCCAGGTAGCCGCGGTAGTCGAAGCTGCCCGGATCTCCAAAATTTCGCGGGCGCGAAAGCTTCGTGGGAAAGCGCAATTTTTGGCCGTATTGGAATAAGCGGACGGCATCTGCGGCACCCTGGGGACGGCTGTAAACAGTAATTCGAAGTCGGACACGCAGGTTCAGACCGTGGTTCTCCGTTTCAATCTGATCAGTTTCGATATCCAGTCTCTGTTGGATCTCGGCTTTCGCTCGCTGGCGTAAGTCGCCTTCGCGGACAACATGCCCAGTGGCAAGCAGTTCTTGTCCATCTGCGACCGCGGCAAGATCAGGGTTTAGAGCACCAACTGGAGGACGGACTTGAATGTTGAGAGCTGCCCCCAGGAAGAGGACGCAGCAGGCTAGAAGGAAGGCGATGTGGGGCCGGCGTCGCCGGAGATAAGCTGCAGACACCGCGAACACAATGGCTGCGACCAACCACCAGGAGAAAGGACGCCACAGGTAACGTCCAGCGAAAATTCCGGCACTGTAGGCTGACGCAGCCCACAGCAGCGGCTCTCGGGGGCTGGCCCTTTGCCGCGGCGCAGAAGTCGCGCTTGAGGCGGGATTCACAGGCTACAGAGATTCAACTGTGTGCAAGACGTGAACAAGGAGCGGCCTCTACCCTTTTCCGGTCTCCCAATTTCGGTGCGCGTGGTCGAGGCCGCATCCCCTGATTAAGCAGCTTCGTTATTCACCGCTACGCTGCCTTCACAAGCTCGAACACAGTTTCTATATGAAAGGTCTGGGGAAAGAGGTCCACCACATGGGCTCGCTGAATCCCATATCCAGCACTTAGCAGACCTGCGAGGTCACGAGAGAGGGTTGCCGGATCACACGAAATGTATGTAACCTGACGCGCTCCCAACCGTCCCAGGCTGCGGACCACCACTTCCCCCAGGCCGCCTCTGGGTGGGTCCACCACCACCAGATCGGGCCGCAGTTTGCGGCTGCCTTGGTTCAGGAACCGATCCGTCGCAGCGTGGACCGCCCTTACGTTCGGCTTTGCATTGTAGAGAAGGTCCGAGTAGGTGGTCGGTGACGATTCAACAGCCACCACCTGTGCAAAACTCTTGGCCATCGCCATCGAGAAAAGTCCGACTCCAGCATAGAGGTCCAGCGCTGCTTCTCCTGATTTTCCCTGGGTAACGATGCTGACCAGTTCATCGACCAAGTATCGGTTGACCTGGAAGAAGGTGCCCGCGCTTACTCGAAAGCGACCGTGCTGAGTTGCGTAGGTGATCTGTTCCGCGGTGATCATCGCAACTCGCTCAGCCTCCATGTCTATTCGCTCACCGCGTCGGAAGACAACTACGCCGGCGGCATCAGGAAGAAATTCTTTGGTAGCTTTCGCAATCGATGCTGCTGTTCCGTCGGCGATGGTTCGATCGCAATAAACACCGACAAGCAGTTCTTCATCTTCGGCGTTGGCGAAGAGTTCGATTTCCTGAATTTCGTGGGGCAAATGGCCAGCGCGTCCGGCGATCCACAACACGGCCAGAGCACGATTGATCAGCAGCGAGCTGATGGGGCATTGTTCAATCGGCAGTAGCTCGTGCGAGTTGAATTTGTAGTATCCCAGCGCAAACTCAGGTTCGGACTGAACCCGCATCCGAGTACGGTTTCGATAATTCCACGGTGGCGAAGCATGAAGGGCGAGTTCGCAGTTCAACTCGACTTTGGCAATCCGACGCAGATTTTCCTTCAAGATTGCGGCTTTGATTTCCAGCTGATGCTCGTAAGCGGCGTGCTGATAATGACAACCTCCGCAGGACTGAAAGTAAGAGCACAGAGGCGCGACCCGATTGGCGGAAGGCCGCAGGATCTCATCGGCACGAGCTCGAGCGAATCCGCGTTTCTCCTCCAGGAGTGTGGCCTCGATCTCCTCCCCGTCCAGTACGAAGGGCACAAAAACAGCCTTGCCCCGCCCGTGCTCATCGGCTGGTAGCCGGGCCAGGCCGTCGCCGCCGTATACGAGTTTTTCAATTTGGAGAAGCAAAGGACAGATTCTAACTACACAAGCCGGATATAGCCTACATGTAGAACAAGCTGAGGCGGGGCAGGCCGTGTTTTTCCAGCAGGCGTTTGCGGATGTACTGTTTCTGCAGTTGCTCGATCTGTGCCATCGGCATCTTGCTGCGGTAGGGAGCGAGTTCTCGGTCAGCCTCGGCGCGCAGATTCACAATTTCGGCATCCGGGGTCGCTACGAGTAACACAGCGAACAACTTTTCTTCTGCGACTGTTAGTCGTCGCTCAAGGTCCTCTAATCGCGGGAGGCGGTTGCCGGTTTCGATCTCGGCTGCGATCTCGCCGAGCATTTTGGCCGTTTGCTGGACGAGTTCGGAGACTGAGATGCCTGCTTTTTCGGGGAGCTTTACATTGCTGAGCTGCTGCGCGGCACGCCGAAGATGGGCGACTATTTCGTTCGTTTTGAATGCTGCATCAGAACGTTGTGGAGTGCCGCTGCCGACAGCGGCTTCTTTCATCCCTTCAGCTGCGGCAAGTACCTCCTGGGCACAAAATCCCAGGCTATTCACTCTCCTGGTCTTTGATGGCCGGCTTTCGTAGTGCTCAAACGTAATATCGATGCCTTGCAACACTGCTTCTAATGGTATTCCCGCGTCTTTCCATACCTCGATCAAGGCCCAATCCACGGTCGAGAGCAGCAGCGCTCCGCCGAAGCGCTTCTGGAAGTGCTCTTCTATTTCGGTGAAGTAGTTGAAGTAGTTTTCCACGACAGCTAAGGGGACTTCCTTGCGGAGGAGGACTTTGCGGACGACGTGGTTGATAAAGAATCTTGACCGGCCGCGCCCGCTGGTTTCCCAGATATTGGCTGATTACGTTCCCAAATGATTCGCAGACCTTCGAGCGTAAGAAAATCATCGATGTGCTTGATGTACTTCGATCCGCCACCAATCAGGGAAGCCAGGCCACCGGTAGCAACGACGCCGGTAGTCGCGCCCATCTCGCCGAGCAGGAGTTCGATAATTCCATCCACCAGAGCAAGGTAGCCGTAATAAAGTCCGGATTGCAGGCTGCCGACCGTGTTCGTGCCTATGATCTTCGTGGGCTTGCGGATGTCAACACGGGGCAGGCGGGCGGTACGTTCGAATAACGCGTCGGCGGAAATCCCAATTCCCGGGCAGATGACTCCGCCCTGATATTCGCCCTTGGCGGTCACACAATCGAAAGTTGTCGCGGTTCCGAAATCGACGGAAATGACTGGCCCACCGTATTTTTCGAAAGCGGCGACCGAATTGACGATGCGGTCCGCGCCGACCTCCGCCGGGTTTTCATACAACACCGGCATGCCGGTTTTGATCCCTGGGCCGACAAACAATGGCTTGGTGCTGAAGTAGCGTTCGCAGACTTGCCGGAGAGTGGAGTCCAGCGGAGGCACGACGGACGAAATCACGATGCCGTGGATTCCGCTGACTTCCAAGTTGTCCATCGCAAACAGATTTCGGAAGAGCACGCCGTACTCATCTACTGTTTGAGTAGCAACAGTAGCGACTCGCCAGTTTGCCACCAGCAACCCGTATTGTCCCGAGACATTTCGGTCAGCGCTTTTGGCAGCATCCACCTTCGCAACTCTGGCGAAGACTCCTAACACCGTATTTGTGTTGCCTACATCAAGGACCAAGAGCATTAGCGTAGGGACCGTAACTTGCACAGCAAAATTATTTCGGAGTTATCATTCCGCTCAATATCCGGCGAAGGCCTTGTGCCGTCCGAACCTGCAGAAAACCGCGCGAATCAAGCCCTTCCGTAATGCCCTCGAAGCCGCCATCCTGATCGACGAAGACCCGACTGCCATTGGCTGATGACGACCGTTCTCCGAAACGACGCAAAATGGAATCGTGTGCGGCCGGCGGCTCGAGCAAATTCCGGTACTCACGGTCAAGAGATTTTAGCAAAGCGACGCACAATTGCAGACGCGAATACTCAGTTCCCGAGGCCATCCGCAAAGAGGTCGCGATGTTCTCGAGTTCAGCCGGGAAACTGGTTTGATTGACATTAATCCCGATCCCCACAACGATGTGCCGAACCTGAGTCGCCTCGGAATTCATCTCCGTGAGGATTCCACAAAACTTCTTTCCATCGAGCAACAGATCATTGGGCCATTTCAGATCAGGCTTCAAATTGGGACCGATCTCCAGAACCGCGCCATGAACGGCCAGTCCTGCCGCAAGTGTGAGCACGAGGACATCGGAGGGGGGCAGTTTCGGGCGAAGCACCACTGAACAGTAGATTCCGGTGGATCGCTCCGAATGCCAGGAATGATCGCCCCGGCCCCGGCCGGCGGTTTGCTCCTCGGCCAGGAAAACCGTGCCCTCAGGCGCGCCGGCGCTGGCTGCCTCCAAGGCTGTGTCGTTCGTGGATCCCGTTTTGTAAGAATGGTGAATGTTCCTGCTGAATATCGTGCCTTTCACCAGAGGCGCTACCAACTCAGGGAGAAGAAGATCGGGCATTGCTTTCAGACTGTAGCCGGTTGCGGGGTGTCCGGCGATTTCCACTCCGAGCTTGCGCAAGTGCTGCACCAATCGCCAGATTTCGGAGCGACTGGTCCCAAGCTCAGAAGCAAGCTTGGTTCCGCTTACGACGACCGTCGCATGGTCAATGAGAACTCTTATGATGCGTCCCAGATGAACATCGCTTTGTGGGCTGGACGTTGGTGGCGCCTTTGCTTTTCGCTGCGCAGTACGTTTTTGTGTTCTTTGTGTGATGCCGAGATTATGCGCGATAACTTTGCAAAGGACAATGAATCACACAGACTTACGCCGGGACGGCCCGCATGCTCATGTCGACAGCGACAGCGGAGTGGGTGAGCGCACCAACGGAGATGAAGGTGACGCCGGTTTCCGCGTAGGAACGGACATTCTCCAGGGTAATACCGCCCGAAACCTCGAGCGGAATGCGCCGCTCAGCCCTTGAGCACCGCTCGATTGCGCGCTTTACATCCTCGACCGACATATGGTCCAGCAGCACAGCCTCGGCACCGTGCTCCAGCGCCTCGTCCAACTCTTGCAGCGTCCTGACCTCGATCTCGATGATCTGCTCGCCGCGCCGGTTGCGGTGAGCGCGTTCCAAAGCAGGCGCGATTCCGCCTGCGAGAGCAATGTGATTGTTCTTGATCAGCACCCCGTCAGAGAGGTCCAGCCGATGGTTCTGACCTCCGCCGCATCGAACCGCGCTTTTGTCGAGCATGCGCAATCCGGGTGCAGTCTTTCGAGTGTCGAGAATTCTGGCGTTGGTGCCTGAGACCGCATCGACAAATTTCCGGGTCAGCGTAGCAATGCCACTCAGGCGCTGCAGGAAATTCAGAATCACTCGTTCGCAGGAGAGAACCACCCGGGCATTGTGTTGAATGACAGCGACGGACTGGCCTCTGCGCAGGCGAACACCATCGAAAATCTCAGGATGGGTTGTGACCTCGTAATGCGAGGTGACGGCGCCGTCGAGATCGGCATAGACATCCAGAATGCGGGCGATCGAACCGATGCCACACAGAATGCAGTCTTCCCGGGCGATAATGGTTGCGGCAGCACGCTGGTTGGGATCGATGCAGGCGTAGCTGGTGGCATCGCGCGTAGCCCGATCCTCCTGCAAGGCGTTTTCGATGATGTTGGTAACGCGTCGGCTGTTCCAGTCCATCTGATTTGAATGCGGCAGTACTCTCGTTCTCAGGCTGGGTGAGACTCAGAGCGAAACGGCTATCCGCACCCCAGCTCCTTCAACTTGCTTTGCGTTTTTCCCTGAAGTACCGCTAATTCCTGCTGCTGCTTCCGCAAATTTTCGACGACCTGAGGCGGGGCTTTCGCCAGGAACTGATCATTACTCAGTTGCCGCTGGCCACCGGCAATTCCCTTTTCGATCTTCTCCAGTTCTTTCTTCAGGCGATCGCACTCGGCGGTCACATCGATCTTCTTCTCGTAGACAACATGCACGTCAAAACGCGCGGTGTGGCGGGAAGGCGGCCGCCTTGCCTGCGATTCTGAGGCCTGGTCCATCACGGTAACGTTGGCCAGCCGTTGGATGGCCTCGCGATTTTGCTGAAAGAGAGCCCACGTTTCGGGGTCGTGCGCGTAGACCTCAATCCCAATCTTCAGCTTGGGTTCGATTTTGAACTCGGCCCGCAGGTTGCGCACACTCACGATCAAGTCCTGCAGGACGGCCATCTCAGTTTCAGCGCGCAAATCAAACTGGTCCTCATCTGCTTCAGGGTAAGAGGCCAGCGCGATCGATTTCACGGGAGGCAGATGCGCGTACATGGTCTGCCAAATCTCTTCCGTGATAAAGGGCATGATCGGATGGAGTAACCGCAGCGCTGACTCAAAAACTTTGGACAGGTTCTGGCTGGCAATTTTCGCGGTGTGGGGATCGGCGTCAGTTGCTAACCGGGTCTTGATCAGTTCCAGATACCAATCGCAAAACTCGCCCCAAAAGAAGTCATAAATGCTGTTGGCCGCTTCATGGAAGCGATAGGTCTCGAGAGCGGCATTCACGTCCTGCGCGACACGATTGAAGCGAGAAAGAATCCAGCGATCTTCGAGCGTCTCCGGCTGGAAACCTGCGATACCTTGCTGACAGCCAGCCTGGATCGCCGCCGACGGATCGATACGATCCACATTCATAAACATGAATCGGGCAGCATTCCAAATCTTGTTGGCAAAGGCGCGATAGCCTTCGGTGCGGCTTTCATTGAAGGCGATATCAGTGCCCGGCGCGGCCATTGCCGCTAATGTAAACCGCGTTGCATCGGTCCCGAAGCGCTGAATAATATCCAGGGGGTCAAGCACGTTGCCCTTGGTTTTCGACATCTTCTGTCGCTCGGCGTCGCGCACCAGAGCATGGATGTAGACCTGGCGGAAGGGCACACTATCGTCTTCCTTGTCACCCCAGCCGCTGGCCTGCTTGATCGCGCGATCCTGCCTGTGCCCATCCATGAAGTGGCAGCCGAACATGATCATTCGCGCCACCCAGAAGAACAGAATTTCGTAAGCAGTAATTAACAATGTGGTGGGGTAGAACACTGCCTGGTCTCGCGTCTTTTCCGGCCAACCAAGCGTCGTGAACGGCAACAGGCCGGATGAGAACCAGGTGTCGAGGACGTCCGTATCTTGCTTTAGCTCAGAGCCACTACATTTGGGGCATTTCGACGGAGCCTCACGCGCGACAATGACTTCGCCGCAGGCACAATACCACGCAGGAATCCGATGACCCCACCACAACTGGCGCGAAATGCACCAATCATGAATGTTGTGCATCCAGTTCAGATAAATCGTCTTGTAGTTCTCCGGAACAATGGTGATTTCGCCGTTCTCAACCACCTCGGTCGCGCGCTGCGCCAGTGGCGCAATCTTGATAAACCACTGGGTTGAGAGTCGTGGCTCGACAACCGTGCCGCAGCGATCGCACTTGCCCAGCGAGATGGTATAGTCCTTCTCGCCGACGAGAAATGCCTGTTCCCGCAAATCTTCGAGGACGCGCCTGCGCGCCTCGAAGCGATCAAGCCCGGCGTACGGCCCGGCATTCTGGTTCATGCGGGCGTGTTCGTCCATTACATCGATCTGCGGCAGATTGTGGCGGCGGCCGGCCTCAAAATCGTTGGGATCGTGCGCCGGTGTGACCTTCACCGCGCCAGTTCCAAATTCCGGCTGCGCAAGATCGTCAGTAATAATTGGAATCTCGCGATTCATCAGCGGCAAGAGAACGCGCTTGCCATGGAAACGCGTGTACCGTTCATCTTTGGCATTGACCGCAACCGCGGTGTCGCCCAACATCGTCTCCGGGCGCGTCGTGGCCACGGTAATGTATTCGTTGGTGCCGATCACCGGATAGCGAATCTCGTACAGCTTTCCTGGAACCTCCTCGTGCTTGACTTCAAGATCAGAAATTGCGGTCTCGCAGCGCGGGCACCAGTTAACGATGTATTTCCCGCGGTAAATCAGCCCTTCTTCGTATAGGCGGACGAAAACTTCGCGGACAGCGCGGGAGAGATTCTCGTCCATGGTGAAGTATTCTCGGCTCCAGTCGACGGAAGCGCCCAGCCGCTTCATCTGATCGAGGATCGCGCCACCATAGTGCCGCTTCCATTCCCACACGCGCTCAATGAAAGCTTCGCGGCCAAGATCGCTCCGCTTCTTGCCTTCTTTTGCGAGCTGGCGCTCGACCATCATCTGGGTGGCAATGCCGGCGTGATCGGTGCCCGGCAGCCACAACGTCAGAAATCCGCGCATGCGATGCCAGCGCACGATGATGTCCATCTGCGTCTGGTTGAGCATATGCCCCATATGCAGACGTCCGGTGACGTTGGGTGGAGGGAGTAACAGCGTAAACACCGGATGCGTCTCACCCGGCGGGGGCGTCGGGACCGAGAACAACTTCTCTTTCACCCAGTATTCGGCCCAGCGCGCCTCAATCGCGCCCGGCTCGTAGGATTTTGGGAGTTCATGCGACATGAAAAAGCACTCAGCACCCAGCAGTTAGCATTCAACCTTTTGGGCTGACCGAAGATTGAGTGCTGAATGCTGAGTGCTTCTTTTGATCTTACAGGCGAGCGGAAAAAGCGGTCAAACGTGGCCAGGGGATAGCTATAGAGGGCAGGAAAATCCGGCCACGTTGGGAGTCGCAAGTGGCACGCGGCTTTAGGTACAGCCCATGGGTGATTTAGGTGTCGAAAGTGTTCAATCAGTTGCTGCTTACGATTTCGCGGATTCTGCAGGCGGCGATTCGAGCCGGTTGAGTGACGGACGACCGGTAACAGGAATGACTTCTCTGGGGTAGATTCCTTGCAGCACATATCCGCTTTGATATTGCGTGTAGTTTCCAGGGCCGTTCATAGACCAACCAGAACTAACAGGAAAGTGCCCTACGGTTCTTTCAATATGCAGGCCGAGATAGACCTCCTCCTTTTCAAGATAAATTGTCTTCAGCTCAACAACTGAACCAGCGATGCCTCCGCTAATTGGGTGGGGAGTAAATTCCATTACTGCATCTTTCCCTCTGAACCGAACCGGCGGTACACAACCAGCTGCAAAAGCATAGATTGCAAGATGCCAACAATTTGCGTTTTCTGGTGAGGATTTTCTGTAGTAGCAATCGCTCGGCTGAAATATGATGGCGTTTTCGTCAGTTCCCAGGAGCTCAAACTCCTCGATGCCCCAAACTGTTATTCCAACGCTGGGTCCGCTAACACTTGGAGTTTTTAGGCTACGTACCAGTATGCCCAAGCCTTTTGGCTCGCCTGTTTTTTCGTCACGCCCTGAAATGATCTTGCCTGGATTTTCGCTTGAGAATTGAGTAAAACCATCGACATGGTAGCTCAACTTTGCACGATCATCTGCTGTAAATCCTACGCACTCCTCCCAGGGGATTCTTCGCACACCAAGCGTTTGTAAATCCATGAGATGTTTGAATAGGAAACCGCTGCGCGCTTTGTGATATGGGGTAACAACAGAGAAGCCGTCCCCATTCAAACCGATGATCTTCGTTATCTTCCGCGCCTCTTGGCCCTCGGTTGGTCGGATCGCAATCTTCCACTTGTGAGTTGATTTCTTTCCCATGTCTGCTAAGCCGATTCTAGGTGGAAGATTGACTCAGCGGCAACTGGTGTGGTCGTGGAATATATTGGGTGGTTACGACTTTAGAGATTTGCCTTCTTGGACAAGCGTACTGTGAGGGTTTGCTGAGGCTGGCCGCTAATCATCGCGGTTCCTGTGATCACGTCCCCTTGCAGGTTGCCAGCGAATTGCATCTCAAAGTCATCGGCAACATTGCCTAAGATGCTTTGTACTGTGCGGTCGAAACGATGGACAGCCACGCGAGCTTTCAACAATGATCCCGCCTCTTGGTAAGGGCCCATCCATGTGAATCCGTTGTCGCCGCCAAACATCTTGCCCCTGACGAAAATGGCGACTCCACCGCTGTGGAATTGGGGTGTGCTAATTTCAAGAATCCAGAAACCTTCGACCATGCTAGCCGCTTCCTACCGTTGAAGATTATGTAAGAGTCTCCGAAACATTGTAGTACCATCCGTGGTGTAGTCCGCAAAAAGTATGATCTTCGGAATCAGGCTTGAGGGCTGGCTCACAATAGTAGCTATAATCCTTGGCCCTCTGCTCGCCTTTGCTGTTCAAAATTGGCGTGACGAAAGACGCGAGAGGCGCAACCGCAAGACTGAAATATTCCGTCGGCTACTTCTTACGCTGAAGGTGCCAATGGCTCCCAGTCATGTTGATGCCATAAACAGCATTCCGTTGGAGTTCTCATCTGAAAAGAAGGTGCTTGATGCGTGGAAGTTGTATAGTTCACACCTGAATGTGCCTCAGCAGCCACAACAAACGAGTGAGCAGGTAGCGCGTTGGGCTGAGAAGAAATTCGACCTGCTCATTGACCTTGTATACGAAATTGGGCAGAATCTTGGCGGCTATGACCATCTTAATAAAGCATCACTTCGCGACAGCATCTATGTACCGAAAGGCTATGCGGAATCTGAAGAAGAAATGCGACAGATTCGCGCACAGTGGTTGCAGGTGCTCAAAGGTGAGCGCGTCCTTCCGGTGACTATGCTGGGGCCTGTGCAGATCGAAAAACCGTTGGAATTGCTACCTGAAATTTCTCCTGCTGATCAAGCGTTGCCAGAGCAAGAGGGCACCGCTGAGGGCAGCACACGCGGACCAGTTTGAGTGTCAAGCAGGCGCCTTCCTACCTTCCCAGATTTGAAAAGGCCGTGGATGCGGCGACAACATTTTGAAACCAGATGTCCAGACTTCTCGCCTATTACCGCCGCACTCGGCCTGGCGTCATTTGATCTGAGCGAACATAGCCTGCGTAATTTTTTTCCAGGCGCAAACACCAACAGCGCAAAACCCGCGCGGAAGATCAGCCGACCGCTGGTTCAATCGCGCCGTGGATGGTTGTACAATGCCGTGCGTGAGTGCCACAGAAACCAAGAAGTGTGATTGCGGAAAGGTCTGGGAGATTACGCGTGTGAAGATGCCCTATGGCGTACGTGATAACGATTCACTGTCTTGCACGTGTGGTCGGGAACTTAAGGTTTGGAGCGGCGGTCACACGTACACTATGGAAGAGGTCACGGATAAAACTGCTGCATGAAGCTTACGACCAACGTCAAGTTCTTCCTTGCGATTGTCGCTATCGTCTTCGCGCTTCAAGTGATGTTCGACATACAGGCAGAGTTATTTAATCCTGGAGAAGCGTTCTTGAATAGGATAACCACGGCTGCTCTGATCGCTGCTGGAGTCACATTCCTCTGGAACCAGTTCCGACCAAAGAAGCCTAGTTAATCGTCCTCGGCTTTATTCTTGCGTGCCTCCGAGCCTGCCCTCTATTCCCGCGCCACTCCCGCCCCCTACCCCCAGGTGGCCGGATTTTGCCCGCCTCTATAGCTATCCCCGTCAAACGTGGCCAGGGGTTATGTACGGAGACGGCAAAAGTGCTACACCCCTTGTTTTACAGCGTGAGTCGGAGAAAGCTACCGGCAAATCCTGGCTAGAGGAGTGGTGCGCTTAAGTTCCATCCACTGTGGACGTGAAGTTCAGGTTGCGCGTGAAAACCGGTTTCCTGGAATGTCCATCTACACCTTATAAGCTACTCACCCACGCAGCTTCCAGTACCAGCAAACCAGGAAGAGCCACGACGTGTCGGCTTCACGTCCTGACCACATTTCTCCCCTTCGAATTTTGTCAACCGTTACGGCGATCAAAGGCGTTGTGTGCGTCGCCCCCGCATGAATATTGACTTGTGCTTATCGCGCAAGTCGCCGAAATTCCCAGAAAAACCCTGTCGCAAAGCTCAGGGTGACGAGAATCCAGAATTTGATTGACCTGATAAGACCCGATGGGTCAAAGGCGATCGCCCGAGTCCCATAGGGTTTGTAACGACAATCACGTAAGCGATCATGATGGTAGATACAAGCGCTAATGTTAGAGCTCCAGCCGCCAAGCATTTAACGTAGGTCACGTTTTCAGCTCCATTTTCCTAGAAAGGGGTACAGTTACCCGGCGATGTGTTACTTGTACCTTGACACGTATTAACGAAACAAGACCAAGGTACACTTTTGCTCCAACGAGCCGCTAGGGATTCGCAGTTGTACGCCGGCTGGCGTGGTGGCAGGGCATCACCCCTGGGATGGTGGAGGGAAAGTGCTACTTGTCTTTCTTCATCTTCTTTGCGATCTCTTCCATGAGCTTGGGCTTGAGCTCGGCGAGAACGCTGTCGACGATGCTGGCAATGGCGCCACTATCTTCGGCTCCGGGCGCAGCTTCGGGGGCGGAGGTGGTACTGGGCTCTTCCTGACGAATTTCTTTGAAGCCAGCGGCCGCGGCATCCGCGATCTGCGAGGTGAATTCGGGACTGGAAACCGAGTCTCGAACCTGTTTCCAGCTTGCCCAGGCTGAGGCCAGCTTAGAGTCATGGCCTGACTCGACCGGTGCGGCCGCCTCGGTTGCGACTTCCGGCTGCGAAGTGACTCGCACTTCCGCCACTGATGCACTCGCTCCGGCAGAAGCCGCGGCAGCATAAGCCGCCCTGACTTCAGTTTCTTCAACCTTAGGCTCGGGCGCCGGCGTGCCGGCAGCCGGCTCCGAAGACGCGGACGGAACTTGTTCCTGGCCCTGACTCGTTGCAGAAGGGGATGCGTAAGTATCTGCCGGGCGATCGCTATCTGGCGCGGTTAGCGGCTGGGCCTGTGGAGCTTCGGCGGCTTCCAGCCTGTATTCACTGCGCGGAGAGGAAGAACTCATGCGTGCGGCATCGGCGGCAGCGAATGCGGCAAACGCCTTCTGCATTTCCTGGTCAAGAACCAGTGAAGACTCGTCGTCGGAGAGCGGAACTTCCTCTGCGACCCATCGCGGCCCACTGTATTCCTGCCCTGCGATGGCCGCCGCCATCGTCACGGGAACCAACTCGCTGGCAGAGGCTTGCGCGCCATGACCGTTCGACGGCGCCAGCGACGCCAGGGCCGCAGCTACCTCTTGTTCGTGGGATTTCTGGTCTTCTTTGACTTCATTCGTCAACGGCTGACTGGCTTGCACAGACGCGATTGCAGCTGTCTCGGGCTCGACCGAGACACCTGAATCGACTTCACTTGCACTCTGTTCGGCCTTGGCTGACTCGACGTTCGCCGAAGTGACCCCGGGCGCCTCTATCGGATTCGGTTCTACCGTAATTTCAGCTGCACTCTGGGGCTGCTCAGCGGCCTCCCGTTCCTCGGAGGCTTTTGCGGCGACAGGCTCAGAATTTGCAGACGGCGCTGGTTCGTGGGTGCGCGGATGATGCGGCGGCGGAATTTTCAGCCGGTTCTTCCACCCGCTTTCAACATCTCCAAATTCTTTGCCGGCCCCCGGCTCCTCATCGGCGAAGTTCTTACGGGATTTGCGCCCGCTGGGTTGGGGCACGATCTTATCTTCCAGTTTGGCGAGCGCGGTAAGAAGTTCGCTGGCCTCGAAGGGCTTCACGATGAACGCATCTGCGCGCACGCGACGGACTTCGTCAGCTTTAAAAGGCTCAAGTTTGCCAACCGTCAGCAGGACTGGGATTCGCGCTGTGTCCTGGGATTCGCGGATACGCTGGCACACCTCCAGCCCGCTATAGCCGGGCATGTAAACGTCCAGCACGATCAGGTCAGGCCTGGATTCAGAAACTTTCTTGAGCGCCGAGGAACCATTGTTGACGGTGATCACCTCGTAACCGGCATCCACAAGGATTCTGCGGCCCATGTTCTGGGCGGTCACACTGTCATCGGCAAGCAGGATTTTGCGCGCCAAAGCGACTTCCTTCTCTGATCGGGGAGATAACGCGAAGGTAACCCGTCCGGAACTATAGGTCAATGAGAATACAGTGGGTAACAGGTTACGACCGGACAGCACCAGTTGGCATAGACCGTGGTCACTTGCTTTCAGAAGCAGTTGGAGTTTGGCCGCCTCGAGGTAGCCGGAACGATGAGAGGTCTCCTTGCCAGTCGCGGCGCTAACCGGCGCGCGGGGTTATCGAAAATACGGTTTCAGATTGGTACAAGGGGGTTAATTCTCACGCCGGCGCGTGATTCGAGTCACCGCTCCTTGCGGGATGGGAAAAATATCATCGCCGTAGGGAGTCGAGGTGGTCTTCGCAATCAAGCATAAATCAGAACCGAGGCGCTGCGAGCCTCACTTTCGGTCATCAGGCTCTTCACTAAGCAGATCTATCCTGGGGATTTCCATCCTGAGGGAAAGAGGCGTGGCATGCCGCACGCTCTGACCACGTGCACGTTTTGCGGGGTCGGTTGCGGCCTTTACCTGGAGACTGTCGATAATCGCATCGTTGGCGCCTATCCCAGCGTCTCGCACCCGACCAATGCGGGACGGATTTGTGTTCGCGGATGGCACGGGCACGAGATCGCCAGCTCACCCGACCGTCTGAAGACTCCGTTAGTGAGGAAAGACAATAAGCTGCAGGAAGTGGGCTGGGAGGAAGCGTTTGCGCTTGTGGCAAGCCGTCTACGGGAAATTCGCGAGCGTTACGGCCCGGATGGGCTGGCGTTTCTGAATTCGCCGCGATGCTCGAATGAAGAAGCTTACCTGCTGCAGAAGTTCGCGCGCACGGTCATCGGGACCAACAACGTGCACCATGGTACCGGGGTTTACTGCAACAACTCCATCAATGTGCTGCTAGAGATGCTGGGGGTTGCTGCGAGCACCAACTCCATTTCCGAGTTGGCGGAAAGCGAAGTCATTCTTCTGGATGGCGTGGATGTGGCGCGCCGGATGCCAACGATTGGCGGCGCCCTCCTCCGGGCGAGATTAAAGGGTGCAAAGCTGATAGTCGTCGGCACGCGCCGGCATCGTCTGGCCGAAAATGCCGACCTTTTTCTGCAGATCAGACCCAACACAGAGGCCATGCTCTACGGGGGTCTAGCAAAGGTCATCGTGGACCGGGGTCTCGCTGACACTGCATTCATCAAAGCCCATTGCCGGAACTACGGCGCCTTCCTTCAGCAGATTCATCAGTACGATCTGCTCGAGTCCGCCGAGGCTTGTGATGTTTCCGCAGAACTCATTGAGGAAGCGGCCATCACTTATGCGAAAGCGAAATCCGCCGCGTTGCTTTTCTCAAGCAGCATGCAAGAGCGCACCCGAAACATCATTCAGGCGGTGGTCAACCTCGTACTGCTCACCGGGAATCTCGGGAAGCAAGGGGCTGGCCTTTTCGCGCTGACCGAGCAGAACAACCTGCAAGGCGTTTGCGACATGGGAATGCTGCCTGACCGTCTGCCGGGGTATCGTCCCGTCAATGACGACCGCGCTCGTGCCGAACTGGAAGCGGTTTGGAAGGCAAAGATCCCGGCTGCGCCGGGAATTGGCTCACGCACGATTCTGGCGAATCTTCAGCCCGGGAAGATCAAGGGACTGTGGTTATGCCGTTACGATCCTGCCGGGAGCGCGTTGTTCGACGTTACGGACTCCCTTGGCCAATTCGAGTTCATCGTGGTCCAGCACATTTTCCTAACGGAAACCGCGCGCCAGTATGCCCACGTTGTTCTGCCGACCACTGCTTACGGAGAGGAGCGTGTTTCCTTCACCAGCACCGAACGTCGAATTCAACTGGCGGAGCAAGTGGTGCAACCTCCTCCGGGACTGACTCCTACCTGGGAGCAACTAACCAGATTTGCCCGCCTTTTGGGTGCGAATTGGAACTACGATTCCGCCGCTGACGTGATGGAGGAAATTCGGGACGCCGTTCCTTTCTATAGCGGGGCCAGCCACGAGAATCTTGCTCGCGAATATGGGCGGCAGTGGCCCTGCACAAATGATCATCCCCTGGGCACGCGCTTTCTTTTTGCGAAACCGGAGAGCCACCAAGCTTTCAAATTCGTCCCCGTCGCGAAACCGGAGGCCGTAGCTTCTGTCTCAGAGATTTATCCGTTGACCCTGGTCTGCGGCAGCTCGCTCTACTATTGGAACCAGAACGTGCTGGTGCGGCATAGCGAAACCTTGCGCCGCGAATACGGCATTTTGCTCACGGATTACCCCCATGGCTTCGTCGAAGTCAACCCGCAAGATGCCCAAGCATTAGAGATTCGCGACGGGGACCAGATTCGAATTTGCGGTCAGGCCGGATCGGGCGTTTCCACTGCTCGGGTCACGACAGAAGTGCGAAAAGGCACCGTCTTTGTTCCCTACTTCGAACGCGAGCTGGAGCGGAAGATTCTTGGCGGCCAAGGAGGCAGCGCCGCGCTGGTGCCGGTTCGCCTGGAAAAGGAGGTTGCGTGAAGGCCCGCATCCTCGACCGCGGCAACGTCCTTGCCATCGTGGACCTACTCCGCCGGCAGGGCTACGAGGTGATTGCGCCGTTCCGTGGGCGAGGCCGTGACACATATTTCGATGCTGTGACCGATCAAAACCGGGGCCAGATCCAAGTCCATCTTTCGAATCCCTATTACCCGCCGAAGCGGTTCGTCTTCCCTCACATCGAGCGCTTGATGACATTTCATCGAAGCAATGGCGACATTCACATCGAACCGACATACGAGGAGCCCAAGCGGGCCATCTTCGGTATCCGCTCGTGCGATGTTGCCGGAATCTATCATCTCGACCGGTTCTATCTAGGGCGCGAGTTCCGCGACGTGTACTACGAAAATCACCGCAAGAACCTATTCCTCGTGAACGTGGTTTGCACCGACCCTGATCAGGACATCGGAGAGGAATGCTTTTGCGTCTGTACTGACACAGGCCCCGCAGCCCGCGATCACTTCGACTTGCAACTCATGGATTTGGGCGATGAATTCATGGTCGTGGCCGGCACCGCAGCGGGAGAGGCCCTGTTTGCCGATCCACTCTTCCGCAAGGGCACTCCCGAACATATTGAAAAGCGCCGCGGGCTTCTGGATCGCTTGCGAAAAAGCTTCAGGAAGGAAACGACCAGCTGGTTTTCCGCGACTGTCCGTTATGTTTCACAAGACAAGATTCCGGACAGCACCTGGGAAGAGATCGGCAATCGCTGTCTGGAATGCGGCGGCTGCACTTATGTTTGTCCGGCCTGCACCTGCTTTACGGTCAGCGACCGAAAAGTCGGGCCGGATGATTTTGAACGGGTGCGGACCTGGGATGCCTGCGCGTTGCGCGGATTTACCCGCATGGCGGGCGGCTTCAATCCGCGGCGGGCAGTGCATGATCGGCGCAATCGCCGCTTCTTCCGCAAGCTGGCGCACTACTTCATCCAACGTGAACTCTCGATGGCGTGCGTCGGTTGTGGGCGCTGCGTTGCAGTTTGCCATGGAGACATCGGGATGCCGACGGTAGTCGAGATGATCCGGGCTGCCACGAGTGAGGTTGAGCATGAGCCCATCAGCCACTGAAAACGTGTATCTGCCGAAAACGGCCGTGCTCGAACGCGTGGTGTCGGAGATTCCCGAGGTGAAGACTTTCTATTGGCACTTCGAAAGCGAGGCGCAGCAAGCGGCATTTCGAGACTTCCGCCCTGGGCAATTCGCGCAGGTGTCGTTGTTTGGCGTGGGGGAGTTCCCCACGTCGCTGCCTCCCAGCCCCACCGAAGATGAAACATTTTTTACGGTTCGTCAGGTTGGTAGTTGTACTTCGGCGTTGCATCACTTGCATCCCGGCGACAGATTCGCGGTTCGGGGACCTTACGGCAACGGCTTTCCGATGGAGCAGTACTACGGGAAGAACCTAGTGTTTGTCGCCGGCGGCATCGGGCTGATTCCGCTGCGCTCCTGCATTGTGTATGCGCTCAAGAACCGTGACAGGTATCAGCGCATCCAGATTTTTCATGGAGCAAAAACAGCGAAAGAGTTGATGTACGTTCCCAAGCTGCACGAATGGGAGCAGACGCCCGGCGTGGAATGCCACCTCACGGTTGACCGCACAAGCGAGGGATGGAACGGCAATGTGGGCGTGGTCGGCAGTTTATTCAAGAATGCGGGAGTGCGAGTGCCGGTCAAAGACACGATTGCCTTTGTGTGTGGGCCGCCAATCATGTTCCGTTTCGTGATCAAGGATTTGCTGGCGATGGGATTTGCAGCGCGCGACATCGTTTCCACCCTGGAGCGCTACATGAAATGCGGTGTCGGCAAATGCGGGCATTGCTGCATCGGGGTGGCATACGTATGCGTGGATGGGCCGGTCTTCACGTATGAGCAGATCAAGCACCTTGGGGAGGACATCTGATGCCAAACCTGCTCCAGCAGTTCGAATGCCTAAGCGGGAGGGTCTGCTTCCTGGGCCTGGGCAATAAGGACTACGGCGATGACGGCTTTGGGGTACGCCTTGCGGAAAGGCTAATCGAGCAGGGTATGGCGGATGTCATCGTTGCCGGGACTGTGCCCGAACGCTGGATCGCACAAGCCGGCAGCTACGACCATATCGTGTTTGTTGATGCGGTTGAATTCGGAGGCGAACCTGGCGATGTCGTTTTTCTGGATTCATCGGAGATGATCGCCCGCTTCCCGCAGATCTCGACGCACAAGATTTCACTCGGCGTCCTGGCGCAATGGGCGGAAGGAAATGGACGGACCAGGGCATGGCTGCTCGGCGTGCAGCCGGAATCGCTGAAAACTCAGCAGCTCAGCCCGGCGTTACGGAAAACCCTCGAAGGACTATGCAAGGTGATTAAGACGACGACATGCCGCGAGGAGACCGAAGTTCTGGCTCGCGAAGAGAGGGCAACGGAAGTGAAAGCATGCTGACACCGGAACAAGCCGTACTGGCGGCAATTCTGCTTTGCATGGCAGGATCGTTGCTCGCCCTGGTTGCATCACGCAACAAGGCGATCGCTGGATGGCTTGCTTTGGTTGTGACCGTAGTCTCTGCGTCCCTGATCTTTGTCGCCACGGCGCAAGTACTGACCAAGAACCTGCCCCTGCGATCAGCGGGCTTTTTCACAGCAACCTCGCTTCAAAGTGTCTTGCATTTCCACGTGGACGGGCTGGCTGCCATTTTTCTGGTGCTCGTTGCATTTATGGCGGTGCCGGCTTCGT
>Ga0187780_10000428_pt1 | contig 31665 bp, 32 predicted proteins | sample 1015_Q2_SP10_20__FD_132429 | JGI IMG/M metagenome (GOLD analysis project Ga0187780, IMG submission 132429) | Tropical peat soil microbial communities from peatlands in Department of Meta, Colombia - 1015_Q2_SP10_20_MG | ecosystem: Environmental > Terrestrial > Soil > Wetlands > Peat | place...
CGGATTCCTGGCCTTATTCGGCTCGTTCAAGCTCAATGTCAACTACGCTCAGTGCTCCGGTCATCGGCACGATAACGCCTGGCGATTTCATCAGTAGCTTGCTGCCCTCAACCCGCAGGAAGTAGACGCGGTCATTTCCGTTGAGCGCCTCGCTCGAGGCCGTGTCCACATGAGCCGTTAGCTTGACGCCATCTGGTGTTGTGTCTGAGGTCACGTACCTGCCGGTCCATGCCACGTGCGACTTCATCGCGGCCACAGCCTCGGCATCGGTCAGCGTCGCTACTGCCGGCGGTTTGCGCGTAGAGTCAACAAACAGCAACCAGATACGCGTGGCCGTGATGCTGACGTATCCCGCCGGGCGATCACCGAGCGGTTTGCGGACCACGCCATTACTCGTTGCCGTCAAGTTGATGACTCTCCATGTCCCGACAATCTGCTCCTTGATCGTCGGGCGTTCCGCAGACGTCGGCATCGTCATTGCGAGCATCACGCCCGCGATCAGGAAGAAAATGCTTTTCTGCACGGCAATTCCCCCGGTATTGTCTAACAGAGCCGTCCACTGATTCGGCCAGCACGACCGACGCACTGGGACCCTATTCGGTCCCCGATCTCGACGCAGCGCTTATCAGGGCGGGCGATTGGGAGGCATCTCTTTAGAACGCTCCCCGCAATGGTCCGATAACTCGCGCAAGCGCCCGCGCGGCCCAATCGCTCAGTTTGTGTTGCGGGCACGCCAAACTAAGACAAGAAACAAGATCGCTCCAATCAGAATCCCGAGCGAGCCGACGATAGTCGGCATCAGCGGTCCACCGGTCAATGTGAAGTAAAGGCCAAGCAGCGTAATCGGTGTGGCCAGAACAAATATCCAGAACTGGGCTGGAGCGAGAGCTGACGTCGCCATAGCCGGCCATTGCCGATATACGAGCCCGAATACCGAGTGACAAGTGAACCCTACGAGATTGATATGGGCATGAAGGGGCATGAACTGCATGCTGCCTTTGGCGCCCATGATGATGCCAAGCGTCATGCCGATGACCAACCACAGTGCGCCAATGACTAGGTAAGTCGATGCTATCGTTTTCATTTATTGGCTCCCCCCCACCTTTGGTCCTAAGTTTTCATCATTGTATACGATGACTCGTCCTCAACTTGCAGTGACCGGACGGGCGTCCGGCAATAGAACCGCCGAGCCACGCTCGGCAGTCTCGGACCGCCGCAACGGTGGCGCGACTCCAATGCAGAGCGGTCATGCTCGACGCCGGATACATTGGAGCGGATGATGGGGCCGGGCTGAGCCGCGTCAGCGGTTGTGGTTCACAGGAGGTCGGTACTATGGCGACTCGCCGTCAAGTCCTAGCGGCTGCCATGCTCACGACTGGAGGTAGCATGACGGCGGCGGCTTCTACTGGCAGCCTCGACAGCTCGCCCGCGCGCCCCGAAGAAGATATAGCGGCGATCAAGCAAGCCTGCCTCGACTACGTTCAGGGATGGTACGAGGGAAACCCAGCACGGATGGAGCGCGCGCTTCATCCGGCGTTACAGAAGCGAATCGTAGAAATTGATCCCGCATCCGGCATGGACCGGCTGCGTGAGATGGGCGCCAAGGAATTGGTTGGGTATACGCGCGACGGCGGAGGCAAGGACACTCCGAAGGACAGTCAACAGCAGGACGTCACGATTTTTGATGTTTACAGGGAAGAGGCGAGCGCAAAGGTAGTGTTCCGAGATTGGGTTGACTACGTGCACCTGACGAGATTCGACGATCGCTGGGTCATTGTGAACGTGCTTTGGGAATTCAAGGTCGGCAAGAAGCGTGGCCGCTGAATCATTCTGATTATGAATGGCCGCCTGCTCGCCTTGATCGTATGCGCCTTGCTTGCAAGTCCTTCCACTGCGGCAAGTAGATTGAAGGTCGGGGACGACCCCCCCGACAAGTTCGGCAAATCTGCATCGGGCGATCGGATTCACCTGGCCGATTATCGGGGCAGGCTCGTCGTCATCTCATTCTGGGCATCCTGGTGTCCGCCATGCCGGAAAGAACTGCCAACAATGATAAAACTGCAAAAAATAGCGACCAGGGATCGACTCGTCGTGTTGTCGGTTAATTGGCAACAGCCTTTAGGCGAGTTTCGTGTCATACGGGATAAGCTGAAAGAGTTCGACCTCACACTCGTTAGTGATCCATATGGTGCAGTAGGCAGAGCCTACGATGTGACGGCGATACCGCACATGGTGATCATCGGTAAAGACGGCAAGATAGCCGCGATCCATGTTGGATATAGCGAGGACGACATACCCACCCTAGTCGACGAAATCAACGCGCTTCTGGACAAAGACGTTCCCAATCCCTAGGTGGGTGCAGCAGGTCCCGTGACCGGCTACGGCCAGCGATGCTCGGCGCCAATGCGCGAAGTCGCTCTTACGCCTGTCGCGAATCCGCGCACATGTCCGCAAAAGACACAAAGTCGCGTACCAGCTCTGCAATGACCTGCGCGTCAGTGCGGCCGGTGCGTGCTGGAACGTGAAACGAATGGTTGGCGTCCCGTATCAGTTTAAGGATTGCGCGAGTCCCCAAGCGCTTAATCAGCGCCTGTAACAGATCCATCTCCGCGAGCTCGTCACGATCACCCTGAAGAAACAGCATTGGGACTCTAACTTCGAATAGATGCTTGGCCCGCTCATCCGACGGGCGGCCGGCCGGATGCAGCGGAAAACCGAGGAATGCAAGGCCGAGCACGCCCGCCAGGGGTGACAGGGCCTGCGCCTGCGAGGTCATGCGTCCGCCGAACGACCGTCCGCCGGCGATAAGCGGTAGCCCGGGGAAGAGCCGGGCCGCTTCAGCGACGGCGGCGCGAACCGTGGCGTGACACAACGCGGGAGGGTCCGGCCTCCGGGTCCGCAATTCCATGTAAGGAAATTGAAAACGGAAGGTCGCGATGCCGGCCTCGGCCATTCCGCTCGCGGTCGCCTCCATGAAGGAATGGCCCATGCCCGCTCCCGCTCCATGCGCATAGACGAAGCAGGCACGGGCGCTGGGCGGGAGCAGACTTCGCGCGCTGACCTGGTGTGTGTTGTCGACCGTAATTGCTGTCGTCTGCGCGTTCTGGCCGACCATGCTCGGATGGTACGCCAAATGCTCCGAACTCGACGCGGGGCTGAGCCAGGCGGATGATTGGCTAGGGCGCAAATGGGATCGGTAATTCGTAATTTGGGCTCGTAAATCTGGATGTCGCGATACCTACTTGCCGTCGCCGCCGTAATTGGGGCAGGTGATCGGAGACCTTAGCGCCTGGGCTAGCGGCTGGCGCGACTCGAGGACGATCTCATAGGTCGAGCTGCGGTGCCCGCGGCTGCGTTTCGAAGAAACGCACCATGACCGCGCCAAAAATGAAACCCGCCACGTGAGCGGCGTAGGCCACCCCACCTGTTGGATGTGTCTTAGCGACGACGCCCAAGCTAACGAACTGCATCAGAAACCAAACACCGATCAGGAGCATCGCCGGCAGGTAAGTCACGGTGACAAAAACAAATAGAAAGAGCAGCGATCGAATCCTATCTCGCGGATAAGTGACGAGGAACGCGCCCATCACGGCGGCGACGGCACCGCTCGCGCCCAGGTTTGGAACCGTGGAGCTCGGATCCATGGCAACCTGGGCCAGGGTCGCGGTCAAACCCGCGAGCAGGTAAAAGGCCAAGTAACGCGACCGCCCCATCACGTCTTCCATTTGCGGGCCGAATGCCCACAGAAACACCATATTGCCGATGATGTGGCTCCAGCTACCGTGCATGAACATTGCCGTGAGAATCGTTATCAAGCGATGGCCGTGAACCAAGTCGGCCGGTACCACGGACCATCGCGTTACGAAATCCTCCCCGCCTGACAATTCGGCGAGGAAGACCAGCACGTTGACGATGACAATTGACGCCGTGACCAGCGGAAAGCGAGCTGGGCGACGCGATACGTCCGTTAGCGGTACGACGGCCATGACCCCTCCCCCGACAACCGCCCGCCCCCCTAAGGCCGAGGGCTCACATGCAATTGAATCGCCGACGACGCTAGTATTGGGCGGCGCGCTTGTGCGTTGCAGTCAGCGTACCACCGCGATTGCCAAGAAACCGCCATCACTACTCTCGAAGTCGGCCAGATGTCGGCCTGTATCGAGCGCGGTGCACCGCAAGATGTATTCCAGCCTGTGCTCGCAGGGTCCAGGATCGGGCGATTGCCTCCGAGCGTTCTCAGTCGGCGCTGGCAAGCGCGGCGCTACGTATGGCTCGCCCAGGCCTAACCGCTTTATTGCGTGGTCGGCAGGGTGGCATCGCGCGATGAACCGGCCTCCCAGCTCGAATCGCTCAGTCGCTCGTCCATGGCCTTGCCGGGAGCGCACTGGTCGGAGTAGTAAGCGCTCTGAATGCCGCCGATCATCGCCCGCCGCTTGTAGACTATGTTGTAATAATCAAGCGCGTTCCTTCTCGCAATTCCGTCCGGAACACCGAGCAACTTCGCTGCGCGGTAATTACGCTGCACGGCCTGGCACTCTGTGCGGGCCTCGTTGAGCTCTCCTCGGACATGCATGCTCTCGTGGGTGAACATGTTAAGACTTGAAAGCTCTTCCTGGCTGGCGCGACCCGGATGCCTCAGATACGACATCAATCGGCCGCACCATGGCTGTTGTATGCCGATTCTCCCGGTCTGCGGATTCGCGTGGCCTGCGGCGAGCATCGCGGGATCGAGCATCGTGTCGAAGAGAGTGTTGCAGTGAACCCTGGCACGTCGATTGTCCGCGAGCTCGGTAGCTCTCGCGGACAAGAACGACTCAAAGTGCCATCTATGGACCGTCGGCCAGGAAAAAAGTGCGGCCAGAAGGAGCACGCCGGCTAGATATGGCTTGTAGATGGGTCTCGGAGAAGGAAATCCCGGCGGCGCGACGATCGATGCACGAACTTCGCGATAGGCACACCAAAAAAAGAACAGCGAAATCAGAATCCAGAGCATGGTCCACGCTGACCCTGGGGGCGTCCTAGTGCGAACGCCCAACGGGCAAGCGGGCGTTCCAGCAAGTTTCCCACCGCCGGCCAGCTTCGTCTGTGACTCATTGCCGCTAAGGGGAAAATGCGCCGATTGCGGCGACGCTCGGGCCGGCTACGGCAAATGACTATGGCCGTGACTAGTTTCGCGGTTGGCGCCGCCACCGCGGCACTTCTGTTCAGCTCAGTACGGATGTGGTGTTTTGTCGTCGCGCCTCTGGTGGGTGGTCTGGCGGCTTTGGCCGCGAAATCCATGTTTCTCGGCAGCGCGACTGGAACGAACGCTGATCGTCCAGTGAAGGCCAAATGAGCGCTTTTGCGCTGTTCGTGCAAGACCACGCCGGATTCGCACCGAGCATCTCGACGTGACCGCGGTTACTGCGGCGAAGCGGACGGCCAAAGTTGGCTTAGATCAGCCGCTCAATCTTCCGCCGTTTCCTTGTCTTGCCCTGCGACCAGCCCCGTCTGCAAGTCCGGCGCCAACTGCGCCAGCCGGTTCGCCATTGCACCCAGCCTTGCCTTGGCGCCGCGTGAGTACATCCCCACCATTCTGGTCGTCTTCCAGCCGGCATCCCGCATGATTGCCGCATCCGGCGCTCCGTCCTCTACCAGGTCATGAGTAGCGCCAATTCTTGCGGAGTGGCTGCTGACGCGCCGGGGGTCCAGTTCCGGCACTGCCAGGCGCTCCGCAATTCGCTTGAACACAGCGGCAACGGACTGCGGCGTCATTCGGCCAGCGTTAGCAGTACGAGCGTTGTCCAAGCGCGTGAAGATTGGACCTTTGGTGACTCCGGCTTCGTCTAACCAGCTCTGTACGATGTCTACTACTTCTTTCGTCAGAAAATTCGTTCCCTGCTCTCCCGTCTTCTGCCGTTCGAACGTTACCGTCGCGCTGCCGTCGTCATGGATTGCGATATTTTCGACGTTCAAGCCCACCAGCTCGGACCGTCGCGCCATCAAGGTATAGGCCAGAATCAATAGCGCCCGGTCCCGCTTTCCCATCGGCGTGTTCGGCAGGATGACGAGCGCCCGGCGGATGAGGTCGAATGTCAGCGGCGCTTTCTGAGCCGGACGGGCCAGGCCGCGGCGCAATACTCGCCAAACCGCCAAGACTTCCGGGTCCCTCGTCGGGTCCGGGCAATTGCCGTCGAGGTGGAGCCTGGAGAGGGTCCCCAAGTACCGACTGAGAGTCGAATAGGTCTTCGCCGGGGTCCCGTCCGCCGTGACTCCCTGCGTATCGATCTTAAATTCTCCCGCCCGCGTGACTCGGATGGGGGGTGCCTGTGCCTGAAGGAATGCCGCGACATCTTCTGCTTTCGCCGGATAGGGCTTTCGCGGCCGCTTCTGCGCTGCGCACCAGGATTTCCAGATCCCGTAGTTTGCACGGATGGCGAGCCGGGTATTGGTTGCCTTGGATGCTATGGATCGAATGACCCGGTCGGGGAGTTCCGGACAGTCGCGAAATCGGCTGGCCCGAAGTGCCCATACGACGTCACTTATCGGCCGCCCTACGGATCTGGACCGCGGTGGCCGAGGCCGAAGCACGATCGATGTAGGCCGGTGCGGCGGCAGGGCTGCTTTGCCGGTGCGCCTAGTGCTCATGCGTCGACTCAGTCTACCATCGCGCGCGAGGCGCAGAGCTGCCGCTCATTGCTGCGCCAAGCGGATTGTCGAGCGCGGCTTGACACGCGAGCAGGTGTATCGGGGACCGGACATGCCAGTTGGGGCTCTCGTCTCAGCCCCACAACCCGGCCAGCGTAGCGCTGCACCCCGATCCTAGCGATTTTGAAGTTGATACCGGAGCCAAACAGCGCCGCCTTCCAGGGTCTGGCTGCTCTCCAACGTCATCGACTCGATTAGCGGCGCTACTCCCGCGTCCTCGTCGACCGAGTCGAAGACACTCGGTGCGCCTTTCGCACCGTCGACGACCGGCAGGATCAGGAGGCTGACTTCATCCACGAGCCCGGCGCGCAAGAAGGCACCGTTGATAGTGCCGCCGCCTTCGAGCAGCAGGCGCTTAATCCCGAGCTCTTGGTTAAGGGTTTTGAGTGCGAGAGTCAGATCGATCCGTTCTTCTCCAGCGAAGACATACGAGACGTTGTCCGAGCGAAGACCTGCGAGATGAGCATCCGAGGTCCCCTTCGTCAGCACAACGACTATCGGATCACCGTTGATGTCGGAACGGCCCCAGGCAATCCTGCCGTGTGAGTCAAGGACAACCGCAAATAACCCCGCGCTGCGTCGGACGATCCACGACTCCCGCGGTAGACGCTGACCGATACGGGTCGAGTAATCGGATCCCCTGGCAAATTCCTCGCCGGTTACACGGCCAACGAGCCAGGCATCTCCTCTGAGCTCCTCATGTAACCGTTCGTAGAGCCCTGGCGTCGGGTCTTCACTGGGTCGCCAGCGATTTGGCAGCGTTCGCCCGTCAATGCTCGCGCCCATGTGGCAGATGACGCGCGGCCTCATACGGACGCCGCGAGCCCGACCGAAGAGAGATGGGACAAGCGATTAGCCCAGAACTGCCGACCAGGCGACGCCGGCTGATAATCCCGCGATGTAAGCCCAGCCGAACAGGCGGCCGTGCTGATGGCAGGTCCGGGAATACCACAATGGCCACCCCACGTAGCCCGCTGGCGGTGATGCGGGGCGTGGGTGGCTCATCGTCCGGACTGCACGCCATCCGCGCGGCAGCGCAATGACCGCCACCAAGGCGAACGGTGTCAGTCGGTGGCTGACGACGAGTGCCGCAACGATTACATACATCAAGCCGATAGATACGATGTTTAGCGCGCGCGCGCGCTCCGCACCGAGCAGTACGGGCAACGTCCGAATCCTGTGCTGGGAGTCAAACTGCATCTTATCGATATGCTTGCCGACGAGAATCGTCATCACGCCCAGTCCGTAGGGTACGGATGCGAACATCGCGTTTGCAGATACGTGCCCGACGATCATGGCGTAGCCGCCACCGATCATCAGTGGCCCCCATACCAGCAAGACCGCAAATTCCCCCAAGCCGACGCTCTTCAAAGGCACCGGCGAAGCGTCATACCAAAGAAGCAGTGCCACGCCCGGTACCAGGAAGGCTGCCGCAAGCCACCCGCGCGCTAAAACAAACGCCGCCGCGACCGAGCAGCCGACAACGACCAGCACCGCGAGACCCGTAAGTAAGGTGCGCTGATCCAGAACCCCGCTCGCCAGCGGATGCACCGTGTAGCGCATGCGAGGCGAATCGGGCAGATCGTGTCCGCGCCGATACCCAAAGTAATCGTTGCTGAGGTTACTCAGCATATGGGCCACGACGAAGCCGACCAAAATGCCGATGAACGGTTCGACATGAAACGCGCGGTCGCCCGCAGCGAGCAGACCGGCGATTATCGCGGCCTGTGCGGAGATGATGAGAATCACGCTACGCGCCGCGTAAAGAAACTTGGACGCTGAGTCCAGCCCGCCGATAGCACGAGGGTCAGGCGTATAAAGGCCGGTGAAGGCGTTCAACCAGTGCTTAATGACCAGATGGGGCATGCGCGGTGGACTCGTGCGTGGTAAAGCGTTGTTAGACTAGCTTAAAGCCCCGGAAAGTGCCCGGACACCGGATCGGGGCGTCCAGCTGAGTCCGGGGGCATGGCAAGTCCACGGTCCGCGAGCCGCCTCCGGACGGCGAAGGAGAGACGGGTGTTGGAACGCTATCTCGATGACTTCGCCGTCGGCCAGGTGTTTCGCTCGGGCAGCATTCGCGTGGATGTCCAGGAAATTACGGCCTTCGCGGCGGAGTTCGATCCGCAGCCCTTCCACCTCGATCCGGTAGCGGCCGAACGCACGTTCTTCCGGGGGCTTGCTGCAAGTGGCTGGCACACGGCCGCTTTAACGATGAGGCTCCTCGTCGAGAGCGAGCTGAAGCCCGCCGGTGGGATCATCGGCCTCGGGTTCGAGGATTTTCGCTGGCCACGGCCCGTACGGCCCGGCGACGAACTGACTCTGCAAACTGAGGTGCTGGAAGTGCGGCCATCGCAGTCGCGTCCAGAGCAGGGGCTGATAAAGATACGTGTAACGACCGTGAACCAGGCGGATGAGGCAGTGCTGATCCAGGTCGGCTCGCTACTGATTCGTCGTCGGTCGAGCGACGGTACGGTTCAAGGTGCTACAGAGCGCGAGCCACTCGATTGATGCCGTGATCCGACCGCGATGGCAGTAACGACGGGCGGTGCAATCGCGCACTGACTTCCCGCTAATGCGGTCTCCTTATTGTTAAGGGACGACGCTCCCTAGCCACATATATATATGTGTGTGCTCGCGCGGGCTCCTGCCCCATCCGACACTCAGGATGCCCGGAGCATTTCCCTGGCAGGCGTGCCGGTTAGCTGGGCCGCATCGTCAGCACGCCTCTGCCGCTGTGCTCCAGGATGGGCCAGTGCCCGCGCGCATCACGCCATCCTTGCCGATCGCGATCGCGTTAATCCGGCCGTAGGGGTTAACGCCCGGAGTCTCGCCCTCAACCAGCACATCGTGCCCCAAGCGAGTGAGGCCGTCGCGAACCTCCTGTGGGATGCGCGGATCGACAGACGTTTGCTGACCCTGGCAATGAACGCGCGGCGCGTCGATTGCTGCCTGAGGGCCGAGGCCGAAATCGACCGAGTGCAGGAAGGCGTGGATGACTCCGGTCTCGATGCGATAACCGCCGGAGCCGCAGCCTGCGAAGACGGCGCGCCCGTCCTGCTCCGCGACCAAGGACGGCGCAGCGAAGATCGGCATCTTCCCGGGCTTGATGCAGTTCGCCTGGTCGGGCCGCGGGTCGAAATTCTGCATGGAGTTATTCAGGACGACGCCCGTGCCGGGCACCAGCATCAGCGAACCGAAGCCGCTCGTCAGGCTTGTAATCAACGCGCAGACGTTGCCCTCGGCGTCGGCGGAAGCCATCTGGGTTGTCCCCTCAAGCCGGGCAAAGCGGGGCTCGGGCACGCGTGTCGGCCGGTCCGCAGCGGAGTCGAAGGGCCAGGGATCTGCGGGGCGCACCGGTCTCGGCAGCGCGTGGTCGAGCGAAAGGCCAGCTGCGCGCGCGCGGCCGAACCCGGCGCTGGCTAGTCCCTCGACCGGGCTCTTCTCGAAGTCCGGATCGCCGTAATAGGTCATGTTGTCGATGAAGCCGCACGCCAGTGCCTCGGCGACAAGATGGCGGAAACCCAAACTGTCGCGCCCTAGGCGCTTAAGGTCGAATGTGTTGAGAATGTTCAGTGCCTCATAGGACACCTGATCGTACGCACTGACGTAGCCGAGGCCGCGGTAGTGGGCTGGGCGCTCCTCGAGGATTCGCGTGCGATAGGACCCGAGATCCTTCGCCGTCAGAATGCCGCCAGCCCCCGTGCACGCGCGCTCGATCGCCGCCGCGACCGGCCCCTCATAGAAGCCGCGCTTGCCCTCGGCCGCTATCCGCCGCAGTGTGCGCGCGAGATCGACGCCGTCCAGCCGGTCCTCGGTACCGCGCGGCAGGCCATCGCGCAGCAGCCACCCGGCAATCTCGGGCAGGGTGCGGATCTTGGCGAGGCGGTTGACGATGGCCAGTTGCAGCGACCACGTGACCGGGACCCCAGCTTCGGCCGCGGCGATCGCCGGCTCGAGGACTTGGGCGAGCTTAAGGCGCCCGAACATCGCATGGGCGTCGCAAAGCCCGGCAACCGCGCCGGGGACCGCGGGGGCGAGTGGACCTTCCTCGGCACGCATCCCGACCGTGTACGGGAAGCCGTAGTACTTCAGTGGCTTGCTTCGGTCGATCTCAAACATGTCTGGCCGCGCTGCGCCAGGCGCACGGACGTAATGGTCGAAGGTGATGAAGCGCTTGTCGCGGCCAAGACGGACCGCGAGCCGGCCATAGCCGCCGACGCTACAGCTTGCCGGTTCAACCACGAAGCCCACGAAAGCCGCGGCGACCAGGGCGTCGATCGCGTTGCCGCCCGACTGGATCATGGCAATACCTGCAGCTGCCTCAGCCTCGTGGCCGCCAGTGACTATTCCGCGAGTCCCCGCGACCTCGGTGCGAGTGGCGACGCTTTCACTCGCTCTCACCGGCAGCGAGGCGGCCCCAGTACGATTGTCCGTCGCGTTCCCGCGGCCCAATGCGGGGCCCGCCAGCGACCCAGCGGCCGCAGTCGATGCAGAGATGCCGATGAATTCGCGCCTGTTCATTGTTCGTACTCCCCCGATTCCCGGACCCATTTGGCCAGCAGAGGCGTCCAGGACGCAAGCGTGACCCCTGCCGCGAGCTGTGCGGCACGGCGAGCGCGGACAAGGAAAGTCACGTATCGTCCCAGACCCGCCAGCCGTATGCCAAAGTACCCGACGCTTCCCGCTCCGACTATCGGCACTCACGGCACTCCACGCCGAGGTGGCGGCAGCGGATGATCCCTAGCTGCCGAGTTGCCTATTCGTTTGTGGATTCATGCTGGGCGGGTGTCCATGCGTACGGCCTGAGTGCTAGCCGGCGGCGGCGGCGTCGCTCTAGAGCACAATGTGTCGCCGACTGTGCCAAATGCGGCGCAAGATGTCGACAGCGCGCTCTTATATATAGCGGCAGGGCAGGGCACGCAGGAGCTGCCGCGCGTCTCGCCTCCAATTAGCGGCTGTTTCTAGCAGAACAATGTGCCGCCACGTCAGTTCCGAATGGCGCTGTCGTCGGTGGCCCCGGCTATTGGTTCGTGAGCCCTAACAACCGTCAATTTCTGCGCGGACTGTATGCAAAGGCGTGCCACTGTGCGGCTTCTGCCATGCATATAACCGTGCGCGCCGCATTCGTAGAAACCGAAGAGCGCATTTCTAAAAGCGAAGATAACTTTTTATGATCGCGCGTTCCTCCCTGTAAAAGCACGGATGCGTTTCATCGTCGTTCAGAGTAAATTTCTATTTAAGGGATGCTGCCATGAAGAGGCCGGTTCGTTTTCCGATTGAGCTCTCGTCGCCGGCGATAGCCGTGGTGAGCGTGCTTGCGCTGGGCTGCAGCGGCCCCGCGCCGCCGCCCGTCAGCTTCCACAGTCATATCGCACCAATCCTTAATCAGCACTGCGTCAGCTGCCACGTCGAGGGAAAGCCTGGTACCGAAGCCAGCGGTCTCCAGCTTGACAGCTACGCGCACTTGATGAAGGGTACCCGCTTCGGCGCTGTCGTCGTGCCGGGTGATCCGCTGTCGAGTGTCATCAACACGCTTGTTGAAGGACGGGCCGACCCGAGCATCAAGATGCCGCACACCAGCAGTGATCAGCTGACCGCCTGGGAGATCACGCAGCTGCACAACTGGGTGCAGCAGGGCGCACGGGATAACTGAGTCAGCCACGGCGCCATACCGACCAGTGCGTGTCACTCGCTCATTCTGGACGATGGGCTTCAAGCCCGCGCGTGAGCCGCCGGCCATCCCGCAATACCTCCGCCAAACGTACTGGTGGGCGTACATGCACCCACGCGCTGTTCGAGTCTTCGAGCGCGAGTGGCTTATTAACCTCATTCTTTTCGGCAACTACGCTCGGCTGCGAGATGCTGCTCTCGCTGAGTTCGGCGTGCCCGTCAGGGGCCGCACACTGCAGATCGCATGTGTCTACGGCGACTTGACCCCTAGGCTGCAGAGGCAGCTTGCGCTTGACGCTCGCCTGGACGTCGTCGACATCCTTCGCATTCAGCTAAAGAATCTCCGTCGCAAACTCCATGTGGACCCGCGAGTTGCGCTCCTACACGGCGATTCCTCAAGCCTTAAGTGCGCCGACGCGAGCTACGACCACACACTTTTGTTCTTTCTGTTGCACGAGCAACCGCATCATGTGCGATCGGCGACACTTGCGGAGGCTCTGCGAGCCACCAGGCCGGGCGGCAAGATCGTCATCGTGGACTATCACCGACCCGCTCGCTGGCACCCGCTCCGCCCGTTAATAGCCGAAGTACTCCGCCGGTGGGAGCCGTATGCGCTCGACCTGTGGCGGCACCGCATTGCGGATTTTCTACCGGATTCGCCGCGACCGGCACACTGGTCGCATCAGACGTATTTCGGCCGTCTGTATCAGAAGCTGGTTTTAGTCCGCTAGAGCGAGCACTGCCGGTACAAAGGACTGTTGAATTAGAGGGAGTAGTTCGCAAATAATCTTGCGGGGTCGTTCGGTGCCTTTTAAGCGGCAGAATCTAGGTATGCCCACGAACAGAAGCGGTCCCGATTCCAAGCGACTCGATCAGATCGTCGCCGACGCGAGGCGCGTCAGGGATGAGCGCGGACAAGGGTACCGCGGCCAGGCGCTTAAGCTCTTCCCGTGGATCTGCGGCCGGTGCGCGCGTGAATTCAATCACGCGACCGTTCACCTGCTGACCGTGCACCATAAGGACCACAACCACGATAATAATCCGCTCGACGGCAGCAATTGGGAATTGCTCTGCATCTACTGCCACGACAACGAGCACCAGCGACAACTGGATCAGCGAGGCGCGCTCGCCGAAGAACGCGACGATAGCCCGTATGCGACGCACATGCCGTTCGCCGATCTAGCGAGCTTGCTTAAGAAAGATAAGTGACGGGAGACCGCTTAGCATGGGGGCCCGATGAAACAGACTGACCGGCCGACTCGGGGAGAAGCTTGTCGATTGTGACTTGAAGGCGCAGCAATGCGGTCTGGTCCACGCGTCTCCTATGGCTCCAGAGCTGTTGCCATCACCAGACGGTAAGGCGGCCGATCTCAACTCCCCTCGACGCAGGCAAGCGCCGTTAGCGTGGACCCTTCTGCTATGTGCGCTTTCTAGCGATCGTAGGACGAGCCGTGGGCATGAGTAACTTACAAATCTGCATTCAGCGAAATATCTATTCTTTAAAAATGCAGTCGCCGGTTGACCCAGCGCTGCCTATGTAATCGAGGACAGGATTCTCGAATATCGGCAGAAGGAGAGCCCATCCCTCGTCCCCTTAGTACGTTCGATGAGACGATCGCTTCAGCTTACGCCGAGAGGCGCACGCCAGCGCGACGCGACCCCCAACGGCCCGGTTCCGGACCAAACACGCCGGCGCACCGCGTACCGCAATTCGCGCACTGCCCCTGGCCGGTGAGATACCAGCCTTCAATCGCATAGCCGTCGCGCTCGATCAGAGGCTCCCCGCAGTTGTGGCAGCGTGTGCCAGCGCCCTCGAGGTCGCGCACGTTGCCCGTGTAGACGTAGCGCAAACCGTGGCGAATTGCGATCTGACGCGCCCGACGCAACGTCGCCAGTGGCGTTGCGGGCACATCATGCATCTTCCAGTCGGGGTGAAACGCGGTGAAGTGCAGGGGCACATCCGGGCCCAGATGCTCGACAAACCAGGCGCACATCGCGTCAAGTTCCGCGTCGGAATCATTCAGTCCAGGAATCAGCAGTGTCGTAACCTCGAGCCAAACGTTCGTGTCTCGGTGAACATACTCGAGCGTCTCAAGAACAGCGCCGAGCTCGCCGCCACAAACTCGCCGATAGAAGTCTTCCGTGAAGCCCTTGAGGTCGATGTTGGCCGCGTCCATATGCTGGAAAAGCTCGGCGCGCGGCTCAGGACACATGTAGCCCGCGGTTACCGCGACGCTGCGCACCCCCCGCCGTCGTGCAGCCTTGGCGACGTCGATCGCATACTCCATGAATACCGCCGGATCGTTGTAGGTGTACGCGATACTCGCGCAACCAAGCCGCTCGGCGGCCATTGCGAGCTCCGTTGGGCTCGCGCGATCAGCGAGCGTATCCATCTCGCGCGACTTGCTCATGTCCCAGTTCTGACAGAACTTGCAAGCAAGGTTGCAGCCAGCAGTTCCGAACGACAGGACGGCACTGCCCGGCAGAAAGTGGTTGAGCGGCTTCTTTTCGACCGGATCCACACAGAAGCCGCTAGAACGGCCATATGTAAAAAGCTTGACGCGCCCGTCTTCGACACCGCGGACGAAGCACAGACCGCGCTGCCCATCACGCATTCGGCAGCCGCGCGGACACACGTCGCATTGCACACGACCGTCTGGCAGTGAATGCCAGTAGCGGGTATCTACGACCGATTCAGCTGATTGTGCTTCGTGCGTGCTCAAGACTAGGATTCCGCTCGTTTTGAGGGGCGATGGCCTTGGAATTGCCATCGACGGACCCATGATGGGGGCATCAGGTTGATGTTTCAACGTGGACGATGTCATGACTGACCAGGTATCCGAGTCGATAGTCCGCCCGGCGGCAGTTGCTGGGCTCTTCTACCCTGGCAACCCAGCGCAGCTCAGGGCCATGGTGGCTGCCCTGCTCGCAGGATCCAAAGGGCATTCCCGGCTGCCTAAGGCGGTCATCGTGCCGCATGCGGGCTACGAATACTCGGGGCCCATCGCCGCAAGTGTTTACAGCGCTTTCGGAACCGCGGCGCGTTCGCTGCGCCGGGTCGTACTCCTGGGACCCAGTCATCGACACTGGTTTCGAGGTCTTTCAGTTCCGGACGCAACGGCGTTCGCGACGCCGATCGGACTCGTGCAGGTTGACCAGGCAGCGATGGGCCAACTTTTACGAAAGCACCTGGTCACAGTTTCGAACGCGGCGCACGCGCTGGAGCACAGCCTGGAAGTACAGCTGCCATTCCTACAATGCATTGTGCCAGACGCGGAGATCGTACCGGTTCTGACCGGCGACGCGACCGTTGCAGAGGTCGCGGCGGTTATCGCTACGTTATGGGGCGACTCGGAAACGCTGATCGTCGTCAGCTCGGATCTGAGTCACTACCACGCCTATGCCACCGCCCGAAGAATGGACGCAGAGACTGCGCGAGCCATCGTCGAAGGCCGAGAGGATCTATCGGGAGAGCAGGCCTGTGGCTGTGTTGCAATCAACGGGTTTGCCCATGTGATGCGCAGATACGATCTGCGCCCCGAAGTGCTCGATTTGCGGAACTCAGGCGACACCGCTGGCGACCGGTCGCGGGTAGTCGGTTATGGCGGCTTCGGGTTCTACGATGCTTGACACTGGCGAACGTGCCCGACTGCTCGCGCTCGCCCGGCAATCCATTGAGTGCGGTCGCGACCGAGACCGCCCGATGCGCATGCGGAACTGCCCATGGCCACCGTCGTTGCTGGAACCGCGCGCCACCTTCACAACGCTCATGCGCCGCGGTGCACTTCGCGGCTGCTGCGGCACGATCGAGGCGCGGTGGGCGCTGGTCCAAGATGTCTGGCACAACGCCTGGGTAAGCGCGTATGAGGATCCACGCTTTCCACCAGTCTCTCCAAACGAGGTTGTTGAGCTTGACATCGCCATCAGCGTCCTGACGCCACTCGAGCCGATCTACGCACGCAACGAAGCCGAGCTCATTGCCTCCCTTGAACCGGGTGTCGACGGCCTTGTCCTCAGCTACGGCGCGGCGCGCGCGACGTTCCTGCCCGCTGTCTGGCAGACTATTCCCGAGCCCTTTGAATTCGTTGCCCGCCTGAAACTTAAGGCTGGTTGGTCCGCCTCTGGCTGGTGGCCAGGAATCTCTGCTCTCCGTTATCGCGCGGAGACATTTCATTCCACAGAGATCGGCACCCTCGCGGCCTGATGTGGGGGACGCTCCGCTCGAAAGTGGGTGCTGATACTGCCGCGCGGGCGTGACTCCTGCATTACTCGGATATGGGTCGCCGGACACGATCTAGGCTGCAGCTACGACTGGATTCACCGCCACTCCGCGGTTCTCGATGCCGGAGTCTAACGACGTCAATTCAACACTCTCTATTCTGCGAAGTGTCGCCGCGCCGCAGCATGGGGCCGACCGCCCATTGCCCGGATATCGGGCTCGACAGTCCCAGCTGAACGACGGCGGTGTACTTTCTGTCTTACTGAACTTCCGCATGTCTGCCACAAAGGAATGGGACGGCGCCTAACCTGCACCGTCCCATGTCTGGCGGCCAGCCTACGCGGCCTTACCCGCAGCGAGCGCGTGGACATCCGCGGTTCGAAGTGCCTTGCCTCCGATCGCCCAATCCCCGCTCTCGAATTCATTGATACGGACCCAGGTGACTGGCCTCATATTCTCGCCTTCCACGTCAATCATCGCCTGCGTGACTTTCGCGATGAAGTCCTTCTTCTGGGCTGGAGTAAACACGTCCTTTATGACGTCGATCGTAACAAGTGGCATCTGCTGGTCTCCCGTAGGTCGGTGCCGGACGATCCGGGACCGTGAGCACACGGTGACATTGGCCCACCGACAAAGCTTGCAGGTTCCCTGGAGAAAACTTGTAGATTTGGCGATTAATCTCTGGCGGATTTACTCTAAATGACATGATTTACCAGTTCGGGCCATTCGAGCTGGATTTGGCCACAGCGGAGTTGCGTGCGAGCGGCGCAGTGCGCAATCTCGAGCCACAAGTATTCGCGCTGCTCGCGTTTCTTATCGAAAATCATGCCCGGCTCGTCTCAAAGGACGAGTTGATCGAAAAGGTTTGGCACGGCCGAGTCGTCTCCGATGCCGCATTGGCGAGCCGCGTCAAGTCGGCGCGTCAGGCGCTCGGCGACGACGGTCTTTCGCAGCGGTTCATCAGAACCAGTCACCGCCGAGGGTTCAGGTTCGTCGCGGATGTAAGAATTGTACGAGCTTCCGACCCGAGCCTCAAAGTGCAGGCCCCTGGGGGCAAGGTCGCCGAGACCGTCGGGGGGCTAGTTGGGCAACTCGACCGCGTATCGCGGCCATCCATTGCCGTCCTTCCGTTTCGAATGGCTGGCGATCGCGGGCGCTATGAGGCGCTGGCGACCGCGCTGCCGGATGAGCTGATCGCGGAGTTATCGCGTCTGCGGTGGCTCTTCGTCACGGCTCGCGGGTCATCTTTTCGAGTGCCTACCGAGAATTTGCACTTCGGCGACATTGGGCAATTGCTGGACGTGCGGTACTGCTTATGGGGCACGGTCGAAGTCGCCGACGGGCGCCTCAACATCACCGTGGAGCTCGTCGACACCCATGACGACGGCATCGTATGGGCCGATCGCTTTTCGGGAAGCATCGAGGACGTGCACTCGATGCGCGATGAGATCAGAACGCGAGTTCTCGCGGCGCTCGAAATCCGGATTCCCATGCACGAAGCAGCGTTGGCGCGTCTCACAGTGCCAGAAAATCTCGACGCCTGGTCGGCGTATCATCTGGGCCTGCAGCACGTCTATCGCTTCAACCGCGCCGACAACGCAGCGGCCGCGCATCTGTTCCAGCGTGCAATCACGCTCGACCCGCGTTTCGCACGCGCGCACGCGGGCTTGTCGTTCGTGCACTTTCAGACGGCATTCATGCGCTACACTGACGATGTTTCTGGCGAGATGCAGTTGGCGCGCCGCTTCGCCGAGCGCGGGCTCGAGTTTGACTCTCTCGATCCATTCGTCAATTTCACAATGGGGCGCACCTTCTGGCTCGAAGGAGACCTGGACAGCAGTCTCAGCTGGCTCGAGCGCGCGACGAGTATCAGTCCGAACTATGCTCAGGGCGTTTACGCCAAGGCTTGGACCGAAGCTCTTGCCGGTCACGCTTCTGAAGGTCGGACACACATCGACCTTGCCATGCGGCTCAGCCCCATCGATCCTCTCTACTACGCGATGATGGCTACGAGAGCATTTACGCACATAGTTATGGCCGAAGATGCCGAAGCGGCGTACTGGGCGGAACGCGGCGCGCGGTCGCCTGGAGCTCACGTTCTGATCTCAATGATTGCGGCCGTGGCACACTGGTTGAACGGCGACGCCGCGCGTGCCGCAGGATGGGCCGCAATCATCCGTGAGCGCAACGCAGCACTTAGCCGAGATGACTTCATACGCGCATTTCCGATAAAGCCTGACGTGGCGCGAACGCGCGTCCTCCAGGCACTGAAGGAGCTGGGATTCTGAGTCCGGCCGGCGAGAGAACGAAGGCCAGAGAGAGTACTGATGAAAAAGTGGTTTGTTTCTGGATTTGCTGCGCTCGCCGCGATCGCTGCCTTCAGCTCTGACGCCGGCACCCTGGCGCTGGTGAACGGGCGGATCTATACGGAGAACGATCGCCAGCCCTGGGCGAAAGCCCTCATTGTCCAGGGGGAGCGGATTGTCTACGTCGGTGACCCCGGCACCGCAGAATGGACTCGGCTCGTGGAACCCGGGACGCCCGTACACGACCTCAACAATCGTCTCGTCATCCCAGGTTTCGTGGATGCCCACACGCATCCAGGGCTGACAGCAATGTTGGGGTCAGGGGATCCGAAGCTCGACGAGGCCGAGATGATGCCCGCGCCCGGGCGCACCGAAACATTCAAGTGGTTGCGGCGTTATGCCAAAGCCCACCCGCGTGAAGACCTTGTGGTGCTGGGGGCATGGGACGTAGCGAGCTTCTTGCCAGAGGGCCCCAACAAACGCGATTTGGACGCGATATGGCCCACGACGCCGGTCATACTATTTGATAATTCGGGGCATAGCGTCTGGGTCAACAGCGCGATGCTGAAGAAGCTCGGCATCAATGCACGGACCCCCGACCTGAGTGCCAACATCTCGATCTTCGTCCGCGATTCCAATGGAGAGCCGACCGGTTGGATCAAGGAGTTTGCGGCGATGCGGACGCTCGCGCCGCTGCTGATGCCCGCGCCTGAGGAGTTCCGCGCGCGCCTGACGAACCACCTAGCATTCCTCGCCAGTCACGGTGTGACGACACTCTACGACGCCGGCAATGTCGGGCTCGAGGACCGGGTTTACCAGGAGATCGCGGATCTTGATCGCGCCGGTAAGCTGCCCATCCGATACTTCGGCACCTACCACATTTGGGACCCGGCGCAGATCGATCGCGCGATACCTGAGCTCAAGCGGCTGCGAGCCGCCTACGGCGGACCCCATCTGCGCTTCGACACCATCAAGATCCACTACGACGGCGTGGTTGAGGTCCTGACGGCCGCCTTGCTAGAGCCGTATGCGACCGATCCTGAGAACCGCGGTGGCGTTCTCTACAACCACCACCGACTCGCTCGATTCATCGAGGAACTTGACGCGGAACATCTCAACCTGCACCTGCATGTCGTTGGCGACCGGGCGACGCGCGAAGCGCTCGATGCCGTCGACGAGGCGCGCCAGTCGCTCGGGCGCCCGCCCGCAATAGAGATTACGCTTTGCCATCTCGAGATCGTTGATCCCGCGGACATCAGTCGTTTCCGAGGGCTCGGCGTGCACGCGGACTTTACTCCGCACTGGTTTGGCGGTACCCAGTTCGGGCGAGCGGGAGCGATCACGTTGGGACCTGAACGCGCGAACCGTGACGAGCTGGTAGGGACTTTCTGGCGGGCAGGCGCGAACGTGACATTCTCGAGCGATGTCACCTCGAGTGACGAGATCCCACGTACCAACCCGTTCGTGGGTATCGAGATGGCCATGACGCGACGCGACTACGCGGGCGGCGTGGATCCTGATCGTCGACTGCTACCCGAAGAGCGTTTGACACTGGCGCAGGCGCTAGCGGCCTATACGCTCAATGGCGCGCGGCAACTCGGGATCAGCAACGAGACCGGCTCACTCGAGGTGGGGAAGAAGGCGGACCTTGTCATCGTGTCGCGAGACCCATTCAAGGTGTCGGCGCGGCATGTTCATGAGGCCGTGGTGGAAGCCACCCTGCTGGATGGGAAGCTCACCGCAGGCACGCTTCCGTAGGACTCGCTGCCAGATTCGCCGGGTGCTTGTTATCTAAAGTCCGCGATGGATTGCGTGACTTGGGCGCGAAAGCCGAGTTCTGCTTCCAAAGATGCCCGCGTAACTCACTCTCCATTATGCGAAGTTTTGCTGCGGCGCAGCAGACGACTGTTCTCGCAGGAAAAGGGGTGTTTCCGGGCGAGAGCTCCAGCCGCCAGTTCGGCGTATCAGGAATCACGGGGTCGCGTGCCGAACCTGCACTGATGAGCGCGTTACACGCCGTTCCGTCCCGGCGCAACCGCTCAACCGAATCCTAGCGGCGCTGTGTGCCGCGCACACGGGCTGCCAATTACACGGGAGACTGGCTGGATCTGAATCTCTTGCGATTCCGAAGGCCATCACTGGCCTTCGGAATCGCGACTCGCAACGATCGGTTACCAGCGATTGCCCGAGCGCGGTCCGCCGCCCGAGTGGAATCCGCCGCCGCCACTCGAGCGACCCGGTGGCTTATCCTGCGCCTCGTTGACGCGCAGCGAACGGCCCTCCATCGAATGACCGTTGAGCGCCGCGATTGCCTTAGAGGCATCCGAAGCCGACATCTCGACGAATCCGAATCCGCGCGGGCGGCCGGTTTCGCGATCGCTAGGCAGCTTGACGGATTGCACCTCACCGTGGGCGCTGAAGAGCGCGCGAATCGCATCCTCGGTGGCGCTGAAAGGAAGGTTTCCAACGTAGATCTTAGCCATGATTAAAGCTCCCATATGAATGATCGACCGACAATGCGATCGCGCGCGCCAACGCCGTGCGCGGGACGCGTCACAAGACAAGCGGTACCGTCAAGGGGCTGAAGGGGCCATCCCGGCAGCCATCGACCAGCGCGTCATGTCACGTGATCAAGGTCTATTCGGTTGGAGATGGAGCGCCAAATGAGGCGGCGGCCGGTTCATGCGGACGGCCAACGATCGGTACGGGGCATTACCAGCAAACGTCTCCAACCCCTCGCGAATTGCGTCGCGTCGCCGCTGGTTGGTTTGCTTTCCCAGTTCGCCGCTCGCTTCTCTTAGAAAGTCTCGGCCGGTCTCCCGTTCGCTTCCTTCTTCCGATCGGTTCCCTTGCTCAAGCCGGCTCCTTCGGGTCAGTTCCGGTGGGGCGCGGTGGCTGGCGCTTCGCCAGGCGGTCCCGCTGTTCCCGTTTCTTGGCCTCTTCCCGCTGCTTCTTAAGCTGTCGATAGTTCGGCGCTCTCATGGAACCTCGTTGGCTTAGCTGAAGATCGTAATCATTCCTGCCTCCACGTCACCGGACTCATTCGGCTCCCGTCACGCCTCGGGTATCCACGCGGGAGACAGGGCGGCATCTGCCGTGCGGGACCGCGCGCGCCAGCCAGGCACAGGCCGATTGAGCGCGATCGCCTGGCGAATCTCCAGGACGAGCGGTGCCGGCCGTGGCTCGAACAGCCGCAGTACCTCCGCGGGGATGTCGTGCCCGAACGCTGCGCGGTACGCGGCTGCGGCAATCGCGAGGTCGTTTGAATCCATGGCCGCGTCCAGCTCCACACATTATCAATCAGCAGTGACTGGCGCTCGATGCGCGCCCGGCTTAGGTCGCCGATAAGACGCCCGGACCCTTGTACGCTATTTTCGGCAGGCGCGCTGACATTCCGCGTCGTCGGCACGGCGCAACTGAGTCGCATGATGATAGAGATCCCGGCGCACCGGGGCCGTAAGCCCGAAGGCGATCGAGTAGCTACATTCCGCAGCCGCCCTTGCCAGGTCCCGCGCTGCTGATCGGCGTGCACCTCTAGCGGGGCATTCGCGCACGGTAAAATCTCGCTGCCGGCGAAGTCCCGAGCAATCGGCGGGGTCCACTTGTCGCCGACAACGCCCAAGGTTCACGCGATCGGGCATACCGAGCGACGGTTTTCTCTACGAACAGGGTTCGCCTTGTTTTGGTGGCGCGCGGCACTCCGCCCAGTATGTGGCACACAAGCTCCTGAATATCGGCAGTCGAGGCGGAATCGGGTAGACGGACGCGCCGTTTATGGCGCCACCGAAGAGTTCTGCGAACTCAATCAGCCGATGCCTCGCGTCCCGCATTCGGCTGCTTTCTCAGTGAATCGCGGCGTCCTGGCGCTAGCGCGGGTGATCCAGGCGCTACTGCGAAGGGGCGCGATGTGCGCTTCCGGCGCTAATGAGTTACACTAGCGCCGGAGTTTGTCGAATGCGTGGTTCGCTCCGCGCGCCGAGGTTCTTCAGCGTCCTTTCAGGGCTATCAAGGCCCATCTCCCAGGGACGCTATCGCCCCTCCTGCAAGCCCATCATGGATCCCGCCGTGAGGCGGGACTGAGTTCGTTTTATGTTTTGACGAGTTGGCCGCCGGCATCCTCGGTCGGCCAATACGTCTTGGAGTTTTATTTTGTTCAGTGATTTTACCTTGACGCCGCAGTTGCTGCAGACATTGGCCGAGCTTGGCTATGCTAATCCCACGCCGATTCAGAGACGCGCGATCCCGGTCGTACTGGAAGGGCACGACCTGATGGCGGCCGCACAAACCGGCACCGGCAAGACCGCGGCCTTTGCCCTGCCGATACTCGAACGGCTGATGACTAATGCTTCGTTACAGGGCAGTCCGCGCGCCTTGGTTCTGGTCCCAACGCGAGAACTGGCGACGCAAGTTAACGAGTCGTTTCGCGCGCTCGCAGCGCACTTGGCGTTGTCCGGCACGGTGATATTCGGTGGTGTAAGTCCAAGACCGCAGATCGAGGCTTTGTCTCGCGGCGTGGACTTCATCATCGCAACCCCCGGACGACTCCTGGATCATTTGCAGACACGCGTCGTCGACCTTTCACACATCGACACGCTGGTACTGGACGAAGCCGACCGGATGCTCGACATGGGATTCATTCGACCCATTCGCCGGATAATCGCGGCACTGCCTGCGAAGCGCCAGACGTTGATGTTTTCGGCCACCTTTTCCGATGACATCCGTGCCCTGGCAAAGTCGCTGCTGCGCGATCCCGTCATTGTTGACATCTCGCCGCGCAACAGCTTGCCCGACCTAGTGGATCATCAGGTGTATCACGTCGACAATAACGGCAAACACGCGCTGCTGACGCGCCTTTTTGCTGACGAAGATGTCAGACAGTCGCTGGTATTTACTCGCACGAAGCATGGCGCCAACCGACTCGCAGAGCGAATGGCGCGCGCTGGGCTGGCGTGCGCTGCTATCCATGGCAACAAGTCGCAAGCCGCACGTACACGCGCGTTGAACGATTTCAAACAAGGTCGTGTGCGAATACTCGTCGCCACCGACATCGCGGCGCGCGGACTAGACATCGTCGAATTGCCCCACGTCGTGAACTACGAATTGCCACACGTGCCGGAGGACTATGTGCACCGGATCGGTCGTACCGGCCGCGCAGGATCACCAGGTCGGGCGGTGTCACTCGTCAGCCGCGACGAACGCGATCAACTGCACGCGATCGAAAAAATGCTCGGTCGCCGGATACCTGTCGCCGCGTAGGCGCACCACGGCTGGGCGCGCGTTCCGTAACCGCCAAGGCGAGCGGCAGCGTACGCTTATCCCGAGGCACCAAGCCGTCGGGAGTCCACCAATGCGTGCCCGCTGCGTCACATTGCCACTATTCGAGGGACCGAACGCGTGTCGGTATTCGAGCGCAGAGGTTTGGAAATCTTGTGATCGGCGACGGCCATGGACTTAAACAGTCTCTCCATTCTGCGAAGTGTGCGCCGTAGGGCACGAGAAGGGACCGTGCCCGATTGTTCAGGCCACGCCAGGCGTTCACTTGAACGGTACGACAACGAACAAACTCGTACCTTTGCGTTTAACTAGTAACAATACCTGGGTGCGATCTTTGCTCAGGGTCCGCTCCAACTCTGAGGTGTCCGTAACAGGGCTGCGGTCCGCTTCAACAATCAGGTCGCCCGCTTGCAGGCCGGCCAATTGGGCTGGGCTGCCGTCCCGGACGTTCGTAATGATCACGCCGGAAACACCTTGCAGGTGGTACTGGGCGGACAGATCCTTCGTCAGAGACTGGGCGCTGATGCCCAGCCTGTTCAATTGGTCGGCGCCTTCCGGCGACGATCTCGATCCGCGAGACTCATTGGACTGTGCCCCAATCGTGACTGTAAGCGTCTTAGGCTGCCGGTCACGGATGACCTCAATGTCTACGCGGCTCCCTGGTGCCGACGCGGCAACAAGATTGCGCAATTGGCTGGTGTCGTGAATTTCCGTACCGGCAAAACGCACGATGACATCGCCGGGCTTCAGACCGGCCTTTTCGGCCGGCGAATCCTTGTTGACCTGCGAGACGAGTGCCCCCTTTGTGCCGGTGACATTGAACTGCTTGGCCAGATCCTCGTTGATATCCTGCATACCGACGCCCAGCATGCCTCGCGTGATCTGTCGGCCTGAGGTGAGCGCAGGCAGCATGGACTTGAGCATGTTCACTGGAATGGCAAACCCGACCCCTCCGAACTGCCCTTCACCGCCACCGGTCGCAATAGCGCTGTTCATGCCGATGACCTCACCGTGCATATTGACAAGAGGCCCACCGGAGTTGCCCGGGTTAATCGGAGCGTCGGTCTGTAGAAAGTCCTCATAGGCTGCGATGCCGACGTTCGATCGACCTTTGGCGCTGATGATGCCGTTGGTGACTGTTTGCGTGAGCCCAAACGGCGCGCCTACGGCGAGCACCAGGTCGCCGTCCTCAAGAGCATCTGAGTCCCCCAAGGTCACGACCGGCAGGTCGCTGGGCACGTGACCTTTGATCTTAATGACGGCAACGTCCGTTTTAGGATCGGTCCCGACCACCTCCGCCTCAAACGTGCGCTTGTCGGCAAGCTGCACCTTGATCTCTTCGACGTCTTTGACGACATGGTAGTTGGTAAGAATGTGTCCCTGCCGGTCGAGGATCATTCCTGATCCCAGACCCCGCTGAGGAATCTTGTATTCCTTCGGCTGTGCCTGTGGGTTGGGTTGGGCGAACGGCGGCAAGAATGGGGCGAAAAATTGATCCCCGAAAGGGAACGGGAACGGCGCACGCCGGATCGTGACCATGTGCTCGGAGTAGACGCTGACGACTGCCGGCTTGATTCGGGCGGCGACCGCCGCGAACGCTTTGCCTAGAGCCACCGCCGGAGCAACGACGGCATCGGAAGGAGCCGCGGGGCTGTCCGCAGCACGCGTCTTGTTCGCGCCGATGGTCGCGAGGAGCCCCATGGCCACCAACATCGCGATCGCCGGCGATCCTGCTTTAGACCGCACCTTGTTGCCGGATGTGCTCATGAGTGCAACCCCGTTCTTCCCAAGGACTCCTGTCTGGCACTGCCGCCGGCTTTTACAGTTAGCCGCCGCCAACCGCTCAAAGCGCGACCTCAAGCCACCGGCCTGCCGCCTGCGAACCGAGCGTCCATGTAATTCCGGTGCGATTGTTTTCAAGGGGGGGCCTCTCGCGCTGAACCCGGCGGCCTCTATTTTTGCAGCGCACAAGTACTGACGCGACGCAGCTCCGCTCTTGTCCTGTCATTGGCGATTCTCATGGCGCTGCGGCAGCCGACCGCGGCCTTGAACTTTTCGAATCCGTCCCTAGGTTGCCGCCGTCGGTAAAGCTCTGGGCAACCAGGAGGTGCTGCCATGTTCGAGAATCCGACCAACTTGCCGAACACCCTGTTCGATGAGTTTCGGCGTCTGACGGAGGAAATTAACGAGGTGTTTGCCGGTGGGCTCACCTCCGGTGGAGCGATCAGGTCCGTGCCGCGCGGGTCTTTTCCGGCTATCAACGTGGTTCAGACTCCTGCGGACGTAGAGGTCTACCTGTTTGCGCCGGGGATAGATCCAAAGAAGCTCAACGTGTCCGTGCAGCAGAACCTGCTCACGCTCAGCGGCGAGCGCAGTATCCCCGTCGACGAAAATGCGTCTTATTACCGCCAGGAGCGATTCAGCGGCGAATTCCAGCGAGCAGTGGCTCTGGGCGATGACGTGGACCCGGATCGTGTCGAAGCCAAATACCGGGATGGAATCGTGCAGATCAAGCTGCATCGACGCGAGTCGGCACGACCGCGCCAGATCCAGATTCTCTGAGGGAGCTGACACATGAGCGCAAATACCGGGATGACCGAAAGGGACGCAAAGTCGCCGGCAGTGGAATCGCTAGCTCGGGCCTCGGAATCGTCGATTCGAGCGCCGGTGGACATCTACGAGGACAGCGAAGGAATCACAGTCGAAGCCGACATGCCCGGCGTGTCCAAGGACCGACTTCAGGTGCGTGTCGAAGCCGGCAGCTTGTTGGTCGAAGGCCATGTCCAGTTCGACCTGCCGGAGAAGGCCGAAGCGCTCTACGCCGATGTGCGATCGACGGTGTATCGGCGCAGCTTCGTCCTGGGACGGGAGCTTGATACGGAGAAGATTCAGGCGAATCTCAAAGATGGGGTTCTCAAGGTGCGGATTCCGAAGCGCGCCGAGGTCAAGCCGCGAAAGATCGACGTTCAGGTCTCCTGAGGTCCAGACTCCGCCGGCGCGGTCCTGGTGCCGCGCCGGCTTTTTCCTTTAACCGTCCTGCCGCCAAATTCCGCCTTCCGGATGTGCCGGACGCTGCGACATTCCGCCGCTTACAAGAAACTACAAAAAAAGACATCGCGGACCCGCCATTGTTTCACGGCGTGATTTGCGAGTTGCAACGTCCGCAACAGGATTCGCAGTATGGACGCACTGGCGGCCGCCAACTCCAACGGTTTCTATGCTCGGATGGCGCGGATGCGACGACCGCCGGCAATATGCAATGCGACAGCCATAGGTAGTCTTGAAACGGCAAAATATTTTTTGCTAAATTTTTCTCCATGGCTTCGCTCGCACCGACTCACGGCGGCGGACCGCATCGGGAAGGATAGTCAGCATCTCCTCCTGCGGAATAGTCGGACCGGTACGCTGTCGCGAGAGCGGGCGAAGCCAACCTTAGCTTTCTAGGAGATTAATACGATCTAGGCATAGCTTATGGAGGTATCCATCATGTCGACCAGTGACAACATGGTGCCTTTGGTTTCCCGGCCCTGGCTCAATGCCGCGGGCGCGGCGCTGCCTATTTCCTCTCTTCCGGGACTTCGATCCGACGCGATCCAGGGGCTCGAGGCCAGCTTCCCCGGCGGCATCAGCCCTGCGATGCGCGCGCTTCTCGAGACATCGTGCGGGCTTGATGGAACGGACATAGGCAGCATTGACTTCACGGGCCGCTGGTTCCCTGAGGAGCCGATCGCCGTATTCCGTCCGTGCCTGACGCTTGCGATTGATGACGTCGGGCGGCGGTGGATTGCCGAGACCACTAATCAAAATGACTTGCCGGGCCCCGTCTGGTGCGTGTTTTCAGACCCCGAAGTCGCGGTCTACGTCAGTGACAATCTCCGTGACTTCCTCGCGGAGCTGCGGGATCGAAGCGCGCGCGGGCAAATGCTCGACTGGCTTCGAACGTTGACTGCTCAGGCGCGGACAGTATGGTCGCATCGACATGCCCTGGCGGTGCGCTCTCACGACCGTTGCCGGCTGGATGACGGTGTGCGCGGCTGGCTGTGGAAACTACCCTTTGACGCCTATCTGTATGACCTGCGCGCGCCCATGCCTGCACGAGGCTGGCCGTACGGTCTCGCCGGTCCTTCGGGTCGGTTGTACCGCTGTGGCCGACTGCCGGTATTCGCGGTCGCGGGCTGGCCGTCAACCAGTCGCTGGGCGCAGCATCTATCGGCGATCGCTGCCAGCTACCCGCTCGCCCAACCCGCGGTGAGTGCGCCCGACAGTCAATCGAGAAGAGCCCGCAGTCGTCCCGCGCGGGCTCCGGACACGATTGCACGTAAGTCATCGGGCTCCCGCACGCGGTGGCGGTCACCGCGCCCGTTCTTCAACGGCGCTTTCGAGCGGGAGGTCCCCCGATGCGCGTCATAAGGCTTGAGCCGAGGAGAACCAGCGTTTGGGCCTGCGCGTTCTCGGCAGTTCTGATCGTGCTCGGGTGGTTTCTGATGCCCGGTGTCGCATCCGGCGTGGATTTGTTCACGCGGCCGCGCGACTCGATCGCCGGCTGCCTACTGACATTGACGCTGTCGGCAGTGTGCGGCTTGCTGAAGCAGTAGGCATCCAAGGTGACCGCAGTCGAAGCAGTCAGGCCGAAGGCACGATGGGAGTCGAAAGCGCCCCGCGATGTGGGTGATGACTTGGAGTAAGACGGTAATTTAGAAATCCGACCGGCGGGTTTGGAGCACCAGTCATTTTCGAGCTTTCTTCTGCCCCGCGTCGCGCAACGGAACGGCGACTGGAACCGGGTTACTGCGGCGTTTGAACGCGCCGGACAGTGAACGGCGCGCGCCGCCGCGCCGCAATCGGGGAAATCCTCAATGGCACCGTGACTGCGGTGCGCAGCGATTTTCGATGCGCTGTGATGTCGGTACCACTCCCCTCTTGATAACCGTAATAGACTTTTGATACGCGTTGTGGGATTGGCTATCGCGTCCAATGGAGCGCAGTACCGTGATACGCGTCACGTGACGGCGGCCCGTGCCCTGAACACCCAATGAAATCCGGCAGTATCAACAAAGATCTGAGCATGCGCCGAGCCGGCACTCGCGCACGCGACACTGGTCCCAGTGTTCGCGGTCCGAGCGACGTTGCGCAGCGCCTGTGGCGTCTGCTCAATCAGGCCTACGCGAAGCGCGACACTGACGCTGGCCTCAAGGAGCTGTTACGAGGCTGCCTGCGGATCTTTGGGTTTCGGACAGCCGTTGTGCTTGTCCCGGAGTTCCGCCTGTTTCTACCGGTTTTGTCCGGACCTCAGGCGCGCATCAAGGATCTCGCCGAGTTTCGTGGCCGAGTGCAAAAGCTTGCGGCACAGGGATTAGAAAGTAAGACCATGGTGGCCGTAGCTCAATCGACGGCGGGTGCGGTGCGGCATACCGTAGTCATTCCGATGCATGGTTTACCGGCGGGCGTGCGGGGAACTCTAATCCTGCTCGGCGCCGATCGACTGCCGGCGGCGCCGGATGGGCCGCTTGGCGCCATAGCGCGGGCTGTCACGCACCTTATCGCTAGCGATCGGAACCGACTGACGGGGTTTTTGACGACTTCCGCATTCATAGAGCGCTGCAAGAAAGCGGTCGAGAACCTGCCACCGGGCGCCGAATCCTCTGCGTTCTGGATCGAGATCAACGGCATGGCAGATATCCACCGGCACGTGGGGCCGGGGGCGATGGATCCGGTGATCTGGACGGTCTCGCGGATCATGCGGGAAGTGTTTCCTCGGGAGAGCCTCTTTGGGACGTCGGCAGGTTCTCATCTGCTCGCGTTCCTGTCGGACTGCCCGCGGGAGCGGGCCAGCGAACTCGCTCAGCTTCTCAGTGACGGCGTGAAGGAGGCGGATCCACCCGACATCGGTACGCCCGTTCAGTTGTCCGTTAGCGTCGGCGTACACACCTTTCGTCACGAAGCGGAACGAATCCGAGCCGCGTTTGCGCGGGCCTCGGAATCTAACGGTCAAACGCGGAACGGGCCGCTGGGTCCATCGACTGGGCGGTCGGCGGCCGCGATCAGTGCGGCGGTAAGCGCGCCTCGTCAATCTTCATCCGCTCCTGCCGGCACGCCCGTGCAGGTGGTCGTGCGATTTGAGCCGGTTGGTGATGGGTTGGATTCCTCGCCGCCTCGCTTTCTTGTGCACGCATTCTCAAAGGACCAGGGCGGCGGCGACTTCAGTGATACTGGCCGCGGGGCGAAAGATGCGGAACAAGGCCCCCCAGGCGCCAGCGCAGATGCCACGGTGCTGCAGGCAACACTTGAGGCCATCGCTGGGGTCGAGCGGGACTTGAAGGATAGCGGCGCCCGAGTGCTGATGGCACTTGGAGAGCGGGCGGTTCAGCGCGCGCAGGTGAGAGCTGCGCTCTTGTCCATTCTTGAAATCAGCCCTGGAGCGGCTGAGACCCTTTCTCTGCTTGTTCCAGAAGCCGTTGTGCTGCTCGGTGATCTCTCCATTGAGACCTGGCGATATGCGGTTCGCGATCTGGGCGTACAGGTGGGAGTCAGCGAGTTTGGAACTCGCCCTGTCGATGCAACGCAGTTCTGGGAGTTTCGCGGTTCGACGTTCACGGTGCACGCAGCCACACTCGACCGCGCTTCGCGAGACCCTTCAGCCGCCTCTATTCTGCGCGCTGCCGTGTCGGCCGTGGACATTCTTGACGCCGCCGTCATTGCCCTGGACGTTCAGACCGATAGGCAACACAAAGCGGCGGTAGCCGCCGGGATTCGCCGCGGTCCCCGACTTGATGACCATGCCCGGCTAGAACCGCAGGCTCTTCGCGACTGGATCGCGGCACGAGTCGCGCACGGTGCTCGCGACGGTACCCGGCGCTAGCCCGCGCCAGGCCGTTCGTCTGAGGAGCGGCAGCATCGGCCCAGGACGCCTGTCTCAGCAAGCACGTAGCGCCGACCGCTTTCGGTGGTCATGAGCGGCCATCGATGGCTACGCGTAGATCTCCTCAAAGCGGTCGCTGGCAGGAGGGACGGTTTCGTCGCTTCATCCCGCTTTAACCGCGCTCGGTAGCGGCCGGCGCCGGAATCGGCCCTTGATCTTGAGCCCGTCTCGCATGTTGAGCGCCAAGAGGACGATGTTTGTAGCACCTGCAACGAGCTCGACCGCCTGTACGAGGTAGAAGGCGATATCGAAGTGACTCGCGCGCGCGTGGGCGGAGAGAAAGAGCGCTGCGGGAATGAGGATCAAGAGGCCGTTGGCAGCTACAAGCTGCATGCGTTTCATCTTTGCACCGATCAGGCCGGCTCGACGCCCCTTTGACAACGCAAAGCCGGTACCGCCGGCCACGGCGAGTGCCGGAATCAGTAGCAGGAAACCCCAAGGTATCGCCGTCTTGACAGCGGTGACGGTCGCGGGAGAGCCGAAGAGTTCGCTGAGAGCGGTCGAGAACCAGAAGGCGGCGATTGTCAGGATTGCCACCGCGCCGGCTATGGGATGGATGTACTTGATCATGCGACGCAAATCCCGGAGAC
>Ga0187780_10000429_pt1 | contig 31636 bp, 27 predicted proteins | sample 1015_Q2_SP10_20__FD_132429 | JGI IMG/M metagenome (GOLD analysis project Ga0187780, IMG submission 132429) | Tropical peat soil microbial communities from peatlands in Department of Meta, Colombia - 1015_Q2_SP10_20_MG | ecosystem: Environmental > Terrestrial > Soil > Wetlands > Peat | place...
GCCTCGGCGAGGCGCTGAATGGGAATTACCGAGGACGAAACGTGATCGATTGCAATAACCAAGTTCGCAAAGGCGACGAACTCGGCTGGTTCGAGCATGGCTCGACGATCATCGTTTTCACGCCCGGCGGCTTCGCGCTGTACGACAATATCCGCGAGGGCGGCGCCGCGAGGATGGGCGAGCCGCTCATGCGGCTGCCGTAAAGCACGCCGCAAATCGGGTCAGCCGGCCGCCGTTTGCAGTTCAGCGGCCTTCGCATCGTCAAGTTGCTTGGCCCGCTGGAAAGCAGGCCGGGCGCTCATCCGCTGCCAATAGCGTTCGAAAGCGGGGCGGGGATCCAACGTGCCGAACATCAGGCCAAATCCGATTTGCGATCCGACATAGAGATCGGCGGCGGTAAAGCTGTTGCCGACGAGATAATCGCCCGACGAAACCGCGGCCTCCAAGGTGCTCAACACTTTGCCAATATTGCCGTAGCCGATCATGCGCTCGCGCTCCGGCGGCACCACGAAGCCCAAGGCCTTGTTGCTCGCGGCGGCTTCGTAAGGGCCGGCGCAAAAGAACAGCCAGCGGTAATAGGGCGCGCGCAGCCGATCGCCGGGCGGCGGCGCCAGCCGCGCTTGTGGGAAGGCGTCGGCCAGATAGGCGCAGATCGCCGCCGTTTCGGTTACGATCGCGTCGCCGTGACGAAGCGCCGGCACTTTGCCCATCGGATTGACGGCGAGATAGGCCGGACCCTTCATCGTCGAGGCGTAATCGAGCACTTCGACTTTATAAGGCTGACCGATTTCTTCGAGCATCCAACGCACGACGCGGCCACGCGACATCGGGTTGGTATAGAGAACAAGTTCGTCGGCCATTGATGAGCTCTCCCTTTGGTCGAGTTTTGTTGTGCTGTTGATGTGCGGCCAATATGGGGCAGCGATTAATAAGCGGTGCGCCGCTTAGTCGGGCGCGCGCAGCCGATAGCCGATTCCAGTTTCCGTGAGAATATAGTGCGGCCGCTCCGGATCGGCTTCGATCTTTTGGCGAAGCTGGCGGATATAGACGCGCAGATATTGGGCGTCGGTCAGCTCGTCCCATAGTTCGCCGAGCAGGAATTTGTGCGTGAGCACTTTGCCGGCATGCTGAACCAGTACGCGCAGCAAATCATATTCTTTCGGCGATAGTTTGACGTCCTTGTCACCGACTTTCACGATCCGGCGGACGAGATCGACGGAAAGATCGCCGACGCGGAAAATCGGTCGTTCGCCATGGGTCTGCAATTGATGGCGCAGCGCCGCGCGCATCCTTGCAAGAAGTTCATCCATTCCGAAAGGCTTGGTGACGTAATCGTCGGCGCCAAAATCAAGCGCCTGGACTTTGCCGGCTTCGTCGCCACGGCTGGAGAGGACGACGATCGGAACGCTGTCGTTGCGCGCCCGGATCGTCCGTAACAGATCGAGACCCTGCATATCGGGGAGGCCGAGATCGAGAATGACCAAATTCGGCGCTTGGTTCAGAAGTTCGAGCGCGCTCTTACCGTTGGAAGCTTCTAGAATCTGGTAGCCGTGCGCCGAAAGCCCCATGCGCAACAGCTTGCGGATCGGCGGCTCGTCGTCGACCACCAGCACGCGGAGCGGCGCAGCACTCATGCGGCGGCGTCCAGCTGCCGCGGCTCGCCAGCGACCGGCAGCCTGATGGTAAAGATCGCGCCGGAGCGGTCGGTGCGGTTTGCCGCCACGATCGTTCCTTTCATGGCTTCGACAAAGCCGCGCGAAATGGCAAGCCCGAGACCGGTGCCGGGCCGCACTTGGTCAGTCTTCTGCACGCGGTAGAACTTATCGAATATATGCTCGAGATCGCCCTGCGGAATGCCTTCGCCCTCGTCGGCGACCTGCAGGACAACCGAATCGCCATCGCGCGCCATGCGGATGAAAATGGTGGTGCCCGGCGCCGCGTATTTCGCGGCATTGTCGAGCAGGTTGAACAAAACCTGCTCGAACAGGACCGGGTCAAGCGAGACCATCGGCACCTCGGACCCGAGGTCGAGCTGAACTGAATGATGCCGCAAGATTTTCGCCGTCCGTTGCAAGGTCGAGCCGACGATTTCCGAAAGATCGTGCGGCGCCAGTTTCGGCGTCACCGCGCCTGATTCGAGCCTGGTCATGTCGAGCAGATTGACGATGAACCGATTGAGCCGCTCGGACTCCTCGATGATGGTGGCGAGGAGCTCCGCTTTTTCGTTGTCGGTCAGCTTATCGGATAGATCGCGCAACGTGCCAGCGGAGCCGAGCACCGAAGCAAGCGGCGTCTTGAGATCGTGCGATATCGAGGTGAGAAGGGCCGTACGCAGGCGCTCAGTTTCAGCGGTACGCTGCACACGTTCCATATCCTCGACCAGCTGCACGCGCTCGATGGCGAGCGCGCCCTGGTCCATCAGTGCGTCGAGGAGCCGCCGCTGATCCGGCGTGAGCAGCGGGCCGGCTTTATCGCTGTCGATGCCGACGACGCCGATGGCGCCGCGACCGGTCCGCATCGGCAGGAACAAACGCTTGGCGCCCGGCAGCGTCTCCGATCCGCGTCCGGCGGAACGATCGTTTTCAAAGGACCATTTCGCCGCGGCAATATCCGCATCGTCGAGCATGTCTTCCGGCGGATAGCCTGCCCTGACCGCGATTGAGCCATTGGTCGGCAACAAGATCACAACCCGCACCTTCAGCATTAGGGCGGTTTGATAGGCCGTCGCCCAGAGGACGTCATCGAGGGTTCCCGCGCCCGCAAGCTTCCGGCTGAACGAATAAAGCGACTCCACGGTGCGCACGCGCGTTTGCGCCGTTATCGCCTGGACGCGGGCGCGTGCGGCGACATGGGAGACGAGGACGGCAACGAGTGTGAACAACGCGAAGGCCGCAATATTATGCGGATCGGTGATGGTGAAGGTATAAAGCGGCGGCAAGAAGAAAAAATTGTAGCACAGCGCCGAAGCGACGCTTGCGAACAGCGATGGCCATAGCCCGAAGCGGACGGCGACGCCGACGACCGCGGTCAAAAAAACGAGATCGACGTTCTCGACGCCGATCCAGCGGTTGACCAGTTCCGCGCCGCCGACCGCGAGCGCCACCGCCGCCAACGCGAAAGCATAGGACCTTGCATCAAAGGGTTCGTAGCTGTCCGCCGTGCGGACGGTTTTCTTCGGGATAGGACCACCGGGAAGCTGGTCGCCGGCAATGACGTGGACGCTAATATTTCCGGAGCGGCGAACGAGATCGTGCACCACCGAGCCATGGATCATCTCGAACCAGCGCGAACGCCCCGATTTTCCGATGATGATCTGGGTCACATTGTTTGCGTGCGCGTAGCCGATGATGTCGTCGGCGATGCTTCTGTCGGAGGTTGGAATGGTAACTGCTTCGCCGCCAAGGGCCTCGGCAAGCCGCAGCGTATCGGCGATGCGGTCGCGCTCGACCTCGCTCAATTGCAGGCTGCGCCGTCCCTCGACATAAAGCGCCGCCCAGGGGCCGTGCAGCCGGTCGGCGAGACGCTTGCCGTACCGGACCAGTCCGGCACAGCGCGGATCTTCGCTGACGCACACGACGATGCGTTCACCGGCCGCCCAAGGGCCTTGAATCGCGTGGGCCTGCATTTCCGAAAGCAATTGCTCATCGACTCGCTCTGCGGTGCGGCGCAACGCAAGCTCGCGCAGCGCGGTCAGATTGGCCGGCGAAAAGAAGTGTTCGAGCGCGCGTTCGGCCTGTTTCGGGACGTAAACCTTTCCTTCCTTGAGCCGCTGAATGAGGTCGTCGGGCGTCAGATCGACCAGTTCGACAGCGTCGGCGCGATCGAATACGGCATCGGGCACCGTCTCGCGCACCCGCACATGCGTGATCTGCGCGACCACGTCGTTAAGGCTTTCGATATGCTGGATATTGACTGTGGTGTAGACGTCGATACCGTGGCTCATCAGCTCTTCGACATCGAGATAGCGCTTCGGATGCCGACTGCCTTCGGCGTTTGTGTGCGCGAGTTCGTCGACGAGGACGATTTGCGGCCGGCGGGCAATCACCGCATCAAGGTCCATCTCCTCGAGCACTTGGCCGCGATAGTTGATGCGGCGGCGCGGGATGACTTCGAGACCCTCCAGCAGCGCCTCGGTCTCGCGGCGGCCGTGAGTCTCGACAATGCCGACCACGACGTCATAGCCGTCTTTCAGACGGGCGCGAGCTTGCTGCAGCATTTCATAAGTCTTGCCGACGCCAGGGGCGGCGCCGACGAAGATCCTGAGCTTGCCGACGCGTCGCTCTTCCCGGCGCGCCGCTTCGAGCAGGGCCTCCGGCGAGGGTCGATGTTCGGAATCGCGCCGCTGATCTACCATTATCAATAAATATAGCAGATAAGCCGGCCGGAAAATGAATCCTGCTGCCAGCCTATCCTATGCTATCCGAAGCCCCTTTCGATCGCGGCGCGGGAATGCCTTTCGGCACCGCGTTATCCGGCCAATTGATCGAGCGCGAGATTGAGCAGGAGCACGTTCACGCGCGGCTCGCCCAAGAGCCCGAACAGGCGGCCTTCGGTATGGTCCGTCACGAGTTGGCGAACACGATCCTCGGACAGATTGCGCGCTTTGGCGATGCGCGGGATCTGAAATAGCGCGGCTTCCGGCGAAATATGCGGGTCGAGACCGCTGGCTGAAGTGGTGACGAGATCGGCAGGGACCGGCATCGACGGGTTCTCGGCTTTCAGTTTCTCCATGTCGCCCTGGACGCGGTCGATCAGCGCCTTATTCGATGGACCTAAATTCGACCCACCCGAGTTTGCCGCATTGTACGGCGCGGAAACAGTTTTGGTCGGATCCTTGGGATCCGGCGCCGTGGTCGCCGACAGCCGGCTGTGGAAGTATTTATCGCTGTCAAATTCCTGGCCGATCAGCTCCGATCCGACCACCGTTCCATTGCGCTCGATTAGGCTGCCTTGCGCTTGGTAAGGGAATAGGATTTGAGCGATTCCAGTCATGGCCAACGGATAAGCAAGTCCGGTGATCAGCGTCAGCGCGACGAGGACGACGATTGCGGGACGGATTTCGCGCAACATGACAAATCTCCTTAAGCCAAATGCAGCGCCGTGACGACGAGATCGATGGCTTTGATGCCGATGAACGGGATGATCACGCCGCCGACGCCATAGATCCAAAGATTGCGACGGAGCAATGCGCCGGCGCCGATCGGGCGATAACGCACGCCCTTGAGCGACAGCGGAATGAGCGCGATAATGATCAGCGCGTTGAAGATGATCGCCGACAAAATGGCGCTTTCCGGAGTGCGCAGGTTCATGATGTTGAGCGCCTGCAATTGCGGATAGAACGCGACGAACATCGCGGGGATGATCGCGAAATACTTCGCCACGTCGTTGGCGATCGAGAAGGTCGTCAGTGCGCCGCGCGTCATCAGCAGTTGTTTGCCGATCTCGACGATCTCGATCAGCTTGGTCGGGTTGGAATCGAGGTCGACCATGTTGCCGGCCTCGCGCGCGGCCTGGGTGCCGGTGTTCATGGCGACGCCGACATCGGCCTGCGCCAGCGCCGGGGCGTCGTTGGTGCCGTCGCCGCACATGGCGACAAGCTTGCCTTTCGATTGCTCGTCGCGAATGAGACGCAACTTATCCTCAGGCGTCGCTTGAGCGAGAAAGTCGTCGACGCCGGCTTCCGCCGCGATGGCTGCCGCTGTCATCGGATTGTCGCCGGTGATCATAATGGTGCGGATACCCATGCGGCGCAGCTCGGCGAAACGCTCGCGGATACCACCTTTGACGATGTCTTTAAGATGAATGATGCCGAGCAATTTGCCGTCCTTGGCGACGGCAAGCGGCGTGCCGCCCGATTTGGCAATGGCGTCGGCGACGGCGTTGACCTCGCGCGCGGTGTCGGCACTCACACTGGGGCGCAACGCCTGCACGGCGCCGCCTGCGGAGACCGTGGTGGGTGAGCTGTTCAGATAGTTCAGAATCGCATCGACTGCGCCTTTGCGGACCCAGGAGGAACCGACCTCGACGCCGCTCATGCGGGTCTGCGCGCTGAACGGAATGAAATTGGCTTTCAGCTCGGCGAGTTCGCGGCCGCGGATGCCGTATTTTTCCTTGGCCAGCACGACGATGGAACGGCCCTCCGGCGTTTCGTCGGCGAGCGAGGCAAGCTGAGCGGCGTCGGCCAGTTCCTGCTCGGTCACGCCGCGCAGCGGCTTGAACTCGGTGGCTTGGCGATTACCAAGGGTGATCGTGCCGGTCTTGTCGAGAAGTAGCGTATCGACGTCGCCAGCCGCTTCGACGGACCGGCCGGACATCGCGAGCACGTTAAACCGCACCAAACGGTCCATGCCGGCGATGCCGATGGCGGACAGTAGCGCGCCGATCGTGGTGGGGATCAACGTCACGAACAGCGCAACCAGGATCACGACGGAAATCGTGCTGCCGGCGTAATAGACATAGCTCGGAATTGTCGCGGTCGCGAACACGAAGATGATGGTCAGGCCAACCAGCAGGATGTTCAGCGCGATCTCATTGGGCGTCTTCTGCCGCTCGGCGCCTTCGACCAGGCGGATCATGCGGTCGAGGAAGGTCGAGCCGGGTGCAGCGGTGATGCGTACCCGGATCCAGTCCGAAAGCACTTGCGTGCCGCCGGTGACGGCGGAACGGTCGCCACCCGATTCGCGAATCACGGGAGCGGATTCGCCGGTGATGGCCGCTTCATTCACCGAAGCCATACCCTCGATGACCTCGCCATCCGAGGGAATCATGTCGCCGGCTTCGACGAGGACGACGTCACCAACCTTCAGATCGGTGGAGGGCACTAGCCGATACTTCTGCGAGTCGCCGGGACCCGCCAGCAGCTTCGCTTGCGTCTCGGTCCGTTGCCGGCGCAAGGTCTCGGCCTGTGCTTTGCCGCGGCCCTCGGCAACGGCTTCCGCGAAATTGGCGAACAGAACGGTAAACCACAGCCACAGGATGATCTGGAACTCGAACAAGATGTGGCCGCCGCCGGTGAACAGATCCCGGATTAGGATCACGGTAGTCAGCGCCGTGACGATTTCCAGAACGAACATCACCGGATTCTTGATCAGCGTGCGCGGGTCGAGCTTGGCGAAGGCGGAGCCAATGGCCGGCCCGACAATCTTCGCATCAAACAGCGCCGAAACCGGCATGCGTTTGCGGAGATGTGAGGTTTCCATCGCAGTGACTCCGAGCCTTTAGTTCGAAGAAAAGAGAGTGCCAGCGTTGATCGCCAGGTGCTCGACGATCGGGCCGAGCGCCAATGCCGGGAAGAAAGTCAGCCCGCCGACGATGACGATGACACCGACGACAAGGCCGACAAAGAGTCCACCTGTGGTCGGGAAGGTACCTGCGGATGCCGGAACCGATTTCTTCGCGGCGAGCGAGCCGGCAATGATCATAGTCGGGATGACCATCCAGAACCGGCCGACAGCCATCGCCATAGCGCCGCTGAGATTGTAGAACAGCGTATTGGCGCTGAGCCCTGCGAAGGCGGAGCCGTTGTTGCCGTCCTGTGAGACATAGGCATACAAAACTTCAGTAAAGCCATGCGGGCCAGGGTTGTTCATGGCGGCAACAGCTGACGGCACCAGCATCGCCACCGCAGTCCAGCCCAGATACATCAGTGGCAAAACCAGAATGGCGAGCATCGCCATCTTGACTTCTTTGGCTTCGATCTTCTTGCCGACATATTCTGGCGTGCGGCCGACCATCAGACCGGCGACGAAGATCGAGATGATGACGAAGAGCAACATGCCGTACAGGCCAGAGCCGACGCCACCGACGATGATTTCGCCGAGTTGGATATTGATGAGCGGGATCATGCCGCCGAGCGCGGTGAAGGAGTCGTGCATGGCGTTGACGGCGCCGCATGACGCATCGGTGGTAATCACCGCGAACAACGAGGAGGCGATGATGCCGAAGCGGACCTCCTTGCCTTCCATATTGCCGCCGGTGAGCCCGAGCGCGTTGAGCGCGTCGTTGCCGTGCGCTTCCGCTGCGTAGCAAGCGATGACCCCGGCGATGAACAGCACGCCCATCACCGCAAGAATCGCCCAGCCCTGCTTCTGATTGCCGATCATGCGGCCAAACACGTTGGTAAGAGCGGCGCCGAGTGCGAAAATCGAGATAATTTGCAGGTAATTCGCCAGGGCGGTCGGGTTTTCGAACGGATGCGCGGCATTGGCGTTGAAGAAGCCACCGCCATTGGTGCCGAGCATCTTGATGGCGATCTGCGAGGCTACTGGGCCGACTGCGATGGTCTGCTTGACGCCTTCAAGCGTGGTGGCGTCGACGTAAGGACCGAGCGTCTGCGGGATGCCCTGCCAGACCAGAAACAGCGCGTAGGGGACACAGATCGGAATGAGGATATAGAGCGTGCAGCGGGTGACGTCGACCCAGAAGCTACCGACGGTCCGCACTGAATGCCGCGCGAAACCACGGATCAATGCCACGGCGAGCACGATGCCGGTGGCCGCTGACAAATAGTTTTGGTGCGTCAGCCCGAGCATCTGCACGAGATAAGAGAGCGTGCTCTCGCCGCCGTAGTTCTGCCAGTTGGTATTGGTGATGAAGCTAACGGCCGTATTGAATGACAGGTCCTCGGCAACGGCGGACTGCTCGGCGGGATTAAAGGGTAGAAAGGCCTGGAGCCGCATCAGGGCATAAATGATGAACAGCCCACCGAGGTGAAACAGCAGCATGCCGACCGTATAGGTGACGGCATGCTGTTCCTGGCGTTCGTCAATGCCGGCGATCTTGTAGATCGCAATCTCAACCGGCCGCAGGATCGGTGAGAGAAAGGTGCGTTCGCCGTTGAAAACGCGCGTCATATAGGCGCCGAGAGCCGGCGTGATCGCGACGATAATCGCGCAATACAGCAGAATCTGGACCCAGCCGATGGCGGTCATGGTCGTTATCCCTTCAGAACAGCTCGGGCTTGATGAGGGCGTAAATCAGATAGATAAGCAGCCCGGCAGTAACCAGCGCAGCAAGCGAGTAGTCAAAGATCATGACTCCGTCTCCTACAGCTGCTCGCAGGCGTAGACATAGGCAATCGACAAGGCGCAAAAGCCGATGGCGAGCGCTACCATCACGACGTCCATCATAGGGATGCTCCGAACAGAGTTTTCGGCAAAGTGTCAGCAGGAACCTTTGGGCGGCGCGAGTCCTTGATTTGAATCAAGAGCGCGCACGAATATCTGCAGCTCGTTATCTGTCATTGACCGTATAGGAATTCGAGAGAGGAACGAGGCCTAAAGTTATAGGAGTTTCATAAGTGCCCGCAGTTCCCGGCGGCGTCATATTATCTCATAACTGTGACGCCGCTTTCCGACCCGCGAGGAGTCCTTCGAGGCGAGAGATATCCCTTTTGTTCACTTCGACGATTCCTTCCAGCCGCGAAATATTTTGCATCAGCCGCTCGGTGGTCAGGCGCAGAAAGTAATAACCGAATTCCGGATTCTGGAAATAAAGCTCGAGCAATTTTTCATAGGTAATGGCCAGCACGTCGCCGTCCTCGATGCATTCCACGGTTTGGGTGCGCCGGTTTTTGGGGTCGACAAAGCCGAGCTCACCCATCATGCGTCCGGCGGGCAGTTCCACGCCGATTTCGGTCACGAGAAACTTTCCGGTGACCGTCAAGAACATTTCCTTGGCTGCATCGCCCTTGCGAAACAGAACGTCACCCTTTCGGTACTTGCGCGGGGTCATGAACGGGCGCAGCCAATCCATCGACAAATCGCCCTGCGCGGAAACTCGCGCTTTCCTGACGAGGGTCAGCATCTGGCGCAGCCGGATAGCATTGATCGGCAGCGAAAGCAGATAAAGGAAGAAGGTCGATGCCGAACCGGCAAGCGCTCCATAGGCGATGAAGAACACGTTGCTGATGATGCCGATGATGCGCAGCGGCACGATGGTGCGCACCATCAGCGTGGCAACGAAAAAAACCGCGCCGGTGAGCGCCAGCATGTTCGCCAAATTGATGTGGGCGAGCCCGACATCGACGAGCCGGTTCAGCACGGCATCGACGGTGATGTTGCTCGGATCGAGGCCGAGCTGAACCAATAATTTCTCGATCCGCAGGTTTTGCGATGCGGCGGCGAGGACGCGGTCGAGTATGGAACTGAGATCGAGACCGCTGGCGCTATTCATGTCGTCCTCACAGAGTCCGTGGGCACCCGCCCGGAACGGGAAAATAGCATCTGCTTATGCCTTTTTGATATCTTTCCGTCCAAACTCGTCTGGCATTTTTACGGGCTTTGCCGCCATTTTGCCGGCAAGATGACCTTCAGCCCAGATCATTCGGTTTTGCTTAATCGTCTCGAGGACGCGGTTCGCTTTGCGGCAATGCCGCGCGCCGACCTTTTTTCGAAGATCATTGCCGGCGTTTGCACCAGGATTGCGATGCTGGAGAGAGCCGGCCGGGCTACGCCGATCGGTCGATGGCTAGAGACGCAGGCTTGGACAGAAGCGGCATTGGCCCTGGTCCAATTCGAGCTCCCGGGCTGGCAGGTTCGCCGGCTGGTCCGTGATGGCGCCGAGTGGATGTGCTCGTTGTCCCGGCAACCGCATTTGCCGGCCGGCTTGGATGATAGCGTGGACGCCATGCACGAATCCCTGCCGTTCGCTATTTTGCTAGCGTTCCTAGAAGCGCGGCGCAGAACGGCGAAACTACCGCCGGTACGTGCAACGGTGCCGGCCGTTGCGCCGGTAGCTGAAGCGCCGGTCTGTTGCGACAATTTCAGATGAGCGTGCTTCACACGCGCTCAACGGCGTTTTTGCCCCCGTTTACGCTCCTATGCCTCTTTTATGAGAAAGGGTCCGGCTTCGTCTCGAATTCATATGCGGTGAGGAGCAAATTCAACCTTGCCAAAAACAGCCATGAGGAGGGACGCCATGAGCGTCATTCCCATAGATCGGGCGCCGACCAGTTCCACAACGAAACGGCAGGGTTTCTGGCGCGATCTCGCGCAGAAGCTTGATGTCCTTGCCGCATATCTGGCCAGGCAGGCGGTATCGGAGCAGGAATTGCGCGGTGCAGATGCCGATATCAAGCGCTGCCGAGAGCTGATCGCCCGGAATAACGTGGCCAACGACGCCGATCTTGCCCCTGTCCGTCTCCACCCCATTCGCATCAAAGTCCGATGAACCACCTGGTCAATGAGTTCGCTGCTGCGCGTGCCTCATTTGGAAGAGGCGACGAGCAAATGGGCTCCGCATCCGAAACGTCGAACTCCATCGTCAAATTTCCGTCGCGGCCGGATTTGACCTTTCTGAACGAGACGATCCCATTGTTCTATGTCGGTCAAGACGGCGACGGCTTTTGGGTGGCGCGTGACGCCGAAGGGCGCACAGGCGGGGTTTTTTTGCTTAAGGCTTCGGCTGTCCGCTTTGCCCGCAACAAGAGCGCACCGGCGGGTTGCGCACTGATGTTCCTCAACGCGCCGCTCGAACTCGAGTGCGACAACGAGGGCAGCCAAATTGCCGAAATTCTTGCCGCGGCAATCGGCGTTGCAAGGCGGCGCCTACCCACGCTGGTCTGTTTCATTGAAATGGCAATTGCCGAATGGCGGAAACTCCTGGCGCAACTGTCGCAAGCCGCCGCCGGCGAGCGCCGCCGCGCAGCGATCGAGCGCGAACTATTTCACGGCCGTTACCGGCTAGCCTCGAAAAACGACGACGATCTGCCGCTGTCATGAAGCGATGCCGCGGTGTGCAAAAAAACAAGTCTAGACTGTTGGGGATCCCAATGAATCAGCGTGAAGAAACCGAACCTCCGTCTAGCCCGCAAGCGCCGTCATTTCGGGTAGGCCGTGACAGTCAAGGGAACTGGGTCGTCCAAGATCCACGCGGGGTCCGCGGCGGGCTTTTCGTCGATCGCGCTCAGGCGCTTCGCTTTGTACGCGCCGAGAATGGCAACCGCCCGCGGGATTTTGTCATGGTCGGGGGTGTTCTCGAACTCGATATGAGCAAGGCATCGCGCACCGCGGACCCGCGCCAGGCTGCGCTCCACCCGCAAGACGAACGTCGAGTTGCGTGAGGCGCTGCCGCAAAATCCGATAGCGCCGGCTTAGGACTCCAAGCGGTGCGCCGGACCTCTCAATCGATGCAAAGCCTATAATTTCGCCCGCCGCAGTCGTTGACGCCGGTGAACGCGATACCTGCGGTCAATGCTTTCTTAATTGTCGCTTGCCCGACTTCGCCGGTCCTGACCGGGTAAAGAGCGGAGGCCAACCGCCGTAGTATACTGTCATGAGTCGTGCGGCATAGTCGATTAATCTCAGTCCCCTGTGATTAGTAACAGTAGACCGTGGTAACGGGCGATGGCCATGTCACGGTCATGTCACGGTCATGTCACGGCCGTGGCGCGGCATTTGCCGGAAGCGCTGGATCAGGTATTGCGATGGCTCTCCGCCCGACCAATAGTCGCCTCGGTGCGACGGTTGCCGTCGCGCTTATTGCTCTCGTTGGAGTGATCTATTGGATTTGGCATACCGGTGAAAAGGCCGAGCCGGCAATCGGCGCAAGCACGGCCGATGCCGACGTGCCGGGCGCAGCCGCTCACCAGCCGGACAGCGTCGATCTGTCGGATTCGCAGCTCACCGCAGTCAAGGTCGAGCCGATCGGGGAGCACGACTTTCCGGTCGAAAAGGAAGCGGTCGGCAGCATCAATTTCAACGAGGATCTCGAAGTGCAGGTGTTCACCCCCTATCAGGGGCGGATCATCGCCCTGTTCGCGGAAGTCGGAAACGACGTGAAGAAAGGCCAAATACTCTTCACCATCGATAGCCCCGATTTGCTGCAAGCCGAATCGACTTTGATCGCGGCGGCGGGCGTGATGGAATTGACCACACGCAATCTAGCGCGGCTGAAAGAACTCTATACGTCGCGCGCGGTGTCGCAGCGCGATTTGGATCAGGGCATTTCCGATCAGCAGACGGCGGAAGGCAATCTGCGCGCCGGGCGCGACGCAGTGCGAATCTTCGGCAAAACCGATGCCGAGATCGACCAAATCGTCGCCGACCGGAAGGCGGATCCGACGCTTGTGGTGCGGAGCCCGATCGACGGGCGGGTCACGGCGCGCAACGCCGCGCCGGGACTCTATGTGCAGCCGGGTAGTGCACCGGCGCCGTACACGGTGGCCGACATCAATACGATGTGGATGCTGGCGAACGTCGCCGAGGATGACAGTCCGGCATTTCGGGTCGGCCAGGAGGTGCAAGTCAAAATCAGTGCGTTCCCGGGCGAGCAGTTCGACGGCAAGATCACCACCATCGGCTCCAGCGTTGATCCCAATACGCGGCGCGTGCTGGTCCGCTCGGAGATCAAAGATCCCAAGCACGAATTACGGTCGGGAATGTTTGCGAATTTCGTCATTACCGTCGGTGCCCCGGTCCGCTCTCCAGCGGTTCCGCTAAACGGCGTGGTGCGGGAAGGCGACGGCACGCAAACAATATGGGTCACGGCCGACCGCCGGCGCTTCACGAGGCAGACGGTCGAGATCGGCCAACAACGCGACGGCTATCGGCAAATCTTGCAGGGCGTGCGTCCCGGCGAGCTCGTCGCCACCGACGGCGCGATCTTTCTCAGCAATATGCTGGCGACCGCAAGCACACAATGAGCCGCGCGCAGGCGGGACCGAGGTGAGCCGTGCTGAAGAACATCCTGGCATTCGGACTGACCCGGCGCGCAATCGTGCTGCTCGGTCTCTTGGTTTTCATCGGCGCCGGGCTTCTTGCCTTTACCAGGCTTAACATCGAAGCCTATCCCAATCCGGCGCCCGTCATTCTTGAAATCACCGCTCAGGCCGCTGGTCTCTCGGCGGAGGAGATGGAGCGGTACTACACGATCCCCATGGAAGTCGGGCTCTATGTCACTCCGGGGGTCGACAATATCCGCTCGACTTCGTTCTACGGCCTGTCCTTTGTCCGCGTGACATTCAAATATGGCGTCGACTATTTCTTCGCTTACACGCAAACCGCGTTGAGCTTGCAGCAGAACGTGACGCTGCCGAACGGCGAGGTGCCGCAAATTCAACAGTCGAGCCTGGTTGGCGAAGTCTATCGTTATCAGATCGTCGGCCCGCCGCATTTCGGGCTCACCAATCTGCGCACGGTGCAGGATTGGATCGTGACGCGGCGGCTCTACACGGTCCCGGGCGTGGTGGCGGTGAACTCGTGGGGCGGCACTACGAAGCAATACGACGTCGACGTCGACCTTAACCGACTCGATGCTTATAACATCACGATCCCCCAGATCATCACCGCACTGGGTAATTCCAATATTAATGTCGGTGGACGCGAAATCACCGTCGGCCAGCAATCGGTCAACATCCGTGGCATCGGTCTGTTCGATTCCGGCGGCAACAGCAACCTAACACAAGGTTGGCATGTCGGCGACATCGAGAAGGTCGTACTGACCCAGGTCAACGGCGTTCCGGTTCAGCTAAAGGACGTCGCCAAAGTTTCGGTCGGCTACGTGCCGCGCCTCGGCATTGCGGGGCGGGACCGCGACGACGATGTCGCGTTGGCGATCGTCGTGATGGGCCGGACCTATCATGCCAACAACGTCATCCCGCTCATCAAACAGAAGATCGAGCAGTTGAACGCCGACGGTTCGCTGCCGCCCGGCGTCAAGCTCGTTCCTTATTACGATCGCTCGGCGCTGATATCGGTCACCACCCAAACGGTGCTTCACAACCTCATCTACGGATGTGGCCTGGTGTTCGTGATTCAGTGGATCTTCCTCGGTAATTTGCGAAGCGCGATCATCGTCGGCGCCAATATTCCCTTTGCGCTGTTCTTTGCCGTCATCATCATGGTGCTGACCGGGCAAGATGCCAATCTCCTGTCGGTGGGTGCGGTCGATTTCGGCATCATTGTCGATTCGGCGGTGATCCTGGTCGAGAACATCTTCCGGAATTTTCAATCGAGCGCTGCCGACCGCGAGACGCTTTTGCAGCAACTTGCGGCCGGGCGCTACGGCCCCGACCCGACGCGTCCGGCCGATCCGACGATTGCCCAGACCTGGACCGACCGGTTGCGGCTGATTTTTGTCAGCGCCCTGCAAGTCGACAAAGCGATTTTCTTCTCCGCGCTGATCACGGTCGCGGCCTTCGTTCCGCTCTTCACCATGCAAGGGGTCGAAGGCCAGATTTTCAACCCGATGGCGCGAACCTACGGGCTCGCTCTCGTCGGCGCGTTATTGTCGACGTTCACCATCACCCCGGTGCTGACGTCTTTCCTGCTCCCTGAGCGTGTCGAGGAGGCGGAAACGGTCGTGGTGCGGTGGTTGCGCAGGATTTACGCTCCCGCTTTGCAGTGGTCGCTCGCCAATCGCAGAACGATGGTCGTTTTCGCCGCCGTGTTTCTCGCCGCCACCGGCTTGCTCACGCTGCGGCTCGGGAGCGAGTTCCTGCCGGCGCTTGAAGAAGGTAATCTGTGGATTCGTGCGTCGATGCCGCCGACGATCGGACTCGAAGCCGGCGAACCGGCGACGCATAAGATGCGCGAAGTCCTGCTCCGTCATCCCGAAGTCATAACGGTCGTCTCGCAGCACGGCCGGCCAGACAATGGCAGCGACGCGTCACCTTTCTCCAACGTCGAGTTATTCGTGCCGCTGAAACCCTACGAGCAATGGCCGGTCGGCTTCACCAAGGACATGCTGATCGACGAGCTGCAGCATGAATTCGCCGACGAATTGCCGGGCATCGACTTCAATTTCTCCCAGTACATCCAGGACAATATCGAGGAGGCGCTTTCGGGCGTCAAAGGCGCCAATTCGGTGAAAATTATCGGCCGCGATTTGCCGACGATCGAGCAAATCGCATCGGAAGTGATGCAGCAAATGCAACAGGTGCGGGGCATCACCGATCTTGGAATTTTCCATGTGCTCGGGCAGCCGAATCTCAATATCAAGGTCGATCGGGATCAGGCCGCGCGCTACGGGCTCAATACCGGCGACGTCAATACCGTTGTCCAAGCCGCATTGGGCGGCACAGTGGCGACAACGCTGTTGGAAGGCGATCGGCAATTTGGCGTCGCCGTCCGGCTGCCGCCCGATTATCGCTCGAGTCTCGAGGCCGTCGGCAATGTAAAGGTTGCGGTCGCAACGGCGAGCGGCACAAACGCCTATATTCCGCTTCGCCAGCTTGCCGATATCTCCCTCGATACCGGCGCGTCCTACATCTATCACGAGGAGGGCGAACGCTACATTCCGGTCAAGTTCAGCGTCCGCGATCGCGACCTTGGCGGGGCAGTCGCCGAAGCGCAGGAACGGATCGCCCAAAACGTCAAATTGCCCAGCGGCTATCGACTCGCATGGGCCGGCGAGTTCGAAGACCTGGAGAACGCCAAAGCGCGCCTTGAGGTGATCATACCGCTCAGTCTCCTGCTGATCCTCGTCCTGCTCTACGGCCTGTTCAATTCGCTGCGCGACAGTCTGATGGCGCTTGCGGGGATTCCCTTCGCTGCCGGTGGCGGAATCCTGGCGCTTTATCTCACCGGCCTGAATTTCAGTATTTCGGCGGCGGTGGGGTTCGTTTCCCTGTTCGGCGTGTCGGTAATGAACGGCATCCTCATCATGACATATTATAATGAGGTGGCGGCAAGCGGCCTGGGCACGGTCGAGGCCATGTTCCATGCCGCTTCGCAGCGGATGCGGCCGATGCTGATGACGGCGCTTTCCGCTTGCATCGGATTGTTGCCGGCGGCAGTTTCAACGGGCATCGGCAGTCAGGTCCAGCGGCCGCTCGCCACCGTCGTGGTCGGCGGCATGTTTATCGGCCCGATTATCCTGCTCGTGGTCGTTCCCGCACTTCAGACGTTGTTTTTGGGTCGCGCCAGTCGTGCCGAACCCGCAGTCGCGCCCTCGGAGCCGCAAGGTAGTTCTTAAATTCCTAGCTGCCGGGGTATTGTATTTCAAATCGCCACGCGGCGTTGTTTCCGCTCCGCGGGTTTCTCCCTCGAATGTCAGGCACACCACCTTCCGCGACCAGTTCAGGCCAGGGTTGAGTCGACGGCGCCCCTCTGATTCGCCCCTCGGTCGCTCCCATGCTGCTCGGAGGGTTGGGCCGCGCCGTCAGCGGGATCAACGGAACGATGGTGCACACCACGCGCTAGACGGCGGCCGTTTGATCGGGGCGGCGGTAAAAGTGAAATCATTCCAAAGCGTAACGCGTCGAAAAGGCCATGGCGGATCGCGGCTACACAGCTGCCCGTGCGCTGCAGCAGAAGATAGGCACAGCTTTCGCGACGACGCACTTAAACGCTTCGTGCTTTCCAAGTATATTTAAAGACGAACGACGCTTCTCGGCCGGGGCCTGCCGGATGGAGCGAACGAAATGGTTAATCTGGAGAATCCCCCTAACGCGAAACTGCCGGCTTCGGACGGTTCGAACGCGCTGCGGCTCGCGGCGATCGTTTTGCGCGCAACATTCATCTTGATTTTGCTGGTGCTGACGTTGCGCGTCAGCATGCCTCAGAATGAGACGATCTGGACGGCCTACGACACGCCGGCCGATCTCGTGCGCCTCCTCCTGGGTCTCGGCGTTTGCCTTTGGCTTGGCCTTCAGCTTTTCCAGGGCCCGAAGGACGCGAGCGGCTACCGCACATGGCTTTATCTCGGCCTTGTGGCCGTGCCGTTTGCACTGATCTGCCTGTTCGCGGTGTGGTGAGGCACGAAGGGCGAAAATTGCACTTCATTCTCCCTCACGACAGTGGGGAGAGGGGAGGAGGCCGCAGACACCGTCATTTGTCGGCGTGTTGGCCGCGGCCTGCCTCATTGTTCCCAGTGGTGGCTTTCCGCTCTCGGTAGTGGATGGGTTTCAAGCCAGAGCGCGCGAGCAGTCGCAACTGGATCTATTCCGGTGTTCCGCCACCATGATGTTTCATCGCCGCAATGATGGATCTCACGGTGATGCGTGCGGCATAGCGGCACCGTGAACTCATCACTCACCTTGCGACCGAGCGCACGCGATTGCGCCAAGCGAAGATGGTGAGGATCTGACGGCCGTCGACCGCAAATCAGGCAGGATTGGCTCATGACATGCCGGAGATGGTCGCGGTCACGAATGCGACGCGGTTCGGGGAATCCAAGAACACTCTTATCGATCTGTGGGCTCCTGGTCTTCTCGGCCAAGCTCTTCTCGAGATTAGTCGTAGCCTCACCAGCTTTTGGGTTTTCGGCTGGGATGACTCCTAGCTTCGTGGCAAAGGCTTCTTCCACCTGCTGGGCGTCGGCTGCGGACAATTGGCTCTTTGCTACCAGCCGTCGGTGCGCCCACAGCGCGGCTTCATCGGCTGAGCTGAGGTGGTCGATCTCACGAAGCAATTCGACTCGTAAGCTCGCCAAAAGGGCCGTCGAAAGCTCGGACTGGAGCGAAACAGAACCCGACTTATTGGCTCGACCGCCGCGGCCGGGCAGGCGATCCGCACCGGCTTGCTGACCGCCATTGCTGGCGGTCTTGCTGTTGACCTTCGGATTCTCGATTACCGGCTTGGGTTCCGTGAGATCGGGTGCATCCAGATCATCCTCACCGGCAATGCCGACGAGCGTGAACAAGGAATAGCGTCGCGCATAGGTCAGGGCCGCACCCATTCGCTGCGGCCTCTCAGTGTCCGCAATCGGGCAGACCGGCCAGTCCGAGGCAATCCATTCTCCGGAGGCATGGGCCAAAACGGTGCTGAGGCAAACGATGCCAGCCACTTCATCAATCGAAGTAGTCTGAACGGTTGCGATCTCATGCTGGCTTAGGGTCTTGCGCACAATGTCGAGACCGCTCGACAGCGGCGCATAGCGAAAGGTTTGCTCAGCTCCCCGTCGTCCATCCGCCCGGATGGTGGCCACCAACGATTTCTCCGGATTGGCGAGCTGGGCTTGGGCTTTGGCCAGCGCCGCCGCGATGGTGCCAATCGTCTCACTAGAGCGCTGCACGGCTATCCTCCAGATTGAGCAGATCGAAGCTGATAGCGCCGGATTTCGAGCGCTTGGCACGGATACCGTGGCCGGTCGCCTCCCGGGCATCCTCCGGCATCAGGGCCTTCAGCTCTGCCTTGGATCGTTCATGCTCTAGAAAGGCCTGCCGGGTGCTGCGGAATAAGCCGGCAAATTCCGCCCAGGAATTCGAGCCGCTCATATCGACGACCCGGACTGTCTCGATCCGGGGTTTGGGCGGCGCAACACCAAACAGGCGAGGGGGTTTGCCGCTCTCCACGCAGCGCCAGAATTTCCTCTCGGCCGTGACAATAAGGTGCTGATAGAGCGGATCGGCATGGGTAGTGATCTCGACCCATTTGCCGCCGCCGGTAATCACTGAGAGCACCGCGCTCCTGGCCGAAACCACCCACATATTGTGCTGCAACTGCGGCATGTATTTCTCGGCCGCCGCTTCTTCTGAGAACGACCAGGGCAGCATGAACTTGGCCTCGAAAACCGCACCGGTAGCTTCGACCCGGCCGTCCAGCGTTGCCGCCATCCACTGCAGCGCCGGATGCCAGACTTGGCGCTCGACATCAGTAAGGATTTGGCCGGTGTTGGCCTGATACCAACGCCGATTTAGGTCCTCGGTGGCGAGGCCAAGTTGGACGACGAGGTTCCCGGATAGATCCCCTGGCTCGATTTCACCTCGCTTTTCCTGCCAGAGGCGGAGCAGAGCGTGCTGATCGTTGCCCATGATGATGCGAGCATCCGAGCCGCCTAGGAAGCAGCGGCGATCCGAAATTGCGGTTCGAGGCATGTGTAAATCCTTCAGTTCTGGCCGACACGGCTATTCTCCTTAAAGAGATCAGAAATAAGATAAAATAGACATTCAATGATATATAATCGATCATTTTGGCACGCTTGTCAAGAAGAGGATAAAGTCTGGAAATCCGAATCAGACGTGCTGCGAATGCTGGAACCAGCGCAAATTCGGGCTGCACGAGCTCTTCTTGGCTGGCGGCAGGACGAGCTATCGAAGTGCTCTGGTGTAGGCACCGCTACCATCCGCCGTATCGAAAACGGCGGCAGCCCAATATCCGGCAACGTTTCAACCGTAATGCGAATTCAAGCGGCTTTCGAAAAAGCCGGAATCATGTTCATCAACGAGGACGAGACTGCTGGCATTGGTGTTCGGCTGACGAAAAAGAGAAGAAGATAAGTGACACACCTCGGAAAGGCCGATCGACGGTGGTCCTTGGGGGCCAACCGACAAAGCGGCAGCAGAAGCATCGAGAAAAACGAGAGTTCCCGTGCGTGCAATCTGTAGTTGAAACAATGCCACTATTATGCCTCTAACATAGAGGGTCATAGAAGCGATTGAATAAATTGCACGCAGATGTTGAGGCAGCTTACGGCTCGATCAACTTCCCGCTCGCTGCCTTGATCGCCGCTTCCGTGCGGGTCGCGGCGCCAAGCTTATTGCGTGCGTTGTCGGTATGAAAATCGACCGTGCGTTTGGTCAGCCCGACGATTTGCGCGATTTCGGCCGAGGTCTTGCCGCGCGCCACCCACGTTAATACCTCGACCTCGCGCTCGTTAAGCGCATCGGCCTTCGGCCACAGCCCCATACGGGCAACGCCTTTGAGGCGCGCCGCAATGATCGCGGCCAGCAGATCGAAATCGATCGGTTTGGTGACATAGTCGTCGGCACCGAGCTGACGGCCCTTGAGTTCGTTGTCGCGATCGGTGAGCGCGGTCAAAAACACAAAGGGCATGTGGGAAAAGCGCGGCGCCAGCGCGGTCAGCCGCTCCAGCAATTCGAAGCCCGACATTGCCGGCATGCTGATGTCCGACAGCACCAGATCGGGCATTTCCCGTAGGATCGCCGAAAGGCCTTCCCATCCATCATGCGCGACGATCACCTCGTAGCCGCGATCCAGCAGCTCCTCCGCAATGAGCGCGGCCGTTTCCCGATCATCCTCGACGCACAGGATCTTCTTTTTTAGGTCAGACATCGTCGTTCTCGAAATAGGTCACGCCGGCCGAAACAATCCGCAAAATCGCCGGCGGATCGTCGCCGTGGTCCAATTTACCTCAATCCGGTTTTCCTTGGTCGCGCCCTTACTATATAATTATTGTTGAAAATGCCTGCACAGGCAGGCCCTTAAGCCACGGGCACAGTTCATGCGGCAGCCGCATTCAATTCGTCACCACCTTGCCGCGGTGTTCCTCTTGTTTTTCGCGCTCGTCGTCGTGCTCGGCGGGTTCAGCATCTGGCGGCTGGCGAACTTTAATGTCTTGTCCGCCGACGTCGCGGAGGTCTGGCTCCCGACGACGCGCGCGCTGGGCGACCTCAATAACTTCACGTCGGATTTTCGCGCCTCCGAAGGCAGCGCGCTGTTGACGTCCGATCCGAACGAGGTCGCAGCGACCGAAAAGCAGATGGTGGAGCTCGATCGCGGGATTGCCAACGCCGAGCGTGGCTTCGAACGTATCCGCCACGGAACCGCCGAGACCGACCTTTACGATCAGTTCAAGGCGCGCTGGAACGCCTACCGCAGCATCGTCAACAAGATGCTGGTTCTGTCGCGCGAGAACCACAAAGCCGAGGCTCAGCAAATCTACGCGAGCTCGTCGCGCGCGGCTTACAATGGGGCAAGCGATTCGCTCGGCCGTCTCACCGACCAAGCCGTTGCCAGCGCTCAGGTCGCGAGCGACCGGCTCGCGGTCGCCTACCGTCATGCATTTTGGCTGATCATTCTCGCCATCGCCGTTGCAGCGATCCTGGTCGTCGCCGCGCTCGTCCACATCAGCCAGTCGATCTCGGAGCCGCTTTTGGCGCTTGCCGGCCGGATGCGTCGTCTCGCCGCCAACGATATCGAACTCGATATCCCCGCCACGGAACGCCACGACGAAATCGGCGAAATGGCGCAAGCGACGGTGGTGTTTCGCAACAACGCCATCGAGCTGATGCGCAGCCAGCGTACGCTTGCCCGCCAGGCGGCGCTACTCGAGGAACGGCTGGCGCACGAACAGCGCATCACCTTGCTGCAGCGGAATTTCGTCTCGATGGCCTCGCACGAGTTTCGCACTCCGATGACCGTGATCGACGGTCACGCGCGGCGCCTCGACAAAATCAAGGAAACGGTGGCGCCCGCGGAGATTGGCGAGCGTGCGGGCAAGATTCGCAGCGCCGTGCTGCGCATGACGCACCTGATCGACAATCTGCTGAATTCGTCGCGCCTGATCGACGGCCGCGCCGGGCTTTATTTGCATCCCGCAGCGATGAACATGACGGCGTTGCTGCAGGAGGTCTGCCAGTTACACCGCGAGATGGTGCCCGGCTCGCAAATCGTCGAGCGTTTTGCCGCCGAAGCAATCCCGATGGCTGGCGACGCCAAGCTCCTGTTCCAGGTTTTCAGCAATATCCTGTCGAACGCCGTAAAATATTCGCCGGGCGGCGGCGCAATCGAGGTTGCGATGACGAACACCGCCGACGAGACCGCCGTCGTCATTTCCGACCGCGGCATCGGAATCCCGCCGGGCGATCTCGATCGCGTGTTCGAGCGTTACCACCGCGGCGGCAATGTCTCGGGTATCGTCGGCACGGGGGTGGGGCTCTATCTCGTCAAGATGGCGGTCGAGCTGCATCGCGGGACGGTCGAGGTGCAGAGCAAGGAAGGCGAGGGCTCGCGCTTCACCGTCCGGCTGCCGCGCGCGCCGCTCCCCGCCGAGGATCGCTCGCCGAACGACGCGGCGGCGATGGCCGACGCGTGACGCGCATCCTCGCAGCCGTTCTCGGCATCGTTTTGATCTCGCCGTCTGCGGCGAGCGCGTTGGAAATTCCGCGGCCCGGCGACGGCATCGTTCACGTCGATTGGCAGTACCCGCCGCAATTGCCGCCGCTATTCCGCAATCATTGCGCGTACCAATACTTCGACGGCCGGCCGTACTGTTCGAATCATTGCGGCGTCGATTATCAGTTCTACTACTGCTCGGAGATTTCGTTCGGCTGCTGTCATCTGGGCCGCGGTTACTGCGATTGGCGCGGCGCGCTGCGCTGCCATCCCTAAGGCGCTTGCTGAAGACAGTTGCGCTTCCCTCGACGGCGTTTAGTATGCGCCGCCGCGGTTGGCACGCCGGATTGTTGACGGGTCTGGTAGAGGCCGGACGAACTTGCGGGTGTAGCTCAATGGTAGAGCAGAAGCCTTCCAAGCTTATGACGAGGGTTCGATTCCCTTCACCCGCTCCAAGCCATTCAATGTTTCAACGCAGCTCATAGCGCCGACCTTCATCGGTCCGCAAGCCGACCGCCTTGGGCCGCGCCGCTGACAGCCGCGTCACGATCCGGTCAGTTCATTCTCAAAGGCGCGCCGATGCGCCGATGGAATATGGGCGAGGAGGCGATGGAAGAGGGACTTGGGCTCTTCCTTGGCCCTATCGCTTGAAGCCGCATCCAAGGCCGCCAGCATATTTCTGATCAGATCGTCGCCCGCCGCAATTCGAAGTTCCTGCGGCGGTACGCCGGCGCTCATTGCATCTTCACGGCACTTGGTCACAAGCCGCACGGCCTCGCGCAGCCTGTGTGAGTCGGCAATAGGCTCAACGTGCTCGGATTTCCACTGCTCCAGGAATTTGCGTGCGCGGTTGCTCATTGGAATATCCCCATTTCCCGCGCACAGCTAAGCCCGATGCGGTGACGAAATTGGGCAGGCCGGTTGTCAAAATGATGGTTCTCCTGCGGCGCGCAAAGAGGGCACGGATCGCAAGAAAATCATGCCTCAAGCGTGCCGTCGCAGGCCGGAGCCGATTCCGATCCAGCTTACTCCCGCTATGACAAGATCGATGCCGAGAAACAGGCCCAGGATGTAGAGGCCGGAGACCGGCCAATGCGCGACGATGATCAGGCCGAGTAGGAGAGTGATGACGCCTGAGAGCACGACCCAGACCCAGGGCGACTCTTGTTTCATGTTGAAGGCCAGAACGATCCGCATGATGCCCGAGGCGATCAGCGCGAAGCCGAGCACGAGCGTGAGCAGCGCCGCGGCCAGAAGCGGATTCGAACGTGACGAAGCCGGCGACGATGTAGAGCGCGCCGAGGAGAAGCCAAAGCAAAAATTTACCCCAGGTTTTGATCTGGAACGCATTGATGACCTCGGCCACGCCGGCAATCAGCATCATGACGCCGACGACAAAAACCGTCACGACGGTGGCGAAGACGACGCTGCTGAGCGCGATCAATCCGGCCAGCACGTAGACGACGCCCAGGGCGATGATCCAGCCCGATTTGGCGCGCAAAGGCGCGAGTCCAGGCGCGGCGTCCATGGATATTCGACTTCCGGCGATGTTGGACATGGCGGTTGCTCCGGCTACTTATAAACCGTACCGAGAGAGCGGACGACCCCGCTTTGATACAAGTCAAATCTTGGAAGACGCGCGTCGCCGGCGGACACGGCCTTTTGGCGACCCGCGGGCTATTTTTTGCAAGGCCAGGCTTTGGCCATGGCCTCGTTGGCGACGAGTCTAAAGTCGGCGTTTTTGCGCTCCGGCCGCGCTTCGATATAACCGACAATGACTTGCACGCGCTGCAAATTGGTCGCGTTGTCCGGCGGACAAAACATCTTGGTGTCGGAATTCAGCGCGTCGAGGACTTCGACGGCCCCGACGCAGCGCCCACCGAAGAAATTGGACTTGCCGGCAAGAAAATCCTTGCAGCCCGCCAGATAAAAATCGGCGCTGAAGTAACGGGGGACGGCCTGGGGGCGCGCAGGGGCGGACGACAACGACAGCGCAATGACGGCGGCGAGAGCGGGCCGTAATTTGGTCATCGGGTCCCCCGTTTCGAATTGTTCGCAGCCTAAGATAGCACACAGCGCATTGCCGCCGATGAAATGCCTTCCGGACGGGCGGTGAAGTCGGCGATACAAGTCGTTAAGACAGCGCGTTCGAGCCGCGCCCGGGCCGGCGCCGACCGGCTATCGAAGGGATTTGACGCGTGCCGGAGCGGCGAGGGCTTGCGCCCGCCGACGCCAAGAGGCACATCATCGGGCCGGCCCTAGGAGTGTAGCTCAATGGCTAGAGCACCGGTCTCCAAAACCGGGGGTTGGGGGTTCGAGTCCCTCCACTCCTGCCAATATCCAAAGCCGAATGAGCGGGCTTAAGTGCTTCGCCGGCCTGACGAAGTCCCGGAGTCCAAACAACTCTCGCTTGACGATTGGTCAAGCCGGCAGTAGGTAACGGTCATCGTCAGCGGCCCGGTGACGGACTTCCGCGACGAACCTATTCCCCAAAAGGAACCGCCTGCCGGTCTCGTCCTTAAAATTGGGCGCGGAACGGCCATTGGATAAGCGCGATGGCGAAAGTCAGTCCGTTCAAGTTCATGCAGGAAGTGCGCGCCGAAGCGCAGAAGGTCACATGGCCGACGCGCAAGGAGACCACCGTCACCACCATCATGGTGTTCGTCATGGTCTTCATCGCCTGCATTTTCTTTCTGGCCGCGGATCAGCTCATGCGCATCGCAGTCAGTTTCGTCCTCGGTATCGGCACTTGAGTTTTGACGACCAGGATTAACGATCCGGAATTCATGACATGACGAGCCGGTGGTACGCAGTTCACGCCTACTCGAATTTCGAGAACAAGGTGGCGGATTCGATCCGCGAGCAGGCCAAGCAGCGCGGGCTGTCGAATCTGTTCGAAGAAATTCTCGTTCCTAAGGAAAAGGTCGTCGAGGTGCGGCGCGGCCGCAAAGTCGACGCCGAGCGCAAGTTCTTCCCGGGTTACGTGCTCGTGAAGATGGAGTTGACCGACGAAGCCTATCACTTAATCAAGAATACGCCGAAAGTGACCGGCTTTCTCGGTTCCGACAACAAACCCATGCCGTTGTCGGACGCCGAAGCCGACCGCATCATTCATCAGGTGCAGGAAGGCATCGAGCGGCCGAAGCCTTCGGTCTCGTTCGAAGTGGGCGAGCAGGTGCGCGTGTCGGATGGACCGTTCGCCTCCTTCAACGGAACGGTGGAGGAGGTCGATGAGGGCCGGTCGCGGCTGAAAGTGGCGGTGTCGATCTTCGGCCGCGCCACGCCGGTCGAGTTGGAATTCGGGCAGGTGGAGAAGCTGTAGGTCTGGAAGTCGTGGGAGGTGAGGCGGCCGCCAGCCGTCGAGAACCGCACCACCAACGGAGTAGCAAATGGCGAAGAAAATTACCGGCTATGTAAAGCTGCAGGTGCCGGCGGGAGCGGCCAATCCGTCCCCGCCGATCGGTCCGGCGCTCGGCCAGCGCGGGCTCAACATCATGGAATTCTGCAAGGCGTTCAACGCGCAGACGCAGAAGTTGGAGAAGGGCGCGCCGATCCCGGTCACCATCACGGTCTATGCCGATCGCTCCTTTACCTTCGAACTGCGCACGCCGCCGGTCTCGCACTTCCTCAAGAAGGCGGCCAAGCTCGAAAGCGGTTCAAAGACGCCCGGCCGCGACATCGCCGGTTCGGTGACGAAGGCGCAAGTCCGCGAGATCGCGCAGCAGAAAATGAAGGACCTCAACTGCGACACGATCGAGGCTGCCATGCGCATGATCGAAGGTTCGGCGCGCTCGATGGGCTATGAGGTGAAGCCATGAGCAATATCGGCAAACGCATGAAAAAGGCGCGCGAGGGCGTCGACCGCGAAAAGCTCTATCCGCTCGCCGAAGCGGTGAAGATGGTCAAGGAGCGCGCCAAGGCCAAGTTCGACGAGACCGTCGAAGTGGCGATGAATCTCGGTATCGACCCGCGCCATGCGGACCAGATGGTGCGTGGCGTCGTCAACTTGCCGAACGGTTCCGGGCGCTCGGTGCGGGTCGCCGTATTCGCGCGCGGCACCAAGGCCGACGAAGCCAAAGCCGCGGGCGCCGACGTGGTCGGCGCCGAGGATCTGGTTGAGAAGGTGCAAGGCGGCACGATCGATTTCGATCGCGTCGTCGCTACACCCGATCTGATGCCTTTGGTCGGTCGGCTCGGCAAGGTGCTCGGGCCGCGCGGGTTGATGCCCAATCCCAAGGTCGGCACTGTCACGATGGATATTGCCAATGCGGTTCGCGGCGCCAAGGGCGGTTCGGTGGAATTTCGCGCCGAGAAAGCCGGCATCATCCAGGCGGGCGTCGGTAAGGCCTCGTTCAGCGAGGAGAAGCTTATCGAGAATATCCGCGCCTTTGCCGACGCCGTGCAGAAATCGCGGCCGGCAGGCGCCAAGGGTCATTTCATCAATCGCGTGGCCATTTCCTCGACGATGGGTCCCGGCGTGAAGGTCGAACCGGCGAGCCTGTTTGCGGCCGCGTCGCAGGCGCATTAAGCGCTTGGCAAAACGGCTTGAGCGCGCTAAATAAAGCGCATGGGCGTGCCGGCCCACTCTGTCGGCGCGCCTTTGCGCGCTTTTCGATATCCACCAAGGCGAGATCGGCTTCTTAGAATTCCGGTTCGGATAGTCTAAGAAGATCAGAAGCTTAGTTGGCTTTCGGAGGCGTTCCTGTCCGAGACTGCAGGCGCCGGCAACGGCTTAATCCACAAGGCCTGCATAGACGGGTGAAGAACGAGGGCAGGCTTCTCACGAAGCCGATTGCCCTTCGGTTCTGACCTCGATGGCCCGGTGCGCCGAAAGGACGCCGGGGGGCAGGGTGAAAATCGTCCTGCCTGGTCTCCTTCCGCAAGGAGGGTTTGGCGGGAAGGCTGGCATCGAGCCGGCGGCCCGCGAGACGGACCGCCAACCGGAGAGAGATTTTGGATCGCGCGGCAAAAAGCGAGCTCGTGGCGGCTCTTGGCGAGGTGTTCAAAACCACCAAGGTCGTCGTCGTTGCTCATTATTCCGGCCTCACGGTCGCTCAAATGCAGACACTGCGCAGGCAGATGAAGCAGGCGGGCGCCAATGTGAAGGTCGCAAAGAACCGCCTGGCGAAGATCGCTCTTGAAGGCAGCGACGTCGCCTCGATCGCGCCGCTCCTGAAGGGACCGGCCCTGATCGCCTTCTCCGGCGATCCGGTCGCGGCGCCGAAGGTTGCCGTCGAGTTCGCCAAGACGAACGAGCGTTTCGTCATCCTTGGCGGCGCGATGGGAACGACCGCGCTCGACCCCAATGGGGTCAAGGCGTTGGCGGCGCTGCCGTCGCTGGACGAGTTGCGAGCGAAGATCGTCGGACTGCTTCAGGCGCCGGCGACCAAAATCGCGCAAGTGGTCAACGCACCCGCGGCACAGCTCGCCCGCGTGGTGCAGGCCTACGCCAGCAAGACCGAAAACGCGGCCGCCTAACGCATTCAAAGTCAGAACCGAAGGACAAAATTCATGGCTGATCTGCAGAAAATCGTGAACGATCTTTCCAGCCTCACCGTGCTTGAGGCTGCGGAACTCGCAAAGCTTCTTGAAGAGAAATGGGGCGTTTCCGCCGCCGCCGCGGTCGCGGTAGCCGCCGGTCCCGCTGCCGCCAGTGCCGCGGGCGCGGCTCCCGCCGAGGAAAAGACCGAATTCACGGTCGTTCTTGCCTCCGCCGGCGAGAAAAAGATCGAAGTCATCAAGGAAGTTCGCGCCATCACCGGGCTTGGCCTCAAGGAAGCCAAGGACCTGGTCGAAGGCGCGCCGAAGAACGTCAAGGAGGGCGTCAACAAGGAAGATGCCGCCAAGATCAAGGCGACCTTGGAAAAGGTCGGCGCGAAGGTTGAGCTTAAGTAAGCAATGCTTACTTAAACGGAATTGTCGGCCGATCGGAGCAAGGCCCGGCAATTCCGAGAGTTCGAAAGCGCAAGGGTTCGAAAGCGCAAGAGTTCGGAACTGTTGGACGGCCGGGAACGACGAGGCGAAAGTGGCGCATCAATCGCCGCCGGCGTTCCAAGTTAAAGAGTGCGGCGAGGCGATTCGGACTGCTAACCGAATCACCCGAAAACAGGGCGGAACGATCGGGCGAATGACGCCTGTCCCGACGGTCGCGATGGATTGCGGCCATCTGGAGAGTCGTCTTGATCGCCCCGGTAACTCGGAACGGAAGGCGCAAGGACCTTTTTTGGGTATCTGCGGCCGCCGGGCCGAGTGTCACGGTTCGAGGGTTGGCGTTGCGGCCGGCGGCTCGAATCCGATGGTTCGATTGAGCGAGAGGATATGATGGCGCAGACATTTATTGGTCGCAAGCGCGTAAGAAAGTTTTTCGGAAAAATCGAGGAAGTCGCGGAGATGCCGAACCTCATTGAGGTTCAGAAGGCGTCCTACGATCAGTTCCTGTTGGTGCAGGAGCCGCAAGGCGGCCGCCCGAACGAGGGACTGCAGGCCGTCTTCAAGTCGGTGTTCCCGATTTCCGATTTTTCCAATACGTCGATACTCGAATTCGTCAAATATGAATTCGAGCCGCCGAAATACGACGTGGATGAGTGCCGCCAGCGCGGCATGACCTACGCTGCGCCGCTGAAGGTGACGCTGCGCCTCATCGTGTTCGATACCGACGAGGAGACCGGCGCCAAATCGGTCAAGGACATCAAGGAGCAGGATGTCTACATGGGCGATATCCCGCTCATGACCAATAACGGCACCTTCGTCGTCAATGGCACCGAGCGGGTCATCGTTTCGCAGATGCATCGTTCGCCCGGCGTGTTCTTCGATCACGACAAGGGCAAGACCCACTCGTCGGGCAAGCTGTTGTTTGCCGCCCGCATCATTCCCTATCGCGGCTCGTGGCTCGACATTGAATTCGACGCCAAGGACATCGTCTATGCGCGCATCGATCGGAGGCGGAAAATCCCCGTCACCTCGCTCCTCTATGCGCTCGGCATGACCGGCGAGGAAATCCTCAACACCTTCTACAAGCAGGTGCCCTACAAACGCGCTAAGGACGGCTGGCGCGTGCCGTTCGACGCCAACCGGCTGCGCGGCTACAAGGCGATCAACGATCTCGTCGACGCCGACACCGGCAAGGTGGTCCTGGAAGCCGGCAAGAAACTGACGGTGCGTCAGGCCCGTCAGCTCGCCGAGAAGGGGCTGAAAGCACTGCGGCTTTCCGACGAGGAGCTGATCGGCCATTACATCGCCGAGGATCTCGTCAATCCGAAGACCGGCGAGATCTACGCCGAAGCCGGCGAGGAGATCACCGAAAAGACGCTCAAGGCGCTCAACGAGGCCGGTTACAAGGAGCTGCCGCTTCTCAATATCGACCACGTCAATGTCGGCGCTTATATCCGCAACACGCTGGCGATCGACAAGAACATGACGCGTGAAGACGCGCTGTTCGACATCTATCGCGTCATGCGTCCGGGCGAGCCGCCGACGATCGACACTGCGCAAGCGATGTTCCAGTCGCTGTTCTTCGATTCGGAGCGCTACGATCTATCCGCGGTTGGCCGCGTCAAGATGAACATGCGGCTCGACCTCACCGCCGAGGACACCGTGCGTATTTTGCGCAAGGAGGACATCCTTGCGGTGATCCGCACCCTCGTTGATCTGCGCGACGGCAAGGGTGAAATCGACGACATCGATCACCTCGGCAACCGCCGCGTCCGCTCGGTCGGCGAGCTGATGGAAAACCAATACCGCATCGGTCTCTTGCGCATGGAGCGCGCCATCAAGGAGCGCATGTCGTCGGTCGATATCGACACGGTGATGCCGCAAGACTTGATCAACGCCAAACCGGCGGCCGCCGCGGTACGCGAGTTCTTCGGTTCCTCGCAGCTCTCGCAGTTCATGGACCAGACCAATCCGCTGTCGGAAATCACGCACAAGCGGCGGCTATCGGCGCTGGGGCCTGGCGGGCTCACCCGCGAGCGCGCCGGCTTCGAGGTTCGCGACGTGCATCCGACCCATTACGGCCGCATCTGTCCGATCGAGACACCGGAGGGGCCGAATATCGGCCTCATCAACTCGCTCGCGACTTATGCGCGCGTCAACAAATACGGCTTCGTCGAGACGCCGTATCGCAAGGTCAAGGATGGACGCGTCACCGACGAGGTCATCTATCTGTCGGCGATGGAGGAGGGGCGCTACACCGTGGCGCAGGCCAATTCCGCCATTGACGCCAAGGGCCGCTTCACCGACGACCTCGTCGTGGTGCGGCATGCCGGCGATGTGCAGCTCATTCCGCCGGACAAGGTCGACTTTATGGACGTCTCGCCGAAGCAGCTCGTTTCGGTCGCGGCGGCGCTCATTCCGTTTTTGGAAAACGACGACGCCAACCGCGCTCTGATGGGCTCCAACATGCAGCGCCAGGCGGTGCCGCTTGTTCGCGCCGAGGCGCCGTTCGTTGGCACCGGCATGGAAGGCGTGGTCGCGCGCGATTCCGGCGCCTCGATCGCCGCTCGCCGCACCGGCGTGGTGGATCAGGTCGATGCGACCCGTATCGTCATTCGCGCGACCGACGAGCCGGACCCAACCAAGCCCGGCGTCGACATCTATCGCCTGCAGAAATTCCAGCGCTCGAACCAGAACACCTGCATCAACCAGCGGCCGCTGGTGAAGGTGGGCGATCAGGTCCAAAGGGGCGACATCATCGCCGACGGTCCGTCCACCGACCTCGGCGAACTCGCGCTCGGCCGCAACGTCTTGGTCGCGTTCATGCCGTGGAACGGCTACAACTTCGAAGACTCGATCCTGTTGTCCGAGCGCATCGTCAAGGACGACGTCTTCACTTCGGTTCACATCGAAGAATTCGAAGTGATGGCGCGCGACACGAAGCTTGGACCTGAGGAAATCACCCGCGA
>Ga0187780_10000430_pt1 | contig 31564 bp, 32 predicted proteins | sample 1015_Q2_SP10_20__FD_132429 | JGI IMG/M metagenome (GOLD analysis project Ga0187780, IMG submission 132429) | Tropical peat soil microbial communities from peatlands in Department of Meta, Colombia - 1015_Q2_SP10_20_MG | ecosystem: Environmental > Terrestrial > Soil > Wetlands > Peat | place...
CTACGACGATCCGATGGTCGAAAAGGACAAGAAGCTCGTCCCATACAAGATCGCCAAGGCATCGAACGGCGACGCCTGGGTTGAGATCGAAGGCAAGACGTATTCGCCCTCGCAGATCTCCGCTTTCATCCTGCAGAAGATGAAGGAGACGGCGGAAGCGCATCTCGGGCAGAAGGTCGAACAGGCGGTTATCACCGTCCCGGCCTACTTTAACGACGCCCAGCGTCAGGCCACCAAGGACGCCGGCAAGATCGCCGGCCTCGAAGTGCTGCGCATCATCAACGAGCCGACGGCGGCCGCGCTCGCCTACGGTCTCGACAAGCAGAAGACCGGCACCATCGCGGTCTACGACCTCGGCGGCGGTACGTTCGACATCTCCATCCTGGAGATCGGCGACGGCGTCTTCGAGGTGAAGTCGACCAACGGCGATACCTTTCTGGGCGGCGAGGACTTCGACATGCGCCTCGTCAACTATCTCGCCGACGAATTCCAGAAAGAGCAGGGCATCGACCTGCGCCGGGACAAGCTGGCGCTCCAGCGGCTCAAGGAAGCGGCCGAGAAAGCCAAGATCGAGCTGTCGTCGACGACGCAGACCGAGATCAATCTGCCGTTCATCACGGCGGATGCGGCCGGCCCGAAGCACCTGACGATGAAGCTTACCCGCGCCAAGTTCGAGGCGCTGGTTGACGACCTTATCCAGAAGACCATCCAACCCTGCAAGCAGGCGATGAAGGATGCCGGAATCAGTGCGGCCGAAATCAACGAGGTCGTTCTGGTCGGCGGCATGACCCGCATGCCGAAGGTGCAGGAGGTTGTGAAGCAGTTGTTCGGCAAGGAGCCGCACAAGGGGGTCAATCCGGACGAAGTGGTCGCCATCGGTGCGGCCATTCAGGCCGGCGTGCTGCAAGGCGACGTCAAGGATGTGCTGCTGCTCGACGTGACGCCGCTGTCGCTCGGCATCGAGACGCTCGGTGGCGTGTTCACCCGTATCATCGACCGCAACACCACGATCCCGACCAAGAAGTCGCAGGTGTTCTCGACCGCGGAAGACAGTCAGAACGCGGTCACCATCCGCGTCTTCCAGGGCGAGCGCGAGATGGCGGCCGACAACAAGCTGCTCGGCCAATTCGATCTCGTCGGCATCCCGCCGGCGCCGCGCGGCATGCCGCAGATCGAGGTCACCTTCGACATCGACGCGAATGGCATCGTCAACGTGTCGGCCAAGGACAAGGCGACCGGCAAGGAGCAGCAGATCCGCATCCAGGCCTCGGGCGGTCTGTCCGAAGGCGACATCGACAAGATGATCAAGGATGCCGAGGCGCATGCCGACGAAGACAAGAAGCGCAAGGCTGCGGTCGAGGCCAAGAACCACGCCGAGGCCCTCGTGCATTCGACCGAGAAGGCGCTTGCCGAGCACGGCTCGAAAGTCGGCGATGCCGAGCGCAGCGCCATCGAGAACGCCATGGCGGACTTGAAGGAAGCGCTAAAAGGCGACGACGCCAATGCGATCCAGCAGAAGACCAACGCGCTGGCGCAGGCGTCGATGAAGCTCGGCGAGGCCATGTACAAGCAGCAGGCCGAAGCTGGCCAGCCGGCCGACACCAGCGAGAACGCGACCGGCGCTGACGGCAAGAAAGAAGACGTGGTCGACGCGGAGTTCACCGAAGTCGACGACGACAAGAACAACAAGAAGTCCGCCTAAGGCGGCGCACTGCTCGTGTGCAGTCCGTTACAAGATGTGTCACCCCCGGGCGGACCCCGGGGGTACGCATTTCCAGATAACAAACGTGGCCGAATCGCGTACCGCTGTGACGGCGTATTGAACTGAGGCGGGAAGCGGCATGTCCAAACGCGACTACTACGAGGTCCTGGGCGTTACGCGCACCTGTACCGAGGTTGAGCTCAAGGCGGCCTTCCGCAAGCTCGCCATGCAGCACCATCCCGACCGAAATCCGGGCGACAGCGAGTGCGAGCACAAGTTCAAGGAAATCAACGAGGCCTACGACGTCCTGAAGGACGGCGACAAGCGTGCCGCCTATGACCGGTTCGGTCATGCCGCCTTCGAGCATGGCAGCGCCGGCGGAGCGCATGGCTTCGGCGCCGACTTCGGTTCGACCTTTGCCGACATCTTCGAGGGCATTTTCGGTATGGCTTCGGCGCGCGGCCGCGGCCAGGGCCGCGAGCGTGGGTCGGATCTCCGCTACAATATCGAGATCGATCTCGAGGAGGCGTTCTCCGGCAAGGCCGCGCAGATCCGTATCCCGACCTCGGTGACCTGCGAAGTCTGCTCCGGTTCGGGCGCCAAGGCTGGCACCAAGCCGAAGCAGTGCACGACTTGCGGCGGCGCCGGCAAGATCAGGCACGCGCAGGGCTTCTTCACGCTCGAGCGCACCTGCCCGGCCTGTCAGGGCCGCGGCCAGGTGATCGACAATCCGTGTCCGACCTGCTCGGGCGCGGGCCGCGTCACGCGCGAGCGGACGCTGTCGGTGAATATCCCGTCGGGCGTCGAGGACGGTACCCGCATAAGGCTCGCCGGCGAGGGCGAAGCCGGCCTGCGGGGCGGGCCGTCGGGCGACCTCTATATCTTCCTGTCGATCCAGCCTCACGAATTCTTCCAGCGCGACGGCGCCGATCTGCATTGTCGCGTGCCGATTTCGATGGTTTCGGCGTCGTTGGGTGGGGAATTCGAAGTCCCGGCGATCGACGGCAGCAAAGCGCGAGTGAAGGTACCGTCGGGCACCCAGACCGGACGCCGCTTCCGCCTGTCGAACAAGGGCATGCCAGTGCTCCGCTCGAAACAAACCGGCGATATGTACGTTCAGGTGGTGGTGGAAACGCCGCAGAATCTGACCAAGCGCCAGCGCGAGCTGCTGGCTGAATTCGACAAGCTGTCGTCCGAGACGACCCACCCGGAATCGGCTGGTTTCTTCAGTCGGGTCAAGGAGTTTCTTGATGGGCTGGGAAGTCGTGACAGCCATTCCAAGGGACCATCTTGACCGCTTGCCTCCCTCCCTTTACGGAACTTTCTCCGCTGTCTAAGTTTTGAGTCCTGCAGTCCCTGCACGCGTGACCCGTTCAATGCCTCCGCAATCCGCTGTCCGCGTCGCCAAGAAACCCCTGCGTCTCGACGATGAGATGCAGTTCATCCGCACATGGATCGAGAAGCCGCTGTCGACCGGCGCCGTTATGCCGTCGAGCAAAGCGCTTGCGCGCACGATGGCGCGCTATGTCGATCCGACCGCCAGCGGTCCGGTGATCGAACTCGGGCCGGGCACCGGCCCGGTGACGGAGGCGATGGTCGAGCGCGGCGTCGATCCGTCGCGGCTGATCCTCGTCGAATTCGATCCCGACTTCTGTCGGCTGTTGCGCACGCGTTACCCACGCGCAACCGTCGTGCAAGGCGACGCCTACCGTCTGCGCCGGCTCCTTGAGACTTACGTGCGCACGCCGGCCTCGGCTGTCGTATCGGGCTTGCCGCTAGTGACGAAGCCTGTGCTCGCGCGTGTGCGGCTGATCACCGATGCGATGTCGCTGCTCGCCCCGGGCGCGCCGTTCGTGCAGTTCACCTACGCGATGGTGACGCCGATCCCGAAGGCGCTCAACGGCATCAAAGCGGAAGCCTCCGAGCTCATCTGGATGAACGTGCCGCCGGCGCGCGTCTGGGTTTATCGCGGGGAATGAAGTCCCGCATCTCATCCCAAGTTTTCTGGCCGGCTTGTCCCGGCCTTTTTGTTTTTGCGCCGCGCGTCATGGTATGCACAGCAGCGGATGTGATTGGAGCCGTCGATGGCGAACCCAAAGATCCTGGTGATTCCCGGTTCGACCCGCACCGGCTCGCACAACGTCAAGCTCGCGGCGCTCGCCGAAAAGGAGTTGACGTTGATCGACGCCGACGTCACGCGCATCTCGCTCGCCGACTACGAACTGCCGATCTATAACGCCGATGACGACGACCGCTCCGGTCAGCCGGCCAATGCCGTTAAGCTCAAGCACATGATTATGGCGCATCAGGGCGTGTTCATCGCCAGCCCCGAATACAGTGCATCGGTGACGCCGCTGCTGAAGAACGCGATTGACTGGGCATCGCGCGTGCGTGAACGCGGCGATCCGACGTACGCCGCGTTCAAGAATCGTGTCTTCGCCATCGCCTCGGCGTCGCCCGGCCGAGCCGGCGGCTTGCGCTCGCTGATGGCGCTGCGGCAGATCCTCGAACTCGGCTGCGGCGCGCTGGTCATCCCGGAGCAGGTCGCGATCCCCAACGCCGAGCAGGCGTTCAACGATATGGACGAGATCGCGGACATGAACCTCGCTAATCTGTTCCGCGCTGAGCTAGCGCGGCTGCTCGACATGGCGCGGCTGATGATGTGAGGAGAGGCGCTTGGCGCTCGATGCACGCGAAAGGCTGATCGTCGCTCTCGACCTGCCGTCGGTGCAGGCGGCGGAGAGCATGGTGTCGCGGCTTAGCGACTCCGTGGTCTTCTACAAGGTCGGCTACCAGCTGGCGTTTGCCGGCGGCCTTCCTTTCGCCGCCGGATTGATCGCGGACGGCAAGCAGGTGTTTCTCGATCTCAAGCTGCACGACATCGGCAACACCGTCACCAAAGGCGTCGAGAGCGTGGCGCAGATGGGCGCGACGTTCCTCACTGTGCACGCCTATCCGCAGACCATGAAGGCTGCGGTCGAGGGCAAGCGAGGTTCGCCGTTACGCATCCTCGCCGTGACTGTACTTACGTCGTACGACGACGCCGATCTGGCAGCGGCCGGTTACGAGATGAGCGTCGGCGAGTTGGCAGCGGCACGGGCCGAGCAGGCGCGCGACACCGGTGTCGATGGCCTCGTCTGTTCGGCGGAGGAGGCGGCCAAACTGCGCGGCATTGTCGGGCGCGGCATGGTGCTGGTGACACCGGGCATCCGCCCGACCGGCAGCGCGACCGGCGATCAGAAGCGCATCATGACGCCGGCGCGCGCGATCGAAGCCGGGGCCGACTATCTTGTCGTCGGCCGGCCGGTGATCGAAGCCGCCGATCCGAAAAAAGCGGCCGACGCCATCGTCGCCGAAATCGAACAAGCCATGTAGGAAGCAGGACATGCCCAAGGGTTATTGGATCGGCCGCGTCGAGGTGAGTAGCGAAGAAGGCTACAAGCCCTACGCCATGGGCAACCAGCCGATCTTCAAGAAATTCGGCGGCCGTTACGTCATCCGCGCCGGCAAGTACGAGTGCGTCGAGGGCGAAGCCCGTTCGCGCAACGTCGTGATCGAATTTCCCGACTACGCAACCGCGCTCGCCTGTTATCGCTCGCCGGAATATCAGCAGAACATAAAGCTGCGGCAGCCGCATTCCATCGCCGATATTGTGGTGGTGGAAGGCTATGACGGCCCGCAGCCCTAGGCGCTCCTGGCCCGGCGCGCTATACCGCCCGCCAGGAGCGAAGCCATGGCCGAGATGCGCTTGATCGTAGCTGGGGCCGGCGGGCGCATGGGGCGCACGCTGGTGAAGGCCATTGTCGACGCCAAGGGCTTTTTGCTTGCCGGCGCGCTTGAGGATTCGCGCTCGCCGTTGATCGGCTGGGACGCCGGCACGCTCGCCGGCACACCGGAGAATGGCATCAAGCTGACGGGCGACGCGGCCGCGTTGATGGACAAGGCCGACGGCATCATCGACTTCACCGCGCCGGTCGCAACCGTCGCCTTCGCCGAGCTCGCCGCCAAGAGCGGCACGGTGCACATCATCGGCACAACGGGCTTCAATGCTGCCGATGAGGCAAAGATCAAGGCGGCGGCGCAGAAAGCGATCATCGTCAAGTCCGGCAATATGAGCCTCGGAGTCAATCTGTTGGCGGCGCTGACCAAGCGTGTGGCGAAAACGCTCGACAAGAGCTTCGACATCGAAATCCTGGAGATGCATCACAACCAGAAGGTCGATGCGCCGTCCGGCACTGCGTTGATGCTTGGCCGCGCCGCGGCGGAGGGTCGCGGCATCGACCTCGACAAAAATTCGGTGCGCAGCCGCGACGGCAATACCGGCGCCCGCCATGCCGGCGATATCGGCTTTGCGAATTTGCGCGGCGGCAGCGTGGTCGGCGAGCACACGGTGATTTTCGCGGGGCCCGCCGAGCGGCTTGAATTGGCGCACAAGGCGGAAGACCGCATGATCTTCGCCCGCGGCGCGCTGCATGCGGCACTCTGGGCGCGCGCGCAGAAGCCAGGACTTTATTCGATGATGGACGTTCTGGGACTGAAGGACTTCTGAGGACCGCAATGACCGATCGACTTCTCGTGCTTGTACGCCACGGCGAAAGCGAATGGAACAAGAAGAACCTATTCACCGGCTGGCGCGACGTCGGCCTGACCGAGCAAGGCGTCAAGGAGGCGCGTGACGCCGGCCGCAAGCTCAAGGCGCAAGGGCTGAAGTTCGATGTCGCTTTTACCTCTGCGCTCCTGCGCGCACAGCGCACGCTCGATCTGATGCTCGAGGAACTCGGCCAGACCAAAATTCCGGTGTTCAAGGACCAAGCGCTCAACGAGCGCGACTACGGCGACCTGTCGGGATTGAACAAGGACGACGCCCGCAAGAAATGGGGCGAGGAGCAGGTGCACATCTGGCGGCGCTCCTACGATATCGCGCCGCCCGGGGGTGAATCCTTGCGCGACACCGCGGCGCGCGTGCTGCCTTACTACATCCAGGAAATCCTGCCGCGCGTCATGCGCGGCGAGCGCGTGCTGGTGTCGGCGCACGGCAATTCGTTGCGCGCGCTGGTGATGGTGCTCGACAAGCATACGACCGAGAGCATCACCAAGCTCAATCTCGCGACCGGAGTGCCGATGATCTACCGGCTCAACGCCGATTCCACAGTCGCGTCGAAGCTCGATCTCGCCGCATAGCTTACGCCGTCGCCATGCCGGCTTCCCAGCCGAGCATCGCGCGCTTGCGCGTGATGCCCCAGTGGTAGCCGGTGAGCTCGCCGTTTTTTCCGATGACGCGATGGCAGGGGACGACGAAACAGATCGGATTCTTGCCGACCGCGGCGCCTACCGCGCGCGCGGCCTTCGGCGCGCCGGCACTGGCGGCAAGATCCGAGTAGGTGGTGAGTTTGCCCATCGGCACGGAGAGCAGCCGCTCCCACACGCGCACCTCGAAGTCCGTGCCGATCAGGATGACGCGCAGCGGCTGATCTTTGCGCCACAGCGCCTGATCGAAGATGCGCCGTGCCGTCGGCGCCGTCGCTGCAAAGTCCTCGACATATTTGGCCTTCGGCCAACGCGAGCGCATGTCGCGCAGCGCGGCGCGCTCCTTGCCGCTATCGGCGAGCGCAAGACCGGCAAGCCCACGCGGTGTCGTCATGACCAGCGCCATGCCGAAGGGGCAGGGATGGAAACCATAGTTGATCGTCAGGCCCTCACCGCCCGCCTTCCACTCGCCCGGCGACATGGATTCGTGCGTGACGAAGAGATCGTGCAGACGCCCGGGTCCGGACAGGCCGACCTCGTAAGCGGTGTCGAGCACGCTCGCCGATGAGCGCAACAGATCGCGCGCGTGGTTGAGTGTCAGCGCTTGCAGGAACGCCTTCGGCGTCAGCCCGCACCAGCGCCGGAACAGATGATGCAGGTCAGTCGGCGTGACGCCCGCGGCGTCGGCGATCGTTTCGATCTCAGGCTGCGCCCGCCAGTTGCCGCGGATGTGGGCGATGGCGCGGCGCACGATGTCGTAATCCGCCGCTGCGGTCGCAAGCGGCGAGATCGTATGCAGACGGCTTCCGGTGGCCGTGGTTTCAAGAGTCATGTCCATGACCGCCATTTAGGCCGGGGCAGGCGCCCGGACCACCCGTTTTCTGGCTTAACCTAGCACCGTCCGGGTGACGCCGCGTTTGGCCTCGCCGATCGCGGCGCCGAGTGCCTTGGCGAAGCTCGCCTTTTCGTCGGGGCCGAGGAAACCGGCAATCGCGAGTTCCCGGCCGCGCGACACCAGCGCCAGGCGCTCGACGCCGAACTCTTCGTGCTCGGTTTTTTCGAGTCTCACCCAGAGCGGGTTGAGCACCCATTCGCGCGCAACGCCGCGGTGGCTGACCTTGCGCACCGTGAGCTTGGCCGTTGTCACCTTCACCTCCTCGTAAGCCGCGGCGTGGCGATAGTTGAGCCGGAAGGCCCAGTACAGCAGCAGCACGTCGAGCCCGAAGAAGCCGAACACCGGCCAGGCGCCCATCAGCAGGAAGGTGACGCCGGCGACGAAACTGACGAGGCCGTAAGCGCCGATCAGAATCCAGAAGCCGACGCGGTTGAGCGAGCGGTGCGGCGTGATCACCGCGGAAAAGATCGTGGGCTCGAGTTGGGCGGCGTTGTCGACGGTCATTAGGCTCAGTATACCCAAGATCATGGCGAAAAAGGCGAGACGCAAGCAGCTCAAGTCGGCGCGCAAGCGCAAGGCTCCGAAGGTCAAAGCGCCGCGTCAGCGTGCCAAACTACGAATCTTGGCGGACACGAAAGCCACGCAGGGTGCGCTTCGCCAACTGACCAATGTGGAAATCGAAGAAGTGTTCCGCCGGTTCAAGGCCGCCAATCCCGAGCCGAAGGGCGAGCTTCAGCATATCAATCCGTTCACTTTGCTGGTCGCGGTGGTGCTGTCGGCGCAGGCGACCGACGCTGGCGTCAACAAAGCAACGCCTGCCCTGTTTGCGCTTGCCGACACGCCGGAAAAAATGGCGGCGCTCGGCGAAGCGAAGGTTCGCGACTTGGTCAAGACCATCGGCCTTTATCGCACCAAGGCAAAGAACGTTGTTGAGCTGTCGCGTCGGCTGGTGGCGGAGCATGGCGGCGAAGTGCCGCGGACGCGCGAGGCGCTCGAAGCGCTGCCCGGTGTCGGGCGGAAGACCGCGAACGTCGTTCTCAACATTGCTTTCGGTGAGCCGACAATCGCCGTCGATACGCATATTTTCCGCGTCGGCAACCGCACCGGCCTGGCGCCCGGCAAGACGCCGCTCGAGGTCGAGCAGAAGCTCGAAGCGGTCGTGCCCGCGAAATATAAATCGCACGCTCACCATTGGCTTATTCTGCACGGGCGCTACACTTGTGTTGCGCGCAAGCCGCTTTGCGAGGTCTGCATCATCGCGGACTTATGCCAATGGCCGGGAAAAACGGCCCTGCAAAAATAAGCACGTAGGGAGTGCGTCATGGAAGGGTCGGACGCGAAAGCTGTCGATCACAGCGACCCGAAACTTATTTTTAGCGAAGCCGGACTGTCGTCCAAAGCCGGCGCCGCCTGGATGAAGTGGCGGGAATTCACCGGCAACTACAAGCGCGACGTCGCGGCTGGCAGCAAGTTTTGGCGTGAAGGCGCGGCGTTTCTGTCCAAACTTCCGAAGAAGGCGCAGCGCACTCTGAAGCAGAGGCTCACCGTCGATATCATCCAATCGCGTGTTCGCGATGCGCGCGAACGGTTCCTCGCGCGTCACGCTGACGTCATCTACCGTAAGCTCACCAAGAACCACGAGCGTTTCCTGCGGGTGGATGAGCTCGTCTACGAGGCGTCAAAGCTCGTTCCTGGCTTGACGCCGACGCGCAAGCAAGTCGACGCCGAAAGTGTCTTAATGCAGTCCGAAAAGGATGGCGTCGAAGTCGACCAGGGCATTTTTCTTGCGCACGTTCTCGCCGATGCCGAAAATGGCATGCATCTCTGCGACGCCATGCTGCGTGCAAAGCAAGAATCGCTCGAGCGCATGTCGGAATTCGTCAAGAGGGACGCGATCGATTTCGGCCCGGCGCGTATCGAACGCAAAGGCAAGACCGCGATCCTCACCATCCAGAATCCGCGCTTTCTCAACGCCGAGGATAACGACACGCTCGCGGACACCGAGACAGCCGCCGACATGGCAATCCACGACCCGCTGAGCGAAATCTGCGTGCTGCGCGGCGGTGTCGTCGATCATTCGAAATACAAAGGACGCAACGTGTTCTGCAGTGGCATCAACCTCACGCATCTCTATCGCGGCAAGATCCCGTTCCTCTGGTACATCCTGCGCGACATGGGCGTGATCAACAAAATGCTGCGTGGCGTCGCGGTCGGCCGCGGCCCAGACGAAATGGTCGGCGGCACGCGGGAAAAGCCCTGGGTCGCGCAGGTCGACGTCTTCGCCATTGGCGGCGGCTGCCAGTATCTGCTGGCGATGGATTACGTCGTCGCGGGTTCGGACGCCTACATGACGCTCCCGGCAAGGAAGGAAGGCATCATCCCCGGCGTCGCCAATTTGCGTTTCCCGCGCTTCGTCGGCCCGCGCATCGCGCGCCAGGCGATCATGATGGGCAAGCGACTCAATTGCGACACGCCGGAAGGCCGCATGGTCTGTGACGTCGTCGCGCCGCCCGATGAAGTCGAGCAGACAGTGATGAAGGTGTGCGACGATTTCACATCGTCAGGCGTCGTCAGCGCCGCCAGCAACCGCCGGGCGCTGCGCGTCGGCGAGGAACCGCTCGATCTGTTCCGCCGCTATATGGCGGTCTATTGCCGCGAGCAGGCCTATTGCCATTTCAGCCCGGCGCTGATCGCGAATCTGGAAAAGCACTGGAACGCCGCGCAGCGAAAGATCTGATCCGTGCCGCGTCTGTTTCTCAAAGGCGCCGACCTCACGCCGCGCCGCGACAGCTTCGACCCGATCGAGATCGCTTCGCGCGACGAGATTTCGGCGCTGCAGCTCAAGCGGCTGAAATCGACTTTGGCGCTTGTCTACAAGAATGTCGCGCATTACAAGCGGGCCTTCGACAAGGCCGGCGTTCATCCCGACGATCTCAAGACACTCGACGATCTGCGCAGGTTCCCCTTCACCACCAAGGCCGAGCTGCGCGACAACTATCCGTTCGGACTGATGGCGATGCCGCGTGAGCAGCTGCTGCGCGTGCATGCGTCGTCCGGCACCACCGGCAAGCCGACGGTCGTCGGCTACAGCCGCCGCGACATCGAGACCTGGGCCGACATCATCGCGCGCTGCATGCGCGCCGCCGGCTGCCGTCCTGGCATGCTGGCGCAGAATTCCTATGGATACGGGCTTTTCACCGGCGGCCTCGGCTTCCATCACGGCGCGGAGCGACTCGGCCTCACCGTGGTGCCGGTGTCAGGCGGCATGACCGAGCGCCAGGTCAAGCTCATCGGCGACTTCAAGCCCGACGTCATCTTCGTCACGCCGAGCTACCTGCTCGCCATCCTCGATGAATTCCGCGCGCAGAAGGTCAATCCGCGCTCGAGCTCGCTCAAGATCGCGATGTGCGGCGCCGAGCCGTGGACCAATGCCATGCGCGAGGAGATCGAGGACGCCTTCGATATTCACGCCATCGACAATTACGGCCTGTCGGAGGTGATCGGCCCCGGCGTCTCGGTCGAGTGCATCGAAAGCAAGGACGGCTGCACGATCTGGGAAGATCACTTCTATCCGGAGGTCATTGATCCCGCGACGGGCGAAGTTCTTCCGGATGGCGAGGTCGGCGAGCTGGTGTTCACCTCGCTCACCAAGGAAGCAATGCCGGTCATCCGTTATCGCACGCGCGACCTATCGCGGCTGCTGCCTGGCACCGCGCGCTCGATGCGGCGGATGGAGAAGGTCATCGGCCGCTCCGACGACATGATGATCATTCGCGGCGTCAACGTGTTCCCGAGCCAGATCGAGGAGATCATCCTCAAGGACGCCCGGCTGGCGCCGCATTTCGTCATCGAATTGCGGCGGGTCGAGCGGCTCGACGCCATCAAGGTGATTGTGGAAGCGCGCGCCGATATAGCCGATGTTGAATGGGTCAAAAGCGCGCTTGACCTCGCGCATCACATCAAGAGTCAGATCGGCGTCACTGCCGACGTCGAGACCGTCAAGCCCGGCGGCGTTGAGCGTTCCGCCGGCAAGGCCAAGCGCGTGATCGATTTGCGGGCGAAGATCTAGCGCGCCGGCTCGAGCAGCTCCGCGCGCTTGCCGGTCATGCGCTTGTGCACGTGCACCATGTAGGCCATGGCGAAGATCGGCGTCGCCAGATTGACGACCGGAATCGATACGAACACCGCGATCACTATGCCGGCGAGGAAAATGTGGGAAGCGTTGGCCTTGCGCATGGCCTTTGCCTCGTGCGGCGTGCGGAAGCGCATGGCGGCGAGCTCGAAATATTCGCGACCGAGCAGATAGGCATTCGCCAGGAACAGGATGATGATGCCAAGGCCAGCGAAGAAGATAAACGGCAGCGCGCAGAGATAGACGATGAGTGACAGCACGGCGATGTTGATGCCTTCGATCAGCGCGCGGATGAACGGCAGCGCACGGCCGGGCGGCTCGGTGGGATAGTATTCGCGCTCGACGGCGTCGCCGACCTTGTCGACGAAAAAGCTGCCGATGAAGGCGGCGATCGTCGGCATCAGGAACAGCCCGCCGGTGATGATGCCGAGGCTCGCCATGATCGACAGCACCCAGGCGAGCGTGTTCCACACCGCGTGCGGGGCAAAGCCAGACGCCTGCTCGGCCCAGTCGGCGCCGTGCTGCGCCAGCGCCAATAGCGCGCGCTGCAGAACGATGCCGATGATGACGATGAGAATGAGTGCCAGACCCACGGCCTTCAGCAGCACCGCGCGCAAAGCGGGCGTGAACATCTGCGAGATTGCTTTGAACGCGGCGTCAATCATGCCGCAGAGACGTAAGCCGCAATCGCGGCTTCGGCAAGACGCTCAGGGCTGCGGTAAATTCAGCTGGCGGCCGACAGCGTGTCGTCTTCGGTCTCGGCCGGCACCAGCGACACCATCACATCGGCGTCGGGGGCTGGGACATCGGCCCACGCCATGGCCTTGTAGTCGAAGCCGTTCCGGATGGTCGGCTTGACCACCTCGAAATAGGGCGAGATGTCGAAATCGCGCGGTGCATAGAGCGAAGAGTGGCGAATCTCGAGGATCTCCTGGCGCGCCGCCTCGCTCTCGATGCGCGTCACCTTCGGCAGGATCGGATAGCGCACCTGCTCGAAGGCCTGCGCGATCAGCGCCGAGCAGATGATGCGCGTCGGGTGGCCGGAGCCAAGCGCGATCATGCGCCGCCGCCAGCGTTGCGGCACCGGGAGCGGGAAGAGGTAGCGCAGCAGATCGATGATGTTCTTGAGATCGTAGTCGAAGCCGATGCGCTCGGCCGCATAGGCGCAGACCCGCGCGCGATCCTCATCGCTCAGGTTGATCGGCCGGCAGATGCGCGTGTGGAAACGCGAATATTTCGACAGTGGGACAGCGACGACGCCCTGACCGATATTGGCTTCGACCAGCACCAACGGCTCGCCGTCCTCGGTCGTGCGGTCGCCGACCGAACCGACGTAAAGCGCGGCATGCGACCAGGTCGACTGCGTGAGATACTTGATGACACCGGAAATGTGGTTGCTGCCTTCGACCAGCAGCACGTCGCCGGGCATCAGCGATTGGCGCAAAGCCTCGGGATCGGTCGGAGTGTACGGCTCGTAGCCATGCTCCGGCTTTTCCAGATAGCGAGCGATAAGCCGCCCGACGCGATCAACTACAAAGCCCATGCGAGACCCCGGCGCCAGTTCTTGGCGCCACCCCTCGGCCGCGAAAAATAATGCGGACTCATTGCAATTTGGTTCACCGCTGACACACGGCTGTTACCGATCATTAGCCATGAAATTTGCGAGCGCGCGTGGCATCGGGCAAGCTGGCGGGCTCCGTCAACCATTCGGATACCATGCCAAAGCTTAGCCGCCGTCTGTTCCTTGCCGGTTCGAGCGCCGCGCTCACGGCGCCCGCGGTGCGTGTTGCGGCGCAATCGGCGGACGTTGATCTCGCGATCGTCGGAGCAGGTGCCGCCGGCATCGCCACAGCGCGTCGCGCGATGGCTAGCAAAGCCCGGGTCGCGGTGCTCGAAGCGGGCGCGCGCATCGGCGGGCGCTGCATCACCAACACGTCGTTGTTCGGCGTGCCGTTCGATGTCGGCGCCCATTGGATCCGCTACCCCGACAGCAACCCCGTCGTGACGGCGGCATCGCAAGCGGGCCTTGAGATCTATCCGGCGCCGCGCGGCCAGACGATCCGCGTCGGTCCGCGCAATGCGCGTGACGCCGAGATGGAGAGCTATATCGGCGCGCTGCTGCGCGCGCGCCGTGCGCTCGAGGAAACCGGCCGTGCCCGCGCCGATCTCAGTTTGGCGAAGGCGTTGCCTGCCGATCTCGACGTGTGGAAGCCGGCTATCGCGTTCGAGCTGGGTGCTTTCATCTCCGGCCAGGACGCAGCTGAGCTGTCGATGCAGGATCTGGCCCGCGCCGGCGACCGCGAGCGCGCCTCGTTCTGCCGCCAAGGTTTTGGCGCGTTGCTGGCAAAGCTCGGCGCCGGCTTACCGGTGCGGCTGTCGACGCCGGTGAGCCGGATCGACTGGTATCGGGATCGCGTCGAGCTTTCGACCGGCCGCGGCAAATTGATCGCTCGCGCCGCGATCGTCACGGCATCGACCAATGCGCTCGTATCAGACAAGATCGAATTCGAGCCGGACCTGCCGCGCGAGATTCTTGCTGCTGCCCGAGCCCTGCCGCTCGGCAGCTACGACCACATCGGCCTGCTGATGCCTGGCAATCCTCTCGACCTGCAGAACGATGATCTGGTGTTCGAGCAGTCGAATGGCGGGCGTACCGCGGCGCTGCTAGGCCGCATTGGCGGCACGGATCTGCACGTGGTCGAGGTCGCCGGCAGTTTCGGCCGCGAGCTTTCCGCCAAAGGCGAGCCGGCGATGCTCGACTTTGCGCGCGAATGGCTCGGCAACGTGTTCGGCTCCGGCGCGCGCAACGCGATGACGAGCGCGCACGCGACACGCTGGAATGCCGAGCCCTTCGTGCTCGGCGCGATGTCGGCGGCGGCCCCCGGTCATGCGGAAGCGCGCAGCGCGCTGGTTGAGCCGATCGGCGGCCGCATCTGGCTTGCCGGAGAAGCGTTGCATCCGACCAAATGGGGCACGGTCGCGGGCGCCTGGGAGTCGGGCGAGCGCGCGGCCGACGCGGCGTTGCGCAGAATGGGCATGCTCAAGGAACCGGGCGAAGAGCGCCGTCAGCGGCGTGAATCGCCCAGAGAGCGCCGCCGGCACAATCGCCGAGGCGATGACGACTGATGGCGCACGCCAAAGCCCTCATCGCCTGGTCGAGCGGCAAGGACAGCGCCTGGGCTTTGCACGAGGTCCGGCGCTTGGGCACGTTCGATGTGGTCGGCGCGCTGACGACGGTGACGGACGAGTTCGCGCGCGTCAGCATGCATGGCGTGCGCGAGGAACTGCTCCAGGCGCAGCTCGACGCCGCCGGACTGCCGGCCGTGGTTGTGCGCATTCCCTTCCCATGTCCGAACGAGATCTACGAACGCAAGATGGCCGCGGCGATCGACGAGGCCAACGCGCGCGGCATCACGCATATGATCTTCGGGGACTTATTTCTTGAGGACGTGCGTGCCTACCGCGAGCGCCAGCTGGCCGGCACCGGCATCACGCCGGTGTTCCCGTTGTGGCAGAGGCCGACCGCCGCCCTCGCGCGCGACATGATCGCTGCAGGTGTTGAGGCAAATCTGTCGACGGTTGACCTGAAGAAATTGCCGGTGTCGTTCGCCGGCCGCCGCTTCGATAGCGCCTTGCTCGAGGACCTTCCGGCAGAGGCCGATCCGTGCGGCGAGAACGGCGAATTCCATTCTTTCGTATCGGCGGGACCGATGCTGAAGGGCAAGATCGCGGTCAAGGCTGGCGAGACCGTCGAGCGCGACGGCTTTGCCTTCGCCGATCTGCTGCCGGCCTAGGCGCGCAGCACGCCGCCGGCGCGCTTGCCCACTTCGGCGACGATCTTTTGGCCAAGCGCGTCGATCTCGGCGTCGGTCATGGTCTTGTCGCGCGGCTGGATGGTCACGGCGATGGCGATTGACTTCTTGCCGGCTTCGATGCCCTTGCCTTCGTAGACGTCGAACACCGTCACAGCCGTAATCAGCTTGCGGTCGACATTCTGCGCGGCGCGCACGATGTCGGCGGCCTTCACCTTGGCGTCGACGACGAACGCGAAATCGCGGTCGACCGGCTGGAACGGCGACAGTTCGAGTAGCGGCTTCGCCCGCGTCGGCTTGGCCTTGGGCTCGGGGATTTTCTCGAGCGTCACCTCGAATACGACCAGCGGGCCTTCGGCCTTGAGCGCCGCCAGCACGCGCGGATGCAGCTCACCGAACACGCCGAGCACATTCTGCGGGCCGATCTGAATGGTGCCGCTGCGCCCCGGATGGAACCAGGCGGGGCCGCCGGGCACGACTTGCAGCGCCTGCACCGGCGCGCCCGCGGCAGCGAGCACAGCAAAGGCGTCAGCCTTGACGTCGAACGCACCGACCGGCTCCGGCTTGTTCGACCAATGGCGGCCGTTGCCGTCCGGACGGGCGAGTGCGCGGCGCAGGCCGGTCGCGGCGGTCAGCTGATCCTCGGGCTTGTCGCCCTTGAAGATCTGCCCGACCTCGAACAGCGCGACGTCCGGATAGCCGCGGTCGGCATTCTTCTGCGCCGCCATCACCAGTCCGGGAATGAGGCTCGGCCGCATGTCGGACAGTTCGGCCGCGATCGGATTGGCGAGCGCGAGGGCGGCGCTGCCGCCGCCGAACAGTTCGGCCTCGCGTTTCGACACGAACGACCACGTCACGGCCTCGGTCAGCCCGCGCGCAGCGAGCGCGCGCTTGGCCTTGCGCGTGCGGTTCTGGATCGGCGTCAGCGCCGGCTTGCGCGCATCTTCGCGCGGGAAGGGCGTCGACAGCACGCGGTCGACGCCGACGATGCGCACGACCTCCTCGACGATATCGGCCTTGCCATGCACATCCGGCCGCCACGACGGCACCGCAACCTTGACCTTCTCGCCCTGACCGGCCGCGAAGAAGCCGAGCTTCTCGAGCGTACGGCGCACCTCGGGCAATGGCAGCTTCAGCCCGGCCAGCCGCGGTAGCTCGCTGAGCTGGAAGTCGATGACCTTCTCTTTCGGCGTCGGATCGCCGGCAACGACGACCTCGGAGGCCTCGCCGCCGCAGAGGTCGAGCACCATCTGCGTCGCCAGCTCGAGCCCCGGCACCATAAAGGCCGGATCGACGCCGCGCTCGAAGCGATAGCGCGCGTCGGAGTTGATGCCGAGCTTGCGGCCGGTCTGGGCGACATTGAGCTCGCTCCAGAGCGCCGACTCGATCAGCACGTCCCTGGTGTTCTCGTCGCAGCCGCTTGCCTCGCCGCCCATGATGCCGGCGAGCGATTCGACGCTCTTGTCGTCGGCGATGACGCACATTGCGGCATCAAGTGCGTAAGTTTTGCCGTCGAGCGCGAGCAGCGTCTCGCCGTTCTTGGCGCGGCGGACGGTGAGATTGCCTTTCACCTTGGCGGCATCGAACACATGCAACGGCCGGCCGCGGTCGAAGGTGATGAAGTTGGTGATGTCGACCAGCGCGTTGATCGGGCGCAGGCCGATGGCCGCAAGCCGCTTCTGCAGCCAATCGGGCGAGGGGCCGTTCTTGACGCCGCGCACCAGCCGCAGGCCGAAGGCAGGGCACAGTTCCTTGGCGTCGATCGTGACTTTGACCGGGCAGGGAAACGCGCCGTTCACCGGCTTCGGTGGGCGGTCCTTAAACGTGCCGACGGAGGCGGCGCCGAGGTCGCGCGCAATGCCGGAGACGCCGGTGCAATCTGGCCTGTTCGGCGTGAGATTGATTTCGATGACAGGATCGGCGAGGCCCGCCCATTCCGTATAGGCTTTTCCGACCGGCGCGTCGGCGGGCAAGTCGATGATGCCGTCGGCGTCGTCGGAAATCTCGATCTCCGCGCCGGAAATCAGCATGCCGCGGCTCTCGACGTCGCGGATCTTTCCGATGCCGAGGGTGATCTTCTTGCCGGGGATATAGGTGCCGGGCGGAGCGAACACGGCCCTCATGCCGGCGCGCGCGTTGGGGGCGCCGCACACGACCTGGACCGGCGGCCCCGCGCCAATGTCAACCATGCAGACGCGCAGCCGGTCGGCGTTCGGATGCTTCTCGGCCGAGACGACCGAGGCAACGACGAGCGGCTTCAACTGCGTCGCCTTGTCGTCGACGTTCTCGACTTCGAGGCCGATCATGGTGAGCTTGTCGACGATCTCGCCGAGCGAAGCGTCGGTGTCGAGATGCTCTTTCAGCCAAGGCAGCGTGAACTTCACGTGCTCAATCCCCCCGCCAAAGTCGGGAAATCGAGCGGCCGGAAACCGTAATGGTTGAGCCAGCGCACGTCGGCTTCGAAGAAGGCGCGCAGGTCGTGCATGCCGTATTTCAGCATCGCGATGCGGTCGACGCCGAGGCCCCAGGCAAAACCTTGGTATTCGTCGGGGTCGAGCCCGCAATTGCGCAGCACGTTCGGATGCACCATGCCGCAGCCGAGAATCTCCAGCCAATCCTCGCCCTCGCCGAAGCGGATCTCGCCCTTGTCGCGCTTGCACTGGATGTCGACTTCGAGCGACGGCTCGGTGAACGGGAAGAACGACGGCCGGAAGCGCATCTTCACGCTGTCGACTTCGAAGAATCCCTTGCAGAATTCTTCGAGGATCCATTTCAAGTGGCCGAGATGCGAGCCCTTGTCGATGACGAGGCCTTCGACCTGATGGAACATCGGCGTGTGCGTCTGGTCGCTGTCGCTGCGATAAGTCCGGCCGGGGCAGATGACACGGATCGGCGGCTTCTTCGACAGCATGGTGCGCACCTGTACCGGCGAGGTGTGCGTGCGCAGCAGCAGGCGCGAGCCGTCGGTCTTCGGCGCGAAATAGAACGTGTCGTGCATCTCGCGCGCCGGATGGCCTTCTGGGAAATTCAGTTTCGTGAAGTTGTAGTCGTCGGTCTCGATGTCGGGGCCTTCCGCGATGGCGAAGCCCATGTCTGCGAAGATCGCGGTGAGCTCGTCGATCACCTGGCTGATTGGATGGACGCGTCCGGTCTCGGCCGGCGGCTCGCGAACCGGCAGCGTGACGTCGACGGTTTCGGTGTTGAGACGCGCATCGAGCGCGGCGGCACCGAGCTCATCCTTGCGCGCAGCAATCGCCGCGGTGACGCGGTCCTTCAGCCCGTTGATCGCCGGACCCTGCACCTTGCGCTCATCCGGCGTCATGCCGCCGAGCGTTTTCAGGAGCGTCGAAACCGAGCCGCTCTTGCCGAGCGCCTGCACGCGTACCTGTTCGAGCGCCGCCTCGTCCTTGGCGGACGCTACGGACGCCAGCAGGTCCTTCTCGAGTTGCGCGACGTCGGACATCAGCCGACCTCAGTTAGGCCGGCAGGGCGGCCTTGGCCTTTTCCACGATGGCCTGGAACGCCGCCGGCTCGCGGATGGCGAGATCGGACAGCACCTTGCGGTCGACAGTGACGCCGGCCTTCGCGAGGCCGTCGATGAAACGGCTGTAGTTGAGGCCGAAGGGTCGCACCGCCGCGTTCAGGCGTTGGATCCAGAGCGCGCGGAACGAACGCTTGCGGCGCTTGCGATCGCGGAAGGCGTACTGGTTCGCCTTCTCCACCGCCTGCTTGGCGATGCGGATCGTGTTCTTGCGGCGGCCGAAATAACCCTTGGCGGCTTTCAGAACTTTCTTGTGCTTGGCGTGACCGGTGACGCCACGTTTAACGCGGGCCATGACGAATCTCCTTGCAGTCGGGAATTGAGAAAAGCGGCGGGAAAAACCGGCTAGCCGTTAGGCATCCAGTATTTCTTGATGTTGTCGCCGTCGGTCTTGAACAACACGGCGGTGCCGCGGTGCTCGCGGATCGTCTTCGTCGTCCGCTTGATCATGCCGTGGCGCTTGCCGGACTGCTGGTATTTGACCTTGCCGGAGGCGGTGATCTTGAAGCGCTTTTTGGCGCCCGATTTGGTCTTCATCTTGGGCATTTTGCTCTCCTATCGGCGCGTCTGCGGGCGGGCCCGCGCGGCCGGACATGCTCGGAATTGAGCGTAAAATCGCCGCCACGGCAGCCCTTTAATCGGCCGGGCAGCGAATGGGCGGCGTTATGGCAGACGCCGCCCTGGCTTGCAACCTTGGTCTTGGGAGCGAAAAATGGCCTTAGCGGGGCGCCAGCATCATCACCATCTGGCGGCCTTCGAACCGCGGCTCCGATTCCACCTTGGCGAACGGCCCGGTATCTTCCTTAACGCGGTTGAGCAGCTTGTAGCCGAGTTCCTGGTGGGCCATTTCGCGGCCCCGGAAGCGCAGGGTGATCTTCACCTTGTCGCCTTCCTCGAAGAAGCGCTTCATCGAACGCATCTTCACGTCGTAGTCGTGGTCGTCGATCATCGGGCGGAGCTTGATCTCCTTCACCTCGACAACCTTCTGCTTCTTGCGCGCCTCGGCCGCCTTCTTCTGCGCCTGGAATTTGTACTTGCCGTAATCCAGAATCTTGACGACAGGCGGGGTGGAGTTCGGGGCGATCTCGACGAGATCAAGCCCTGCGGTCTGCGCCATATCTAGCGCGGTCTGGATGGGGGTCGGACCGTGATTGTGGCCGGTGGCATCGATCAGCTGAACCTCGCGGACGCGGATCTCCTCGTTGATGCGCGGGCCGTCCTTTTGAACGGGCAGCGCGGACTTCATCGGACGACGAATGGCTATTTGCTCCTTAGTTGTTGCACCAATTGCCGTGGGCGCAGTGCGCTCCGGCCTTCAAGAGATTGGTAGAAACGGCGAATAAGTCAACGCAGTTCCGGCCGTTTCAACGGCGAAAACCACGAAACGTGGTCAAATCGTTCAAATTCCACTAATTTTGACCAGACGCGGCCGAGGCCGTTGCCTTGTCGCGCTGCCCTGTAACTTCGCCGTAAAGCGCAAGCGTCAGCGTCGCGACGTTGTCCGGATCGAAGTGCCCGCGCACCCAGTCGCGGCCGCGCGTACCGATAGCCGCGCGCATCGGCTCCGGCATCGAGAACAGCCGCAACAACGCCGCAGCGAGCGCGGCGTCATCGCCGGCGTGGAAGCGCAGACCGGTGATGCGACCCTCCGGCACCGCCGGCGGCGTGAGCACGACTTCGGGACCGGCAGCGAGGTCCGACACGATCACCGGCCGCGCCATGGCCTGCGCCTCGAGGATCGCACGCTGCAATCCTTCCGGCTGCACGGCGGCGGAGACGACGACGGCGGCGCACGCATACGCCGCCGGCATATCGGCAACCGGCGCAGCCATGCGGATGACGTCCATGGTGCCGGTCGACAGCACAAGATCCCAGAGCTCGCCGGTGTAGCGCGTGTGTCCGCGATCCTCGCCGACGAAGACGCAGAGGAAATCCTTCAGCCCCATTTCCTTCAGGCGCTTCGCCGCCTTGACCACGACGTGGTGTCCCTTGCGGCGCAGGATGCGGCCGGTAATGAGAATGACTTTTGTCTCCGCGCTCACGCCCCACGTCGCGCGCGTTGCCTCGATGCGTTCGCGCGACACGGCACCGGGCTCGAAACGCGCAAGGTCAATGCCGGAGGGCAGCACGCTGATGCGCTCCCACGGCGTGCCGTAGCGGTCATGGACAAGATGCGCGATTTGCTCGCTTACCGCCACGACGCGGTCACCGCGTGCCATGATGCCGTTATAGACGTGCTTGAGGGCATTCTGGTCGCGGAAGCCTTTGTACCAGCTGGTGATGAACGGAATGCCGCGCATCCGCGCCGCAAGCCAGGCACTCCAGCCGGCGGCGCGGCCGAGCGCATGGATGACGTCGCATTTGCGCTCGCGGGCTATGCGATTGAGCGCCGCAGCGTTGCGCAGCATCGTGATCGGATTGGTGCTGGCAAGATTGAGCGGCACGAATTCGCCGCCTGCCGCGGTGATGTCGGAGACGTAACGCCCGGCGCGCGAGGCGACGATAGCGCGATGGCCGGCGGCGGTGAGCAGCCGCGCAAGGTCGAGCGCTCCGGCGTCGGCTGCGCCGGCGTCGAGACTTGGAACGACGATGAGAGCGGCGATCCGATCGCGGGCATCGGCTTGCACCGGCGGCGGCCGCGACGCGCGCGGCACTGCGGCGGGCATTCCCGACGCGGACAGACTCGACATCGACAAAAGACCTCAGTGCGTGACGCGATGCGCTGGACCCGGCTCGGTCAAGTGTCGCGCGCGAGTAGCGAGGTATAGACCCCGCGGATAGCTTCGGCAACGCTTTGCGGCGAAAACATGAATTCGGCGAATTGCCGCGCCCGGGCCCCCAGCGCCTCGTACGCGGTAACGTTAAGTGCTAGCGCCGCGCCAATCGCCCGCGCGATCTCGGCGATATTGCCGGGACGCACCAGCCATCCCGTGCGCAACTCATCTTTCATGCGCGGTGGCGTGAGCACGTTTTCGGGAAGCATGCCAACGGTGGTCGTGATGAGCGGACGCCCCATGGCCTGGGCTTCGGCAGCGGCACGGCCTGACAGCGGCGGTTCGAGCGCCGGCACCACGACAACGTCGGCCGCGCCCAGTGCCGCCGGCATATCCGGGCAGTGACCGACGAAACGGCACAGCGTATCGATGCCATGTATGCGCGCTTGCTTTCGCAAAGCGTGGCCGTAGCGCGGATGCCGCGTCTCTTCGCCCGTGAAGACGAAAGCAATGTTGCGGGTTCCGTTGGCGGCGACGATGCGCGCGGCGTCGATCACATTCATTTGCCCGTTCCACGGCGCGATGCGTCCCGGCACGAGCACGACTCGCATTTCCGGCAGCACGGCCCAGACGCGCCGCAGCGCCGCGATCCGGTCGGCACTTACGGCGGCCGGGCTGAACACGGCGGTGTCGACCGCGCGCGGGATCACGGTGATGCGATCCGCCGGCAACTTGTAGCGTTCGATCATGGCACGCGACACGTACGTGGATGGCGCAATCACACGGTCGCCGCGGGCGAGCGAACCGCGCAACATGTTGCCGACATAGGAATGGCCCGGCAGCCGGTCGGGAAACGAGGTGACCAGGAACACCGGCTGCTCGTGCGTGGCCGATAGCGCGCTCCAGGCGGAGCCCGCGCATTGCGCATGCACGATGTCGATGCGCTCGCTGCCGATCAGGTTGGCGAGCAGGCGGGCATTGCGTCTGATGCGCAGCGGGTTGAGCGTGTCGACATGCATCGGCAGCCATTCGCCGCCGAAAGCGCGCAATTCTCCGACCAGGGGGCCGCCGTCGCCGGCGATCATGGAGCGGGCGCCGGCCTGCAACAGGGTCAGGGCGATTTCGACGGCCGCGTGGCCGGCTGGGTTATCGCGCAGGGCCGGTACGAGTTGCAGGATGGTGGCGCCGGCAAGCGAATGCGCACGCGGGTGGCTCATCGCATCCCTCTTGCCTTGCAGGCCCGCTTGCGGCGAGAAGATGCCGAACGCGTCCTCACTGTGAGCCGGTATCGCATGAGCGAATCCCGCCTGACCTCCCTGACGATAGAATCGCAGCCGTCACGGACCATCGCCGTGCGCGTGCGCGAGGGCAAGGGGCAAGCGCCGGGTCTGTTCTGGCTCGGCGGCTTCAAGTCCGACATGAAGGGCACCAAGGCCGAGGCGCTCGATCAATGGGCCGCGGCGCAAGGCCGCGCCTGCGTGCGCTTCGACTATTCCGGTCACGGCGAATCGGGCGGCGAATTCGCCGAGGGCACCATCGGGCGCTGGCTCGAGGAAAGCCTCGCCGTCTACCACAAGTTCGCGCAAGGCCCGCAGGTCGTGATTGGCTCGTCGATGGGCGGCTGGCTGGCATTGCTCTTGGCGGCGCGATTGCGCGAGTCGAAAGAATCCGCGCCGCAAAATACGCCACTTGCCGGCCTGGTGCTGATCGCGCCCGCGGTCGACTTCACCGAGGAACTGATGTGGAAGCAGTTCCCCTATGCGATCAAGCGCGAGATCGAGGAGAAGGGTGCCTGGATGCGGCCTTCCGAATATTCGGAAGCGCCCTATCCGATCACCAAGGCCCTGATCGAGGAGGGCCGCAGGCATTTGATGCTCGGCGGCATGATCGAGACCGGCTGCCCCGTGCACATCCTGCAAGGCGTCAAGGATCCCGACGTGCCGTGGCGGCACGCCGAAGGATTGGTGACGCGCTTTGCCCGCGACGATGTCGTGCTGACTCTGATCAAGGACGGCGACCACCGCCTGTCGCGGCCGGAGGACATCGAGCGGCTGATCGCCGCGGTCAAGGCATTCTAGGCGAGCGCCGCCGCCCACTCGTCGTTCACCGACGCCTCAGTATCGGATGCCTTCAGCGCCGCGACCTTGTCGCGCGGCAAGAGCCGGCCCAGCGCCCATACCGCCGCACCGCGCACCAGCGGCGAGCCGTCAGCGAGCAACCGCTCCGCTTCCGGCGCGAGGGACACATCGCCGGAGTTGCCGATCGCGATCAGCACATTGCGCACAAAGCGGTCGCGGCCGGCGCGGTTGACCCCGGTCTTGGCGAACATTGCGCGGAACGCCGCGTCGTCGAGGCGGACAAGCTCGCTCAATCGCGGCTCGCGCAGCGCCTCGCGCGCAGCGAATTTCGCGTCGCGCCCGATCTGCGCGAACTTGTTCCAGGGGCAAACGGCAAGGCAATCGTCGCAGCCATAAATGCGGTTGCCGATGGCCGCGCGGAATTCCCGCGGGATGGGCCCCTTGTGTTCGATGGTCAGGTAGGAAATGCAGCGCCGCGCATCGAGATGATAGGGCGCCGGGAACGCCTTCGTAGGGCAGATATCGAGGCAGGCCTGGCAACTGCCGCAATGATCGACGTCGGCGCCATCATAAGGCAGTTCGAGCGTCGTGAAGATCGCGCCGAGAAAGAGCCACGATCCGAACTCGCGCGACACGAGATTGGTGTGCTTGCCCTGCCAGCCGAGACCGGCCTGCTGCGCGAGCGGCTTCTCCATGACCGCCGCCGTGTCGACGAACACCTTGACGTCGCCGCCGCCGTTGTCCGCGAGCCAGCGCGCGATCGTCTTCAGCCGCGGCTTTATGATCTCGTGATAATCCTCGCTGCGGGCGTAGACGGAGATCGCGCCGCGATCGTGGCGTTCGAGGATGGCGAGGGGATCCTCCTCATCGGGACCGTAATTCAACCCGAGCATGACGACGGAGCGAACCTCGCTCCACAGCGCCCGCGGATCGCCACGCCGCTCGGCCGTTGTCTCGAGCCAGTCCATGTCGCCATGCGCGCCGTCGGCGAGGAAAGCCTCAAGATGCGCTTTCGCCTCGGCGATTGAGTCCGGCCGGGTGATGCCGACGACGCCGAAGCCCAACGCGCGCGCCTGCGCCAGCAGCCCCGCCTTCAGCGCGGCAGGATCGGTCAGAAGTCGAGGTCGGCGTAGCTTTTTGACGGCGGCACCCCCGCCAGCGTGTCGGCGAGCAGCGGCCGGAACGCGGGCCGCGATTTCACCCGCGCGTACCATGTCTTCACGGTCTCGTCGTCGTTCCACGGCACTTCGCCCAAGTAGTCGGCCACCGACAGATGCGCGGCGGCGGCAAGATCGGCGAGCGTCAGGTGCTCGCCGGCAAGCCAGTCGCGCGTGTGCACCAGCCAGCCCACATAGGCCAGATGATAGCGAATATTGTGGCGTGCCGCCCGCAATGCATCGGTATCGGGCGGCCCGCCGCCTTGTTCCTTGGTCATATGACGCTTGAACACGCGCTCGGTCACCAGCGGGCCGCTGACCTCGGCGAAAAACTTGTCGTTGAACCAACTCGCCAGGCGTCGCACCTCCACCCTGTCGACGGCGCCCGGCGGCAACAGGCGATCGGCCTCTTCGGACGGCGGCTGCGTCTCTTCAATATATTCCGCGATCACCGCCGCGCCGGGCACGGCCGGCTGGCCATCGGCAACCAGCACCGGCAGTGTGCCCGCGGGATTAAGGAGGAGAAATTCTTCCCGCCGTTCCCAGAACCGCTCCTCGGCAAGCCGAGCCTCGATGCCATACTCTCCGAAGATCAAGCGGACGTAGCGCGACAGCGGACAAAGCGGATGTTGCAGAAGTGTCAGCATCTAGCCTGGGAATTGTGGCGCGAGAATCGGCAAAGCGCACTATAGAAAGCCATTCTGTTCGAGCAAACCTGTTGAGCTAACCGCCTTTTTATTTGCCCCCCGCGGCGGCTTGCGCCAAAAGCGCATGCCGCACCCGCCCGGAAGAGACCCATGGAATTCATCAAGCATGTCTTCGCCGGTATGAGCCCGGCTCACCTCGATCTGATCAAGGCGGCGGTGCTCGGCTTCGTCGAAGGCCTCACCGAATACCTGCCGGTATCGTCGACCGGCCATCTGCTGCTGATGGAGCATCTGCTCGGCTGGGGTGACGACTCTTTCGGCAAGTCCTTCGCCATCCTGATCCAGCTCGGCGCCATTCTCGCGTTGCTCACGATCTATTTCGGCAGGCTATGGGCTCTGGCGAAGGCGATGTTCACCGAATGGGCGGCGGCACGCTTCATTATCGGCGTGCTTATCGCATTCCTGCCGGCCGCCGTAATCGGCGCGCTCGCCTATCACATCATCAAGTCGTATCTGTTCGACGTCCGCATCGTCTGCATCGCGCTGATTGTCGGCGGCTTCGTGTTGCTCGGCGTTGACCGGCTCAATCTCAAATCGCGCTATCACGAGGCGACCGGCTTTCCGCTGCTGATGTATCTCGGCATCGGCATTATCCAGTGCCTGTCGATGATCCCCGGCGTATCGCGCGCCGGCGCGACTATCGTCGGCGCGATGCTGTTCGGCGCCGACCGCCGCTCGGCCGCGGAATTCTCGTTCTGGCTCGCAATGCCGACGATGGTCGGCGCCTTCGCCTACGAGGCGTTCAAGAGCCGCCAGGATCTCGCCCACGGCAATCTCACCGCGATCGCCGTCGGCTTCATCTTCTCGTTCATCTTCGGCTGGATCGTCGTCAAGACGTTCCTCGGCTACGTGCAGCGTCATTCGTTCGCGCTGTTCGCCTGGTGGCGAATTGTCGTCGGCACGATCGGCATCTACGCGATCTATTTCTGGAAGTGACGCGTCAGGCGGCGCGGCTGCGGAACTGGCCGGTCTTGCGGAATCGCCACAGATAGGACGGCACGATCGCCTCGATCGGCTCAGGCTCAATGCCGAGGCCGTGCAGCGTGCGGCGCTCGCTTACCGCGGCATCCGACACGAAATTGTCGACGCGCAGCAGCTCGACCTGATCAGGGGTCAGCAGCGGCTTGGGCATGAATTGCAGGAACACTGCCTGCAGCTTGGCGGCGAAGAATGGCAGCGGCAGCAAGAGGCGCTTGCGCTCGGTCGTTTTCAGCACGAACTGCATCAGTTGTTTGAACGTGCGGACCTCGGGCCCGCCGAGTTCATAAGTTGTCCCGCTGTGGGCGTTGCCTGCGACCGCCTCGGCAATCGCGGCGGCGACATCGCCGGCGAACACCGGCTGGAAGCGGGTCTTGCCGCCGCCGACCAGTGGCAGAGCTGGCAGCATGCGCGCCATCGCGGCGAAGCGATTGAAGAAGTCGTCCTCGGGTCCAAAGATGATCGACGGCCGCATGATGATCGCATCGGGCGCGGCCGCGAGCACGAGACGCTCGGCTTTCGCCTTGGAGCGCGCATAGGCACTCGGAGATTTCTCGTCTACGCCGAGGGCTGAGACATGAATGAGCCGCGCGCCGTGGGCATGCGCCGCGAGCGCCACCTGCTCGGCGCCCATGGTGTGGACCGCCTCGAACTTCTGACGGCCGCGCTCGAAAAGAATGCCCACCAGATTGATGAGTACGTCGGCGTCGCGCGCCGCCATCTCGACCGAGGCGGCGTTGCGAATATTGGCCTGCACGGCGTGGATCTGGCCGACGCGGCCGAGCGGCTGGAGATGATTGGCAAGCTCGGGCCGGCGCACCGCGACGCGGATGCGATAGTCCTGGCGGGCCAAAGCCCGCACCACGTGACGGCCGAGGAAGCCGGAACCGCCGTAGACGGTGACCAGAATTTCGCTGTTGCTGCGGACTGGCATGGTGGGCTGCGAGGCTGTTTCGCCACTTACAGGATCGTGGAAAGGCTGTACAGAGGCCGTTTCGGTGTCATTTGACAAGCGGAAAGCGGCTCAATACCTAGTCCCGACGAAGCCCAGGTGGCGGAATTGGTAGACGCACTAGTTTCAGGTACTAGCGCCGCGAGGCGTGGAGGTTCGAGTCCTCTCCTGGGCACCAGCGTCCTGAGCGCCAACGAATGACCATCCGCTTGCACCGCGGCGACCTTCCAGACCTGTCGGCCTATAAAGGCGCGGTGGCGATCGACACCGAGACAATGGGGCTCGACCCGCGGCGCGACCGGCTTTGCGTGGTGCAGATGTCGCCGGGCGACGGTTCGGCCGATGTCGTGCAGATCGGCGCCGGACAGAAGAAGGCGCCGAATATCGAGCGCCTGCTCGCCGATCCGTCGATCGTCAAAATCTTTCATTTCGCCCGGTTCGATCTTGCCGCGCTCGCTAATGCCTTTGGCGTCATGGCCGGACCGGTCTACTGCACCAAGATCGCGTCGCGGCTTGCGCGCACCTATACGGACAAGCACGGACTCAAGGATCTCGCCCGCGAGGTTCTCGGCATCGACCTGTCGAAGCAGCAGCAGCTCTCCGATTGGGGTGCCGATGCGTTGACCGACGCGCAGGTGTCTTACGCGGCGACCGATGTCCTTCATCTGCACGCGCTCAAGGAAAAGCTCGATGCCATGCTGGCGCGCGAAGGCCGCACCGAACTTGCGGCGGCATGCTTCCGCTTTCTGCCCGACCGCGCGCGACTTGATCTCGGCGGCTGGGCGGACGAGGATATCTTTTCGCACTCCCTGTAAGTCATTGGTTTCTTGTTATTATTGGTTAATGGTGCGGCGTTTTGCGCTTCCGCCGCCGCCGCGCGTGGGCCATATTCCCTCGGCATGTTGCGCCGTGGGGCGGAACGTGACTTCGCGTCGCCGAATCCGTAACTCGATTTCGATCTGGGCATGAACCGGCCGATCACCGCCAAAGCGGATCCGCAGACCGCGCGCGCCTATTGGACGATGGGTCGCGGCGAAAGCGCGCGCGCCTTCCAGGCCGCGCGCCGACACAGCCGCATGGTGCGCACGCTGCGCGTCGCGGTTCCGGCCTTCATCGGTATCGTCGTGGTTGCGATGGTTCTGATCACCTATCTCAACCCGCTCCGCATGCTCACCAAGCTGCCGATCAATGTCGGCGATCTGGTCGTTTCCGGCACCAAGATTACTATGGAGCACCCGCATCTGTCGGGCTTCACCAAGGACGCGCGCGCTTACGAATTGTCGGCGGAAGCTGCGGCGCAGGACATGACCAAGCCTGACGTGGTCGAACTGCACAACATCCAGGCCAAGCTGCAGATGCAGGACAAGAGCACGGTCGAGATGAAGGCGGCGCTCGGCATCTACAACAGCAAAGGCGAGATGCTGAATCTTCAACGCAACATCGATCTCGCGTCTTCGACCGGTTATGCCGGGCATCTTATCGAGGCGATGGTCGACATCCGCGCCGGCAACGTCTTCTCCGAAAAGCCGGTCGAGGTGAAACTGCTCCAGGGTGTGCTCAACTCGAACGGCCTCCGGATCGAGAATTCAGGCGACCTCGTGCGCTTCGAGGGCGGGGTGACGATGACGTTGATGCTCAACCAGTCCGCCTCGCCTGCGGCGGATAGCGCGCAGCAGCAAAACAAGGCCGGCGCACGATGACCGGTTTCCACCGCGTCACCTGTGTCGGCTTCGTGACGGCCTTGGCTGTGCTTGCGAGCGGCACGCTCAACGCGCAGCCCGCCCAGACGAAGGTTGCTTCGGCGCCTGCGGTCAACAAGGGTCCGCCGAACGCGCTTCAGGGCTTCTCGCAGAACCGCGACCAACCGGTGCACATCGAGGCGGCGACGCTCGAGGTCCGCGACAAGGACAAGGTCGCAACCTTCAGTGGCGACGTGCATGTGACGCAAGGCGACACCGATATGCGCTGCAAGTCGCTGGTGGTGTTCTATGAGCAGGACGCAAGCAATACCAACACGCTGCCGGCGGCCGACGCAGGGCCCGGCGGCCAGCAGCGGATCAAGCGACTGGAAGCGCGCGGCGGCGTTTCGGTCGTGCAAAAGGACCAGACCGCGACCGGCGCCCTCGGCGTCTTCGATATGAAGGCCAACACCGTGACGCTGAGCGGCGGCGTGACCATGACGCAGGGCAAGAACGTGCTGCGCGGCGACAAGCTGGTGGTCGATCTGACGAGCGGCGTGTCGCGCGTGGAATCGGGCAAAAACGGACAGGGCCGCGTTGAGGGCCTGTTCAACGCTGGCGGCAATGGCCCGCTCGATCTGCCGAATGGCGGCCAGCCGCCGACCCGCCCTTGACCGGCCGGGAATCAGATAAGTTCGCCCGAAGTGAGCCTTGGCGCATGACCGAAGCTGCGAGGGTTGACGGGTGAATATCCTCTCACTGTTTGGCCGCCGTCCGACGCCTCAGCGCCGGACAGCCCAGCCCGGCCAGGCGCGCCAACCGGCGCAAGCCCCGGGGCAGGGCGCGCGCCAGCCGGGCGCAATGTCGCAGCCGCAGATCGTGCAGCGCCGCCGTGAGGTCGATCCGCGCCAGCAACAGGCGCAACGCGCCTATCTTGCGGCGCACAGCGTGGAAAAGAGTTTCGGCGGCCGCAGAGTCGTCAAAGGCGTGACGCTCTACGTGCGGCGGGGCGAAGCGGTCGGCCTGCTCGGCCCCAATGGCGCCGGCAAGACCACCGTGTTTTACATGATCACCGGGCTAATCGGCGCCGACCGCGGCCGCATCGAGCTCGATGGCTATGAGGTGACGGCGCTGCCGATGTATCAGCGCGCTCGCCTCGGCATCGGCTATCTGCCGCAGGAAGCCTCGATCTTCCGCGGGCTTAACGTCGAGGACAATATCCGTTCGGTGCTCGAGGTCGTTGAGCCGGACCGGCGCCGGCGCGAGGCTGACCTCAATGCGCTGCTTGAGGAATTCAACATTGCCCGGCTGCGTAAGACGCCGAGCATCGCGCTGTCGGGCGGCGAGCGCCGCCGCGTCGAGATCGCACGCGCGCTGGCCACGCGGCCGAGCTATATGCTGCTCGACGAGCCCTTCGCCGGCATCGATCCCATCGCAGTCGGCGACATCCAACAGTTGGTCCGCCACCTGACCAATCGCGGCATCGGCGTCCTAATCACCGACCACAATGTCCGCGAAACGCTCGGCCTGACCGATCGGGCCTACATCATCTATTCCGGCGAAGTGCTGATGGAGGGTCGGGCGGATGACATCGTGAACAATCCCGATGTCCGCCGGCTCTATCTGGGCGAGGAATTCAGGCTCTAGCGCTCGCTTATCCCCGTTAAGCCTGCCGCCCAAAACTTGAGCATGCTGCGACGCGGAAGCGCATATCTCCGCTCCAGGAATCTGCTATAAATAATAACAAGCAAGAATCGGACCAGATTCGGCCCGGCAACACGACGACACCGAGACCACGACGTATGGCACTGTCTCAACGCCTCGAGTTCCGCCAGAGCCAGGCGCTGGTGATGACGCCGCAGCTGATGCAAGCCATCAAGCTGCTGCAGCTCTCCAGCCTTGATCTGGTGGCCTATGTCGAAGGTGAGCTCGAGCGTAATCCGCTTTTGGAGCGCGCCGATGACGAGGAG
>Ga0187780_10000431_pt1 | contig 31536 bp, 27 predicted proteins | sample 1015_Q2_SP10_20__FD_132429 | JGI IMG/M metagenome (GOLD analysis project Ga0187780, IMG submission 132429) | Tropical peat soil microbial communities from peatlands in Department of Meta, Colombia - 1015_Q2_SP10_20_MG | ecosystem: Environmental > Terrestrial > Soil > Wetlands > Peat | place...
GAAAACAGCTTTATCCATTCAATCATTTTAAAGATATTTGTCGAGAACTTTCTGAAAGTAATCGCTATCATTCCTATTGATTTTTGAATTTAAAGAAGGTACGATAAATTTTGACGACTTGAGCAGATACATTATTTTTTGAGTTTAACTAGTAATAAATGCTAGTTTGTTTGTATTTAAGGGGGAATAATTAATGCCTACAACGTTAAAGGCGTCATTTTCACGTTTACGCTTTGTATTATTAGTCGCTCTCATTGTATGGATAAAAACGTACATAATTACTTTAATAAGTTTTGATTTAAAAATTGAAACATTTTACCAAAACATTATATTATTCATTAGTCCTCTAGCCTCTTCATTATTTATTGTTGGACTTTCCCTATTTTTTAAAGGGAATAAACGAAATTACATTGCATTACTGATTGACTTTATTTTGACTTTTATCTTATGTGCAAATGTTTTATTTTATGGTTTTTTCAATGATTTTATCACACTTCCAGTTTTATTTCAGACTAGTAACATGGGAGACTTAGGTTCTAGTATAAAAGACTTAGCGAGTCTTAAAATTATTTTCATGTTCTTGGATATCATCATTTTATTTATTGTACTTAAGAAATTCCCAACATTCGCCAAAAATGGACGTGTCCCTTCATATATGAAATCTGCTTACTACCTTGTAACAATTGCAATTGGAGTTTTAAATCTTGGATTAGCAGAAGTGGAACGCCCAGAATTATTAACACGATCATTTGACCGTGAAATGTTAGTTAAAAACTTAGGATTATATTTTTACCAAGCATATGATTTATCTTTACAAACGAAAACATCTACTCAAAAAGCGTTTGCTGATAGTGGTAAACTTACTGAAGTTGAAAACTATGTCCAAAGTAATCAAGTTAAAACAAATCCCGCTCTATTTGGAAAATATAAAGGTAAAAATGTTATTGTCATTTCACTAGAGTCTACACAGTCATTTGCTATTGGAGCTAAAGTAAATGGTAAAGAAATAACGCCATTTTTAAATCAATTTATTAAAGGTAGCTATTATTTTAGTAACTTCTATCATCAAACAGGGCAAGGTAAAACATCTGACGCGGAATTTTTAGTTGATAACTCTCTTTATCCTTTAGATCGTGGTGCTGTTTTCTTTACTCATGCAAACAATGAATTCGTGGCAACGCCTGAAATTTTAAAAGATAAAGGCTATTATTCAGCTGTTTTCCATGCAAATAATAAAAGTTTCTGGAATCGTAATGTAATTTACCCTTCTCTTGGGTATGACCGATTCTTTAACGAAAAAGATTATGATGTAAATGATGAAAATTCAGCAAACTGGGGTTTAAAAGATATTCCATTCTTTGAACAATCAATGCCTTATTTAACAAAACTAAAACAGCCATTTTATACTCGTTTCATCACATTATCAAATCATTATCCATTTACATTAGATCCGCAAGATAAAATGATTGATGAATATAATTCAGGTGATGAAACATTTGACCGCTATGTGACGACATTACGATACGAAGACGAAGCAATTAAACACTTCATCGATTCCTTAAAAGAATCTGGGCTGTATGATAAATCGATTATTGTAATGTATGGTGACCATTATGGAATCTCTGAAAATCACAACCGTGCAATGGCACAGTTCTTAGGCAAGGATTCCATTACACCATTTGATCATATGGATTTACAACGTACACCTTTGATTATTCATTTACCAAAACAACAACAAGGGGAAAATGTTTCAACACCTGCAGGAGAAATTGACGTAAAACCAACAATTCTTCACCTATTAGGTGTTGATACTAAAAATGATATCGAATTCGGTAAAGATTTATTTAGTACAAATCGTCCTGTATTCACTATTTTCCGTGATGGAAGCTTTGTAACAGATAAATATTATTATGTTGCAGGATCAAATACATTCTATGATCGTAAAACAGCTGAAAAAGTAGACTTATCATCAGAAGAAGCAAAACTATTAACTGATCGTGCGAAAAAAGAGTTGACTCTTTCAGACAATATCATTTATGGTGATTTACTTCGTTTTTATAGTGGTAACAAACATAAAACCGGAACGATGAAAACAATCACAGACCCAGAAGATCATTGATGGTAATTATTCACCCATAAAGTTCTTTCCTAAAAAGGTGCTTTTACAGGCACCTTTTTATGTTATACAATAATTAAAAAGGAAAATCATGCTATACCTAACGAATAATTAGATAAATTCCCATAAGAGAGGGTTGATATATTTGTTCAATAGATCCAAGCTTTATTTTTGGACAGTAGAAATATTACTACTATTTCTAGTTCTGTTTGTCGGAACGAAAATATCTTTTTTATTTAAACCAATTGGCATTTTATTTAGTACACTCTTTTCACCAATTTTAATTGCTGTCTTCTTATATTTCTTATTTTTACCAATTATTGATTTCCTAGAGAGGAAAAAAATTCCTCGTACACTTGGTATTTTATTACTTTACTTGGTGCTTATCGCAGCAGCAATCACCTCTATACTAAATATATTCCCAGTTTTAATGACTCAATTTAAAGATTTAGTAAATAATTTACCAGGGTTGATTGATCAAACAACTCAGCAATTTGGTATGATTGAAAAATGGATTGGAAGCCAGAATTACGTTGAAATAAGTAACATCCAAAAGAATTTATCAAACTTTCTTCTGACCTTTTTAGGTGGGGTAACAGGAGGAATTGGAGCTGTATTTGGAATCATCAGCAATATTACATTAATAGTTGTAACAGTACCATTTATTTTGTTTTACATGTTTAAAGATGGACATAAATTTCCACCATCAGTTTCTAAATTTGTGCCTTCTACATATCGTAACGATGCAACACATATTATGAAAGAAACTGGTGAAACACTATCATCTTATATACGAGGTCAATCCATCGTTTGTATGTTTATTGGATTTGGTACATTTATTGGGTTTGCCATTATTGGACTTCCAAACGCATTAATCCTTTCGCTAGTTGCAGCAGTTACAAATATCATACCTTATTTTGGTCCATTTATCGGTGGTGCGCCTGCAGCAATCGTTGCATTCCTAATTGAGCCAAGAATGGCCATATATGTTATTTTAATCATGTTCGTTGTTCAGCAAATTGATTCGAATTTAATTTCTCCATACATTATGGGAAAATCACTAAATATTCATCCATTAACAATTATATTACTCCTTCTGTTTGCAGGAAATTTTGCGGGTGTATTAGGAATGATCTTAGCGGTTCCTACTTATGCAATCGCAAAGGTTATTATCATTAATTTAGTTCGAATTATAAAACTCCGTAAAAAAGCGAATGTTGAAAATGAAGATACGCCTTCTGACAATGAGGATCCGAAAGATAAAGAATAAAAAAATCCCCTTAGGGATTTTTTTATGACTGTTTGTAATTTTTTTCATGATTCAATAGCCATTCTTTTCTCCAAAGGCCTCCTGCATATCCTGTTAAACTACCATTTGACCCGATAATTCTATGGCATGGAACGACTATACTAATTGGGTTGCGTCGATTAGCATTTGCAACAGCACGTACTGCTTTTGGATTTTGAATTTGCTTTGCAAGTTCAGCATATGAAGCTGTTTGACCATAAGGTACTTTTACAAGCTCATTCCAAACTGTCCGCTGAAAGTCAGTTCCTTTTGACATTATTTTAAAGTTAAATTCTTTTCTTTTTCCTTCAAAATATTCTTGTATTTGTTGATGAGCTTCAACAAGACAATTCGGTATTTCTTCACAAAACGAGATTAGGTCCTCTTCACAAAAATCAATAAAGTGAACCCCCTCCTCATTCCCTTCAATTCTTACAATACCAATTGGTGACTTGTAGTACACTGTTTGAACTGTCATCCTATTCATCCTCACATTAAAATTATTCGGTCATAATCTATACAATGGAACAATTTTATCCGCATTAACGTGCAGTAATACCTCCACCTCAAGATTAAGCGAAATGCGAAGTGGGAGATAAAGAACCCCACTGTTGGAAGTTTCACTTTATGATTTGCTGTAAATGTATGTTAAATCATTTATTAGATTATTTTTACGACAATTTGTAAAACCAATAAACATGAAATTGATAGTAAAAATGTTCTTGCCAGTTTAATGGAGACATACTTTGCCACACGTAGTCCTAATTGATTACCAATGATTGAAGCCACTGCCATCGTTATCGCAACATCCCATTTAAAGTGGCCCGTTGCATAAAAAATAATAAAGGCTGATAAACAACTTCCAAAATTTAATACCCTAGCTAATTGAACGGATTGCACATAATTTTGTCCCTGATTTAAAAAATAAATAATTGCAAATGTTGATGAACCTGGACCAAAACCTCCGTCATATATTCCAATACCAAGTGGTAAGTAGCGTTTCCAACCTTTTACACTTACATTTTTAGGTAGTTGCTCATTTGTCCATCTACTCTTTTGTAACGTTAATCCTAAAGCAAAAACTAATAAAACTAAGGCTACAATATTCATTAATTTTTCTGGTAACATACTTGTGACCAGTGCACCGATTGCTCCGCCCACTATGGATAAACCAATTAAAAAGAAATAAAATTGATTCGGTTCCTTTTTCCTTCTTAATGAATACATCACACTACTGAATGAACCTAATCCAGAAGCAAACTTATTTGTCGCGATTCCAGTTTGAATTGGTATTCCTAGAAAAAGCATCACTGGCAGTGTAACTAATCCTCCACCACCTGCTAGTGTCCCTAAAAAAGAAGCCCCAATTCCTAGAAAAAACATTAATAGCATAGTAGAATCCATGTCACAATTCCCCTTTTCTCATCTAATTGCATTATACTAGTAATTTTGATTTTTTGGAAAATATTAAAATTACTTAATGAAAAGTGTACTTTATTTTAGGTCTAATAAAGTGAAACTTTCATCAGTTGGAGGGCCCACCGATGGTTGGTTGTGGTAATCGGGGTCTTACTGACAGTTAATGCGAGATAAAAAAGCTGTCCAATTTGAGATAAAAAACTCATTGGACAGCTTTTGCTTAAAATATACTCAAATTATAGTGTTTAGATAAAAGCTCTAATAATTTTATTCCCGCAATACTGTTGCCTATTTCATCTAATGATGGTCCATAAACACCGATTCCAAATCGACGTGGTACTGCCCCCATTACTCCTCCAGAAACACCACTTTTAGCAGGAATTCCTACTTTTATTGCAAATTCACCAGATGCATTATACATGCCACATGTAACCATAAACGTATTACAGATTTGTGCTATTTTCTCTGGAATAACTTGTTGTTTCGTTACTGGATCCCATCCATTTAACGAGAAGACAAGTCCGATTTTAGCTAGCTCCATACAATTTACTTCAATTGAACATTGTTTTGTATATAGGTCTAATAGTTTTTCAACATCTTCTGTTATAATTCCGTGCTCTTTCATGAAAAAACAGAGTGATCGATTTAAATGAGCTGTTTCAAATTCGGATTTTGCTACTTCTTTAGAATAGGAAATGTTTGGATTCCCAGTTAATAAGCGAACAAAGTCCATTAATCGATCAAAGCGATCTTCCACGTTAATTCCTTTAATCATACTAGTAACAGCTAATGCCCCTGCATTAATCATTGGATTTAAAGGTTTTCCAGCAGACGTTTTTTCTAGTTTTGCGATTGAGTTAAACGGATCTCCAGTTGGCTCCATTCCTACTCGTTCAAATACATAATCTTCTCCGCGATCCATTAAAACTAGTGCAAGTGCAATTACTTTTGAAATACTTTGTAGAGTAAATTTAGTACTCGTATCACCTGCTTCATAATGGCGACCATCAGGTAAATAGACAGCTACTGATAAATCCTTTTTATTTGCACGTGCTAAGGCAGGAATATAACTTGCTACTTTTCCATAAGGAATAAACTCTCTTGCCTTTTCAATTAACTCATTTAATTCTTGAATGGTTTTAACGACTAGTTCTTCTCTAAATCCATTTGGAGTCATACTATATCACCTAACTTGATTTCTTTTTTTCAAATATGCGATTCTAAATCCCTTTATGGATGAGGCTGTTTTCGTAAACTTTGTTGCTATTTAGACAGTGAGATAAGTTGATTTCCGCTCCAGGACGCTCGTTCCAATCAACTTATTTATCAACAGTTTCCTAATAACACACTCTTATAAAAAACAACAATATTTTAGAAAATGTCTTGAATAAACACCTAATTATCTAGATGTCCTCTTCACGCTCTTCTTTTTACTATTCTTAGTACGGCTATTCTCAAATGGTTTACCACTTTTTTTCGTGCCAGCTGATTGAGCTCTTGATTTACTTCGTCCATCTCTTTTTTCGTGTGAAACAGTCTTTCTAGATTGCTTTGTATCAGTTAGTTTTTCAGAAACCTTTTTCTTACCTTGTCTATTTTGCTCCGTATTTCTTGTTTGAGTTTTCTTTTTCTCCATAGATCGATTCGGTCGTTCTTCTTTTCGATCGGATTTTCGATCTGCTTTTTCTTCCATACGTTGATGTGGAATTTTTACTCCGATTTCTTTTTCAATTAATCGCATTTCTTGAAAGTCTTTTGGAGTAATAAAGCTAATTGCTTTACCAGTCTGTCCCGCACGCCCAGTACGTCCTATACGGTGAATATAACTTTCTGTATCAAGAGGGATATCATAATTAAACACATGTGTCACTCCGTCTACATCAATCCCTCGTGCAGCTACATCCGTTGCAACTAAATACTGAATTTTCGCGTCTCGAAATAGTTTCATTACTTTTTCACGTTTCGCTTGAGTCAAATCTCCATGAAGTTCCTCAGCTAAGAAGCCTTTACCTTTTAGTTGCTCATTTAACTTATTGGCTCTTCTTTTTGTACGACAAAATATTACAGCAAGAAAAGGGTTCTCTTCCTTCATTGCTTTTAACAATGCATTCAATCTTCCACGGTCGGTAGTTTCAATAACAAGCTGCTGAATTTCATCTAATGTAACTCTTTCAGCCTTTACACGTACAATAACAGGATGATTCATATATTTTTTTGCTAACTGTTGAATTTGGTCTGGCATCGTTGCTGAAAAAAGCATTGTTTGACGATTCTTTGGTGTCTGACGAATGATATCCTCAACTTCATTTAAGAAACCAATATGTAACATTTGGTCTGCTTCATCTAATACAAGGAAGTTAATATTGGCTAAGGAAATTGTCCCTCTTCTTAAGTGATCTAACAATCTACCTGGTGTTGCAATGATGAGATGAGATCCACTTTGCATGTTTCGAATCTGCCGATCAACATCTTGTCCACCGTAAACAGCTAACACCCCAACAGCATCACTAACAAGCTTTTTTGCCTCTGCTGTAATTTGAATTGCTAATTCCCTTGTCGGTGCTACAATTAGAGCTTGTGTATTAGGAGTTTCTAAATCAAGCTTTTCTAAAATTGGAAATAAGAAGGCAAATGTTTTCCCTGTTCCTGTTTGTGCCTGACCAATGACATCTTTTCCTTCAAATAATAAAGGAATTGTTTTTTCCTGGATAGGAGTTGGCTCTGTAATCCCGAGTTCAGTTAACAATTCTGCAAGTTCTTCACTTACACCTAATTTTTCAAATTTATTCATTTTTATTTTCCTCTACATTTATTTCATTCAAAGAACTTCGGTTTAGCATTTGATAAGGATGAAAAAATTGCAATATGAAGTAATTCCATTCATTAAACAATATTTTAACACTAAAAAGATTGAACAAAAAAATAACAGAATATTCAAATCCAACATTTTTTTTAGCATTGCATATATTAAATAGGCTCTATTAAACAACATTATTCATATACAAGAGTGGTTTAAAAAAGATCTCGTTAAAATAAATTGTTGATAAAAAAGTTGATTGGAACGGAAGCTGCGGGACTCCTGTGGGAGAAGAGGGAAGGTGAGACCCCACGGGAGCGATAGCGACGAGGAGGCTCACCGCCCGCTCACGGAAAGCGAGCAACCTTACGTTCCAATCAACTTAACGCATTCTTAAATAGCTACAATGTTTATGAAAGCATAAAAAAATTGCCCTAATAGCACCTATGTACAAGTTCTATTAGGACAATCTATTAAATTAGTTAATATAATAAGAATCTACATCATAGCCTTGAAGCTTTAAGTAATCTAAAATACCTAGATAAATTTGTTTACCTGCTTGCTCTTGCCAGTATGGATCATTTAATTTAGCATTATCTGTTTTACTATCAACAAATCCTACTTCAGTTAAAATCGCTGCCATTGGGTTATTTTTAATAACATAATAGTTCGCCGATTTTACTCCACGATCTTTTAAATTCAATTTAGATAGTTCTCTCTTTTGAATACATTCCGCTAATAGCTTACTATCCTGTAGTTTTGTTGGACTTTGAGTAGAAGTAGTTGTGCCATTATAATAGTATGTTTCCGTTCCATTTCCATTACCGTCAGAAGCGTTAAGATGAACACTGATAAATGCACTAGCATTCTTTGACTTAGCAAACGCAACTCGATCTTCTAAAGTAGGATATACATCAGATTCTCTAGTAAAATAAAGTTGAATTGGCAATTTACTTAAATAGCCTTTTGCATATTGAACAATTCGTAATGTAATATTCTTTTCGTAAATTGTTGTTCCATTAGATGTTGTTCCATCAGCCCCAGTATCTTTTCCACCATGACCTGCATCAAGTACTAATGTGAAATTTTCTAACTCTTGCTGTTGACCTACTGGAGGTGTTAATGAACTTACCGGATTAATATATTTAGCGCTGACCCAACCTACTAAACTACCAGAAGTCACTTGATACCAGCCGTTTTGCCCACTTTTAATAGTAACCCTAGTCCCAACGTTTAAAGAAGAAATTACATCATAGGTTGTCCCCGGTCCTTTTCTCATATTTAGAGCCGAACCTGTTACTTCTCCAAATTTCGGTGTAGGATTTGGTGTTACTGTTGTCCCACCATTATTTGACCCTGTATTTCCTGTATTAGATGGAGGTGTTGGTTTCGTTGGAATTACAATTATTTTTACATATTTACCGCTAACCCAACCAGAAATTTTTCCATAGCTAATCTTATACCAGTCGTTTTTCTTTTCAAGTATCTTGACTTGGCTACCACTTTTTAACGAAGCAATGCTTTTGTAGCTGGTAGATGGACCAGTTCTAACGTTTAATGATGATGTAGTAATTTGACCTGTTTGATTAGTGGTTACAGGAAGTGAAGGCTTAGGATTTGTAGTTGTATTTGTAGTAGAAATCAGTTTTATGTATGTATCTCTAACCCAACCTGTAGTTTGGCCGGATTTAATTTGATACCATCCATTTTTCTGCACAATAATTGATACATTACTTCCTTTTTTTAAAGCAATAATCGTTTTATAAGAAGTACTAGGACCACTTCGTACATTTAATGAAGTCGCAGTTACTTGGCCTGTTTGTGAAATTGTCGCTGCACTTACAGCGTTTAATGAATGTTTGGGTGATAATAGTAAGCTACTACTTGCAATCGTTACAACTGAAGCTAGCTTAATCATCCCTTGTATAGACTTGTTATTCATGTTGAAATAAACCCCTTTTGTATAAATGATCTGATTGAATTTACCATTACTTAATATAAGTATTACTAAACAAATAGAATAAAAGATAATAAAACTCAATATGTATGTAAATGGTAAAACTTGAATATTTATCAAAAAATCCTTCTTCTATAAAATTAGATGATTAGTAAAAGAAACGCAATAAATATTGGAAAATGTATACTTTCTTACTAAAGAATAACATTCGTAACTTCAATGTAACATTTATTCCATTTCATTTCATCAGCAATTTTTCCTTTTTTTTTATTAAAACTTTGATAGAAAAGTAACACAAAAATAACATTTAACTAACGGATATCGAAAAAAATATTACATTATGTTTTAAACCATACACAGCAGCCCGACACCCTTCCATTCCAATCAACTTCTGTCTTTTAAATAGCAAAGTCTAAAAGCAACAATCTTTAAAAAAAGAGCCTATAGAAAAAAGGAGTGAATAGCATGATCAGAAAAGAAACAAAGTTAGTCCCTGTCATGATTGGTTTATTATTGGGGATATTTGTCGCATCATTGGATAACACAATTGTTTCCACTGCAATGAGTACAATTGTTGGAGATTTAGGTGGACTTGATCAATTTGTTTGGGTAACTTCCGCCTATTTGGTCACAGAAATGGCGGGTATGCCTATTTTTGGTAAGTTATCAGATATGTATGGTCGAAAACGCTTTTTCTTATTTGGTATCTTCATTTTTCTAATAGGCTCAGTTATGTGCGGTACAGCACAATCAATTGTTCAATTAAGTATTTATCGAGCAATACAAGGTGTTGGTGGTAGCGCCCTTATGCCGATTGCTTTTACAATTATCTTTGATATTTTCCCACCTGAAAAACGAGGTAAAATGGGCGGTTTGTTTGGAGCAGTATTTGGATTATCTAGTATTTTTGGGCCATTACTTGGGGCTTATATTACTGACTATTTAGATTGGCGCTGGATTTTTTATATAAATATACCGTTAGGCGTAATTGCACTTGCTTTAATAAGCATTTATTATAAGGAATCAAAAAACCATGCAAAACAAGTTATCGATTGGTGGGGGGCAACAACGCTTGTCGCTAGTATAGTTTCGTTAATGTTTGCTTTAGAGTTTGGCGGGAATAAATATAAGTGGGATTCTACTGTCATAATCGGTTTATTCTCGTCTTTTGCAATTTTCTTTATTGCCTTTCTCTTCTTTGAAACAAAAGCCAAAGACCCAATTATTTCGTTTAATATGTTTAAAAAGCGTCTATTTGCTACTAGTAATCTAATTGGTTTATTTTATGGTGGAACATTTATAGTAGCAACCCTCTATATTCCTTTATTTATACAAGGTGTGTTAGGTGGAACTGCGACTAATTCGGGACTTGTCCTTTTACCAATGATGCTAGGTACTACCATTTCTGCCCCAATAGGTGGCCAACTAACAAGGAAAACTAGCTATCGCAATATCATGATTGGCTCAATCCTTATACTAGCCTTAGGAGTATTTCTATTAACAACTTTAACATCTGATACAAGTCGGTTCCTCGTAACAATCTATATGGTTATTGTTGGGCTTGGTACTGGGGCTTCATTCTCAGTTCTTGGTATGGCAGCCATGCATCATTTTGACAATCGTCAACGAGGTACAGCAAGCTCAACAAATGCATTTCTACGCTCATTAGGTATGACAGTAGGTATTACGGTATTTGGTGTAATTCAGCGTAACATTTTCACAGATCAACTAAAAGAAGCTTTCAAAGGTATGGGTTCGGCAGCAGGGAGCTTTATGAAAAGTGATCCACGTGCCATTTTAGAACCAGAAAAACGAAAACTGATTCCTACACCTATATTAAATAAAATTACAGATGCTCTAGCTTTCTCTATCTCACATACATTTATTTGGACACTCATTCCTGTGTTCATTGGTTTGATTTGTATACTGTTAATGGGTAATGGTAAATTACAGATATTTAGAACAAATGATGAAAAACAAACTAATTTAAATCCGGATGTAAACTAAAAAAAACAGCGAGTCATCAACTTAAGTTGTTGATAACCCGCTGGTTTTTTTGCATCTTCTATTTTCTTTTAGAGATTTATAAATGCATCGGTTGATTTAACTTGTGTTTTGATTACTTTGTTATCATATAACCATTTCGAAACATTCTCCCACGTAGCCGGATCTTGATAACCAAACGGTTTATCTTTTGAATCCATTAAAGGCAATAGAATTTGTAAACTCTTCGTTTCAACCCCTTTATCCAAAGGAGATGTCTTGTCTTCATGATTCATTAAAATGGACAAACCTTTATCTGGGTGTGCTTGAACATACTTTTGTCCCTCAGTTATTGCCTTCATAAATTTTTTAAACACTTCTGGTTTTTCTTTCAAACCTTTTTCACTTGCCACTAATACTAACTCGTAGTAATCTGGAACACCATACTTAGTAGGGCTTAATGTACGCACTTTGTGCCCTTCTTTATCAAGCAATAATTTTTCATGATTAATATATCCACCAATTAATGCATCTGTTTTATTCGTCGCCATTGCAGGAATAAGATCCCATCCTACATCGACCATTTTAACCTTATTTGGATTTCCACCATCATTTTTTACCATCGTATTTACAATGGCTTCATCTAGCGGAATAGACGGATAACCTACTGTTTTTCCAGCTAAATCTTTTGGTGATTGAATTGGTCCATTTGCAGGAACCATTAATGTATTTAACGGATGACGTACTAATGCTCCAAATGATTGAACAGGTATATTTTCATCACGTGCAATTAATACTTCTGGTTGATAGCTAATTGCAATATCAACTTGATTTGCAGCAACCATTTTTAATGGATCATTTGTATCAGCAGGCATTTTAATATCAACATCTAAACCTTGCTCTTTAAAATAACCTTTTTCTTGTGCTACGTAAAGTAAAGAGTGCACTGCATTTGGATACCAGTCTAACATTATACTAACCTTCTGCAGTTTCTTATTCGATGAATCTGTAGTAGTACTTGCTCCACAACCACTTAATAAAAGCAATGGTAGACATAAGATGAGATAAAACCATTTTTTCATTGATGTTTTCTTCCTTTCTAAATTGCTTCATATACTTCTTTTCTATCTAAATCTATTTTTTAATAACTGCTTCTCTAAAATAGCAATTAATAAAAATAGCACGATTCCTAATAAGGATAATAGAAAAACCGCCGCAAATACTGCATCTGCTTGTAGGTTCCCTGACATCCGTCTGCTAAAATAACCTAGACCTTCACTTGCTCCTAACCATTCGCCAATTGTCGCTCCTACAACACAATACACTACTGACATCTTCAAGCCTGATAAAATAACTGGCAAGGCTGTTGGAAATTGAACTTTCTTGAATAACTCCCATCGATTAGCTCCCATTGTTAAGAGTAGTTCGCGGTATTCATTTCCGCCCAACTTCAGTCCATCATATGTACTGACGACAATCGGAAAAAATGCAGTTAATATTGTAACGGCGATTTTACTCCAAATCGAATATCCGAACCACATAATAAAAATAGGAGATATAGCAATTAAAGGAATCGTTTGTGAAATAATAAGAAACGGGTAAAGTGCTTTTTCTACTACCCTTGAAAAGTGCATACAAATGCCAAGAGTAACTCCTCCCACAACGGACAGACAAAAACCAATGATGACTTCCTTCAAAGTTGCTGGTAAATGAACTTCAAATAAAATCTGCCAGTTATCGATTAAGGAATGCACAATTGAAGATGGAGAAGGCAAAATAAAAGATGGAATAAACCCTTTACGAATGATCCATTCCCAAACACTTACAACTAAGACGACAATCAATAAGAATAAGCCATAGTCGTCTGTCCATTTTTTCCATCTAGCCTTCATTGTTAATCAACCTTTCTAACTCTTTTCTCATTTCAATAAAATCCGATTGATAAATAAAATTAGAACTCCTTGGTCTAGGTAGGTTGATTTTTACTTCTTGTATAATTTGATTACTATCACTTGGGAGTATATAAATTCTGTCACTTAATAAAATAGCTTCTTCAAGATCGTGAGTAATAAATAAAACTGTCTTTTGTAGCTCTCCCCACAATTCTAATAGCCAACTATGCATTTTCCGTTTCGTCATCGAATCAAGTGCACCAAATGGTTCATCTAGAAGTAACAGATCTCTACCAGTCATAAGTGTTCGTAAAAATGCAACACGTTGTCTCATCCCTCCAGAGAGTTCATTAGGATATGCATTCTCATACTCAAATAGACCAAAACGAGATAACCATTCTCTGATTTCCACCATTTTTTGCTTCTTATTTTCTTTAATAAGCTCGATTGGTAGCAAAATATTATCCATGACTGTTCGCCAAGGTAAAAGTAGGTCTTTTTGTGGCATATATCCGACTTTCCCTAATCTATTGTCACACTGTTTACCGTCTATCCATATTTGACCTTCAATTGGTTCAAGTAAACCAGCTAGTAACTTAAATAACGTACTCTTTCCTGAACCACTTGTTCCGATAACAGATACAAATTCCCCAGCATTAACATCAATTGAAACTTTTGATAAAATTGATTTTGAAGGATCTTCTTTTGAAAATGTATAGGATAAATCTTTTACAGATACTATTGATGAATTAGACAGGCCAATCTCCTCCCTGGTAAACCATATCCCAAAACATATATTCAAAGCGAGATGTTGTTAGGAAATGTTCTTCTAACATTTGAAGTTCTCGTTCAGATTTTCCTTCTGCTAAACTGTCTAACAAGTCAATAAGCCACTCTGCCAATGAAGCGAATTCATTTGAGGAATACATTTTGATCCATTCACCATACAAAGGATGTTCACCTGAATTTGGATAGTTTTCTTCTAACATTTTTCCAATTTCCCAATAGCTCCACATGCAAGGTAGTAAAGCGGAAATCAGTTCTTCTAGAGAGCCATTTTGTGCAACATTTAGCATATATCGTGTATAAGCTAGATTAATAGGAGTAGGTCTTGTATCTTCTAATTGTTGATTCGTAATTCCGAACCTAGTAGCGTATTGTCTGTGCAACTCCATTTCTCCATGAAGAGTTTCATGGAGTAGTTTAGCAAATGCAGCCATTGTTTCAAGATCTCTTGCTTTGATTGAGCCTAGGGCAAACAGTTTGGAATAATCGATCAAAAACACATAATCTTGCTTCATATAACGGATGAACGATTCAACTGGTAAATCACCATTTCCCATTCCAACAACAAATGGATGCTCATGGGTTTGTTTCCAAATTGCATTTACTTTTTCATAAAGAATTTGAGAATACTTCATCGTTTTTCCCCCTTTTTTGTATTGCACCACTTTGCAATAAATACGGCTAACACTTTCGTAAAATCTAGTAATTGACGAATTTCAACCTTTTCATCAACTGAATGAGCTTCCTCTAATTTTCCTGGCCCAAAAATGACAGTTGGAATCCCAGCTCTCCCTAGCCATCCCGCGTCAGTAACAGTCGGTGACATGCCAATCGTTGGTTTTTGTTCTAAAAGTTGCTCATACGATTGTGACAAACAACAAGTTCCCGGATCGGAAGGATCAATTTCTAAGGAAGGGAAAATTTCACCACGATCCTCTATCATTGATTTTCCTCCCCACTTAAATTGTGGTGGATTATCTCTTAACCATGGATCAGCAGCAGCTACATGATGAATGTGTTGTTCAATCTCCTTTATCACTTCTTCATAGTCTTCATTTGGATAAAAATGAACAGTAATCCACAAAGCACATTTATCTGCAATAAAAGCGGCATGCCTTCCGCCTTCAATTACAGCTGGATTAATTGTATTTGAACCAGGTGCAAAACCTTCATAACTCTTTGTTACAGCCCAGTGGCGTTCCAACTCTTGGAGACCAGAAATGATTTTCATCATTTTTTCAATAGCACTGGCTCCTTTGACTCCGCCTCCAGCATGGATCAATTTACTACGAATGCCATCATGATAAGTTACTTTACTTTGAATCGTAATCCAACCGGTAATTACACCACCTTGACCTTGAATATGTAAGTCACTAGTATCTACCACAACCGCGAAGTCTGCCGAATAGCCTTTTTCCGTACAATCCAACGTTCCGGCTTCTCCTACTTCTTCACCAATGACCGATTGAAATTGAAGATCTCCTTTAAGTGCTATACCTAGATCTTTTAAAATTTTGATCGCTATTAGTGAGGAAGCTATTCCACCCTTCATATCAGCAACACCACGGCCATATATATAGGAATCTTTAATCTGTGTTGTAAATGGTGGTGTCATCCATTCATCTTCATCGCCAACTTCCGCCACATCTACATGGCCATTTACAATCAAACTATTGTAATTCTCGGAAGAGTCCCCAGCTAAAATACCTACTACATTAGGATCTCCCGGATAAACATCCCACATATCCGTTTTAAATCCTAAGTCATCCAAATAGCTTCTAATTTCCTTTTGGATCATGTCTGTATTTCGTGCAGGAGGACTTACGGTCGAAAAGGCAACAAGGTCAGTTAACAAATTAATTAACTCATCTTTTCTTTCTTCAACTTCATACGATATCCGTTCAATTAATTCTTTGTATTCCTCTTTCATATGCTCACCCCTATAAGGCTAATAATGTTACATAAAAAACAAAAAACCCACTCACTTTCAGAGAAAGGAGTGGGTTACATTCTATTGTCATAAAAAATATACGCTGACAAAAAATAACCTTTAAACTTCCCTCCGCTGGTACAATCCAGATCAGGTTCAAAGGGTTTAGAACAATAGTTCAGTCTCAGCCATTGGCTCCCCTAGTTAAATATTACTATTCAGTTAAAAATCTATTTAAACTATAGCATACTATTAAAATATGTAAAGTCATTCATTAAAGAAGCGTTACATCGTATTTTTTTAAACACTAAAATATTATGGTAATTCTTTTTAATAGATTTTATGTAAAAGATATTCAATAAAATGTCATTTATTTTTTTTCTCTCTTTTTTAAAAGATTGTTGCTTTTGAGATTTTTAATTTTAAAGATGGAAATTGATTCGGGCGGAAGGTGCGAGAATCCTGTGGGAATAGCGGGAAGGCTGAGACCCCGCAGGCTTGCCGAGGAGGCTGAAGTATCGCCCCACTGAAAGGGAGCAACCTGGAGTTGTAATCAACTATCGCTTTCTGAAAGAGCAACAATGTATTCAAAACCAGCCTATTTTTTAAATAAACTACGAATTTATTACTAAAATTTCTTATTAAATTTGTGTAAATTTTGAACTATTTCTTAAATCTCATGTAAGCATTTAGAATGATGGTTGCTATAATAGTCCTTTCAATTTATATTATGTATATACTCATATGAACTATTCTTAAATTGCTTACTTTAAAATAAGCAATTTCTTTTAAAGAATTTACTATTTAACCGAGAATAAATATCTTTACTTCTCACACTATAAATAAGAAAACTAATGTATAATTCATTAGGTCAAACTCTTCATTACAAAATTTCTAGTTACATAATTTATAGTATGCTTTTAATTTAAGAAAGAATTATTTTTGGTTAGTTTTTTTATTAAGGAGTGCATTTCATGAATATGATTAAAAGAATGTTGATTGGACGGCCACTTAAATCCACTCAACTAGGTGAACAAAAACTAAATGTCTTTAAGGCATTAGCAATCCTTTCGTCGGATGCTTTGTCCTCAGTCGCATATGGTACTGAACAAATCTTGATTGTTCTAGCTACATTAAGCGCAGCAGCTTTTTGGTACTCTATTCCAATTGCAATTGGCATTCTTGTACTATTAACAGCACTTATTCTCTCGTACAGGCAAATCATTTTTGCTTATCCACAAGGTGGAGGAGCATATATGGTTTCGAGACAAAATCTTGGTAAAACAACCGGTTTAGTAGCAGGTGGGTCTTTACTTGTCGACTATATTTTAACAGTTGCAGTTAGTGTGACCGCTGGAACTGATGCTATTATCTCTGCTTTTCCTTTCTTACATAGTTATCGTGTATCAATTTCAGTTGTTTTAATTATTGTCATAATGCTATTAAATTTACGAGGGCTTAATGAGTCAGCTACTATTTTAGCTTATCCGATTTATTTATTCGTCATTGCATTATTAATGCTATCTGTTGTAGGATTATATAAAATTTTTACTGGTCAAATATCACCAACCTTACATACACCTCTTGGAACACCAGTAACGGGAATTTCTCTCTTTTTATTACTTAAAGCATTTTCTTCAGGTTGCTCTGCCTTAACAGGTGTCGAAGCTATTTCAAATGCAATTCCAAGTTTTAAGGAACCTGCACCAAAAAATGCAGCAAAGACAATTATATTAATGGGGCTATTATTAGGTATTTTATTTACAGGTATTACTTTTTTAGCTTTCTATTATGGAATTGGTCCTAAGCCTACTGATACAGTTGTGTCTCAAATTGCTTCGCAAACATTTGGAAGAAATGTGATTTATTACTTTATTCAAGGAATTACTGCGGTCATGTTAGTATTAGCAGCTAATACTGGTTTCTCAGCTTTTCCATTATTAGCCTATAATTTAGCGAAAGATAAATACATTCCAAGAATGTTTACTAACCGTGGAGATCGTTTAGGATATTCAAATGGGATAATGGCTTTAGCAGTTGGTTCAATTATTTTAGTTATTGCTTTTAAAGGAAATACTACTTCATTAATTCCATTATACGCAGTAGGTGTATTCATTCCATTTACATTGTCACAAACGGGAATGATTATTAAGTGGCTTCGAGAAAAACCAAAAGGTTGGTTTGGTAAATTACTTGCTAATTTACTAGGTACACTTATTACATTTAGTGTGTTAGTCATTTTCTTTGTCACTAAATTTGACCATGTATGGCCAATATTAATTTTCTTACCAATTATTGTTATTATTTTTATTCGAATAGAAAAACATTATCAAGCAGTAGGCGAACAATTACGTGTTGATTCTGCTTTTACAGACAGTAAAATTGAAGGGAATGTCGTTGTTATCCCCGTAGCAGGAATCACTACTGTTGTCGAAAACTCGATAAAATATGCAAAATCAATAACAGATGAAGTCATTGCAGTTTATATCTCTTTTGATCCAGAAGATGAGAAAATATTTAAAGAGAAGTGGAACAAGTGGAATCCAGATGTTCGACTAGTAACAATACGTTCATCTTATCGAAGTGTCATTGTGCCTTTATGTAAATTTATTGATACAGTTGAAAGAAAAGCAGAAGAAAGCAATTTCCAAATGACTGTATTGATTCCTCAGTTTATAACGAAAAAGAATTGGCACAATATCCTTCATAATCAATCTAGCTTAATTATTCGAACCTACTTACTTTATAAAAAGAATGTCATTGTTACGACATTACCTTATCATTTTAGAAAATAGTAGCCAATCAAAACATCACGATATAGATCAATCAACCTGCAAGCATACATCTAAATGGCTTGCAGGTTTTTTTAATCTAAATAATCTTCTTCATCTAATTTAAATAAAAAAATGAACTAAAAGATTGTTGTTTTTGGGTTCTAGAATTTAAAGACAGAAGTTGATTGGAACGGAAGGGTGCCCAGGCTTCTGTGGGAGATGCGGGAAGGCTGAGACCCCGCAGGAGGAGGCTCAGCTCACGCCCCAAGGAAAGCGAGAATCCTGTAGTGGAAAGCAACTTACACAAACTGAAATACAACAATGTTTAACGAAAACATCTTAAACTAATTTCAAGGAGTAACGATATGGAAAAAAATATAGCAATTGAAGTGACAAATCAGTTCGATAAGTGGATGAACTCTAATCAATCGGTGTATGAACTAAGTAAAATAGACACAATTAATAATAGTCTCTACAAATTTCAGCAATGGGCAGATGGAAAGCCGCTGATAGCAGCCTATCATGTGACAAAAATAGAAGAAGAAAGCTATTACCTATTATTTATTGACTGGCATCGTAATGATAATATTTATCTTGTCGTATATGTTGAAAATAAATCAACTACCGCAGCTGAAATCCATCGTACTGAACATCAGGATGATAAACTAGAACTTGTTTGGAACTATTCGCCGTTAAAAAGAGACGGTAAGAACTCTGAAAGAAAAGCCTATTTTAAACAAACATATGGTTCTTGCACCGTACGGATCCCACTTCCAACCTCACCTATTGATATTGAAGAATTTTTAAACAAATTATATACACTTTGTCGAAATCGTTTGAGAGCTGACAGAATTGTAGACATATTTAATTTCTAATACAAAGAGCGTGCCTCACTACATACGAGACACGCTTTTTAAATCCATCATTTTTAAATGAAATACTATAACGAAGACATCAACGAATCAGTGTTTTCTTCCGTAATTATTTTAGCTGGATACTGATATACTTCTGGATTCTTTTCACAAAGATTAACCCATGCATCTACGCAAATCGGATCAAAATGTTTTCCTTTTTGATTTATTAATAAATCGATCGCACCTTGGTGAGACCAAGCTTTTCGATAAGATCGCTCAGAAGTAAGTGCGTCATATACATCTGCAACAGCTACAATTCGTGCTAAAAAAGGTATTTCTTCTTCTTTTAGCTTATCAGGATACCCGCTCCCATCCCATTTTTCATGATGGGATCTAATAATGTTAAGCTCCTCTTTCATAAATCCTAGATTTCTACACATTTCGTAGCCGTACGGCGAATGTTTTTCAATCAATTCTCTCTCTTCATTTGTAAGCTTGCCAGGTTTATTTAAAATAGAATCTGGAATTCGTATTTTCCCAACATCATGTACTAACGTTCCTTGTGCAATTGCCCTGAGTTGTTCTGGATTTAAATTCAGTTCTTCTGCTAGTTTTAATGCATACATCGTAACTCTAAACGTATGGCCAACTGTATATGTATCTTTCTCTTCCAATGCAATTACAAGCGCCTTTACACTATTAGAAATACTACTTGTAATTCTTTCAAAAGGATCATTTACAAATAACGTCCGTATTGAACCAACAAATGTACCTTTCACTGAGTATTGTTTTATTAACCCAAAGATCATAACGATCATAGATGCTAATAATAAAAAATGGTATATCCACCAACTAAGTCTCCATGGTTCACCCAGAACCATTATTATTTGAGAAACGATAATCCATCCGGAGCTGTATACAATCGTTAATTGAAGTGGAAATCGTGAAAATCGATAAGATTGATAGTACTTATACATTGTTATGAGATTTAGAATTAATATAACGGCCGTTAAAAACCAATTAAGAGGTTTTATATCCATTGGCATAAAATGCATGATGTGTGGATCTAGCATACATACTAGTTCAAAGATAAACAGTGCAATAATCCAAGTTGGAAAAAGAATACCGTTTCGCCGTGAAAATAGTTCAACTAATTTACTATCAGTCGGCAACGAAGAAAACCATAACCAAATTGTGGCTAACAACATACTTAGTTGAGCGGCAATTCCAGGCAAATGTGTTTGCGAGAGTAAGAAATGCGGTGTTGATAATCCATGTAATAAAAACATTTGTGCAAGCGAAACGAAGGACAAAGATAGAAAACCTACCTTTATATTTCTAACTCTTCTCCCTACAATACCAATCGCAATCGCAATAATGATGGCCAATATCGAGACAGCACTCACAACAAAAAAATGACCTCTAGGTACTTCATAATAAGGGTCATTGAGTAGGCCATTTTTAAAGCACTCAAATAATACTAGTGGGAATATAATTGCAATTAATGGACCAAAATAGCTATAATTCTTCATTCATATACCTCTCCAACTAACTACTAACAATTTTCATATTTACCTTATATTACCATATAAATCCATAAAGTTGTCTTATTTTAGATAATTTTCAGTTTATTTGTCGAAAAAAGTACCCATTTATTAATAGTGAAAATTAAAATATTCCTTTTTTACTATTATTTACTCTTATACAATTCTTCAACTTATTAGCCTTAAGAAACGAAAATGGCCATACATATTAAATGTATAGCCCAAGAAAAACTTTAATAAGGTTATTATACTGTAAGGTCTTAGTTATTTTTATTTCTCAATTCAAATATAGGTACTCCAGCTACTCCCCAATTTTCTTCTGGAATTTCATTCAGTAAAACTCTAATTGATTCTCGCGGGCTCCTAAGTGTCCTACTCACTGCATTAGTAACTTCAGAAATTAATTCTCTTTTTAATTCAGTAGATCTGCCCTCTAATATGTGTAATTGAATAATCGGCATTATCATATCTCCTTAATTACTGGGACACAGTCATATTTAATGTACCTAATTTATCATATTCGACTGTAATCACATCTCCAATTTGTACATGAATAGCTTCAGTTATTCCACCAGTTAAAACAACCATACCTGGTTCAATACAATCCCCTGTATCATGCAACAGTTGAACTAGTTTCATTACTGAACGAACAGGGTTTCCCATAACGGCCGATCCATTACCTTTTTGAACAATCTGACCGTTTAACTTCATTACAACTTCAATTTGATCCAAATTATATTGATTTGGGGGATAGTTGTTTTTCGAAACAAAAATTTTTGCACTAGAAGCATTATCTGCCACAACATCAATCAGATTAAACGAAAAGTCCTTATACCGGCTATCAATGACCTCTAACGCTGGCATGATATACTCCGTTGCCTCCCAAACGTCCTGTTCAGTAATATCTTTTCCTTCCAAACGCTTATTAAAAAGGAATGCAATTTCAGGTTCCACACGTGGATGAATTAGCTTTTCTACATGCAATGTCGGTTCTTCAATCACCATTGACTCTAATAATCTCCCATAAATCGGTTGGTCTACTCCAACTGATTCTTGCTTTGCAATGCTAGTTAATCCCATTTTCCATCCTATTAATCGGTCTCCTGTTTGACAGTCCTTCTCTATGTTTAAGCGCTGAATTTCATATGCATCTTCTAGAGAAAGACCTTTGTATCGTTGAGTAATTTTTTCAAGTTCTAAGACGTTTTTTTGATGCCAACTTATTTCATCTGCAATTTTTTGTAAAATCACTTTCTCAATACCTCGTTTTTCCTATTTTTCTAGCTTTTAAAAATTATCACTTTTAGAAAAACGCTAGTTCTTATTCAAACTGCCATACACTATGACTTAAGTTTCCGTATCGATAACTACGATGAAGTAAAGTTGCTTTTCTAGTATCATCCGCTGCACCCATAGCATAAAACAGAGGAACAAAGTGTTCATTGCCATATGGTGGAACTGCAAATTTCGCATTTGGAGCAATAGAGTCATAGTTAAATAGAGAATCAACATCCCAATTTTTAATGTGATAAGCTAACCAATCATCAAACTCTAGTGCCCAAGAATCTACTTTTCCATTGTCATCAAACATTTTTACAGCACCTAGATTGTGAACTGTCCCACCGCTACCAATAATTAAAATGTCCTTCTCTCTCAATGCTTTTAAAGTTTTTCCGATTTTATATTGCTCCTCTGGAGAAAGATCTGGATTAACGGACATTTGAATAACAGGAACCTCAGCGTTTGGATAGAGTAAACGAAGAACTACCCATGCCCCATGGTCCAAGCCACGTTTTGTTTCTACTTCGAACGGAATCCCATTCTGACTAAATAAATCTTTTACTTCTTTTGAAATCTCATTATTACCTTTTGCAGGGTATTTAATTTGGTATAACTTAGGATCAAACCCACCAAAATCATAAATAGTATCATATTCATCTATTTCACTTACTCTTTGACTAGTACTCTCCCAATGTGCAGTAAATAACACGATAGCCTTTGGAGTAGGTAATGTACGACCTAACTGGTTTAAAAACTGTGTATATTCATTGTTCTCAATCGCTATTAATGGCGCACCATGAGCTATAAATAAAGATGGTAACATGTAACTTCCTCCTAATTCTTTTTAAGTGATTTCTTATATCTAATTAATAGGTTTATTTTTGTAAATCATCAAGTAACCACTGGTGAAAATCTAGGAGATTTGCATTCGATACAGTATGTCCTTCTGCGTATTCTTTGAAAGTTACTGGTATTCCTAACTTATTAAAGAAATCAACATTTTCTATTCCCCATCCGAATGGTAAAACTTGGTCCATATTCCCATGTGAAATAAACACGGATAAATTTTCTCCTGGATCAATGTTATATTCTTCTTTCACAAACATTGGTATATATCCACTTAAAGCAACAATTCCCTTAATTTTGTTTCCAAGTGTTAATCCCAATGTCATTGCAAGAATAGCTCCTTGACTAAAACCAAGTAAATATAATCTGTTTAAATCAATAGGATATTGCTCACTCGCATATTCAATAAAGCTTGTAAGTTTATTTACACCTTCATCGAAAACTTCTCTATGTGGTTTACCAAAACCTTGAATAGTAAAATAGGCAAATCCAGGTGGTTGTGATAAATGACCACGGATACTAAAGATGAAAAATGAATCATCTAACCCATTAACAAGTGACAACATATTTTGTTCATTGCTTCCAATTCCGTGCATCACAAATATTGCAGGGTATGTTTCTCCTTCTAGATAATTCTTTGGACGTCTAAGTTCATAAATCATTGGTGCTTCCATTTGTCTATCATCCCTTCGTTTTTCTATTTATTGTTTCTTTGTTTTAAAAATTTTACAATAAAAATAATAGTTTCATATTAAGAAACTATTGGTCAAAAAAATATTAAAAAGTTTCTTTATATGAATATTTGTTTCCTAAAAGATATCAAACCATCTATGGATTGTCAATTTTATTTTTGTTAATATAGATATAAGTTTTTTATTAAGAAACATAAGAGGTAATTAAATGAATATTGGATCTAAAATTCGCGTAATTAGAAATAGAAAAAAGATAACAATTGCACAAATGTGTGAACAAACTGGCCTTTCAAAGGGATTTATAAGTAATGTCGAGAACAACAATACCTCACCTTCGATCACTACTCTACAATTAATCGCTAATTTCCTGAAAGTTCCTTTGCCATATCTATTATTAGAAAAAGAACAACATATGAGCGTTGTCAGGAAAAATGAAAGGAAGACCACTACTTACAAAGAAGAAAATTTGAAAATCGAACATTTAGCGTCTAAAAGTGGTTTAAGAATGGTGCTAGTTGAAATTCCACCAGGAGCTTCAACCGGACAAGGTAATTCTCATGAAGGAGAAGAATCTCATTTAGTATTAGAAGGGAAAATTCTTGCTGAGCAAGGAGAAGATTCATACATTCTTGAAGAAGGCGATACGTTTACTTGGAACGCAAGTGTCGCACATTATGTTGAAAATATCGGTGATAAGCCTGCCGTCATTCTAATTGCCGTATCAACTGATAGTGAACTTCATGATATTCATTAAAATAAGTCTCTACATTAAAAAAGGAAATCAGTTTCAATCCAATCCGATTTCCTTTTTTTATTTTCCTAACTTTTGTCTTTTCTTTTGCCTTTTCCTTATCCTATTCCTTTCTCCTTCTCCCTATCTATCATATACTCAATTGTTTTCCTTAAACCTTCTTCATAAGACGTTCGAGGAACTGGTCCGATTTCTTTCTCATATTTTTCTCCATCTAACACTACAGGCTCTTCGTTTAAATAAAACATTTCAACTACTTCACGCATATTTGCATTAATTAGCCCTAAAAGTTTAATCATGTTTTTTGAAATTGTTGATACCTTTTTATCGTATTGAGTAATATTTCTAATCATTAGAATCAATTCTTCTCCTGTGATGACATCGTACCCTGGAATATTCCAGCTTTGTCCGTATGCCTCTTCATTTAAAGCTAAATTCACGATTGCCTTAGCACCATCAGGGGTATATATAAATTCTCTTGCTATTTTTTGGTCCCCTACATAACTTGATTTTTTATTTTTAACGATATTTTGAAGAGTATAATGTAAGATTGTACTTTCAGCATTTGGCCCATAAAAATCAGGGAAGTGTGCGATAAGAGCTGGAACACCTGACTCTTCTACAAGTTTTTCTACTTGTAAGCGAATGTTTCCTTTTTTTGTATGAGGATTTTTTGGAGTTGTCTCTGTTACCCTCTTACCAGGACTTCTTCCGTAAGCATAAATGTTTTCAACAAATGCAAACTTAGCGGACTGACTTTTAGCCACATTTAATACATTTGTCATGAATAGAGCCAATTTCTCTTCCCATTCTACATATGGTAAATTTGCCGATTGAAAAATAACATCTACACCTGCAGATGCTGCGAGTAAATCATCTAATTCAAAAATATCACCAGAAAAAATCGTTACATTTGAATCTACATCAAACAGTTTTTCTAACTTTGATTTTGTACGAGCAAATGCTGTAACAGCTATCCCTCTGCTAGATAATTCTTTTACAATTGAATACCCCATACCTCCAGATGCTCCTAAAACTAACGCTTTTTTCATTTTAAATTCCTCCCTGTTTTTAATTGACCAATGGTTAATTAAACTTAAAAAAAATTAGTTTAATGATTTAAGAAGAAAATTAACATGTAATTTTGCCATATCTTTTACATCATCATAGCTAGTAACATGACGAAGATAATGTGTAACAAAACCATGTAATGATAAAAATAATGACCATACCTCTTGAATTGTAATTTTCTTTCCACATAAGAAATACACGTTTTCAGCAAACTTTTTATAAGTTTTATTTGGTCCTTCATTGATAAAATTTCTAACTTCTTCATCTTTTATTAGAAACATAATCTCATATTGACTTTGATAAGTTAGCCCAAACTTAATAAACCCTAAAAGTAGTTCTTTCATCTTCTCCTGTTGATCTAATTCTTTCCCCATCACCTCATCTACTACCTTATCAAGCATATGAAAATGCTCCACGACTAATGCATAAAATAACTCTGCTTTATTCTTAAAATGATAGTAAATAGCGCCATGACTATAATCCAATTCTTTTGCAATTTGCCTCATTGACACATGCTGATAGCCATTTTTTACAAATAAATCTCTTGCAGCATCCATTATGATTTCACGAGTTAATTCTTGTTTAACTGACTTTCTAGCTGACATTTGCTCCTCCTTATTGACCGCTGTTCAATAAAATAATATGCTATACTATTTTATTTTGTCAATCATTTCCATGAATAATTTTTTGTTCCTATGTAACTTTTATTCCTTAAAGCTGTTTCCGTAAACATTGTTGTTATAAAAAAAGAGTTCGTTGGTTTCCGCTCCAACTAACTCTTTATTAAAGTTTGCTTTAACAAAATCTTTTTAAAACTACAATCTTTTAAAAAAGAGCCTGTATTAATCACAAAAATGTTTTTTATGTTTCGTGGACTCTTAAAGAAACTAGAACATGGTCTAAAAAACTACTCAATAATAGAGTCTCTTCTTTTCTTTCCAAAAACTTATTGTTTATCTTTAAATATGACACATAAATAAACTGTAACTCTAAAAAAGAATTGATTGCCTCATCTTAAGTTATTTTAGTTTCTCATTCAAAACATTTTCCTCTAAAACTGAAAATTTATCTCCATAAACTCTCGTAATATGGTTTTCACCCCAAGTACATAAAGAGTTTAAAATACCTTGTAAACTCAATCCATATTCACTAAGTTCATATTCTACTTTTGGTGGAATCTGATTATAAACGATTCGATTGATTACACCATCTTCTTCCAACTCTCGTAATTGTTGAGTTAACATTTTTTGTGTAATATTTGGCATTAGTCGTTTCAATTCACTTGTACGTTTTTTTCCATGAGTTAAATGGCACAGAATAACACATTTCCATTTTCCTCCGATTACCTCAAGGGTGGCTTCAACGGATATATTATACTTCTTTTTTTGCATATTTCCCTCCTATTAGACAGGCACTAAAAAGTACCTATGACACATTTAAGTGCCTATATTACTTTAAAGTACGTTCTTCTCTATTAAAACTATATAGCCCATAATAGCATTTATCGATCAATCTCATCAATTTCTTGAGGAGAGATTGATATTTTATTTATCACAATAAAGGAGGAAAAATAATGACTGTAGATAAAAAGCGAAGTACCTTTGCACTTCTTGCACTTGCTGTGAGTGCTTTTGCAATTGGGACTACAGAATTTATTAGTGTAGGATTAATTCCACTAATCTCTAAGGATCTACACATTTCTGTTACTACTGCAGGATTAACTGTTTCTATCTATGCCTTAGGCGTAACATTCGGAGCACCTATACTAACATCTTTGACATCTACCATCTCTCGAAAGTCTTTACTTCTTTTGATTATGCTTGTTTTTATCTTAGGAAATAGTATAGCTGCTTTCGCTACAAATATTAGCGTTTTATTAGTAGGCCGCGTCGTTTCTGCATTTGCACATGGTGTATTTATGTCTATTGGCTCTACAATTGCAGCTAATCTAGTTCCAGAAAATCGTAGAGCTAGTGCAATTTCGATTATGTTTTCGGGACTAACTGTTGCTACAGTGACTGGTGTTCCTATTGGTACTTTTATTGGACAACATCTTGGATGGAGAGAAGCTTTTGTAGCTATAGTTATCGTTGGTCTTATTGCTTTTATTGCCAACAGTATCCTAGTCCCATCTAATTTACCAAAAGGTACTCGAACATCTATCCGTACTCAAATTAATTTGATTACAAATGGTCGCCTAATCTTATTATTTACGATTACAACCTTAGGATATGGTGGTACATTCGTTGTCTTTACTTATTTATCTCCATTATTACAAACTATTACAGGCTTTAAAGAAGGAACTGTTGCAGCTATTTTACTTATTTATGGAGTTGCAATTGCTATAGGTAACATGATTGGTGGGAAAGTTGCAAATCGCAATCCGATTTCTGCGCTATTATACATGTTCATCATACAGGCAGTTATTCTTTTTCTATTAACATTTACCGCACCATTTAAAATGCTTGGATTAATTACAATTATTCTAATGGGCTTATTAGCTTTTATGAATGTTCCTGGCCTACAAGTTTACGTTGTTATACTTGCCGAACGTTTTGTACCAAGTGGAATAGATGTTGCTTCAGCATTGAATATTGCAGCTTTTAATATAGGCATTGCTATCGGCTCCTACTTAGGTGGTATAATTACTGATTCAATTGGATTGATTAATACTCCATGGATTGGAGCATTAATGGTTGTTGGAGCAGTTATACTTACAGCTTGGAGTCGATCATTAGAAAACAAAGATCAAAAAAATTATTCTGGAGCTACGTCTTTTAGATAAACTCTTTTGTAAAGTCTCTTTTTCTAAAAGATTGTAGCTTAGGTTTTATAATAAAAAAAACAGGAGTTGATTGGAATGGAAGGATGCAAAGGCTTCTGTGGGAGATGCGGGAAGACTGAGACCCCACAGGAGCGTATGCGACGAGGAGGCTCAGCTCACGCCCCAAGGAAAGCGAGCATCCTGGAATGGAAATCTACACATACTAAAATAACAACACTGTAAACGAAAAAAGCTTTTCTAAAAGAATTTAATATACTTTTATCAAAATTAAACCAAACATTTAGGAGGAAACTAATATGATAGCAAAAAATTTACAAGATACAACACTATTAAATAATGGCGTAAAAATGCCCTGGTTAGGATTAGGTGTGTTTAAAGTAGAAGAAGGACAAGAATTAATTAATGCAGTAAAATCTGCCATAAAAAATGGTTATAGAAGTATTGATACAGCTGCCATTTATGGAAATGAGCAGGGAGTTGGAATTGGAATAAGAGAGGGAATTAAAGAGGCTAGTATTTCGAGAGAAGATTTATTCGTGACTTCTAAAGTTTGGAACGCAGATTTAGGCTATGAGTCAACAATAAAAGCTTTTGAAACGAGCTTAAATAAACTTGGTGTAGATTACTTGGATTTATATCTTATTCACTGGCCAGTAGAGGGTAAATTTAAAGATGCGTGGAGAGCATTAGAAGCACTTTATAAAGCTGGTCATGTAAAAGCGATTGGAGTGAGTAATTTTAATATCCACCATCTTGAAGACTTGTTTAAAGCAGCAGAAATTAAACCAATGGTGAACCAAGTAGAATATCATCCTCTTTTAACTCAAAAAGAACTTCAGGCATTTTGTCAAAATAATGGCATTCAGCTAGAGGCTTGGTCTCCTTTAATGCAAGGACAACTACTTGATAATCCAGTGTTACAGGAAATTGCAAATAAATATAACAAGTCCATATCTCAAATCATTCTACGTTGGGACTTACAAAACGGAGTTGTAACAATTCCAAAATCTACTAAAGAACATCGAATTATTGAAAATGCATCAATTTTTGATTTTGAATTATCAAAAGAAGATATGGAACAAATTGATCGTATGAACAAGAATCACCGCGTTGGTCCAGATCCGGATAATTTTGATTTTTAAACAAAAAATAACTTCTTAGTTTAACCTATAACTATAAAAAAATGATGACTACTATTTAACTACAGGAGTCATCATTTTTTACTTTTATTTAAACCAACCTTTTTCCTTAAATTGAGTGATTGCTTCAATTCGATTTTTCACTTCAAGTTTGTCCAAAATGGTTGAAATATAGTTTCGAACTGTTCCAGTTTTTATATCCAGCTCATCAGCAATTTCTTTCGTATTTTTCCCATCAGCTACAAGCTCTAATACTTCTTTTTCTCGATCTGTAAGAGGGTTTAAGCCACCAAAAACATCTTCTATAAGCTCTGGTGCATAAATTCGTCTACCGGCCATAATACTTCTGATTGAACTTGCTAGCTCCTCACTTGGGCTATCTTTTAGTAAATAACCACTAACACCAGCTTTTAGTGCACGTTGAAAATAGCCAGCACGAGCAAATGTAGTTAAAATGATAATTTTACAATTTAATCCTTTAAGTTCCTCTGCAGCATCTAGGCCACTTTTTCCAGGCATTTCAATATCCATAATACAGACATCAGGTTGATATTTCCGTACAAGAGCTATAGCTTCTTCTCCATTGGAAGCTTTGCCCACTACTTCCATATCATCTTCCAACGTAAGTAGTGAACCAAAGGCTCCTAACAGAAGTTTTTGGTCTTCAGCAATAACGATTGATATCATCAAATTTCCTCCTTATCTGCCTGTTTTACATCATTTGGTACTCTTATAATTAAGGTTGTCCCTTCTCCTGTCAATAGTTCCATGTTGCCGTTCACAAACTCTAATCGTTCTTTTATTCCAACTAGTCCGTTTCCTTTACCTAAGTCTACATCTTCACATTTAAAAACACCATCATCTTGAATAGTCACTGTTATTTCTTTCCATGATTGTTCAATTGAAATGAAACATGAAGTAGCCCCACTATGTTTTACAACATTGGTCACAGCCTCTTTTAAACACATACTTAATATATTCTCAGTTAATAAAGAAACATTCGTTAGTTTAAATTCCTCAATACCTGAAAAGTTAATTTGAGCAGCTTCCAAAATTTGATTTACAAGAACAATTTCGTCTTTCAATCGAATCCCTCGCATTGAGGATACCATCTTCCGTACTTCATTTAACGCTGTTCTTGCAGTTTGCTGTACGTCTTTCATTTCATCCTGTGCTTGATCAGGATTTTTTTTAATTAATCTCCTTGCCAAATCACTTTTAAGACCAATTAATGAAAGCTTTTGCCCTAAAGTATCATGAAGATCACGGGCAATCCGCTGCCTCTCTTCTAATTTGACTAGCTCAGAAATCCTCTTATTTGCATCTTCTAATTTTTCTTCTAACTGTCCCTTTTCTTTTCGATTATAAATACTAAATGGGAGAAGAATGACACTAATCCAAATAATGATTACAAATGGTAATTGTGATAAAAATAACTCATCCTGCTTTACGATACTAAAGTTAATTGAAATCGAAGTGCTTATTAAATGGACAAAATATAATATAAGAAATGTTAAACGATTTTCAATATTCCCAATAAAATAGGCTAAGAAGAAAGCAAAATAAACATAACTGTATAAACTTGTCGATGTAATCGAAATTCCGATCAAAATGAATGTCCATAAATAAAC
>Ga0187780_10000432_pt1 | contig 31468 bp, 26 predicted proteins | sample 1015_Q2_SP10_20__FD_132429 | JGI IMG/M metagenome (GOLD analysis project Ga0187780, IMG submission 132429) | Tropical peat soil microbial communities from peatlands in Department of Meta, Colombia - 1015_Q2_SP10_20_MG | ecosystem: Environmental > Terrestrial > Soil > Wetlands > Peat | place...
CCTAGTAGCGGAAGCGGTAACGCAACTCCGCATAAATTTCCCGCGGATTGTTCCAGTGGAAGCCTCCGAACGTCAGGCTGTTGTCCAGCTCCACGCGGCGGTTGGTGACGTTTAAGGCGTTCACCGAGGCCGAGACTCTCTCGCCAAAATCCTTGCCCAGCGACAAATCAAACGTAGTGTGCGCAGGTAGATAGTCACCAGGGTACGGCTGGCCCGGAAAGCCGTTCGTGAACCCCGAGCCGTAGTTGACGTTGGCGGCGGCATAAGAATGCCAAGGCAGACTTACATCGCCGCCGACATTCAGCGTATTGCGCTGGTCGTGATCAAGGGGACTTAACTCCGGAGAGAAGGAAAAGTCGGTTAGGCCGCCGGTGATCGTCCCACTGGCTTCGGCGATCTGGTTGGAGTAAGCGAGATGAACCTGTGCGCGATGGGCAAAGCGAGGCGAGCGCAACGTGAGCTCCCAGCCGCGAATCACCGCTCTTGAGACAGTGATCGGGAAAAAGATGCTGGAATCCCCGATGTTATTGTGGTCGAAGAAATTTCTGGCGTTGGTGCGAAAGTTGTCGGCGTCGAGCGCCCAGCCGCGGAATGGAATAGCCACGCCGAACTGATGCTCTTCGTCGAATTCCCCATGCAGAGGCACAAATCCCAAGCCCTGTCCCTGAACGAAATGGATGAGCGCAGGCCCGCTGACGGTCAGTAAAGGCGGAGCTTGATAATAATGTCCGTAGAAAGCGCGGAAGGTCCAGCGAATCTTGGGAATCGTCACCGTCGCACCGAAGCGTGGACTGATGGCGCTTTCGGATATTTCGCCGGAAAAGCGCGTCGGTCGCACGCCGGCGATCAGGGTCAGCCAGGGAATTGGAGTGAATTTGTCGTCAATGAAAAATGTCTCCTGGTTCCGGTGGGATGTTGAATGTCATTGATGGGTAAGTTGCCGCTGCCGTCATTAAAGATCGCACCGAAAAGCTGGCTGTCGTGCTGAAAAAAGCTGAAAAATCCCGACTGCAAGCTATTCCTCGCGAAATTGGCTGAAACGCTGGCCTGTCCGCCTGCATAGGTCGATGCGCGGTCTTCGGTCGTAGCCACCGGAATGTCTGTAGGAAGGCTGTTATAGTCACCGCTGTTGTAATGGAAAAGCGGCGACACGGTCGCAGATAAATTGGAGTTGAAGGTATGTACCCATGAAACATTGAGGACACCATCGGACTCGTGCTGGCCATCGCGTAGACCAATGCTTGGGTATTGTGGGGTGAAACCGTTCGCTGGGATCGACCCGTTTTCGATGTCATTCGGAAAGGGATCATACGGAACCTGATAGTAGTCGCGACGTAGTGAGGTCACCAATCGTAGCTGGTTGGAGGGGTCCACGTTGAAGATGAGTGTGCCAAAGCTGCCATAGCCGTTTGCACCGTCATGCACCACCTGAGGAACCGGAGGTTGGAGGCCGAGATCGCTGCGGTTCCCGTTCAAACTGGCATAGTAGGCAAACCGTTCCGTGTGGCTGCCAAGACTGACCGAGTTGTTGGTCTGATAGAAATTGCCGAAGCTCATAACCAGTTCCGCCTCGTTGTTTCGCTCAAAACCGGTGCGAGGAGCCACGTTGAAGACCCCGTAGGTGCGATCGCCGAATTCGGCGCCGTAACTGCCGCGGTTGACCTCGAGATAATCGATGTCCTTTGGGTCGAACTGGGGCCCGATGGTGGCGGCGATGTTGGTGTTGGGCACCGGCACCCCGTCCACCAACCAGGTGGTTTGATGGCCGCCACGGATGTGCAACATATCGTGGACAACATACGCCCCCGGCACGTAGTCGGTAATCATCGCCATGCTGTTGGTGCGATCGGCGCCGGGTGTTCGCTCGATGTCCTCGCGACTGATTAAGGTTGTTGGCGTGGCGGTGTCAGTAGGTACAACTTCCGGAGTGGCTGATACGTTCACGGTCTCGGACTTCGCTGAAACGCTGAGCTGGAAATGAACAACGGGTTGAGTTCCTGAAATGACCTCGACGTTGTGAGTGGCCTGAGTGAAGCCCGAGTTGGCGACCGAGACCACATAGTCTCCAAGCGGCACAGTCTGGAATTCAAATTCGCCATTGGAATTGGAGGTTGTTGTCTGGGTCCACTCGGAAGACTTCGCCTTGATCATGACCATGGCGCCCTGCACGGGGCGGTGTTGCGGATCGTGAATTACACCCCGAACAGACCCGAAAATTGTCGCACTCGCTACGAGTGCAACCAATAGCACGACTGCTGCAAGAAGTAAGCGCATAGGGTCCTCTCACGCCGTTTAGAGAGCAGGAAACGGGCAGAACCGCGCAGAAGTCGAGAGAAACCGGTTCCCCTTCGATTAGCTGTTAGGGCAGGTTTTGTTCTTCAGAATCTACGTTCGGCTCCGCGAAGAATCAGAAACTGAGAACTGGGGCGGAGCACGACTTGACTGGAAAGCGACAAACAAGTTTGAGAATCGCGTGATGCGGACGGTGGGTGACAGCGGCTTAGCGAATACCGGGTGGAAACTGGACCAGAAACCAACATGGGCCCACTGCCGAACCGTCAATGGACGACAGCAATCATGGCTGCAGCAACTCGCAGGCGCATTGAATTGGGACTCGTGTGTCGCGTCTGCATGCAGAGGCTTCCGCATGCAGCAGGCGTGGGGCGCCGGGGCGGAGATCGCGAGCGCCAGCGGCGTGAAAATACTCGCGAGAAAAAAAATCAGCAGCAACCTGGCCGTCTGACGATGCATAGGAAGATTGTCGCGGGTTCCCCACACCCACTTGCAGATAAGAATAGGCCACTTGCGGCATTCGACGCAAGAACGAGAGGAGATTACACGCGCCCTCGGGAGCGCTTCACTGCGGCAGCTTCACGTGTAGCGGCTGCGGGTTTCTTCTTTCCTTCCATCTCGGCCAGGCTCTGTTTCAATGCCGACATGAGGTCCACAACCGGAGCCAGTTTCTTTGGCTTCTCCACCTCGGTGATCTTGCCGCCTTCCAGTTTCGTCTTGATCAAATTCTTGAGATTGTCTTGAAAGGTGTCGTGGAACTTTTCCGGGTCCCAATCGGCAGCCAGCGCCTCAATCAATTGGTGCGCAACCTTAACTTCGGCTTCCTTGAGTTCGACATCCGGCGCGCCAAAACCTTCCACTTCGCGAACTTCATCCGCGTAGTACATGGTGTGCAGCATCATCCCACCCTCATGCGGGCGCAGGATCACGGTGTATTCACGATTGTGCATGGTTAATTTCGCGATAGCGTAATACGCACTTTCCTCGAGGGCCTTGGTCAGGAGCGCATAGGGGCGGCGGCCAGCTTCCTCCGGCAACATGTAGTAGGAAGACTCAAAATAGATGGGATCTACTTCATCCGCCTTCACGAACTCGAGGATCTCCATCGTCTTGGCAGTTTTCGGTTCGATCTTCTTGATCTCATCCGGTTCGATGACCACGTATTCGCCTTTACGATACTCATAGCCTTTCACGATGTCGCTGCGATCCACGACAACGTCTTCCGTTATGCAAACGTACTGCTGTTTCAACCGTGAGTTGTCCTTGCGATGCAGCATGTTGAAGGAAATGCCGGAACTGCGCGCGCCAGAGAAGAGACGCACGGGCATGGAGATAAGGCCGAAGGTAAGATATCCGGACCAAACGGAGGCCGCCATAGTTCACCCTTTTTGACGGCGCCAGAGCCGCGCCACGTCCGCGAGTTTAAACTACAACCAAACCTTTGATGCACAAAGGTTGCGGCAGTAATCGAAAGTTGCATGACTATACCGTGTAGTGCGATCACATCCGCTACCATACCTAGTATTCCGCTGTAGCAGTCAGTTCTAGACACAGGGAGACGATTCCTGATTACGCCATTTCCATCAGAACACCGGCTTTGGATCGCAGCGGCAGTGACACTCGTATTCGCCGGCCTCGGCCGGCTGGTTCGAGGTGTCAGCGTGTCGGGTTCTGTGGCGGGAGCACTTGTTTGTTTCGCCTTGTATGCGGCAGCCGGCCCGGGTGCTTTTGCAGCTTTAGTCTCCGTCTTTGTTCTCACATGGATTGCCACCCGCGTTGGCTACTGGCGTAAACAGAAGCTGGGAACGGCAGAAAGCCGCGAAGGTCGAACCGCCTCCCAGGTATTGGCCAATCTGGCGACTGCGGCGATCTTTGCCGTGGTGTCAACGCTGAGCGGGAAAGCGATTTTTCTGGTCGCAACTGCCGCAGCGCTCTCCGAAGCAGCTGCTGACACCGTCTCAAGCGAACTGGGACAGGCGCAAGGCCGCAATGTTCGTCTGATTACCACATGGGAGGCCGTATCTGCCGGAACCGATGGGGGTGTCAGCGTCGTTGGAACTGCTACCGGCGTTACCGCTGCGCTCGTCATAAGCGCCCTTTGCACTTTGGTCGGCCTAGTACCGCCTAGGTGGGCTTTATTTTCACTCTTCGGCGGTGTCCTCGGGATGATCGTCGATAGTTATTTGGGGGCGACGTTGGAACGGCGAAGATTTCTGAATAACAACTGGGTAAATTTTCTCAGCACGTTGGCAGCTGCAGGAATTGCGCTGTTGCTCGCGAAGGTCTAGTTCGAACAGCAGAGTTGCCCGCGCTCGTTAGTCCGAAATTTTGTATTCGCATGCGTCGCGACAGGGCTCGCAGTAGTACAAGCCGTCAGTGCAGAGGCGAACGTCAAGTTGCGATTGGCAAAGCACGCAATACTTCTCGCATTCGCAACGATCTTCCGTCTGTTCGCACTGTGCGCAGTGGGTTCTGATCTTCGTTTTGGCTGGCATGAGGCCCACTCTAACCGCGTTGCCCGTCTCAGAAAAGTGCCGTTGGTAATGTTTCAGTCCCCTCAAGCTGCGTTCCTTGCTGGCTTTCCACTTCGCATGTTACGGTAATAAGTCTTGTCATCTGCAGGTGACCTGCGACTTACTCGAGGACCAATTGTCCGCGGTTGAAACCACCACGCCGACAATCCGCAAAACGGCGCTGAATGCGGTCCATCGCCAGATGGGCGCGAAAATGGTGGATTTCAATGGCTGGGACATGCCGGTCGAGTATCCATCGGCGGGCGGGATCATCGCCGAACACAACGCTGTGCGCACCGGAGTGGGTATCTTCGACGTATCGCACATGGGTGATATTCGATTGCGGGGCCGCGGGGCGCTCGACGCTGTTCAACACATCTCGATGAACGATGCCTCCCGCCTGGCGATTGGGCAGGCACAGTATTCTGCGATGCTTTATCCGCAGGGAACGTTTGTCGATGATGTCATCGTGCACCGCCTGGCCGAAGACGATTACCTGCTGGTGATCAATGCCGGCACGCGGGAAAAAGATTTCAACTGGGTGCGCAACAACACCCGCCAGTTTGATTGCAAAGTCGAAAATCTTTCCGACGACTTCACCCAGATCGCGATCCAGGGGCCGAAAGCTCAGGAGCTTTTACAAAAGATCACCATCTCCACAGATCTATCCAGTGTGAAGTTCTACTGGGTTACTCGCGGAACGATTGCGATCGTAGAAAAGAGCACCCGTCGATATCTTGGCGATACTTTGATCGCTCGCACCGGCTACACCGCGGAAGACGGCTTTGAGATCTATGTGCCTGCTGACGAGAAGACAAGCGCGATGGTGTGGAACGAACTACTAGACGTCGGCAAAGAGTTCGGCGTCCTTCCCTGCGGTCTCGGCGCCCGAAACACTTTGCGCTTGGAAGGCAAACTGCCCCTATACGGACACGAGATTTCAGATACGATCAACGTTTGGGAAGCTGGCCTTGATCGCTTCTGCAAGATGGAGAAGACCGAATTCATCGGACGCCAGGCATTAGAAAGCGCAAAATCCGCGGGTCTGAAAAGGACCTTGGTCGGCCTGGAGATGGTCGAACGCGGTATCGCGCGGGACGGATACAGAGTTCTGGATGAGGGTGGCCGCGAAATTGGCTATGTCACCAGCGGCTCATACGCGCCGTTTTTGAAGAAAAACATAGCTCTCGCGTACGTGCCTCCCGAGTTCAGCACGCTCGGCACCAAGGTGAATGTTGAAATTCGCAGCCAGGGAGTCAAGGCGCAGGTGGTACCCACTCCTTTTTATAAGCGGCCGAAAAAGTAGCAGGAGCAAACGAGCTATGCCATACCCCAGCGACTTCAAATATGCGAAATCACATGAATGGACTAAGCCAGACGGCCAGAGCGCCACGATCGGCATTACAAATTACGCTCAGGAATCTCTGGGGGACATCGTTTTTGTGGACCTGCCCAAGGTCGGGTCTGAGATCACTGCGGGCAAATCGTTTGGCAGTGTTGAATCGGTGAAGGCGGTTTCAGACTTGTACGCTCCCGTTTCCGGCACGGTGATGGCAATAAACGATGAGTTGGCCAAGTCGCCGGAGAAGATCAACCAAGACGCACATGGCGCGTGGATGCTCAAGATTAAACTGAAAAGTCCCGATGAATTGAAATCACTGCTTTCCGCTGCCGATTATGAGAAATTCGTTGCCGAAGAGGGAGGGCATTAAGCGATTGTCGAATTGCGAACTCTCGAATGGCCCTTGTTTGCCCAGAAATCCCGAATTACCGACTCAAAATCCTGGCAGCCTCTTGCTACATCAAATAATTTCACTCGATGCGTTATCTGCCTAAATCTCCAGCTGACCGCGAAGCAATCCTCAAAGCTATTGGAGCGCGATCTATCGACGACCTGTTTGCGCCCATACCCGCGGAGTATCGGCTCAACCGCGATCTCAAGATTCCGCGGCAAATGGCCGAATCGGAAATTGTGGACTGGTTCCGCGAACGGTCGCGAGAAAACGGTGACTCCTATACCAGTTTTCTGGGCGCTGGAGCTTATCTTCATTATCGTCCAGTCATCATCGACTCTCTGATCTCGCGCGGTGAATTCCTGACTGCTTACACCCCCTATCAGGCCGAGGTATCTCAGGGCACGCTGCAATCGATCTTTGAGTTCCAGACCATGATTTCGGAACTCACCGGAATGGAAGTAGCCAATGCGTCCATGTATGACGGCTCGACTGCGGCGACCGAAGCAGTAATGATGGCGGCGCGTCTTACGGGACGCCATTCCGTCGTCATCGCCCGCAGCGTTCATCCTGAATATCGCGAGGTGCTTTCCACTTATGCTCGGCATCAGGGACTTGCGCTTGCCACCGCAGGATTTGTCGACAGCTGTCGCATCAACTTGAAGGAACTCGAACAAGCCGTCACTGCTCAAACGGCTTGCGTCCTGATTCAATCGCCCAATTTCTTCGGCACAATAGAAGACGTCGCTGCGATCGCGGACATCGCTCACAAACAAGGAGCCATGTTGGTAGTTTCGATTGCCGAGGCTGTGTCTCTGGGGATTGTCGAGCCGCCGCGCCAGGCTGATATCGTCGCCATGGAAGCGCAATCGTTTGGCGTGCCGCTCGGCTTTGGTGGACCCTATTGCGGGGTGATCGCGACGCGTGAACAGTATGTCCGGCAGATGCCGGGGCGGCTGGTCGGCCAAACTACAGATCGCAACGGCAAACGTGGATTCGTGCTCACTCTTGCGACTCGCGAACAGCACATTCGCCGCGAGAAGGCGACCTCCAACATCTGCACCAATCAGGCACTGGTCGCGTTGATGGTCAACATCTTCATGACGGTTTACGGCAAGGTCGGACTTCGCGAGCTAGCCAGGCGGAATCTTGCGAAAGCCGCCTACGCCGCAGCTCAGTTCAGCAAGCACGCCAAAGTGCTTTTCCCAGGTGCGCCACGCTTCAACGAGTTTGTGCTTCAAACGGGCGAAGACCCGTACTCCATTAACAATCGGCTTCTTGGACACAAGATCATCGGCGGTTTGCCGTTAAAGAAGTTCTACCCGGAATTGGGCAATGCGGCGCTGTGGTGCTGCACTGAAATGACAACTCGGACAGCGATCGACACGACAGCACAGGTGATTACCGAGGGACAACGCACAACGAAACCTGCGCCTGAGGCCGACGTGCAGGAGGTAGCGCGGTGAAACACCAGACCCGCAAAGCCACACGGCACGTCAGCCAGAACGAAGGTCTGATTTTTGAGAAATCGTCCCCGGGCAAGGCAGCCTGGAAGCTGCCACCTCTGGACGTGCCTGAGGTTGATGCCAGCCAAATCCTCGGCAACTCCCTAAGAAAAGACCTCGGAAGCATGCCCGAAGTAAGCGAGATTGAAATTATCCGCCACTTTACTCGACTTTCGACATGGAACTACGCCATCGACCTCGGCATGTATCCGCTTGGTTCCTGCACTATGAAATATAACCCTCGCGTGAACGAGGTCGTTTCCCGGTTTGATGGCCTGGCCAACGCGCACCCTTACCAGCCAGAAAAAATCTCGCAGGGGGCGCTCCGCATTCTCAAGACCTTGAGTGAATGCCTGATCGAAATCACCGGCATGGACGCGATCACGCTGCAGCCGGCCGCCGGTGCGCACGGCGAGTTGACCGGTCTGCTGATGGTACGCGCGCATCATCAATCAAAAGGACATCCGCGTAAGAAAATTCTGATTCCCGATTCGGCGCATGGCACCAATCCCGCAACTGCCACGACCGTCGGCTACGCTGTTGAGAACCTGAAGTCCAACTCGCAAGGCATGGTAGATGTTGCCGCTCTAGCCGCACAGATGAACGAAGACGTAGCGGCGCTCATGCTCACCAACCCCAATACGCTGGGGGTTTTCGAGCAGGAAATCCACAACATCGCTGACATCATGCACGCCAAAGGCGGCCTCCTTTACATGGATGGCGCCAACATGAATGCACTGGTTGGCAAGGTCCGTCCCGGCGACTTCGGCGTTGATCTGATGCATCTTAACCTTCATAAGACTTTCTCTACTCCGCACGGCGGAGGCGGTCCCGGCTCAGGTCCAGTAGCGGTGAAGAACTTCCTGGAACCGTTTCTGCCGAAGCCGGTCATGATCACAAAACCCGACGGAACTCTGGGTTTCGAGTACAACCGCCCGCAATCCGTTGGGCGAGTGCGTGCGTTCTACGGAAATTTCGGGATGTTTGTTCGCGCACTGGCTTACATCTTTGCGAACGGTCCGGATGGGTTGCGCCAAACGACCGAAGACGCCGTACTCAACGCCAATTACATCCGCAAGGGCTTGGAAGGCGCGTATGACCTGCCTTACTCAACACCCAGCATGCATGAAGTCGTTTTTAGTGACAAGCTGCAGGCAAAGAAAGGCGTGCGTACCATGGACATTGCCAAACGCCTTATCGATTACGGCTTTCATCCCTATACCACAGCTTTTCCGCTGATTGTTCCCGGCGCTCTCATGATTGAGCCTACGGAGAGCGAACCCAAGGAGGAAATGGATCTTTTTATCGAAGCCATGCGCTTCATCGCTGATGAGGTGAATGAAGATCCGCAGATCGTCCTGGATGCTCCGCATTCCACCCGCGTGTCGCGGCTGGATGAAGTCACCGCCGCCAGAAAGCCCATCCTGCGCTGGAAACCACAGTAAGTTTGATATTCGGTTGACGTTACGAAAGAGTGACGGGTCGCAGCTGCATCGGTCAGTCTTGCGCCTTCTCTATGGTTAAATCTTTTCAGTGGCTGCTCCCGCAACAGTTCAAATTACAAACCTTGCTCTCTTTTCTTCCCCAGGGAAGCGGAATGTTGTTCTCGGCCTGCTGCTTATCTTGGCGACTCTCGCCTTAGACAACCCCATGAGCCGGCATCCTTTCGTCAATTACGATGACGATCGCTATGTCACAGACAACCTTCACGTTCGGGCGGGGCTGCAGTGGGAAACCGTCAAGTGGGCGTTCACCAGTTTCGATGAAGCGAACTGGCATCCACTGACTTGGCTGTCTCATGCCCTCGATTGCCAACTTTTTGGCTTGAATCCAGCAGGTCCCCACTATGTGAATGTATTGCTTCACTCGCTTAGTTCTCTGCTACTGTTCTGCTTGCTCTGGCAGGCGACGGGAGCTACCGGCCGCAGTTGGATGGTCGCAATGCTTTTCGCAATTCATCCCATCAATGTCGGATCGGTCGCGTGGATCGCCGAGCGAAAGAATCTGCTGAGCATGTTGTTCTTTCTTCTGGCTCTCGCAGCCTACCAACGCTACGTGAAGAATCCGTCGCCAATTCGTTATCTTGCCGTCCTGGTCTCATTTGCATGCGGGCTCATGGCCAAGCCCATGATCATCACTCTGCCTTTCGTCCTCCTGCTCTGGGACTATTGGCCGCTAAGACGGACCGCATTCAACACCTACAAAGCCGCCCAACTGTCCCGGTTGTTCCTGGAAAAAGTGCCGCTCATCATGCTTTCCCTGATCAGTGCGGTGATCACGGTGAAAGCCCAAGAAGCTGGCGAGGCCGTCCGCTCAATTGTGCAATATCCGATTCTCATCCGTCTGGAGAATGCTGCCGTTTCTTACGCTCGCTATTTTGGAAAAGCTTTCTGGCCCTCGCATCTCTCCCCGATCTATCCGCACGCCGGCGATTCTCTGCCGCTTTGGCAAACTCTCTCCGCCACAGTTTTACTGTTAGCAGTTACTGGCTGGGTGGTCGCAGAACGCCGTCATCGGTATCTGCTGGTGGGATGGTTCTGGTTTATAGGCACGCTGGTTCCGATGATTGGATTTGTCCAGGTTGGGAATCAGGCCATGGCAGACCGATACGCATACTTGCCGTTCATTGGCCTCTTCATCATTGTTTGCTGGGGCATCACGGGGTGGGCGGAGTTGTATCACCTCTCGCCCAGATGGCTCGCGGCAGCGGGCACAATCTCTATATGCGCTCTAGCCATCGTCGCGCATCGCCAGCTCGCCCTCTGGGGCGACAATGTGACGCTGTGGTCGCATGCGATACAAGTCACCCCGCCCAACTTCATCGCTGAGGATAACCTGGGAGGCGCGCTGATCGAAGAGGGACGAATCGACGAAGCGATGGTGCATTTCCGCCGGGCTGCTGCAATTGAGCCCTCAGATCCAATGAGCCGCCTCAACCTTGCGGCTGATGAGCAACGCCGAGGCAATATTACTCAGGCGATCGCGCAACTCTCTGTATTGCTCGTCGAGACCAATGATATCCGGCTGCGGGCCAGCGGCCTTTCCGACCTGGGCTACTGTTATCGTCAACTCGGAGATGACCTTCACGCCAGACAAAGCTTCGAGGCGGCAATTCAGCTCAAGCCCCGCAGTTTTCGCGCCTGGCTGGGCCTGGGTCTTCTGGCTGAGGCCTCGGAAGATTCCGAGGAAGCGATCCAGGATTACTCCAATAGCATTGCGGCTCAACCTACCGACTTAGCCTATTACCTCCTGGCGCGTGTGTTGCAAGCCGAGGGACGCGGGGAAGAATCAAGAACCGCCTTGCAAGCGGCAAAGCGGCTGTCCACCGACTTCAATCGACTTCCGCAGCTTGCGGATGAACTGCTCGCCCAGTAGACCGGCTACTTGGCTTCGCTGAATTCGGCAGTGGCTTTGGTCGTTTCCCAGCTCAAGCTCATCGCGCACTTACTGCCTTTCTGGTCGAAGGCGATTGTGAAATTTTCCACTGGTGACGAAGTCTGCGAAACCATCATATCTACCCGGCCCAGTTCGTCCGACTCGTACTTATAAGGAATACCCCATTCCCCGGTTTTCTTGTTGATGATCAGCGTCCACTTATCCTGATTAGGAACCGTGAAAATGGTGTAGTTTCCGGCAGGGATCTTTAAGTTGCCTGCGTTGAGGTCTGCCGTGGTCACGAATGTGGTAGCGTCATTCGCTCCGGTACGCCATACCTCACCGTAAGGGACCAGACCCCCAAAGATGGTGCGGCCTTTCATTCGCGGACTCGAGTAATCGATCGTTATAGTTTTGCCGTTTGCGAACTTGCATTGGGCCTGCGCTGGCGGGCTTGGACGTTTGCTGTTGTCTTTCGACATTTGGGCCAATGCCAGCGAGCCGCAAAGAGTAATCAATGTGAAAACTGCGAAGCGTTTGTGCACGAGGGTTCTCCTTTCAGAATTCATAAAGCCGTGATCGGCACGTTCTAGTCCGCATGGGCCGTACTTCCAGCCGGCACAGTTCTTTCCGCCCCAGACAGCGTGGCCCAACCGCGGCGCGACAGATCCCAGAAAATCAGGTAGCCCGCGCCACCGGCGATAAGCAACAACAGTACTCCCCAGAACCACTGTTGGAAGACAAGCTTGCCGATTCCGAACAGGCATCCATAAACCAGAACGATCCCCATGATCCAATCAAAGGCGTTGCTGCTCAGATCGCGGATTTCCGGCAATTCAGGTACGAGTTTAGCCACGTGTTTCCATCCATAGACCGTTGGATGCACGCGCCGGTAGAAGGTCACCAGGGTCTGCTCAGACTCCGGCCGCGTGGTGAAGGTTGTGATGATCCAAACAACCGTAGTAACCCCGCCCGTAATCAGCGCGCTTTTGGCGTACACGACCGCGCTATTACCCGTGAATTGCACCCTGTGAAGCGCAAGTGTCATCGCCGCTGCGGCGATCATGGCAGAAATTTCGCTCCAGGCGTTGATTCGCCACCAGTACCACCGCAAGATGTAGACCGCACCAGTTCCGAACCCGATATTCAAGACCAGGTCCCAACCCTGCTTGATCGAGGTGAGCTGCATGGCCGTGTAACCGCTCGCAAGCACCAGGAAAACCGTAAAAATCTTGCTGATCAGCACGTAATGCTTTTCGCTCGCGTTGCGAACCAGGAACCGCTTGTAAAGATCGTTGACCAAGTAAGAGCAGCCCCAATTTAACTGCGTCCCGACCGTGGACATGAAGGCCGCAAGGAAAGCCGCGACCATGAGCCCGCGCAAAGCTGGAGGCAGGTAATCGCGCAGCACCATCACGTAACCTTGCTCCGGGTTCTGCGCGAACGCAGCATTCGGATGGATGCCGCCATTGGGAGAGTAAACCGCGATCGCTACCAATCCGGTGACGATCCATGGCCATGGCCGCAGAGCGTAATGTGCGATGTTGAACCACAGAGTGGCCCCGAGAGAATTCTTTTCGTCTTTGGCGCTGAACATTCGCTGTGCCACATATCCTCCGCCACCAGGCTCAGCGCCCGGATACCATGCCAGCCACCATTGCATGCAGAGGTAAACGAAGAAGGTCAGCACCGGCAATGTCCACAGCGCATTACTCATGAATCCCAGGTGAAAGTCGGGCAAGAAGGCCAACGGATCGCCGGTCTGAACGCCCGTTTGCCGCACGCTGTTTTCGACTGTCTGCAGGTGCGCTTGTAGCGCGTCCATACCTCCCAGCTTCGCAACTGCCACCCAGGCCAAGGCGATAATCATCGTCATCTTAAGGACAAATTGAAAAAGATCCGTGACCAGAACGCCCCACAGGCCGCCGATGAACGTGTACAGCCCGGTGAAAGGAATGATGATGAAGATGCAGATCAGCAGTGAAGTAGTGTGCGGGTTTCCAAGCGTGTAGGGAACGCCGGCGAGTTGAACGACTCGCCCTTCAGCAATTGCAGGCCCAAGCAAAACGGTAATGATGTTGATCATTGCCTGGGTGACCCAACCCAGGATGAAGCAGTTCATAAACAATCCGAGATAAACCGCTTTGAATCCGCGCAAGAAAGCGGCAGGTTTGCCGCCGTAGCGCATCTCCACGAACTGGACGTCGGTCAAAATTTCTGCGCGCCGCCAATAGCGTGCGAAGAAGAATACCGTCAACATGCCGCCGACACACAGACCCCACCAGATCCAGTTGCCTGCTATGCCTGACTTGGCCACGAGGCCGGAAACGAGCAGGGGAGTATCAGCGGCAAAGGTGGTCGCAACCATGGATGTACCGGCCAGCCACCACGACACTTCGCGGCCGGAAATGAAAAATTCCTCCGTATTTCCGCTGGCGCGTCGCCGATAGTAAATGCTGATCAGCAGATTAATCAGAAGATAGCCGATGATTACGAGCCAGTCGGTCGAGGTGAGAGGCATTCAAGGCACCGTCAGCGTCGTTCCGAGAATTGTGCTGATAAGCGTGATCGACGCTGACAGGATGGTAACAGAAGCTCAAAAACTGAAGCAGAAAGACGTGGCACTACCTCAGAAAATAACCCGACGAATCCAGGGTGATTCCCACTCACTGCCGGCGTTCTGTCTCGCGCAGGACAGTAGCGAAGTTGCGTCCACCCATCGTAAAGCCCTGTTCAATGTAGCCACTCACTGCAACCTTAGCCCCAGTACCGGGAACCCCGTAATGCCCTGTCAGTACCCACATGCTGCCGGTATGATCATCGATCAGGAAGGCCCCTCGCCCCATCGCGCCGTAAGAATCAATGACGCGCCCGGCAATCGTTATTTCTCTGCCCGAATAACGGCCGGGATCGCGGTTAATCTTCGCGATGCTCTCACGCGGCGGGCAACCCGCGAGCAACAGTACAGCGGCTGCAACCACAACCAAGGAGAGAAATCTGGCACGTATCTTCAAGAGTTATTTCTCCGTCTATGGAATCGACAACAATAGAAGTAACCCGATCGCGCAGTCCAAGTTGCATCAGATGAAACTGTTTGTTCCCGAACGACTTCGCTGCGTAGACGCGCGACGGTTATCAGATTTGCTGAATCAAAAGAAGTGGCTTTATAGTATTGCCGTCAACACACGCGACATGGACTTGAGATATATTCGGCGGCTTTTTTCCTACGACGCCTGGGCTAATCGCGAGGTGGTGAACGCATTGTGCAAATTGGATGCCCCGCCGGCGCGCTCGCTGCGATTTCTGGCACATATTCTCTCCGCCGAGCGCCTGTGGCTGGAACGCCTGCGCCATGAGACGCAGACCCATCCGGTCTGGCCTGAATTCAATTTAGCGCGGTGTGAACCAGAACTTGAGGAAATAGCCAGACTTTGGAAGACCTATTTGGGTTCAATCCGGGAACAGGACCTCTTCCGTCCGCTTACCTACAAGAACACCAAAGGCGAGAACTGGACCAGCGAAGTCCAAGACATACTGATGCACGTCATCCTGCACTCCGCTTATCACCGGGGACAGATCGCTGCTGATATGCGCGCCGCAGGGTTCAGTCCGCCTAACACCGATTTCATACATGGGGTGCGGCAAGGTCTTGTGGACCAGGTTCCTTGAGCTGCAGGGTACTGGCGCTTGCCGCGATTGCCAGTAAAGTGACAGGCGGCAAGGCAATCAAAGTCCACACCGGTACCCTTGCGAATGCATACAATCGCTCGGGCGCAACAAACAGAGAGCAGACCGCGAGGATCACGGCACTGAACCATTGCCAGCCCAGGCATGCGAAAGTTGCTTTCGTCAGGGCACGCGTTGCTGGACCTGCAATGCTGTTCAGCTCAAAAAATAAAAACAAAAGTGGAGCTACGAGAAGAACCTGGTTGTAGGCCGTTACGGGAGATATGGCGAGAGTCACGGTTGCGGCCGAAGCCAAGAGCCAGCCAAAAGTCCTTGAGCCAGCTGCACATTTGCTGTATCGCCAACTGACGATCAGTAGAGCGCCACACAGCGCCGCCGCGACCGCCCAGGAGAGTGTTGGTCCGAAAATGAACTGCAAAATTGATGGATCTGTCGTGTAGATTCCGTAGGCGCGAACAGCCCGTACGAACTGCGGTATCCAATGCGGCAAGACCGCCTCGCCCGCTATCACCAGCCCAACCGTCGTTACGGCGAAACTCAGCACGAGGCCTTTGCGCTCCCGCCAGCGCGCGATCACCCAAACCAGAAAGCACAATACAAACAAGACTGAGAGTTGGGGCTTGATTGTCGACAGGGCCAGAAAAAATCCGCTCAGCGAAAAGTAATTACGAGTTGCAGCCACCGCAGCGGCCGCCAACAAAATCGCCACCAGCGCGGCGAGGTTCTGCATGTGGAACTCGAGCACCGCCGGGTATGTGCTGATTGCCAGCACCATGCCCGATAGCACAAATACCGGTTTGGTTCTGATGCCGATCGCGTACATCCACGCCGGCACCGTCGCAGCGATGCCGAAACATGCCAGCCATCGAGAAATTACTTGTACCGTGGTGAAAGGCCAGTTGAGCGTCGGAGCAAGCAAAAACACCAAATAGACCGGATACGCGAAAGCGACCTGGTCCGTCGGATCGTTAGGATTGCGAGAGTCGAGTTCGCGTCCGTAGAAGCCCTGCTGTATCTCCCGCGTCACCTGCGTGCTGTACGGACTGCGGTGATGGAGCAACAATTCGTGAGCGCCATACCACCTCGGATAAAGGTCAGAATTGTTGCCAATCGGAACCCTTTTGGCCTCTGCCGCGAAGGTATTCGCAGGTACAAGGATGCGCTCGGCCCAGCGCCACACTCCGAAGCAAACCAGCAAGCAAGCGGCAAAAACCAACCACTGCCTGGAAGGCGTGAGGTCGTACGTCACGTTTGAATTAGACACTCATCGATTTGTCTGCGCAATTCTAATAAAAAATGGCCGGAGATTTGCTCATCGATGCTCCGGCCATTTTGAATTGCTGCTCAGTCGGTTCCTACGAAGATCTTGCCGCTTTCCTGGATGAGCTTCGGATGGCTTTCCTCCGCATCCACGACGGCAAGAGCTGTGATGTTAACGATTTCCTCCACTTCGGCACCCCGCGGGAGCACGTACGCGGGTTTGCTCAGCCCCAGCAGAATCGGCCCAATCGCGTCCGCTCCGCCTACCCGCATCAACAGCTTATACGCGACATTCGCCGAACCGAGGTCGGGGAATATCAGTACGTTTGCACCGCCCTTCAGCGCTGAGAAGGGATAATCCCGCTCCAGGATTTCGGGCACCACGGCTGTGTCCGCCATCATTTCGCCGTCAATGATAAGCGACGGATCACGTTGCTTCACCAGTTCAGTGGCGCGCCGCATCTTCTGGCAGAGTGGATGATCCGTGCTGCCGAAGTTGGAGAAAGACAACATTGCAACCCGCGGCACAACGTCGAAACGGCGAGCGGCTTCAGCGGCACAAACTGCGATTTCCGCCAGGTCCTCCGCCGTCGGCTCAACATTCACCGAGCAATCTGCCAGGAACAGCATGTCGCCTTTCCGCGTGATCAGTACGTAAAGTCCGGAGACTTTATGCACCCCTTCGCGCACTTTAATGATTTGCAGTGCCGGTCGAATCGTGTCCGGATAGTGCTGTGTCACACCGGAGACCAGAGCATCGGCGTCTCCCATGTGGACCATCAGCGAGCCGAACACATTGCGATTGTCGATCAACTCGCGCGCTTCGCTCAATGTCACGCCTCGACGCTGCCGGAGCCAATACAACTCCTGCACGTAGACTTCGCGCCACGGAGAGTTTTTCGGGTCCACAATGTCTGTCCCATTCAGCGCCAGAGCAAGTTCCGCTGCCCGAGCACGAATCGTGGCTTCGTTGCCCAGCAGAATGGGTCTGGCGATTTTCTCATCCACCAGTATGTGGGAGGCGCGCAGAACTTTCTCATTCTCGCCTTCCGGAAATACCACGCGTTTCGGTTTGGCCTGCGCCTTGTGAATCACAATGCGCATCACCTCATGCGCTTTGCCCAGACGCGTCTCCAACTGCTCGCGGTATTCGTGAATGTCCACGGGCTCCAGAGCCACGCCTGTCTCCATGGCTGCTTTTGCCACCGCTGACGCTTCCCACACCAGAACACGGGGATCAAACGGCGTAGGGATGATGTAGTCCGGCCCAAAGGCAAACCGCTGGACACCGTACGCACGGCACACGGAGTCAGGCACGTCCTCCTTGGCCAAAGCTGCAAGCGCATGCGATGCAGCCAGTTTCATTTCTTCGTTGATCGCGGTTGCATGTACGTCCAGGGCACCCCGAAAGATAAACGGGAATCCGAGAACGTTGTTGACCTGATTCGGGTAGTCAGAACGGCCGGTGCACATCAGAATGTCCTTGCGTGCCGCACGGGCGTCGTCCCATGTGATCTCCGGATCCGGATTGGCCATCGCAAACACAATCGGCTTCGCGGCCATGCTGCGGATCATGTCCTGGGTGAACGCACCCTTGACCGAAAGTCCTACCAGCACATCCGCATCTTTCACAACTTCCGCGAGCGTACGCTGATTGGTCTTTTGTGCGAAGCGCTGCTTGTACGGGTTCATCCCCTCCGCACGTCCGTCGTAAACCACGCCTTTGGTGTCGACGAAGAAGATGTTTTCCTTCCTTACTCCCAGCCGGACATAGTGCTCAGCCGAGGCAATGCCCGAAGCGCCGGCTCCATTGAAGACCACCTTAATCTTGCCGATATCCTTCCCAACGATTTCCACAGCATTCAGAAGCGCAGCGCCGGTAATGATTGCGGTGCCGTGCTGGTCATCGTGGAACACCGGGATTTTCATGGTTTTCTTCAACGTTTCTTCGATGTAGAAACATTCCGGCGCTTTGATGTCCTCCAGATTGATTCCGCCGAAGGTCAGCTCCAGCAATTGGCAAACTTTAATGACATCGTCCGGATTGTGACTGTTTACTTCGATGTCAAACACGTTGACATCGGCGAAGCGCTTGAACAGCACGGCTTTGCCTTCCATGACGGGTTTGCCCGCCAAGGCGCCGATATCGCCGAGTCCCAACACGGCGGTGCCGTTTGAGACTACCGCGACCAGGTTGCCGCGTCCGGTGTACTTGAAAGCATCATGTGGGTTGCTCTTGATTTGCAGGCAAGCCTCGGCAACCCCGGGGGTGTATGCAAGGCTCAAATCCCGTTGTGTACGACAAGGCTTGGTAGGGGTGATTTCGATTTTGCCTGGCTTCGGTAACGCGTGATAATCCAGTGCTTCCTTCTGTGAGATTGGCATAATGGCCTCCGTTCCACAAACCTGCGGTTTTGTGCGCTATGTTTTTTCGATCACTTTTCTGATCCGCTCGAATGCCCAATCGATCTCTTCCCGCTTGATCACCAGGGGTGGCGCGACGCGGATTACCTTGTCGTGCGTCTCTTTACAGAGAATCCCCTCCTGCTTGAGCGCTTCGCAGTAGGGACGGGCGAGACGGTGCAATTCGATTCCGATCCACAGTCCCACGCCCCGCACTTCTTTCAGATCGGGACTGCGCAGCGTCTGCAGCAAGGTCAAAAAGTACGCACCCAGTTCTGCAGAGCGTTCCACCATTTTTTCTTCGATCAACACTCGTAGCGCGGTGCGGGCAATCGCGCAGCCCAGCGGGTTTCCCCCGAACGTGCTGCCGTGGTCTCCCGGCTTGTACACGCCCAGAATTTCGCGCGACGACAACACGGCCGAGACCGGATAGAAGCCTCCGGCCAGCGCTTTGCCCACGATCAGGACATCGGGCCTGATTCCTTCGTGCATGTAGGCAAACAGCTTGCCTGTGCGCCCAAGACCCGACTGGATTTCGTCCAGCATCAGCAGAACGCGATTTTCCGTACAAATTTCAGCAACCTGTCTCAGATATCCCGCCGGCGGAATCACGATGCCTGCTTCGCCTTGAATCGGCTCTACCAGGAACGCGCAGGTATCCGGCGTGACTGCCTGACGCAATGCCTGCAGATCCCCGAATGGAACTACTCTGAATCCCGGCGTAAACGGACCGAATCCATCGCGATATTGTTCGTCGGTTGAAAAGCTGATGACAGTTACTGTGCGCCCGTGAAAGTTGTTCGCACAAACGATGATCTCGGCCTTATCCGGCGGGATCCCTTTGATCGTGTATCCCCATTTACGGGCCGTCTTGATTCCGGTCTCAACCGCTTCAGCGCCTGAGTTCATCGGTAGAGCCATCTCGAAGCCGGTCAAATCGTGCAGGTCCTTGTAGAGCAGCCCTAACTGGTCGTTGCGGAATGCCCGCGAGGTGAGCGTGACTTTCCCTGCCTGCTCCATGAGCGTTTGCAAAATTTTAGGGTGGCAGTGGCCCTGATTCACCGCTGAATAGGCAGCCAGACAATCGAGATAGCGCTTGCCCTCGACGTCATACAGCCATACGCCTTCGGCGCGCTCGATCACAACGTCCAGCGGATAGTAGTTATGCGCGCCATACCGATTTTCGAGATCAATAAGTTCTTGAGTCTTCAACTGCTCATGAAGCACTGGCATACTCATTCCTTTCAAAAAGCAGCCGGAAGTAAGCGGTCGGGAGAAAGCTTTCGCAGACTCCGACTCCTACTCCAGCAACATCGTCAGCAACGCCATGCGCACGTACAATCCATTACGCGCCTGGCGGAAATAAAGCGCTCGAGGATCCGCGTCAACGGATTCGTCGAGTTCAACTGTCCGTGGCAGCGGGTGAAGAATCAACGCGTCCGGTTTCATCCGTCGAACCGACGACGAGTCGATTGCATATCTCTTCAGGTTTTCCACGCCGCGTACCCGCTCTGGCCGAATGCGGGTCTGGTAGATCACATCCGCTTCTGCAAGCACCCGATCAATGTCCGGCTCCAGTTCGTAGTGAACTCCGTGCTCATCAAGGTATCCAAGGATGTCCGGCTTCATCTGCAATTCCGGTGGGCTGACGAAATACATCTTCACGCGCTCAAACTTGGCCAGAAGATATGCGAGTGAGCGCGCGGTCCTTCCTTTATCCAGTTCTCCAACAATTGCTACACTCAAGCCGTTGAGGGGGCGCTCCCGATAAATCGTGTACAGATCAAGCAACGCCTGCGTGGGATGCTGACCGCCGTCGCCATCGCCGGCGTTGATGACAGGAACGGGTGAGACCTGGGCTGCGCGCTTCGCTCCGCCCTCCTGGTGGTGGCGTACCACAATTACGTCGGCGTAGCCGCCGATGATTCGTATTGAGTCTTCAACTTGCTCGCCTTCCATCGCCGACGAAAATGCATGCGCATGTTCGGTCGACAGCACTCTCCCGCCGAGCCGATGCATGGCAGCTTCAAAACTGAATCGCGTTCGCGTCGACGGCGCATAAAACAGCGTTGCCATGATTCGATTCTGATAATCGAGCGAGCCGCCGCGCGCCACTACCCGTTCCATTCCCCGCGAGCGGTCGAACAGCTCCATCAGCAGCGGAACCGTGAACTGCTGTGATTCCACCACGTGCTTTAGCTTGTTATCGGCGCTGACTCTTTGCGCAAGGCTTTGTACTGCGACCGTGAATCCGGACATCTTCAGCGCTCTCCTACCGGAAGTTTGACTCCACGCTGCAATCCCAGGTTGATCGTCTGCTGTTCCGCAATCACGTGCGTGCCGGCTGACCCGTCAACCGCTTGACGCAGATTCTCGCAAGAGGTGATGATTGCTTCCTTCCCTCCATTGCTCAAAAACCGCAGGACCGATTCGATCTTCGGGCCCATATTTCCAGGAGGAAAATGTCCCTCCTCGAAGAACTTTTGCAGCTCAACCGGAGTAACACTCTTCAGCGGCCGCTGCGACGGTTTTTTGTAATCGAGGTACACATAGTCGGTATCGGTTGAGATCACAAACAAATCAACCCCGAGCTTTGACGCCAGCAACGCCGAAGCCCGGTCTTTATCAATGACGGCTTCCACCCCTCGCAACTTGCCGTCCTGCCAAACGACCGGAATTCCTCCTCCGCCGCAGGCAATGACCAGCACGCCCTGTTCGACCAGGTCTTGAATCACTTCCAGTTCGACAATCTCGATCGGTTCCGGCGATGGTACTACTCGGCGATATCCCCTTGACGCATCCTCAACAATCTCCCAACCAAATTGCCGCTTGCGCTCTTCGGCATCCCCTCTCGAGTAGAACGGCCCGATCGGCTTGGTTGGATGGTGCATGGCAGGATCCTCTGTCGACACGACACTCTGCGTCACAACCGTGACCACCGGCATGTGTACGCCCGCGATCCTCAGTTCGCCTTCCAGTGCCTGTTGCAGGATGTATCCAATCTCGCCCTGGGTACTGGCGTCACATACGTCCAGCGGGTGGCCTGGAACCTGACTTGCTCCGCGCTCCGAACGAAGCAGCGCCGCGCCTACCTGCGGACCATTCCCATGCGTGAGAACGATTCGATATCCAGCCGTGCAAAGACCAACAACTTCACATGCAGTCCGGCGCGCATTCGCCATCTGCTCCGCAATGCTGCCCTTCTCACCAGCGCGGATGAGCGAATTGCCGCCGATCGCCAACAGAATGGTTTTCATCTCATTCGCCAGTAGCTGATAGCTGGGAGCTACCGACTTTGCTCGACCCGGCACGAAGGCCAGTCAGCAAACGGCCCAGTTCCGCGCATCTTGTTTTCCAGCCACTAGCTCCTCGCCACCAGCTACTCATTACACGTGCACCAGTTCCTGCAGCTCCACCAGGCCCGGCAATTTCACGAACTCCCCTTTCATCAGTTCAAGCATGATCGCTTTCTGCACATGCAGGCGATTCTCCGCCTCCTGGAAGACGAGTGACCGCGGGGAGTCAATCACTTCGCTGGTGACTTCGTCGCCACGATGCGCAGGAAGGCAATGCAGGAAGATGGCATCTTCCTTGGCATGGCGGAAAAGCTTCTCATTGACCTGATATGGGAAGAAAATCTCTCTGCGCCGCTCCGCTTCTGCTTCCTTGCCCATGCTCGCCCACACGTCGGTGTACACAACGTCCGCGCCTGAAACCGCCTCCAGCGGATCGTTCGTCAAATGGCAACTGCCTCCAGTTTGCTTGGCACGCTCGCGAGCCCATGCGACAGCCCCCGCCCTCGGTTCATAGCCTTTCGGAGTGGCCACCCAAACATGCACACCCAACTGCGCACCGGCAAACATCAGGGAGTGGGCCACATTGTTCCCGTCCCCGACAAACGCGACCTTCAGCCCCTCCAGGTTGCCCTTCACTTCCCAAATCGTTAGGTAGTCCGCCATCGCCTGGCATGGATGGCTGTAGTCCGTCAGCCCGTTTATCACCGGAATGCTGGCATACTCCGCCATCTGCTCGACAATCTCGTGCGCAAACGTGCGAATCATGATTCCCTGCACCATGCGCTCCAGGTTCTTGGCCACGTCGTAGACCGACTCGCGTTTTCCAAGATTGATCTCGGCCGGCGAAAGATAAATCGAGAAACCTCCCAGTTGCTGGATCCCCACATCGAAACTTACCCGCGTGCGCAGTGACGGCTTTTCGAAAATCATCGCCAGCGTCTTACGTTTCAGCGCGTCGCAGTAGGTCGTGGGGTGCGTCTTGACCTGCCGGCCCAGAATCAGCAGGTACTGAATTTCAGAAGGCGAGAAGTCTTTGATCGACAGAAAATCCTTGCCATTCATATTCCGCCTCCCGCGAAGGCTGGCTCCTGTTCGTGGAGGAACGTGGCCAGCAGGTCGGTCAAACCCGGTTTGCTGAGTTCTTCGACCTCGTACGTGACCCGTAGCGTCGGTTTGTCGATGTTGATGACTCGTGTGAGGTCGATCGGAGTAGCAATTACCACCAGATCGCACGGGGTGCGCCGAATCGTCTCCTCGAGTTCATGCCGCTGCATGGCGCTGTAGCCCATTGCCGGCAGCAGACTTGTCAGGTGGGTATAGCGGTCGTAGGTATTGCGAATCGATCCCACCGCATAAGGCCGCGGATCCACCAGTTCGGCTGCCCCGCATTGTTGCGCGGCTACAACGCCCGCCCCATAGGGCATCTCGCCATGCGTGAGTGTCGGCCCATCTTCGACGACCAATACGCGTTTGCCCTTGACCACGCCAGGTTCGCCCACCGTGACGCGGCATGCCATTTCAAAAACCTTGGCCTTCGGATTGGTTAGTTTTATGTTGTGGCGCACGGTTTCGATGTCCCGTGGTTGCGCCGTGTCGACTTTGTTGATCACAATGGCACCAGCGCGCCTCAGGTTAACTTCGCCGGGGTAGTACGCCAGTTCGTGGCCGGGCCGATGTGGATCAACCACGACAATTTCCAGGCCAGACTTGTAGAACGGCGTATCGTTATTGCCCCCGTCCCACAAGATCACGTCTGCTTCCTGTTCCGCCCGCCGCAAAATCTTTTCGTAATCCACGCCCGCATAGACGACCGTGCCCTGGCGAATATGCGGCTCATATTCTTCGCGCTCTTCGATCGTGCACTTCTGCAGCTCCAAATCCTCCATGGTGGCGAAGCGCTGCACCGCTTGGGCAGCCAGGTCCCCGTAGGGCATGGGATGGCGGATCACCACCGGCTTGCGCCCGTGTCGCCGCAGTTCCGCCGCAACCAGACGCGACACCGGACTCTTACCGCAGCCTGTTCGCACTGCGCAGATCGAAACCACTGGAACGTCTGACTCGAGTTGGGTGTGTTCAGTTCCCAGAAGATAAAAGTCGGCGCCGGCAGCCAATGCCCTGGAGGCCAGATGCATCAAATTTTGATGGGAGATGTCGCTGTAAGAGAACACGACCGCATCAATCTCATTTCCCCTGATCAGATTTTCGAGATCCTTCTCTTCGAAGATTGGTATGCCGTCGGGATAGAGGCGCCCGGCAAGTTCGTGCGGGTAGCGGCGCCCGGCAATGTCGGGGATCTGCGTGGCGGTGAATGCAACCACTTGATAATCAAGGTTGTTACGAAACACCACGTTGAAGTTGTGAAAGTCCCGCCCAGCCGCGCCAAGGATCAGTATCTTCTTCATAATGCACCCCGCTTACCTTGGTATCTTCCTTCCGGCCCACGAGTTTCGGCTGTGCCCTTTATCACAAGCGCCTGTGACTCATGGCGCACTTTCGTGACAGTGCCGGTGTCGGCTGATTGCTGTCGTTGTGACCCGAATCACAGCGGGTATTGGCGGCCCCACTAAATAATCAGATTGGTTTCTTGAACGAGCATGGGGAGGGATGTATGAAGAAATTGGCCTTTCTATTTGCTCTACTAATCGCAGCACAAGTCTTGGCCCTGGATAAATCGACAATTACCGTCAAGAACACGACCGTCAGCGGCGACGTAGTTCTGGTTACCATTCAGGAATCGGGGAAGACTTATGAATTGCAGTGCACGAAGGGGGCTCCAAACTGCTCCACCCCGCAACCGGGTACGTACTGGATGGTCCGGCTGCCGAAGAATCATGGTTACTACGATTGTGCGAACGTCGATCTCTACGTCCAGTCCGCTGATCCGGAACACGGTGGCCCGCTGTTTGCCGAATATTGCATCAGTGAGAAGTGAAACAACGGTGGTCGATCATAAAGACGGTTGGATGTCTAGTCGCTGATTGTGAGGGGTACAGTCACATTTACCTCTGTTCCCTCGCCGGCGCGGGATTCGATTGAAACCTTCCCATTGACCAGGTGAGCGCGTTCCTTCATCCCCATAATCCCAATACCTGAAGAACTTTTGGCGGGTGCGGGCGCCAGTCCCACCCCCTCGTCCCTTACGCTCAGCCGCAGCACCCCGTTAGCCGCTTCGAGAGTCACAAAAACCTCTGAAGCCTTGGAGTGCTTGGAGACGTTGCGCAGGCTTTCCTGAAAAATGTGATACATGCTGCTTGCGACTTCCCCGGGCAGAGATTCCGGGACATCACGACCCAGAAAATGTGTACGAATCCCGGAACGCTCTTCGAATTCCTCGCAGTTCTGTTCCAGCGCTGCTTCCAAGCCGATATCATCCAGAATCGAAGGATGCAATTGGTGCGAAATGTGACGCACGCTTTCCGCGGCTTCACCCGCTCGACGCTGCAGGCTCCGCAAGCTGTTGAGCATTTCCTGAGAAGTCGGTTTGTTCGCCAGCTTCCCAAGGTCCATCGCCAGATAGGCCAGCTTTTGGCTGAGATCATCGTGTAGATCTCTGGCAATCCGGCGGCGCTCGTCGTCCTGGGCCGTCATCAGCCTTCCCGTCAACGCGCGTAAATCTTCGCCCTGCTGCCGGATAGCCTGCTCATCTGCCTTGCGCTTGGAAATGTCCGACATAAAGGCAACCGCCAGTATCTGTTTCGCCCTGCGCATATAGCTGAGACTGATTTCCACGTCAAAAATCGATCCATCTTTTTTCCTCGCTTGCAGATCGAGGCCGAACCCCATGGGGCGATTTTGCGGATTCTCGAAGTATCCCTCCCGATGATTTACGTGACCACCGCGGAGATTTCCCGGCACCAGCAACTCCACCGGTTGCCCGGTCAATTCGCCCGGGGTGTAGCCCAACATTTTTTCGGTCGCAGGATTTGCCATCACGATCAGTCCATCCCGGCCAACTACGAAGATTGCCTGCGCAGCGGCCTCGAACAATGCCTGTGCAGTGGCTTCGCTTTCTTGTTTCTCCTCCTCTGCAATCTTCTGGCGACGTACGGCGCGACGTACATCAATGGGCGCGAAGACCAGGGCTATCAGGGCCAGAAGTGCCGCCAGCACCGTGGCAATAAATCCGTCCTGCAGCCGATTCTGGCGAGTGTGTATGCGCTCTTGCAATAGCCGGTCTTCCTCATCTCCAATCTGCTTGCTGGCTTCGCGAATTTGGCTCATAACGATGCGGCCTTGGCCACCGACCACCACCGCTTGCGCGGCGCTGAAGCCAGACGCCTTCCGCTGCTGGACGGCGGTGTTAAAGACGTCCATTCTTTTCTCAATCAGTGTTTTTAAATTTCTGAGTCGGTCTTGCTGGGCGGAATTGTCTTGCGTGAGCTTTAGCAACTTTTCAAAGCTGAGCTGAATGTCCGCGTAAGCGATACGGTAGGGATCAAGGTAGCCTTCATCGTCGGTAATGATGTATCCGCGTTCTGCCGATTCGGCATCCTTCACATCTGTCAGCAGCTGGCTGTTCGTGTTGATGACTTCCCGCGTGTGATCCACCAGGAAGTCGGCGTCGACGACCTCATGGAGTATCCAGACCGCGACTGCAGCGATCACCAACAGCATGCCCAAGCCAACCAGCGACCACAGAAGAGACCTTCGCTCCAGAACTGGATTGTCGTGGACCGGCGTTGGCGTGGATGGCGACGTGGGGCCTTTCATCAGCTATCTCTAGAAAGTAGTCTTTCCAAGCATGATACGCTGTTGTTATCTTTGTTGACCATGAAGCTGAGGGTGCTGCTTGGCGACGACCACGTCCTGATTCTTGACGGGCTCCGTGCTGCCTTGCAGGCTCAATATGAAATTGTTGGCATTGCCAAGGATGGCCGTGCTTTAGTCAGAGAAACCGAGCGGTCGAAGCCCGATCTCGTGATCCTTGATATCAGCATGCCCCTGCTGAACGGCTTCGAGGCGGCAAAGCAGATCAAGAAGAATCTGCCGCAGACGAAATTAATCTTTCTCAGCCAGCACCTCAATCCTGCCTATCTGAAGCAGGCCCTCCGATTGGGCGCTTCTGGCTATGTTCTTAAGTCCGGTGCTACCGAGGAACTGCAGCAGGCGCTCACCACAGTGTTGCGAGGCAAAATCTATATCACTCCGGCATTTGGCGAGGATGTAATCGCCCGCCTGTGGAATCGTGAGGGAGAACTCAGCGAAGAAACCGAGGAGCTTTCCGACCGTCAACGGGAAATCCTGCAGCTAATCGTCGAGGGTCGCGGCAACAAAGAAATCGCCGACGTGATCCACGTATCTGTCAAGACAGTAGAGTTCCACCGGGCACGAATTATGGCCAAGCTGGGGGTCAGGAGCGTCGCCGAACTGACCAAAGTCGCTCTCCAGCGAGGGCTTATCCCAGGCTAAAAAACTAGGGTATACCCTAGTCCCAAGCAACCTCCGACCTCTCTATTCTGCATTAGTCACAACGCAACCGCGGCTTTGAAATTCCAGCCGCAGTGAGCTGACATTGTGAACTTTTCCAATGGCTGCAGCGACGCAAACTTTTTTCGATGCGGCGGCTAGTTACGCTTCCATGAGTCGAACGCGAATCCTGTTGGCTGATGATCACGCGGAGATGCTGGAAGAACTTCGCGCCTTGCTCGAGCCGGAGTACGACGTCATTGCAGCGGTTGAAAACGGACAGAAACTGGTCGAAGCGGCAACTCAGCTCAATCCGGACCTGATTGTGTCAGACATCAGCATGCCCGTTATGACCGGCTTTGAAGCGGCCGCCAGAATCCGTGAAGCTGGGATCGCGGCCAAGATCATCTTCCTGACCGTGCAGTCCTCCTCGGCTTATCTGAAGAAGGCCCGCGCTCTGGGCGCTGATGGCTACGTGCTGAAGGTCTATACCAACGAACAACTGCCTGTTGCCATCTCCAGCGTGCTGACCGGAATTCCGTACTTCTCTCCGCAATTGAGTAGTCGATCGCAGCACTGAACATCTGCGGATCGTTAGTCTCTATCAACACGCCAAGTTCAGGAACGTCAAAAAACTAGGGATTGCCCTAGTACTGAAGTTTCGTGGCTGCGCGTAGAGTGCAGTCGTACTCAAGTGGGGTAGAAAAACCTCTTCGCGAAAGGAAATCATGATGGCAACCGCAACAGTAAACGCGATTAGCAGGACTCAGGCGCCCGGTTTTTACCCGGCCCCGGAGAGGAGAACCGCGCACTCTCCATACGGCCTTCCCATCGTTGACAACTGTGTTGCATGCAAGCTGCGCAATGGTAATTCTTTCTGCGCGCTCTCTGAGGCCACCACGCAAGACTTGAACAACTTGAAACATGTCAGCTCTTATCCGGAAAGCTCTGTGGTTTTTCTGGAAGGACAAGATGCCCGTGGCGTCTACGTTCTCTGCCAGGGCCGTGCCAAGCTGACCACTACTAACGCCGACGGCAAGAGCATGATTTTGAAAATTGCCGAGCCGGGCACGATTCTCGGCCTGCATGCGTGCATCAGCAGAAAGCCCTACGAAGTGACAGTGGAAACCCTGCAGCCGGCCCAGTTGGCATTCATTCGCCGCGAAGATTTCTTGCACTTCCTGAACCAACATCCCGATGCGTGCTTGCACGCTGCCCAGCATCTCGCCCGCGACTGCCAATCGGCCTACGAGGTGATCCGATCCATCGGATTGTCCCATTCAGTCTCGGAGAAACTGGCTCGCCTCCTGCTGCAATGGTCGACCGATGGCCGCGTTGTAGACGGCACTGTCCGCCTGAAGCTGGCTTTGACACACGAAGAAATGGCGCAGTTGATCGGCACTTCACGGGAAACGGTCACGCGAACCCTGAGTGATTTCAAGAAGCAACATGTCCTGGAGGTGAACGGCTCGACGCTCGTTATCAGAAACAAGGCCGGTTTGGAGAGGCTGGTTGCTTCGTAAAGACATAAAAGCAGAGGAATCAAATGAAGCTGAATCGTAGCAAGACCAATCTTGACCGCGAGCAGATAGCTCTGGCACTGCGCGCGTGGAAAGAAGAAGTGGATCTGCGTGGGTTTGGCGCGACCTGCCCTATGCCACACTGCGGGGCTCTCGCGGTTACCTATGAGTCCCTTGACAGTGTACGAAAGATGGTTCGGTCGGATGCGGGAATGTGGGAATTCGTTTGTCCGGAATGCAGCGCTGAGTTCAGCGCGCCTCCTGGAGACCTTCTTTTTGAGTCTGTCCCGCGAGAATGGCTATTCTCGCAAGTTTGCAGCGCGTAAGTTACTCGGTTGGGGTGACGTAGCCGGCTGGCCTAAGTGCAACAGTCGGCCTTACGTCTTGGGCGCGGAACTATCTCTACCCTGTCTAGGGCCAGCGCTTTGCAGTATCTTCCCATCCCGCGGCGCGAGCAACCGGAGCCGGAGTTCCCGCCGGTTGCGGGATCCGGATGGGCTGCTGGGTGGTTGGCGAGGCTAATGTTGGCTTGTTGTTAGTAGCTTCGGCGAGCGCTTCTTTGTCATCGGAGAGCAAAGGCGCAGCCACCCGCAAAGCCTCTACTTCCTTCTCCAGTCTGGCCAGTTCAAGCTCTTTTTGCCTTAAGACTTCATACACATTCTTCATAGGGTTAGCACCTGTGGAGCAACTGCTTAGGCAGTTGGCCGCACTTTAACAGGTATGTAAGTTTTGTCAAGAAGATAAGAACGCCTGAACCAGACAGTCTCCGATTCATATATTGCCCTTGACTTTTCCTTCGTTGAATTCTGCATCGCTCCATGTTGTGTTCCTACACAGCGTCCATTCCCCTTCTAACTCACTGACTTCGCTACCGCTTGCTGAAAAGACAGCCCCTTGTCTCGAGATGCGCTGTTGCGATCCTCCTCAAATTCACGTTGCGAATTTCAACTCAGTTGCTCGTTCCCTCCCCACCGCAATGACTGCATCTCCTGCACCTTCAATCAATTCCCGGCCGAACTATGTAGCGCACGCAGTTTCGGCAATAGGAATGCCTTTAAGGAAAGTGGCCAGCGAGACGCAGACGGTCCTCCGGCGAGGTGACTTATGACAGTTTTATTAGTCCTGTTCACATTCGTGACTTTTCTCCTGATTGATCACTTCTATAGTCGTAAGAGGGTTGTTCAAGCAGCCTTACAAGCTGTCAAGAGTGAGGTGAAGCCCCGGCTCGCACCCAGCCTAGTAAGCGGATTTCAGGTCCCGGACAACGTTCGCTATCACCCCGGCCACACTTGGGCATTGGGCGAGAGCCCCAACCTGGTACGCGTCGGCATGGACGATTTTGCGGCACGGCTGGCCGGCAAAGTCCAAAGCATCACCATGCCGCAACGGGGTCAATGGCTTCGTCAGGGACAGAAGCTCTGTACGTTGCACCGTGACGGGATTGCAGTCGACATGGTGTCCCCAATTGAGGGTACTGTCTCTGACATCAACGATTCGATCGCCACAAATCCCGAGCTGGCCCGCAAGGACCCTTATGGCGAAGGCTGGCTGATCACGGTGCAGTCGCCCGACGCGAAGACAAATTTCAAGAATCTTCTTGGTGGTGCGTTGGCGAGGTGGTGGACGGAAGAATCCGCCGGTCGTCTGCAGAGAAAAATGCCGAGTCTCGTCGGGGCGCTGGCTCAGGACGGCGGCGCCGCAGTCGAAGATGTAGCGGCGGAAATTCCCGATAGCGATTGGGCAACTCTGACGAAAGAATTCTTCTTGTCATAAGTCCGGCGACGCTGGGTTAACTTCCGGCACTCGCCGCAACTGTCCGGCAGGTCCAACCAGGCCTGCCGGATTCTTTTTGCGCCTGCTTGAGGTGTTATGAACTTTGTAATGGCCACATAAACGAACACTGTGTGCTAACAAACTGAATTGTCAATCGGTGTTATCGACAGTTTTGTCTTGCAAAGCTGCATCCCTCTGTGAATAATTTTTCACCCATATCGGATTGTCACCGCTACGGCTTCGCCAAAGTAGCGGCGTGCAAGGATCACAGCAACCTCCGATGCTTTTGCTATCCGCCGTTTGACCACAGCGAACTGTCCAAATTGTGAGGGCAATATGACAAGCCGCTTTTCCCTGATCCGGACTACATCTATCTGCGTGCTGACGCTGTTTGCCGTCCTGGCCACGGTCAAATCACCAGCACAGCAGGCCACTGCTTCGGTTAATGGCACCGTTCGAGACCCTTCTGGTGCAGTTGTGGCGGGTGCGAAGGTCACGCTGCGCAATCTGGCCACCAACATTTCGCGCCCTGGCAAGACGAGTAAGGATGGAGATTACCTGTTCACACTGGTCCCCATCGGCAAGTATGAGTTGACGGTGGAGCAGCCGGGCTTCGACAAGTACGTGCAAAGCGGAATTATTCTTCAGATCAATGAAAACGCTCGCCAGGACGTTTCCCTGCGAGTCGGCTCGACGAGCCAAGTC
>Ga0187780_10000433_pt1 | contig 31345 bp, 27 predicted proteins | sample 1015_Q2_SP10_20__FD_132429 | JGI IMG/M metagenome (GOLD analysis project Ga0187780, IMG submission 132429) | Tropical peat soil microbial communities from peatlands in Department of Meta, Colombia - 1015_Q2_SP10_20_MG | ecosystem: Environmental > Terrestrial > Soil > Wetlands > Peat | place...
CCACGACCTCGCCAAGGTCGCTCAGCAAGCACAAGAGCTCCGACCCAATCTGGCCGGTTTTGCCTGTTAGCAGAATTTTTGGTTTCATGCGCGCAGATACTGTGGGAGGGATTGCGGACCCACCTGCACCAGCCTCGGATTTTTCTGGTCCTTTTGCGAAAGGATGGGATTTGCGATATCCCAGGAGATGTTGAGGTCCGGGTCATTCCACAGGATTCCCCGCTGGTCCTCTGGATCGTAGAAGTCGCTGCATTTATAGAGAAACTGCACCTTATCGGTGAGTGCCAGATAGCCGTGGGCAAATCCTGCCGGGATATAAATCTGGTTTTGTTGCTCGGCGGAAAGTACGACGCTGGCCCATTTGCCGAAGTGCGGGGAGCCACAGCGAATGTCCACCATCACGTCCAGGGCTTTTCCCTCGATCACCCGGCAGAGCTTTGCTTGCGGATGCTTTAACTGGTAGTGAAGCCCGCGCAGCGTCCCTCGAACCGAGGATGCATGATTGTCCTGAACGAAGTCATCTTTGATTCCGAGCTCGCGGAAACGAGCTCGATGGTACGTTTCAAGGAAAAATCCGCGCTCATCGAGAAATATTTTGGGTCTCAGTTCAAACACGCCCGGCAACGCGGTGGCAATGCGTTCTATCATGTCCTGGCCAGTACGGTCTTCGTCAGTATCGATCGACCAAAAACAATTGCTCGCAAGTTAAGGGAGAATCTCAGGCACCGGGTGAGGCCCCGCCGCAAAGCCTATGCCCCTGTTCGCGTGACCGCTTCGAGCGAGCTCTTGCGGTTCTCATAGTATTTCTCGTAGTAGGAGCGATACTCGCCGCCTCGGACTGCTTCGACCCACTTCTCGTTTTTCTTATACCAATCGATCGTCCGCTGCAGGCCTTCTGTCAAGGGGATTTCCGGCTTCCAATTCAGCTCCGTATGAATCTTCCTGTAACTCAGGGCGTAACGACGGTCATGCCCGGGGCGGTCTTGCACGAAGGAAATCAAGCTTTGGTCCTTGCCCATCAGCTGGAGAAGCTCGCGCGCCACAGCGACGTTTTCAGGATGGTCGTCGCCCGCAATGTTGTAGATCTCGCCAAGCCTGCCCTGCTCGAGCACGCTTGTAATTCCCCGGCAATGATCTTCCACATGAAGCCAGTTGCGCTGCTGCCTGCCGTCTCCGTACAGCGGCAGACTTTTGTTTTGGAGAGCATTCGTAATCATCAACGGCAGGAACTTCTCAGGAAATTGGTAGGGGCCATAATTATTCGATGCGCGCGTAATTACCGCGGGAAATCCGTAAGTTCGCACGTAAGAGAGCACCAGCAGATCAGATCCCGCCTTCGATGCCGAATAGGGGCTACTCGGCCGCAATGGAGAGTTTTCGTCAGAAAAATCACCGGGTGGGATATCGCCGTACACTTCGTCAGTCGAGATGTGCACGAACCTCTGGACGCCTAATTTTCTCGCGGTCTGAAGGAGTACAAACGTCCCGGTCACATTGGTTTGGATAACCGGGGCCGGCTCATAAATGCTGCGATCGACGTGAGACTCCGCTGCGAAATGCACCACTACTTCGCAGCCGGGCATCGCGGATTCGACGCTCGCCGCTTCGCAAATATCGCCTTTCACAAAGCTATAGTTGGGGTGGTTGCTGACGGACTCAAGGTTTGCGAGATTTCCCGCGTAGGTCAGCTTGTCATAGTTAACGACGCTGTACTCGCCGCGCGTCTCCAGAATGTGGCGGATGAAATTTGATCCGATGAATCCCGCACCGCCCGTGACGAAGAGTTTCATCACTTGGATTCCACCGCCGAAGCCTCCGCTGCGCGCGCTTGGCTCCCCATTTTGTTGGCGCCGGTCTTAGCAACCAGATTGTTTGCGCGTAGCAGGGAGTCGAACGTGCCCGCGTCGGTCCACCATCCGTCCAGCATCTCCCACGTCAGATTCCCCTCTTGAACATAGAAGTTGTTGACGTCGGTGATTTCCAGTTCTCCACGTCCGGAAGGCTTTAGCCTGTGGATCTTTTCGAATACAGTTGCATCGTACAAATACAATCCGGTTACGGCGAAATTCGACTTCGGGGCTTTCGGTTTTTCCTCGATCCCCACCACGCGGTCGCCTTTAAGCTCCGCAACGCCGAATCTCTGCGCGTCTTCGACTTTCTTCAAAAGCAATTTTGCGCCGGTTTTCTGCTTCTTGAAATTCTCCACTGCCTGGCGGATGTTATTTTCGATGATGTTGTCGCCTAAGATCACGCAGATGGGTTGTCCCGCGGCAAAATGCTCCGCCAGTTGCAGCGCTTCTGCGATTCCACCTTCCCCTTCCTGGTACGTGTAGTTCAAGTGTTTGAGGCCGAAATCGTGGCCGTTGCCCAGAAGGCGCAAAAACTCGCCGGCATTTTTCCCACCCGTAACCAGCAGAATCTCGTGGATCCCGGCGTTCACAAGAGTTTGAATGGGGTAGTACACCATTGGCTTGTCATAAATGGGCAGCAGATGCTTGTTTGTTACCCGCGTCAATGGATAGAGTCGCGAGCCCGTTCCGCCAGCCAGAACAACGCCTTTCATCCGCCCCTCCGCTCGTTTCTCCGCAATTTCATCTCTTGTAGGAACTTGCCTGGCCGGACCGCAGCGTTTCCGTTGCTTCACCCGTTCCCATGGGAAGGTAATAATCCTGCATCAACTTTCGGCTCTTGGCATCGAACAGCCGGAACCGGACAATCCCCGTCCTTTGCAGGCTGCACTTGAGCGTCGTGCTCAAAACTCCAAATCCGTACTTGACGCTTCGCACAAAATTGATCGAGGAAGCTTCCTTGAAATACTTTGCCGGGCACGACACTTCGCCGATGCGGTAGCCAAAGCAGATGCACTGCGCCAGCATTTCGTTGTCGAACACAAAATCATCGGAATTTTCCAGCAGCGGCAGTTGCAGCAGAATCTCCCTCGAGAAAGCTCGAAAACCGGTGTGATATTCCGACAGCTTGGCCCCGGTGAACAGGTTTTGCACCGCGGTCAGGAATCGGTTGGAGATGTACTTGTAGACCGGCATGCCCCCCTTGAGCGCGCCGCCCCCCAAAATCCGCGAACCCAGCACGACATCGTAAACGCCGTAGGCAATCATGCTCGCCATCGCCGTCACCAGGAGCGGCGTGTATTGATAATCCGGATGCACCATGACAATGATGTCCGCCCCGGCGGCCAGCGCTTCCTTGTAGCAAGTTTGCTGATTTCTCCCGTACCCGTAGTTTTTCTCGTGTACGAAGACGCGCAGACCCAGGCGCGAAGCGACTTCCACGGTCTTGTCGGAACTGTGGTCGTCCACCAAAATCTTCAAATCCACGATGTCTGGAAGTTCACCCACTGTTTTTTCGAGCGTTTTCGCCGCGTTGAATGCTGGCATTACCACCGCGATGCTCTTGCCATTAATCACTGTTGCCCGCCGTCTCCCTTGTCCGTCACAACTCTCTGGATTTGTGCCGCCAGGTTGCCTTACCAATCTTATCTGAAACCATATCTCAAAATGAGTAGCAAAGTCTTGCGCTGGCCCTGAACCTAGTAACGGCTAGGAACTCTCTACCTCTCCGGTCATCTGGGCCCTCCCGTTCATCCTTGCCCTTGATCCATCGAAGCCGCCGCGGCACGGATTCGCCTCTTGCCGCATCAAATTGTGTAGACTTGGAAGTGTCAGGGTTTATATGGCCACCACCGATGGAACGTGCACAATGAGGGTCCGTAGGCGAGTGCGCGCCGGCGAAGCCGGTCTCACGCTTATCGAATTGATTATCGCGGCCAGCATTCTGCTTGTTCTTTCTACTGCTGCGCTTCCCGTTCTGAAATATACGGTCATCCGCGCCAAAGAAGCTGAACTGCGCAAGGATCTGCGTGACATGCGCGATGCCATCGATCAATTCAAGGACGCCGCTGATAGCAACCAGGTCCGCGTGGAACTTGGCAGCGAGGGCTATCCCCCGGATCTTGAGACGCTTGTCAAGGGCGTGGAGTATGGAGGCGCCGGCGGACAAAAGAAACGCTTCCTGCGACGAATTCCCGTCGATCCCATGACCGGCCACGCCGAATGGGGCTTGCGCTCGATTCAAGACGACCCTGACGCTTCCAGTTGGGGCGGTGGAAACGTTTTTGATGTTCACTCCACTTCCACGGCCACAGCGCTCGACGGCACGAAATACTCCGATTGGTAAGACTCGCTCGCCCAAACCTTCCAATCAATAGCGGGGCCGCCCATAACTTCGATCCCAAAGGGGCCTTTTACGTTTCCTGCCTGGACTCGGAAAGCGGAACTCTTCGACTTTCTTCCGGCGGCTCGGGCATCCTCGCAAAAAACAGCGCGACAATTCCCGCGGCAGCAATCAACATGTTGAGCTGAAACGCCAACCGGTAGTTCCCGTAAACATCAAAAAGCTTTCCCCCAATGACACCCGCCCAGGAGCAACATGCTGCAGTCAAAAGCATGGCCATCCCATTCAACTTGGGGAAAGCCTGAGGCCCGAAGAAATGAGCACTCGCCGTGTTCATGCAGATGAACGTCCATCCGAATCCCGTGCCATACAAGATCGCAGCGGCGTAAGCAATCCATAGCGCCGTCGTATTGACGCTCAGCGCCAGCACGGAGCCCAGGAGGTAACAGGAAAAGCCGGTCATAAAAGCCGTTCGCGCGCTTAACCAGTCCATAAGTCCCCCGCCGATCAGCCGGCCGGCGACCGCTCCCATGCTGAAAAGCCCCATGGCCCATGCCGCGTCCGCGGCGTTTACCCCTGCCCCGCGCAAGTGCAAAATCCAGTGCGCCGTGAAGAAGAAAAACGGAAACTGGCATGCGACTCCGCCAAATACAATCAGCCAGTACGCGGGCGTCCAGAACGCTTGCGCCGGCGTCCATCGATATTTTGTGACCAGCGAATCCTTCACCGTCGCTGTCTCAGTCTCCGCTTCCTCCGCTTCTCCATCCACGCGCTGTCCCACATCTTCCGGTCGTTCCTTGACAAAAAGAAACGCAATCACTGCCGAGAGAATCGAGACTGCCGAGACGAGTTCCCAGGCTTGCCGCCAGTTTCCCCCGTTCGCGGTCAGCACCCGGTTAATCATTGGCGCGACGAAAAACCCGGCAAATCCGGATGCACTGAGCGTCACCGCCATCATTCTTCCTCGATAGCGTTTGAACCACCGTGTAATCGCAGTTGCCGCGGGAACAATCGTCCCAAAGCTGATGCCGCTCCCGGCTACCACGCCGAACCCCAGCAGGTACTGCCACGGCCGTGTGGTCACCAACGCGAGCCACAATGCGCCGGCAAAAATCAGCGCGGAACCAATCGCAAATGTTCGCCGGATGCCCCATCGCAGAATCGAGGCTGCCACCAGCATCGAGGGTAGTCCTACAAACAGATTCAACAATGTGAACCCCATCCCGTACGTGCTCCGGTGCATGGCAATCTCTTTGAGCATATATGTGTTGATGACCGTGCCGCCGTACAGCGGGAAGCCCATGTTGAGAAAATCCAGTGACCAAAGCACACCCACCAGCGTCCAGCCGTAGAAATTGGATTTCTTGGCCATCTGGGGCTTAGTCGATTTTGGATTCGTCGCGGTACATCACTTTGTGCCGCGTCGTTTTGATCCACTCATCAATTTGCTCAGTCGTGAGGAAATTGGCGGGGTTGAAGCGTTCCCAACTCATGATTTGTTCGAGCGATTTTTTCCAGCGTTTATACGAGGGTTTAAGCGGCGGGCCAAAACACATCACGTCTACAACTGCCAGCTCCTCGGGCACGCCCAGCAGAGGCTTCAGTTTTTTCTGAATGTCTTCCTGCCCAATTGCGGTGATCCACCATACCGCGTAGCCTAGCGCCGCTGCCGCCAAGTGCGCGGACATCGTTGAAGCTGCCACCGATTGCAGCAGGATGCGCTCCGCATTTTCCCGATATCGCTTGGCGAGCTCGGAATTGTCTTTCAGCACGGGAAACGCCCGCGCGAACCGGAAATCCGCCACCACAACGATGAGGCCCGGAGCGTTTTTCACCCCGTTGTAATTCGGCGTCGGAAAGCCCATATGCAACCGTGCGCGGACCTGCTGTTCATCCACAAACGTCTGGCCGATGATTTCTTTCACCGCCGGATCGGTCACGACAATGTAATGCCACGGTTGAGAGTTGGCGCCGGAGGGAGCGTGCCGCGCCGCTTCGAGGATGAGTTCAAAATGTTCTCGGGGTACGTCGTATGACGCAAAAGCGCGGTTGGTCATCCGGCTGCGAACGACCTCCATCAGCGCCTCATACCGCGCGCGTTGATTGAAAGGCTCAACGGCAGGCACAACTTCACTCATGGCGCTCGCCGCCTTCTTAAATGCTAACTCCTCTTACCGTTCCGAAGGCTCTGGCCGCGTTGCGACGGAGACGGGCCCGCTCTGTGCCCTCTATTTCGCCTGCACTGACTCGAGGTAGTGGACCAGGTTCGAGATCCGCATGCTGACGATGGATTGATCCTCGCCGCTCACCTTCGCAAACAGCGGTCCCCACACCGGCATCTCCGAGCTTCCATGCGCCGGTGCTTTGATTCCGTTCCGCAGCACGTTTGTCACGTAGTCTTCCGGAAACTTTCCGTCATGTCTTTTTGCCAGCGTCGTCAAGTCCGGCGGCGTTGTTTTCAAATCCGCACTCGCCGGGCCCGCACCTTTTGCGTCTTTGCCGTGGCACGCCGAGCAATACGTTTTGAACATCTCTTCGCCGGAGGCCGGCGAAGTGTTCTGGATTGGTGCCTTCTTCACAGTTTTCTCCTGCGCCCGCAGGAGCGCTCCTGCGCACAACAGCGGCGCGCTGAGCAACAAGAAACTGCAACGAACCCAAGTTTTCATCGTGACCTCCATCTTTGAACTTCTGACGCGTTTTCTCCCACGAGCGAGGGATTCGCCTTCCGGATTCCCGAACTGAGTGGCACATGCTTACTCTCCTCGTGCCCCCCTGTCAATCCATTTCAGGATGTTTCACATTGTGAATTGACGTTTCAGATTGACTTACCCGCGATTCTATCTACAATGGCCGCGTCGTCAAGCGAAACCCGCTGGTAATTGCTGTCGAGGGGAAACGCGCTTTTGCCTTCTCGCTCCATTCGAATCAAAAAGCCGCACCTTCGCGACTCTGAGCCTCCCGGCTCTAGTAAGTCGCTCCGCAAAGCTTTGCGCATTCTCCTGCATTTGGGCGACTGCGGGCCCGAAATGGGTCTCACCGAATTGGCCGATGATCTGCAATTGAACAAAACCACCGTCTACCGTCTGCTCAACGCCATGGCCAAATTCGAGATTATCGAGAAAAACTCCGAAAATGAACGCTACCGTCTCGGCCTCCGCCTCCACGAGCTTGGGTGCCGCGCTCTTAATTCGCGCTCGCTCCGCCACGAAGTCCGCGGTTTCCTCGTCGAGCTTTCCCGCCGCTGCAACGAAAGCGTCAGCTTCGCCGTTCCCGGCGCAGGCGGCATTATCTGCCTGGACCGCGTCGATCCTCCCGACACCGTCATAACCGCACGCACTCCGATCGGCGGCGTCTTTCAACCGCACTGCACCGCCGCGGGCAAAGCCATTCTTGCTTACCTCCCTGAAAAGGAGGTGGACGTCATCGTGAAGCGCAACGGCATGCCTCGCTTTACCTCCTACACCGTTCTTAGGTATTCGCAGCTACTGGAAAATCTCGCGCTCGTCCGGCAGAAGGGCTTTGCTATTGATTCGGAAGAGCTGGAAACCGGCCTTTTCGGCTTGGCCGCCACGGTTTTCATGCGTGGCAGCCATCCCATCGGCGCTCTCGGCATCGCCGGACCTTCTCCGCGATTTCGTCAGCAGGAATTGATTCGCAAAACCGCTTTGGTGCGGGATTTTGCCGCGAGAATCTCGAAAACGCTCGGGAGACGCGCGTCCGAATTGCCAAGTCCCGCGGCGCCAGGCCGCGGCTTTTACGATCCGTTTTCCTAGGGAGGAAGACAGAGATGCCAGCACAATTTCGCGCCGATCACGTGGGGAGCTTTCTGCGCCCCCCCGAGCTGCTCGAAGCGCGCGCCAAAGCTGCCAAGGATCCCAAACGCTTGCCCCAGCTCCACGATCTCGAGGACCAGCACATTCTGCGCATTCTCGCCAAACAGAAAGAGCTCGGCTTCGAAATCGCTACCGATGGTGAACTCCGCCGCCGCAATTTCATGAGCGATTTCACGGACGCTGTCGACGGTTTCGACCTCGGCGATGCAGTCGCTCGTTCTTGGCAATCCGGCGAGACGAAAGCGGCAGCGGTCAGCAGCGTGATGGGCATTGTCAACAAGAAATTGCGTCAGGTGCGCCCGCTCACCGGACACGAACTTCCGTTCTTGAAAGAGAACTGCACCGTTGCCATCAAGATGACTCTTCCCAGCGCCACGCAATTTCCCGCCATTTCCTTCAAATCAGGAATCACCGACAAAGTTTACAAAAATCATTCTGCCCTCCTCGCCGACGTCGTCGAAATCATGAAAAGCGACCTTGCGAAATTGTCTTCCGAAGGCGTGAAATACATTCAGATTGACGCTCCGCGCTATAGCTACTACATGGATCCGAAGTGGCGCGAATGGATTCGCACCGAAATGAAAATGGATCCGGACAAGGCGCTCGACGAGGCCATCCGCGCCGACAACGCCTGCTTCAAAGCTGCCCGCCGGCCCGGCATGACGCTCGCGATTCATCTTTGCCGCGGCAACAATCGCAGCCATTGGTACGCCGAAGGCGGTTACGACCCCATCGCCGAAAGAATGTTCAGCACTCTTGACGTGGATCGCTACCTTCTCGAATACGACGACGCACGCTCGGGCACCTTTGCGCCGCTGCGCTTTATTCCCAAAGGCAAGACCGTGGTCCTGGGCTTGATCAGCACCAAAGTTCCCCAAATGGAAGACCCCAAAGTGCTGGAACAACGAATCAAAGAAGCCTCGCAATATGTCCCCATGGAAAATCTCGCGCTCAGCCCGCAATGCGGGTTTGCTTCCAGCGCCGAAGGCAATCTCATCACCGAAGACCGCCAATGGGCCAAACTCAAGCTGGTCGTGGATACGGCCCGTCGCCTCTGGGGCTGATCCGGGTTTTCTACCCCGACACACGATTCTGGTCCGTTACAAAACAAAGGATGCCCGGCCACGAGCAGCCATCACTGCCCCCTGTGACGCAAGCACTTGTGGGTCGATTCCATGCCCGATACAAGGGCTGTAATCAGCCGGCGCTGCGGGAGTGTGACCGTCCTTGTCTCCGGGTCAACTGGAACTTTCGCATCCTTCCGAAAGCCGCATCCGCAAGCTGAGTTTCCCATCCTTAAGACATTCAACAAGTGGAGCCATTCATGATCAATAGGCGTGATTTCCTAAAAACCGCGGCCATCGCGGGTGCAGGAGCTATGGCCTTGAGGAGTAGTGCCTGGGCATTTGCTCAGAGTCCAAGGAACATCCGTAAGTTCTTGGTTTCGCTGCCCGGGCTAACGCCAGCGGGGGCAAATGAAATCGGTCAGTATTTGCCGCTGGCTACGAAGCAGACGACAACCTTCGCGGGGCTGGCGACCGATTTGTATCAAGTCGGGGTGACGCAATTCAGCCAACGTATGCATCCCGATCTTCCCGGCAAAACGAATTTCTTCGGCTACACGGATCTTTCCACGTTCGACCAGAAGTACCTGGCCGGAGCCATCGTGGCAAAACGGGGGACGCCGGTTATCCTCAGTGTCACCAACCTGTTGCCCAAGAAGCACATCCTGCCCGTCGACGAGACCATCATGGCGGGTCCGAATGGTCTAACGGTTGGGGACCTTCCCCATAACCGGATTATCACGCACCTGCATGGGGGGCTGACCCCCTGGTTCAGCGATGGCACGCCCTTTCAGTGGTACACGCCTCACGGTGAGCGTGGCCCTTGCTTCATGAACATTCCGGGCTACCCGACGCCGCCTCCAGGGACAGGAACGCAATACTATCCAAACGCGGCCAGTGCCCGTCTGGTGTGGTACCACGACCACGCCATTGGCATTACGCGGCTAAATGCGTATGCCGGAATTGCCTCGGCTTACATCCTCACGGACGATTTCGAGGCCGGACTGGTGAGTTCAGGACTGCTTCCGGACCTCGTCGGCATTCCTCTTGTGATTCAGGACAAGAGTTTTGTGTCAGAAAACATTTGCGAGCAGGATCCGACTTGGCGTTGGGGAGACCCTGGAGACCTCTGGTACCCACACGAATATGAAGTAAACGTCTTTTCGAACGGGACCGCCAATCCAAAGGGCCGGTGGGATTGGGGACCGACCGTAAACCCACCTGCGACCGGAACAATGCCTTTGCCGCGTGGCGCGTCGATCGTGCCCGAAGCATTCTTCGATACGATATTGATCAACGGTGGGATCTATCCCAAGGTCAGCGTGAGTCCAAAGCGGACGCGTTTCCGTCTACTTAACGGGTCGCAGGCGCGCTTCTATCATCTGAACCTCTACGAAGAGGATCTGTCCAATCCGGGAGAAGCCAAGGTCGGCAAACCCGGACCGAAGATGTACCAGGTCGGCACGGAAGGCGGATTCCTGCCCAAGGTCGCCATCCACAAGAACAAGACGCCTCTGCCAAAGAGCGATCCCGTCACGGCGAATCCGGATGGCCCATTTAACCTGCTGATAGCTCCGGCGGAACGCGCTGACATCGTAATCGACTTCAACGGCGTGCCAGCCGGATCCACATTCATTTTGTACAACGATTCCGTCGCTCCGTTCCCCGGCGGCGATTCTCGCAACGATTACTTCACCGGCGACGGCGATCAAACGGCCATCGGCGGGGCGCCCAATACCGAACTCGGCTTCGGGCCAAACACCCGCACCTTGCTCAAGATTGAGGTGACCGCCGGTACCGGGGACAGCGTGGATACAGAAACTTGGCTCAGGGAACTGAACCATCAACTGAAAACCAACTTCCTGACCGGAAACCAGCCTGGATTGCTGTTCAACAACGGCGATCCGTCTGAGCCGGCGTTCCCATTCACTGGCGTAGCTGCTCGAAGGTTGACTTTGAATGAGGACTTTGACGAACGCGGGCGTTTGATCCAGACCATCGGAACCTTCGCACAGAACGGTTTCAATAACCAAGGACTGCCGACGTGGGGGATACCCTACCTGGGACCAACGACTGAAAGCGTGTCCGCCGGTGCCATTGAAGTTTGGCAAATCATGAATCTCACTGGTGACACGCATCCCATTCACTTCCACCTGGTCAATGTGCAGTTAATCCAGCGCCAGCCGTTCGCGGGCGATCCGAGCGGGTGGAAATATACCGGTCCGCCGACACCGCCCGACGCGAATGAAGCTGGGTGGAAGGAAACGGTTCGCATGAATCCGGGTGAAGTGACCACCGTCATTATCCAATTCAACCTGCCACCACTTCCGACACAGGAAATGCGCCGCGTCGTAAGCCCAAGAACAGGCGGCGCCGAATACGTGTGGCACTGCCACATTCTTGAGCATGAAGAGCACGACATGATGCGGCCGTTGGTTGTTTTCTGATTGCTGCAAAACAGCAGAGCCTCGGCCAGTTGGCTCATTCCGCAGACGAAAGCCCCCGGCGCTGTTACTGCAGCGCCGGGGGCTTCTATTTCAAAGGCCAAGTCATTCCGCGAAGACTGCCACAAGCGAACTTAAGCTGGTCCTCGATACAGCCCGCCGCTTCTAGGGCTGAAGGGCTGGCGCGATCAAAGGCGGGAAAGCATTAGGAACAGGGTGAGGTAGCGCTTGAGTTTTTGCGTGATGAGAAAGTTTTCCTTGACGTGTTCGTGGCCGTGCTCGCCCAGTTTGGCCGCGATTTCCGGGTGCGAAAGCAGAAAGCGAATCTGGTAAGCAGTGCCTTCGACAGAGTGAACCAGCAGGCCGGTGTGCTTGTGAATGATTTGAGTGGGGATGCCACCGACGGCTGAAGCTACAACCGGCTTTTTCTTCCAAAGGGCTTCTGTCACGGTGAGCCCAAACCCTTCGCGCAGACTTTTTTGGATGATCACAGTCGAAGCGCGCTGCAGCGCGTTCACCTCGAGCGGAGCCCAGGCAGGCAGCTCGAGAATCTTGATATCGGGATCGTGATTGGCTTCGTGGAGAACTTCCTTGAGGACGATCTGGCCCTCCGGATCGTCTGTGGCGCTGCCCCCCGCGAGGACCAACTGACAATCGAAGTAGCGTCTAACGATGCGATACGCGCGAATAACTCCGAGAGGATCCTTGAGGCGGTCAAAGCGTGAGATTTGCGTCAGGATGGGGCGGCGCGGATCGATGCGGTAGCGAAAGAGCGTTTCTTCGATGAAGCCGGAATCGAGCGGGCAGTTTTTTTCGGAGAGCGGATCGATCGCGGGATAAAAGAGATACTGGGGAATGGCCAGCTGGCGGGAAAATTCGGGTGAGGAAAACATCGCGGCGTCATAGCGCGAGACGAATTTCTCCAGAAAATCCCAGACGGCGCGGTTGGGATGCGAAAGATCGATGTGGCAGCGCCAGACCCAATGGCCGGCACCGGCCTTACGCGCGTCGATAAGCGCGGCGGGTTGCGGGTCGTGGATGACGACAAATTCAGAGTCGAGCGGGAGAGTGGCGCAATTGTGCGCATTGTAGGCGAGGAAGATCTCGAAGTCTTTGGAACTGGGATGATATGGCTCGCCATGTAAAGCATTGTGAAAGGATTTGGTGACATCGAAGAATTCTTCCGCGCCGCTCATCACTTCCCAGTTGATGGTCAGGCCGAGTTCCTCGGCGAGGGGCACGAGGCGGTTGAGAATTTCCGCCACGCCGCCTCCGATTGCGGTGGAATTAACCATCTCGATGCTGCGGCCACGAAGCGGTTTTGCGAGTGCGCGCAACTCTTCGATTTCACCGGCACCGCAAAGCTCCGCGTAGTGTTCGAGCGGAACATGGTTTGCTGCGAGAGCGACTTTCATCCTTTCCTCCTCTCGCGGTCAACGAGACGAACTAGTTTGGCGCGTGCGCTGTCCAGCGTGTTGGTGTAGATGTCGATGCGATTTACATTGTCGGCCAGCGAGCGAAGGCCCAGAGCGTCGGCAAGCCAGTGGGAGAAGTCATTGGTGCGCAATTGGAGACGCAGGCGGGAAGAAATGAAATGGAAATAAAAACCGGCGTGACTGAGGTGATCGAGGCCGTCGCGAAATTCCTCGAGGGTGCGCGCGGTGCGGCCCAGCGGCATGGTGATTTCCATGCTTTCGCAAAAGTAAAAACGTTCGAGGGCCGATTGCGCGGCGAAGCGCGGTTGGGCTGCGCAGAAATCTCCGACCATGCGGCAGAGGTCCCTGCGCAAGGCCGCGATGGAAGTGTAATCGCGAATGTCCAGAGCGGCGAGTTGCTCGGCGAGGTCGTTGCGGTTCGTGGCCGAGAGCACCCACTGCGCGAAATCGTTGGAGAAACCTTCGGTGAGGAAATGGTGACTGCCAAGAGTCTGAAAGGTGTGATGAAAAATAGAAGCGTCGCTGCATTGTTCGAGACCGGCAAGAAGCTCAGCGAGGGTTCCCGCGGAAGGGTTTCCGATGCGTGTGAGATAGAAAACTGTGACGAATTCGAACGGCGTATCGGCTTCCATCATGGAATCGATTTCTCCTTCTTGGATGGGCAGTGAGACAGGAGATTTCCCGGAATTACGGAACTCATGGACAGCATGTTTTTCATGCGAGCGGGTGAGACTCAGTGCGCTCTGCCGATTCGATGCGGATTTCGGTCAGATCGGAGAGAAGGTGGGCGGCCCAGCGGTAAACATTATTTACCCGAACAGTTTGGCGCATTCGTTGCATGCGACGGAGCTGCTCTTCTTCGGGCATTTTCAGGGCGCGAAGGATGGCCTCGCTGACCTGGGCAACGTCGTACGGATTTACCAGAAGCGCGTCGGTGAGTTCGTGAGCCGCGCCGGCAAACGTGCTGAGAATGAGGACACCGCGCTCGTCCTCCCGCGAAGCGACAAATTCCTTGGCAACCAGATTCATGCCATCGTGCAGAGAACTGACAAGGCAGAAGGAGGCCGCCTCAAAGTAACGCGAAATTTCTTCGTGGGAGTGATGCTTTTTCAGAAACACGATTGGTTTCCAGCGAGATGTTTGAAAACGCGCGTTGATGCGTGCGGCTTCCGCGGCGACTTCTTCCAGAAAGGCTTTGTAGCGCTCGATGTCCGTGCGGCTGGGCGCGCCGATTTGCACGAATGAGAATCGCTGAAGATAGGATGGGTGCGTCTCGAAGAAGTGTTCAAGCGCGCGAAAGCGCTCGAGGATGCCCTTGGTGTAGTCGACGCGGTCGACACCGACGCCCAGCAACTCGGCTTCGATCCCGAACTCGGCAAGTAGAGCTGCAGGCGAAGCTTGCGAACCAGCGGAGCGCTCACTAAGGTGCGGGTGCTCCGGAAATTCCACACTGATCGGATACGGGCGCACGCGCGTGACGTGACCTTTGCGATTTACGGCAAAGCGATCCCATTCGGTGAGCGCTTCCAGGCCGCGGTCCACGCTTTCAAGAAAATTGTTGCAGTGCGATTGGATATGGAAGCCGATGAGATCGGCGCCAAGCAGGCCGTCGAGCAGTTCGCCTTGCCAGGGACAAATCCCGAAGACCTCCGGATTAGGCCAAGGAATGTGCCAAAAAATGGCGACGCGCGCATCGGGGCGCGCTTCCTTGACCATGCGCGGAAGCAGCGCGAGGTGATAGTCCTGAGCGAGGAGAATGGGGGATTCTACGGCATCCATTTCCTGGAGAACGGTATCGGCGAAGCGGCGATTGATCTTCTGATACTGGCTCCAATCTTCAGGCCGGAAGACGGGGCGCGTGTGAGCGATATGACAAAGCGGCCATAGACCCTCATTTGAAAACCCTTCGTAATACCCCCGGTCTTCCTCGTCGGTGAGCCACACGCGGCGAAGGTTATAGCTGGGATGATCGGGCGGGACGCGAAGACGATCCTGGTCGTCGACAACGGCGCGGTCGGCATTCCCGGAACCGTTGGCGATCCAAGTACCGTTGCAGGCGAGAAGGACCGGTTCAAGTGCGGTAACCAAACCGCTTGCCGGGACGATGAAGTGAACGGATTTTTCCTTTCCGTTGAGGATGTGCATGTAAGGCTCGCGGTTCGAAACCACGAAAAGCGGCTTATCGCGAAGTTTGCCGCGCAAGCTGACGCGCAGACGCTCGGCAGTCCACAGCGAAGCGTTCGTGTTGCGGAGACGGGCTTCCTTTTCCGCGACTTCTCGTGCGAGGTGCAGGTCCCTGGCGAGAAATGTCACTTCGTGATGAAGTTGGTCCATTACTTCGCCTTGTGGCATTGCAGGATGCACATTGGGCTGGCCGGTCCGCATGGTGCGCAACCATTTTGCGGTTCGTGTGAGCGGGCCAGTGAACGTCCAACGGATCAATGCCAAGGCCAGTCCCGAGATGAGCAGAGTTTGCACGAAGGCATTTAGGAGGGAGTCTCGCAAGGTGCGCGAGACGCGTGCTTCGATGTAGCCGGCATCGTGAACGAGGACCAGAGAACCCGCCAATTCGCCATCGCGATGAAGCGGCAAGGCATAAACGTGAAGCGGGCTCGCCTCTCCTTCGGCAAGCGCGGGAGCGGCTTCGGAAGAAAGGAAGTCCCCGATTTCCGAGTCCTGCTCTGTGGCTTGCGCGGCGGCGGATGGCCGAAGTCGGAAACCCGGAGCAAGACCAGGTGTAATGGCAAGGACGACGCCGGCGGCGTCGTAAACAACGATGCCTCTCAGGTGCTCCCGTTTGCCATAACGCTCAACGAGATGCTGCAGCGCTTTCTCTTGCCCGCGATCCAGCAATCGCTCCACGGTTTCCTGAAGACTTTCTCCCAGGATTTCGGCGCGGCGCGAAAGATCATTGCGCAGTGCGCGCTTTTCCGTACGTACCTGGTAGCCGGCGTATAGCAGCGAAACGGTGGCTACGCTCACAATCAGGGGCAGGATGATTTTCAGAGTCGTGCGCATGTAACCCCCGGCTCAGAAAAACAAGCGTGGCTCCGAAGGGCTGGGTTCCGAGCGCCACAGTAAGTGTTCAAATGCGGATGCTGCGTTGACGGGAAAATCGCGGCTCGCGTCGTCAGTAGCTGCCGACCCCCGAAGATGGCGTGACCACCACGCGTACGGCTATGTTGTTGTTGCCATTTAAGCGATACTCAACGGTGGCTTGTGAACCAACGGTGAGTTTCCCTTCCACCTTCGTATCGCCATCCACCTGGAACTCAATTACTTTGCGTTCCTGGTTTTTGATGACTTCGAGGGAGAAGGCAGCGTCGGAGACGGAGGCAATTTTCCCCGATAGAGATGGGTTATCGGGTGAAGCTGTTGGGCTGGTGGGAAAGAGCCGGTTCGGAACTGGGATCGACCAGGCGGAAATGGTGAAACAGACAAGAAAGAGAGTGGCCAGGGTGAGCGCAGTCCGTAATCGCATTGAGGTTCCTCCAATTCGATATGGACCGGGAATAAGCGGAAGGCAAGCTGAAGCCCAAGCCAACTCTAAATCACAGGAATCGCTAAACTTCATGGAATCAAACAAATAGAGGAGTCTGTTCCCCTTTCTTTACCTTATGCACAGTACTAGTGCCGTGCAGATTTTTCTCTTTCCTTGTTTTTCTCACCCAGTCACGGCGACCTTCAGTTGGCAAGGGGACGCAAGATCTCAGCAATCGAAGAAGACGGTTTCGTTAAGCCCCTGCAGGGTGACATTCCATTCGAGGGTGCCAAGTTCGTTCGCGCTCTTTCTTGCGATGAGCGTCCCGCGCCGCTCCGGCTCCACAAGATTCAAAACAAAATCGCCGGCGTTGGCGGGTTCGTCGGGAAAATAGATGCGCGTCACGAGCCGGCGGAGAAGCCCGCGCATGAAGACGGAGACGGCAATGTGCGGAGCTTGCGGCTTGCCGTTCGGGCCGGGCACGGAACCGGGCTTGATGGTAGTGAAGCTGAAGCGCCCGCGTTCATCCGTCGGAATTCTTCCATAGCCTAGAAACCCCGGCTCGAGAGGCTTTTTCTGATCGTCCTCAGGATGTGCGTACTTGCCGTGGCTGTTGGCTTGCCAGATTTCGATGAGGCAATCGCTAACGGGAAAACTTTCACCGTCGAGGACGCGGCCGGAAATAGTGACGCGTTCACCGGAGACACCGGGAACGGTGAGGTCGGTTCTCTTCAGCCGGGTGAGTCCGATTGCAAAGTAAGGGCCAACCGTCTGCGACGTGGTGGCTTGCAAGCTCATGTTATTTGCCTCCGGAGGAGCGCGGCTCTTCCCACGGTGTCGCTTCTCGCCCGCTCAAAATAATGTTGAACTTGTAGCCGAGCGCCTGCTCGGGAATCGTGGTTTCCCAATCGAAAATCGAGATGAGCCGATTGCGCGCCTTTTCGTCCGCCGTGCAATTGAAAATGGGATCGAAAGGCAGCAGTGGGTCACCGGGAAAAAACATCTGCGTCACGAGACGAGTCGCGAAAGCCGGCCCAAAAACTGAGAAGTGAATGTGCGCGGGACGCCAAGCGTTGTAGTGATTGCGCCACGGATATTCGCCGGGGCGGATCGTGACGAAGCGGTAGCGTCCCCCCGCGTCGGTAAGCGCGTGGCCGCAGCCGGTGAAATTCGGATCCAGCGGCGCATCGTGCTGGTCCACCTTGTGCATGTACCGGCCCGCCGCGTTGGCTTGCCAGATTTCCACCAGCGTATGCGGAACCGGCCGCGAATTTTCGTCCAGTACTCTCCCGCTCACGATGATTCTCTCTCCCAGCGGTTCGCTCGAATGCTGTTTGGTCAGATCGCAGGCTTTCGAATCGACGGATTCCCCGCCAAATTGCGGCCCGGTAACTTCCGTCAGCGTGTGCGGAATGGGCACGAGCGGTTTCAGCGGCGCGCGCTTGATCGAAGAGACGTACGGAGGATGAAGATGATTCGGTTGCGTCCCTGGATAGGGCCGCCGGTAGCCCGCAATGTTCGCCACGTGTTCTTTCCCCTTGTCTCCTGGAGCGAGAGGTTATCTAAGAACTTTCCTGGTGTGAACTGCCACGCGCAATCTATGCTTCGCTGAAAATTCTGTCAAGGCGATTATCGAAAACCTGTGCGCCTATCGCTCATTTCGTTGTATCCTCTGGGGCGCTTGAAACGGTTGGTTCCTCAAAGGAAACCTATGTCAGACATCGATTCGACCGCGCTGCCAAGAAAACACGATTCCGGCGCACTTAGTAAAAGACAACTACCTAACTCTATTGCACGGAAGCAAACCGCAGACGGAGTAGCAAGAAAACAAGCGCGCACTTCGTCAACGCCCGCGGCCCTGCTGGAGGCGGCGCAACCCCCCGTCACGCCGCTGAACGAGATGGAGGGCGACCCGAATTTCATGACGTCGCTCGCCCGCGGGCTGGCCGTCATCCAGGCGTTCTCACAGACAAAACGCGAGCTGACGATCTCACAGATCAGCACAAAGACGGGATTTTCGCGGGCGGCGGCCAGGCGCTGCCTGTACACCCTGGTGAAATTGAGCTTCGCGGGAACGGACGACAACCGCCACTACTATCTTCGTCCGCGCGTACTGACGCTGGGGCACTCGTATATTTCGTCGATGCCGCTGGCGGCGGCGGCGCAGCCGATTCTTGACCACGTCAGCCACGTTTTGCGCGAATCGTGTTCGATAGCGACGCTGGATGGAACGGAGATCGTTTATATCGCGCGAGCGAACGTTACACGAATCATGTCGATCGACTTGGGCGTAGGAAGCCGCTTGCCAGCGTACTGCACCACAATGGGCAGAATTCTGCTGGCGCATTTGCCAGTGCAGGAGGCGGAAGAAATTTTGTCGCGGATGGAGTTCCGGCGGTTCACCGAGCGAACCGTGGTGGGCGCAGAGAAGCTACGCCAGATTTTGAGATTCGTGCAGCGGAACGGATATTCCATCGTCGATCAGGAATTGGAGCACGGGCTGCGGGCCGTTGCCGTGCCCATTCGCAACCCTGCCGGGAAGGTTGTGGCGGCGCTGAACGTGGGTGTGCACGCGCAGCGGGTCTCCATTCAGGAATTGCAGACGAGATTCCTGCATCATCTGCGTGCTGCCGCAGTGGAGTTGTGCATGTTTTTGCGGTGACCGCTTCTCACGGAGAGAATGGCTCAGACCGATGGCCTCGGGGACGATGTGGATGTTCGCGGGAGAGGCGGCGCTGCTTTTCACTGTTGTTGAGGGAGACCTATCGAGTGAAAGCAGGGTATGCGGTGCTTAAGGAGGTTCCCGCTGACTGAGTGGAACGCAAGAGCTGTATGCGGCTTTGAGGCAGACGCGAAATACCGGGCTAACGAGAGTTCGCGGAATACTTTGCGCGATGCTTCTTGCCCCAGGCGGACATCAAGCGGAGGATGGGGCGCAGGCTTTCGCCATGTTTCGTAAGAGAATACTCGACGCGCGGCGGCACTTCCGCGTAGACCCTGCGATGAACGAGGTCGTCGCGTTCGAGCTCCCGGAGTTGCTGTGTGAGCATTTTTTTGGTCGGGCCGGCAAGGACTTTTTGCAGCTCGTTAAAACGGCGAACCTTGCCCTCAAGATGGAACAAAATCGAGGGCTTCCATTTGCCGCCAATGATGCGAGTCGTAAGCGTCACGGGACAATTAAGGGCATCCATAATAGGGACTCTCCTGAACCTTGGTACCAAAAAGGTGCCTACTAGCAAAAAAGAAACTTTAGCCTAATATCCTGCAGTTGGCCAGTGAAAATTTGAGGGCGGAGCGCCAACCCGTGAGGGAGCAAGGTTCGATGAGCAAGAAACCAGTAGTGGTTTACGGGGCGAGCGGTTTCTCAGGGCGCCTGATTGTGGAATTCCTGCGCGAATACAGGGTTCCCTTTATCGCCGCGGGCCGCAACCTCAAAAAGCTCCAGGAAGTCATGAGCCACGTCCCGGGGATCGAAACCGCGGATTATGAAATCGTGGAAGTGCAGGGCACGGCCAGCGAGCTCACGAAGCTATTCGGCGGCGCGAAAGTCGTATGCAACACGGTGGGACCGCTAATTTATTACGGACCTACGGTGATCGAAGCTTGCCTGAAAGCGGGCTGCCACTATATCGACATCAGCGGAGAGCAGATCTGGGTTCGTCAAGTTGCGGAAAAGTGGGGCCCGAAGTTCGCCGAAAAGGGGCTGGTTGCCGCTCCCGCCACGGCGTACATGTCGTCGGTTAGCGACATCGCCGTGCGGCTCTGCATGGAAACGGGTGGAATTGACACGCTGGAAATCCTTTCCATGTTTTTGGGCATGCCGACGTTTGGCTCGACGCAGACCATATTCGCGAGCATTCCCATGGAAGCCTGCTACCTCGAACAAAACGAATACAAGCCTTGGCCGCGCGCCAAGGCTTACGAAGTGGTGGCGCCCGGTTGTATCCAGACGCAGCTTGCGCTGCCCTGGGGCGGTTTTCCTCACCCCGTATGGTTTAAGAATCATCCGCAAATCGCCAACGTAAAAACTCTGGGAGGGCTGCTCGACCGGCAAATCATGGAAACGGTGGCGGCGACGGAAAAACATTTTGAGGAGAAGATTCGTCCTTTGTCCAAGCAGGAACAGGAGAAGCAACTCTCTGCGATGGCGAATTCCGTGCAAGCGGGAACGCCCCCGCGGGAAAACACTCGAGTCCATCGCACGATTGACTTTGTTGTGGGGCGCGGCAGCTTGAAATCAGTACAGTGCACCATGTATGGCACCTGTGCTTACCGCACGACCGGCTTGGTGCAGGCGTTTGCGGCGCATCACTTGGCGCATTCGGCGCCACGTAAGGTCGGGTTTGCATCGCCCTGCGAAGCGTTCGGGCATCGCGAACTGCTTCAGACGCTCGAGGATTTCGGCTTCTCGCGGGCCAAGCTCAGTTCCTGAAGAGCCGGGGAAAATGCGAGCCATCGATTATTTCGACAAGGGAGCGGAAGCGTTTCCCGACCGCATCGCGATCAACGATCGCACGACGCAATATTCCTATCGCCAGATGCAGGAGGCCAGCTACAAAATCGCGCGGGCGATGTGGGCGCGCGGGCTGCTCGGCGAGGAGCGCGCGGCTATTTTTTCTCCTAACGACGCTCGGATCCTGCTTTGCATGCTGGGAATGATGCGAGCCGGGTCCGTGTGGGTTCCGGTAAACCATCGCAACGCTCTGGATGCAAACCTGCAGTTTCTGAACTATTCCGGGACGTCCTGGCTTTTTTATCACAGCAGTTTTCGCGACCAGGTCCGCGAAATGAAGGCGCAGGTGCCGTCGTTGAAACACTTTATCTGCTTGGATGGGGAGAATGACGGGGACCCCTCTCTCGATGCTTTCATCGAACAAGGGATTGAGGGCGGCGAACAAGCTGACTGGGGCGACCCGCGCGGAAATCTGGATCGCCTCGTGGGACTCGTGCCGACCGGCGGAACGACCGGGCCAGCTAAGGGTGTGATGGTTACAGGCCTTTCCTGGGGCACGATGGTTGAGACGGCGAACCTGTGCTTGCGCTGCGAGGATCTTCCGCCGGTTTGCCTGAGCACGGCTCCGCTCTCGCATGCTGCGGGAGTCGTGGCCTTCGCCATGTTCGCGATGTCCGCGACCAACGTGGTGATGCCGGCCTTTGACGCGCTCGAAGTACTTCAAAATATCGAGCGTTACCGCGTCACGCACATCTTTTTGCCGCCCACGGCTCTTTACTCGATGCTGGCGCATCCGAAGGTGAGCGAGTTCGATTATTCCAGCTTGCGAAGGATGCTGCTCGCCGCCGCTCCGGTCTCCCCGGACAAACTGAAAAAGGCGGTCGAAGTCTTTGGCCCTTGCGTGTGCCAGTCCTACGGGCAAACCGAGTGCCCCATGTACATGACGTATCTGGATACAAAGACGGTAGCGGCGGCCGCCGCGGGCGATCATCCCGAGCGACTGCGCAGTTGCGGCAAAGCAACTCCCGCGGTGCGCCTGGCCATCATGGATGACGGGGGTAATCTCTTGCCGCCGCACGAGACCGGAGAGATTGTGTCCCGCGGCGCGCTGGTCACGGGGGGATATTACAACCTTTCGGAGGCCACGGCGGAAATCCGCACGTTTGGTTGGCATCACACGGGCGACGTCGGCTACCGGGATGAGGATGGATTTTTCTACATCGTGGACCGCAAGAAAGACATGATTATCACCGGCGGCTTCAACGTGTATTGCGCGGAAGTGGAATCGTGCGTAATGGAGCTGCATGAAGTGCGCGATTGCGCGGTGATTGGCGTGCCGGATGAAAAGTGGGGCGAAATGGTGAAGGCGGTCGTAGCTCTTCGCGAGGGAGAATCGCTCACCGAAGAGGCGGTTATCGCGCACTGCAAATCGCGGCTGGGCAGCGTGAAGTCGCCGAAGTCGGTGGAATTTTGGCAGGAAATTCCGAAAACGCCGGCGGCCAAAACGGACAAGAAAACCATTCGGAGCCGCTATTGGGCCAAGGCGGATCGCGCGGTGCACTAAGGAAGCGCGCCTAACAAGTGCGTGGGAATTGCCGAGGGGAGGACTGACATCGTTACGATCTTACGAGTGCCAAAATCCGGCGGCATTCCGACCACGAAAGCGCGCGTGGTCCGCTGGTTCAAGAAAGAGGGCAGCAAGGTCAAGCAGGGCGAGCCGATCGTCGAGCTGGAGACCGACAAGGTGAACTACGAACTGGATTCCCCCGCGGCGGGCGTACTGTTGAGAATTGTCGCCGCGGTGGATGCGGAAGTGCCCGTGGGGGATCCACTGGGCTGCATCGGTGAAAAGGGAGAAACTCTGCCGGAGTTGTAAAGCAGGGAGAAAAGCGATGGCGGAAAAAAAAGCGCTGACAAAGGACCAATTGATCTGGATGTACACGCAAATGGCGCGCATTCGGGAGTTTGAGACGCGCGTCAAGCGCACGTTTGTCGAGCATCCGGGCGTGATTCGCGGGCACACGCACCTGGGGGACGGCGCAGAAGCCACGATTGTCGGCGCGCTGGCCACGCGGGAAAAGAACGACCTGGCTATGCCAAGCTATCGCTGTCACGGGTATCCGTTGGTGCTCGGAACTTCACCGCGAAAAATGATGGCGGAGATTTACGGGCGTAGAGACGGGCTTTGCGGCGGCTTCGGTGGCTCGATGCATCTGGCCGACCCTGAGCATCATTTCCCAGGCACATCGGGAATTATCGGGCAGGCGATTACGCACGCTACAGGCGCCGCCCTGACGGCGCAGGTCAAGGGGACTGGCCAGATTGTGTACTGCTTCTTCGGAGACGGCTCCACAAAGCAGGGAGCGTTTTTTGAGTCGTTGAATCTCGCCGCCGTGTGGAAGCTCCCCATCGTCTACATTCTCGAGAACAACCACTACCAGGCTTACACGCACGTCAGCCTCGAGGACGCGAATTACATTGCCGGCGATCCGCTTTCGAAAAAAGCGGAGGCGTTCAGCATTCCGGGCGTGACTGTGGACGGCACAGATCCGCTGAAAGTGTACGCCGTGGTGCTGAAAGCGGCGGAGCGCGCGCGAAGCGGGAAGGGGCCGAGCTTGATTGAAGCGAAGTTCCACCGCTTGAGCGCGCACGGCAATGCCATCACGGTACCGCCGGTGCCGACACAATTTCCGGAGCATGAAGCCGTGGAAGTGTACGGAAGGAAATCCGAATTTGCCGCGGCAGTGAAGAACGATCCCATTCCGCGATTCCGGGCAACGTTGGCGCGCAAGGGCATCTTAAAACCCGCGGATGCGAAGAAGATTAGCGAAAAAACGCAAGCCGAGATGGAAGATGCGGTGCAGTTTGCGCTGGCCAGTCCGACTCCCGCAGGCGCGGAAGCGGTTAAGCACGTGTACGCATAGCGAGGAGGAATTATGGCGCGCGAGATGATGTACGGAGAAGCGATTGCCGCGGCCATCATGGAAGAGATGGACCGCGACCCGAACGTGGTCTTTTACGGTCAGAATCTGGCGATGACGGAGCGTGATCCCTTCTTGCGCAAGTTTGGGAAGAGGCGCGTGCGAATAGCGCCGATATCGGAAACAGCAGAAATGGGCGTGGCGGTTGGCGCGGCCATGACCGGACTGCGGCCGATCGTGGAACTGTGGATGAGCGAGTTCATGCTGGTGGCCTTTGATGAGTTGATCAATGAAGCGCCCCGGCTGCGTTACATGTCGGGCGGACAGGTGAAAGTGCCGCTGGTGTTCAAGGCAGGCTACGGGTTCGCCGCAGGCTGGGCCGGACAGCATTCGAACTGCGTGTATCACACCATGATGGGAGTGCCGGGATTGAAAATTGCGCTGCCATCGACGGCAGCGGACGCAAAAGGGTTGATGGCCGCGGCGATTCGCGACGACAATCCAGTCGTGTATCTGCATCACTACATGCTGACGCTGGACAAAGGGCTCGTGCCGGAGGGCGCATTTGTCATTCCGTTTGGGGTTGCGGCCGTCAAGCGCCAAGGGACGGACGTGACGATTGTTGCGACCGGATGGATGGTGAAGAAATCGCTGGCCGCGGCGGAGATGCTGGCGGAGCAAGGAATCAGCGCCGAAGTGATTGACCCGCGGACGCTGACGCCGTTGGACGTCGAGACGATTCTTAAATCCGTGCAGAAAACCGGGCGGTTGGTGCTGGTGGATCAGGCGACGCGCCATGCGTCGGCGGCGGCGATTATTGCGGCGGAGATGGCCGAACACGGTCTGAAGGCCTTGAAGGCGCCCGTGAAGATGGTGACGGCGCTGGATACTTCGATTCCGTTCAGTGAGCCGCTCGAGAGTTATGTGTTACCGAACGAAGAAAAAATTGTCGTGGCGGTAAAATCCGTAGTGACGAAGCAAGCGGCGACCGTGTAGTCCGGGCTTGCGCGGCTGGGGGAAGCACAAGAGGGGAGGCATTTGCGCAGTTCGTAGAACATGATTCTGCAACTCAACCATTTGCACCGCAAGCCCGCCGCGAGCACCACGCAGGAAGTGGTGGACACGCTGTATGCGCTGCTGGAAGAAGGCCGGCTGGAGCGGGAACAATTTGCGCGGCTGCGCGTGCATCTGGATTGGATCCAGTATCGGCAGAATTTTCGGGAATGCGTTATGACGATGGGGCCCACAAACGATCGCCGGGGAGAAAGTCATCCGGAGGAAGTGCGCATCGACATGCGGCAAGTGACGCCCGGGGGGCTGCGGGACGCCCTTTTGCGCACGATGATGGCGGGCCATGCCGTGCCTGCTCCGTTTCAGGATGCCGTGTTTCTCGAAGACTTCCGGTCGTTCCGCGAGAGCATCGCCTGGGGATTTAACCACCTTTACTGGCACCGGCTGGCGGATTGGGAGGAATTCACGGGGCGTAGCTACGATCAGGTGCTGCCGGGAGGGAAGTCGGACGCGAATCATCCCGGGGCGGTGGCCGATTGCGTGGCGGATTTTTGGACGTTGCTCCGCGATCTGGAAAACCGCAAGCAGTTGCCGGAAGAAATTTTTGTGCTGGAGATTGGCGTTGGGATGGGGAAGCGGTCCGGGCTGTGGTTGGACCGTTTCCGCGCCCTCGATACGGAGCGCGGCACGAAGTACTATCCCCGGCTGAAATTTCTTTTGGGCGATTACGCGCTGGCGACACTGGAGCGGTCGCGTCCGGCAGTCAAGGATCATCTCGATCTTTGTAGTTTTGTTGTTGTGGATGCTCTCAATCCGCTGAAGAATCTTGCTTTTCTTCGCCACAAAGTTCTCCACATTCATCTGACGAACGTGTACGACAACCTTCCTGACGAGGAGTTCGCACGGAGAGAAGGGCGACTATATGCGGTGCAAGTGCGCGCGTATGTTCCCGCGGCGGATGCTCGGAGAATCAGCGAGGAGTCTGGGATAGGGGCGGCGGATATTCCGCGAACGGTTAATCGGCTGCTCGAAGGCGGTCCCGACTATCTCTCCGACCGAAAGCGCGGATTGGTGTTTTGGCAGGAAGTCTGGCTGGCCATGCGCCTCGAAGAGCGGCTCGTGAGCTTGGAAGATTTGCCGGATGTGGCATTGCCCAGCGGTTTGCATCAGGAGCAGCTGGAAGAAGCGCTCGAAGACGCGCCGAGCGAAGTGCGTTTTCACATGAGTTCAGGGGCGCTTGAGAGTTTTCAAAACACCGTGCCGCTGCTGCATCCGCGCGGCTTCCTGCAAGTGCAGGATATTTTTGTGACGAACTTCAATGAGTACCGGCTGGGATTTCATGGGCCGGGGAAATTGGATGGCTCGATCGTGAACTGGGTGAACGGCGTGCTGCTGCGCGAAGTCGGGGAACGTGCGGGGTATGACGTGCACTTCGCGCCGTTTCATTACCGGCCGGGTTCGCGCACGTCGATTCTCTACACGACGCAGCGGGAGTAGGGCTGATGACACTTCCGATTCTTCCGACGACCGTAGTAGGCAGCTACTCGATGCCGGGCTGGCTCGAGCGGCTCAAGACCGAGTATTACGCGCGGCGCATCAGCCGCCGCGACCTTGACGAGATTCACGATACAGCCGTCAAGGCCGCCATCAAGGATGAGGAGATGGCCGGGCTCGACATCATTAGCGATGGAGAACTGCGCCGAGACAACATGATCGACTATTTCGCCGAGCGGCTTCCCGGCGTGCAAATCGATCATGCCACCAAAAAATTCCACTACGATTTGTACGACAGCAAAGTGCAGGGCAAGCTCCCCTCGGGTCCGCTTGGATTGGTCGACGACTTCAAATTCCTGCGCGCGAACACGGAGAGAGAGACCAAATTCTGCATCACTGGCCCGCACACGCTTGCCAAGCGCATTCATAACGAGTTTTACGCGAGCGAGCAGGAGTTCGCGATGGATCTTGGGCGCGTTATGAACCCCGAGCTGAAGGCCATCGCGAAGGCCGGCGCTCATTTCATTCAAATCGATGAGCCGTACTTTTCCGGCTTTCCCGAGGACTTCGAGTGGGGAATCAAAGCCTTGAACGCGCTTGTGGAGGGAGTCGAGGCCAAGATCGCCGTTCACATTTGCTACGGGAATCGCTACGGAAAACCCTCCTGGGAGGGAAGCTACAAGTATTTGCTTCCCGGCATATTCGACGCGCACGTGCAGCAGCTCACTCTGGAATTTGCCCGGCGAGGCGGCGAGGATCTCGAGCTATTTCGCGAACTGCCGCCGCGACTCGAACTGGGAGTTGGCGTGATTGACGTCAAGACGCAGGCTGTAGAAACTCCGCATCAAGTGGCCGAACGCATTCGCAAAGCCCTGGAAGTGATTCCCGCGGAGCGGCTGTTCATCTTGCCCGATTGCGGCCTGCTCCACCTCCCGCGCGATGTGGCGTTCGCAAAACTGTCGGCAATGGTGGAAGGCACGCGATTGGTCCGTAAGGAATTGAAGCACTAACGTGGCCGCAGCAAATCCACTTCGGGACGCGTTGAGCGCAGGGCGATTCTGCTACGTCGTCGAACTGGTAGCCAGCCGCCTGACGCGCGAAGCGCGCCTGCTCGAAGTGGCCTCCAACCTGGCGCAAGTGCCGGGCGTAGTTGCCGGCAGCATCACAAGCTATGCAGGGGGGGCGCTTGGCCACGACCCCGTCCGCGTGGGTACCGCGGCGCGGGCCCGCGGCCTCACCCCCAACATTCACCTGACTTGCGTTGGGCGCGACCGCGTTTCAGCTTGGCGCACGCTCGAAGATCTCCATGCTCTCGGCATTCAGAATATTCTTGTGCTTACCGGGGACTATCCCAAGACCACTAGTCCCCAGCCGCCGGAGTCTTTGTATGATCTGGACTCCGTGCAGCTCGTGCACCTTGTCGATGAAGCGCGTCAGCGCGGAATGATGTTCTGGATTTCTGTTGCTGTCTCTCCTTTCAAGTACACGGAGCCGGATTGCGCGTATCAATACCTGAAACTCCGAAAAAAGATCGCGGCGGGCGCGGACTGCGTGATAACCCAGCTTGGGTATGACCTACAGAAATTCCGCGAACTGAAGCAATACATGGAGGAGCACGCGCTCCGCCGGCCGGTTCTCGGGAACGTGTATGTTCTTGGCGGCAAGGCGGCGGAAAAAATGTCCAAGGGCGAACCGCCGGGTTGCTGGGTTTCGCCGGAGCTTTTGGATCAGGTTCGCGCCGAAGTTCAAGGAACCGACGCCGGAAGAGCCGCCCGGCTCGAACGAGCTGCGCGGATGGTGGCGGTTCTTCGCGGCCTCGGATATTCCGGAGCTTATTTGGGTGGTGACCACCAGGCCGACCACGTGCGATGGATCATTCGCCGATCGGAAGCGCTGAGTTCGCGCTGGCAAGAACTGGAGCAAGAATTCAATTACGCCCCCAAGAATGGTTTCTATTTTTTCAAATCGCAGGCCGTCACTCCAAAGCAGCGCGGGGTTGTTCCTCGTTTGCTCGATGCTATGGGACGGATCTTTCCCGTCAACCAGGAAGGATGGCTGCGGAACATTCTGGTTCGGGTGTTTCGAATCGCCGATAGGAAGCCCGTGCTATCTCACGCCATCGAGCGATTCGAATTCGCCCTGAAATCGCCCATGTTCGGCTGCCAGGCATGCGGAAATTGCGTTCTCAGTTACATGGAATACGTTTGTCCGCAAACCTGCCCAAAGAATTTGCGCAATGGTCCTTGCGGCGGCACTCACAATGGCCGGTGCGAGGTCGAAGACAAACCCTGTATCTGGGTGGGCGTTTACGAACGCGCGAGAGCCGCCGGTCGCATTGACGATTTGCAGACTTATGTTCCGCCGCCCCGCCGCGATTTGAAGCGCACCAGCTCCTGGATCAATTACTTCCTCGGACGGGACAGCCGGCCCGGAAATTTCCTTCCGCTCGCAGATCTTTCGCGGCAGCTCGCTTCACCAAGTGCGCCAAGGCTGCCGGATGCCAGCGCCGTTCGAACGCCGGCTGGCGAATCCCCTGTCGCCAAGGAGGCTGCGGAGCGCCGATGAATACAGAAAGCAGAATGGCGCGTACGCTTATGCGGACCTCGAGTTACGTGCCTTCTTTCGGGACGGGCAACCGACTAGACAGTCCAGAAGAAAGGAGGCGTTCTGTAGCTCGCCAACAGTCTACGTTCTGGCGTAGAAAAACTGCGGGCGAGCGATATTCGCACGGATGCCCGATTAAAGGCTTGACAAGCGGCGGGGGAGGGCGATAGACCTTTCACCCACCGGGGGGTGTACCCAGATTTTGTTTTTTGGCTATGGACGGTTCGAATTGTTTCCATAAGGGGTGAATCATGAGGCGACGTTTATCTCTGTTGGGTCTTCTTGGGATCGTGGTTCTTGCAGTTTGGGCAAGACCTTCGTACTCGCAGGTGAGCTCCAGCGTGGCTCAGCTCAACGGGACCGTGCGGGACGCCAGCGGGGGCACGGTGGCCAAGGCATCTATCACGCTGAGGAACACGGAGACCAATGCCACGTATACGGCTGTTGCCAATGACAGCGGACTTTATGTGTTGGCCAATGTGACGCCGGGACGCTACGAATTAACCACGCAGGCAACGGGTTTTGCAAAATCGACAGTGACAGGGATTGTGCTTACGGTGGGGCAAACGGCGACCATCGACGTGACCCTCAAGGTGGCTTCCGGCACGGAAAAAGTAGTCGTCACCACAGAAATGCCTGTGATCGAGCCGACCAAGACAGAGATCAGCCAGGTCGTCGAAACCCAGCAGATTGATTCGCTGCCCATCAGCGGCCGGGTGTTTACGGATTTCGCCCTTCTGACCCCGGGAGTGGCCACGAGCCGCACTAGCTTGGGCACCGTGTTTACCGAATTTGAGGTCACGCAGATTTCTTTTGGCGGCATGCGCTCGTTCAGCAACGAAATCACGGTGGACGGAGCGGACTTCGTCAATTCGGCGAGCGGCATCCAGCGCTCCACACCCCCTCAGGAGGCAGTTCAGGAATTCCGCGTGGTGAACAGCAGCTTTGGCGCGGACTATGGCCGGGCAATGGGCGGCATCGTGAACATTGTCACCAAGTCGGGCACCAACGACCTGCATGGTTCCGTCTACGACTATCTGCAAAACAGTGCTACCGATGCGCGTTCGCTGCTCCAACCGGCGCCATTGCCTCACGAATTACGGCAAAATCAGTTTGGGATGGCTGTGGGCGGCCCCGTAGTCAAGGATAAGAGCTTCTTCTACGCGAATTATGAAGGCAAGAGGAGCGCCAACTCCCCAACTTATGCGCCGGACTTCATCGCTAACCTTACGCTCGTTGATGCGGCGAAAGCACAATTGGGGCTCCCGCCGGAAGGTTGCTTTGCATCGCTCGCGGCGTGCGGCGCTAGTCTAACTTCGCAGCAAGCCTTCTCGTATATCAACGGGTTCTCGCAGACCGGAGACAACGACACCGGCTTTGTCCGGTTCGATCATCAAATTACTACAAATAACCGTTTGGCGCTGCGCTATAACGTGGCGGACGTACGAGCGCTTGGCGAACTGGTGGGACAACCCCTTGACAACGGCGGCATCGCCGTTCCCAGCGCTGGCCGAAACCTATTCGTGCGGGATCAATCCGTGGTCGCCACCGTGAACTCGCTGTTGAAGCCCAATCTGGTGAACACCGTTCTGGCGCAGTACTCCCGGCGGCACTATAACTTCCCCGGCGCCACCGGCCAGCCCGACTTGGACTTGGCCAACGATCTTCAGTTCGGCCACAACTTTGGAGCCAATGACAGACTTTACGAAACCCGCGCAGAACTCTCCGACTCCGTGTCCTGGGTCAAAGGGAATCATCTCCTAAAATTCGGGGCCGATGGCAACTGGCTCACGAGCCTTGAGAATTTTCCGGGCTTTACGCCGGTGCGCTTGATTATCCCGGCCGGTTTGCCTTGCCTGTTCGCGTTCTCCGAATATGGTGCCTTTGGGGCAAACTGGGAGACGACGGGAGCCCCGGCAGGCCCACTAAAAAGCGAAGGCAGTTCGTGCCCAGTAGCAGGAACCGGCCTGCCTGGAGACACCAGGCCGGTGGATAACGGCGTTGTGGTCGCCTATGCCGGGGTGCCGCTCCCTACCAGCCCCAGTTTTCAGACCGGGGCGCCGCTTGTCCTGGCTTCCAACGGAACGAACCTGAACACTTCGACCTGGGCGAACGCGTACCCGCAGTCGCTTTTTTCGAACTATAGCAAGGTCATTGATCATGGATACTGGGGCGGTTTTATCCAGGATCAATGGCGAATCACTCACAATCTGACATTGAATTATGGCCTGCGGTGGGATGTCGAGTCGGGCTTGGCGCAGTTCGTGAAACAGGATTATGGGGGTTGGCAGCCCCGCGTTGGACTAGCCTATTCTCCGGACAAAAAGACCGTGATTCGCGCCGGGTTCGGGATGTTTGATGATCGCTATAACCTGACCTTCTTCTTCGTGCCCAATACCCAGAAGGCCGTGCC
>Ga0187780_10000434_pt1 | contig 31337 bp, 23 predicted proteins | sample 1015_Q2_SP10_20__FD_132429 | JGI IMG/M metagenome (GOLD analysis project Ga0187780, IMG submission 132429) | Tropical peat soil microbial communities from peatlands in Department of Meta, Colombia - 1015_Q2_SP10_20_MG | ecosystem: Environmental > Terrestrial > Soil > Wetlands > Peat | place...
ACTGGGGTGATAATCGCATCCTATAATCAGCATCGAAGGCTCCTTCCTACCGATAGCTTCGGTCCTCCAAACAGAAGCATACCGGCACGCGAATGGAGCCTTCGCTCTTATCCAATCAACCCTTTCGATTCTGGTTTTTGAAAGGGTGGGTTATTCTTCTCTGCTGCCTTTTCTTCCACCAGCCACTCGCCACTTTCCTACCGCCCCCTGTGAGCTCTACTCCTTTCTTTTCTTCCTCTTACGCCGCGCCCGTTCGAACTACTGCGTCCATCTCCAAATACTAGTACTATAAACAGACTTGACAAAATAAATATTCTATGCTAGCATGGGTCGTGACTTCTCGCCTCCATCCTCGTCACCTTCATAAGCGAACGAAAGCGCGTCATTCCCGTTTTCTTTTCCCTTTCGACTTTCAACCTTCGACTGCTTCCCCTGAGCGCTGCCGAGGGGTCAACCTCTCCTCTAGGAGGGGGGCCAGAGGGCAGTTCGTAATGCGATGAAAACAAGAGAATTGCAAATTGCCAGTTTGTAAGTGACTGAAAACAAACGAAAAGAGAAAGCCATGAATCCAGGAACCCGAACCTCCTTTACCCCGCTTGTCCCGATCCCCGAGGGGCTCCCATCTTCACCCGCTGAACTGGCCATCGACCGAGCATCCGACGAGGATGCGAGTCCTGAGCGACCGAAGGGAGTCGAAGGATCTCTCATATTCCGCGCCCAACCGGACGTAACCACCCCTCCGCGTTGCCAGCACCGCTATCCCAACGGCAGCCGTTGCCGCCTTCGTCCCTCTTATTCGGGACTTTGCTCCCGGCACTTTTTGGAAACTCGCGTGACCAAAGCCGCGGCCATCCCGCTCCCGCAACCCATCGATGACTCCATCGACCTCTCCCCCGACCTTCTCCCGGAACTCTCCGAATCCTCCGCCATCGACATTCGCCAGTTCCTCGCGCGGCTCCTCGTCCAGCTCACCAAGGGACGAGTTTCTGCGCGTCGCGCCTGGGTTCTGTCCTGCATCAGCAGCCAGCTCCTCAACGGGCATCGCAGCGGCGCAAAAAGGATGTAGGGGCGGGCTTCAGCCCGTCCCACGCACGTCGGAATGAGAATGAGAACAACCGGTCTGAATACCCGCCACTCAAGGGAAATAGCAGCCCGGACTGTGACACGCGTCACGGCGCGAAGGAACAAAATGCAGCTACACAATTATGATTGAGGAGAGAATTTCGTTTAAAATTTCAGGAGGGACCGAACCCAGGGGAGAAAGAATGGAAGACACGCTCGGCTTGGTGATGACAGGCGGGGGCGCTCGCGGCGCTTATCAAGCGGGCGTTCTAAAGCGCATTGGCGAGATAAAACAGCTGCAAACGCGCGGCAACCCTTTCCCCATCATCGGAGGCTCTTCCGCCGGAGCGGTCAACGGCTCCGCGCTTGCCGTGGGTAGTGACGATTTTCCTGTGGCGACGCAAGCTCTCGCCAAGCTTTGGGCGAATCTCACCCCTTCCGATGTCTTTCACTGCGACGTCCTATCGCAAGCGCACAATTCCCTGACTTGGATCCTGGACCTTTCCTTTGGCGCCATTCTTGGAGGAGGTCACGCGCGGTCTTTATTGGACGCGGCTCCCTTAAGGGGCTATCTCAGCAGGCACCTGGACTGCAAACGAATCCGCGAGAACATCAAGCGCGGCTATCTCTACGCGCTCACCATTTCCGCGACCAACTACAACTCGGGGAAGAGCTATCTTTTCATTGAAGGAATGAAAGGCCACGCGATGTGGAACAGGAGCCGCCGGGTGACGCTGGCGACGAGGATCACGGTCGACCACGTCTGCGCCTCGGCGGCGATTCCTTTAGTTTTTCAGCCTGTAAAACTGAAGACCGAACGCGGAACGGCCTTTTTCGGGGATGGTTGTGTGCGGCTGCAACAACCTCTCAGCCCGGTCATTCGCCTGGGGGCCAAGAGGATTTTTGCGGTTGGCGTCCGCTGCGAAAATCTCGAGCATCAAAGAGAACCTGCCGAACAGAAAGATCCTTCACTGGCGCAGATCATGGGAGTTCTGTTTAACGTCATGTTCCTGGATCATCTCGCCACGGATATCGAACACCTGGAGCGGCTGAATCAACTGCTCGCCGACGGCAAAATCAACCAGTCCGGGATTGAAGGATGCGAAAAAATGCGGCCTTTGGCGTCCTTTCTTATGACGCCTTCAGTCGATTTATCACAACTGGCAGAGCACCATCAGAAAGACATGCCTTATCTTATCCAGTATTTTGTGAACAGTTTGGGGAGAGATTCGGCTTCGTGCGCGGATCTGATGAGTTATCTGCTGTTCACATCCAAATACACCAGAGATTTGATTGAGATTGGTTACGAGGACGCCAGCGAGCGAATCGATGAAATCGAGAGTTTTCTCTTTCCTTCCAATGGGTCAAACGGGGCCTGAGCAAGCGAACAGAGACTCTATTCAAAATGGAATTGGATTTTGACTTTGACGTGCGCGGGAATGGGCTTGCCGTTTCGCGTGGCGGGCTCGTAGCGGTAATCTTTGAGGGCCTGCATCGCTGGATCGCGCAAGGAGGGCGGCCCCGAAAGCACGTTCATCGAGGACACCATGCCCGACGCGTCGATCAAAGCGTCGATGATGACGCTGCCGGTCTCAAAGTCGCGCAAATCATCCAGCGATGCCACCGCCTGCGCCGCACGAAGCAATTTCGGCGGCACAGTGGACGCTTCCTCAGGCGAAACGGCTGGATCTCCGCCTGACGCCGGAGTCGCGCGAACCGGCGTACGTTTTGAAGCAGGGGTGATCGAGGCCGGTTTTCCTCGGCCATTGGGCTGAGTCGCAACTACCTCCGGCACGGAAGGATCAACCGGAGTTTCGCTCGCAGCCGTCCCTGAGGGCTTGGTTACGCTGCCAGGATTTGCGCTCCCAATCGTATGACTTTCCGGAAGCGCCGTTTCTGTTCCCTTTTTCCCATTGGCTGGCTGGGCCACGGCGACGCTTGTCCCCGGAGTCCCCGTTTCCACACTGCCAGCAGACACCGGGTGCGGCATAGACACCGCATAAGTCGCGACCGCAATCTTTTTGGGAGTGCGCTTCCAGGGCAGCCAGCCCTTGTACCACACTGCCCCAATAATCGTGATCACCAGGATCGTTGCGAGCAGCGCGACGCGGAAAATTCCTGTGCGAAATCCCGGCGTGAAGTTTCCTCTTGCGCGGAACGAGCGCTTCTTGCGCTTGGGCAAGGACATGCTGAAATCCAGCGCGGGCTTGGGAAGCAGTTCGTGTTCCGCTGATGTCAATTCGGCGGGGCGCGGCTCAGGCTCCAGCGGCAGGGATTTTGCAGGAAACGCAGCAACAATTGGTTCTTCTTCTACAACCGGCACCGGCACCCCGATGGATTCGTAGTTCGCGACCACAGCGGCAGGCTCCGCCGGCGCAGACGCTTCCGCAGAAGCGGTTGTAGGAGCCTGTGCCTGCACCGCCGGCTCTTCCACGGGGACCAGCGTTGGTTTGGATTCCGGCTCAATGCCTGCTGCCGGGCTGGGCGCCGGGCCGGGCGTCTGGAGCAAATTGAGTTGCTTCCGCAGCGCATCCACTTCTTTCTTCAGCGCCATTACTTCTTCGGAGCTTACGGATGGCGTCGGTTGTCCCGGTTCGTCGGCCGTTGCTTCCGCGGAGGCCACCAACGCGGCCGCTTCTTCCTGTTTCTTATCCTTTGGCAGCAATGCCGTGGCCGCGGAGAATTCCATCCCCCAAAATTTCGGGGCCGGCTCGGTGAACTCCAGTTCCACGTAGCAATCCGTCGGCCGGTGGGCGCGCTTGCGTGTTACCTGGGCCACGACTTCGCGTTTCGTTTCTTCGTTACTTAGAAAAAGGAGTTGTCCGGGCGCGACCGCCGCCGTCAGGGTGATGACTCCGCCTCTTTCAAACACGAGGACCGTGGTCGTTGATTCGGTGAAAAGTTCCCGCTCGCCACCGGCATTCGCCGGCCGCGCGCCCGTGACCTTCACTGGTGCTTCGTGGGCCACGGCGTTGACCTTCGGCAGCGGCACAGTTTTTACTTCAGCCGCAGTCTCTTCGCTCGGTTCGTCAGGAGATTCCACAAGTGTGGGAGGGGCGCTCGGAGGAGCGGCATTCGCATTCGCCGGTGTTTCTTGCCTGGCCTCGACGGAGAATTCTTCCGGTGGAGCGGGGGTGCTCGATGTCCCAACCCGCCCATCAACAGACGAATCCGCCGAGCCTACGGAAGGCGAATCGGTTACAGGCGTTATGTCTTCTGCGGAAGACAATCCAATCGTCCCTTGCACGCCGGGGCACAATACCGGCGGAATCACGCTTGAGGCTGCGGAAAGCTGCCCAAATAGGAGGCAGCTCAGACAACCTTAGCATGTTTTCACTGAGCCTAGTTCCGTCGCTATAGTACCAACGTACTGGCTTGTCTGTTTCATACCGAGACACGCATTCAGCTATTTCCCGTCGACCGCCAGGCTGGCGGCGACGCGAAAACCGTAGTCGGCGTATTGAAACTCGGGAGGGATGCTCGAGCGCGCCGCGGTGCGCGTCACTTTAAAATGATGCCGCCACGAGCCTCCGCGCGAGGCGCGGCGGTTTCCGTCAATCGGCCCACTCGGGTTTCGCTCCGGCGAGTGTTGGTAATAGTCTGCGGCATACCAGTCGGAACACCATTCGTGCACGTTGTCACCCATGTTGTACAAACCGTACGGATTCGGCGGATACAGCCCCACCGGCTCCGGTCCGTTTTTCCAGCGCTGCGCATAATCGGGCACGGACTCAGGTCCCGCCTCGCCCCATGGATAGGCAATTCCTTCGGCTCCGCCGCGTGCTGCGCGTTCCCACTCGGCTTCCGTGGGCAATCGATAGCGCTTGCCGGTTTTGGCGCTCAACCAGTCGCAATAGTCTTTCGCCTCATGCCAGGAGACCGCGACGACCGGCATTCTCGGATCGCTGAAGTGCTGCACATTCCAGTGTGGAGGTGCTGCCGCGCCTGTCGCCGCGAGAAAGCAACCGTATTCGGCATTCGTGACTTGGCAGGCAGCCAATTCAAAAGCGTCTACCCACACGCGATGCGCGGGCTTCTCATCGTCGCGCCCGCTGTCGCATCCCATGGAAAACCAGCCCTCGGGAATGCGCAACATCGACGGTTCGATTGCTTCCGCTGGCATTTCTCTCCATGGCGAAGCTGCCATTTCTGAACGCCGTCCTTCATTCATCGAGAGCACTTTTCGCCACGATACGCTGCAAGGCTGCACCCTCGCAACTGCCGCAATCCCGGTGTCGCTCTTGGACTCACATGCACCGCCTTTCTTCCATGGCATCAGTGGTATTATCCGGACTCCAGCCACGCACCTCACCAAAGGTCCTCGGGGGTTCTTTATGCCAAACAACCAACTCGGGCGCATCGAGCACATTGTGGTGTTGATGCTCGAAAACCGCTCGTTCGACAATCTACTGGGCTGGCTGTACGATCCCGCGAATCCCGCGCCTTTCAATCAGAAACCACCCGATAATTTTGAGGGCGTCTACGGAAAAAATTTAACCAATCCCACGACTGACGGGCGAAGCATTCCGGTGGGCAAAGGCACCAGCCTTACCGCCCCGTTTCCCGATCCCGGGGAGCCCTATCAGGATGTGTACGCGCAAATCTATGGTGAGAAGCAGACCAACTACGCCAATACGGTGCCGCCGGTTCCGCCCAACCCCTGCAACATGCAAGGCTTCGTCTACAACTACGAACTGCGGAATCAGGGGAATCTCGGCAACGCCGCGACCATCATGGATTGCTTCACGCCTGCCAGCGTGCCCGTGCTTTCCAGCCTCGCTTACTATTACGGCGTCTGCGATCACTGGTTTTCCTCCATACCCACACAAACGCTCTGCAACCGCTCGTATGTGCACGCGGGCACTTCCTCGGGGTACGTGAACAACGACGGCAACAACGGAATTCTCTTCGTCAACAATTCGCCGACGATTTTCAACGTGCTCTCCGATGCCGGAAAAAGCTGGAAGGTGTATTGCGGCAGCTGGACCATCACCGGGCTGGTCCTTCTAACACAGCAGCAGACCTGGCAGTATGCGCTGCAGGGCGATCATTTTGGCGGGCACATCAGCGATTTTCTTGCGGACGTTGGACGTCCTGGCGGACTCCCCGCGTATTCCTTCCTGGAGCCGACTTACATCGACTCGCTCGTCTACGGCGCGGAAAACGACATGCATCCGGAGTCGAACAAGATTCAACTGTACGGGCTTTCGAACGTGCAACGCGGGGAGCAATTGCTATACCAGGTTTACAACGCCCTTCGGAACAGCCCGGACTGGGACAAGATCCTTTTGTTGATTCTTTTTGATGAGCATGGCGGCTGCTACGACCATGTCTGCCCGCCCACTTCGCAGACTTGTAACTTTGCCATTTCTCCGGACAACGTCGTTATTCCGCCGAATCAACCCGGCGGAACCGGGTTTAACTTCGACCGGCTTGGTGTGCGCGTCCCTGCCGTAACCGTTTCCGCATACACGCCTCCGCAGACGATTGTGAATACGGTCTTCGATCACACCAGCGCGTTGAGCACGATCGTGAACTGCTTCGGTCTGCCCAACGGAAAGTTGGGTTTGCGCCAGGCCAAATCTCCTGATGTAGGCGAAGCGCTTACGCTCGCCAATCCTCGCCAGGATTTCCCGCAGATACCTGCCGCCCCGACCGAAGGAATCAGCCTCCTGCAACGGACCCAGGCCGCTCGCAGTGCACTCTTGCAGGCAAACTCCAAACCGCTTTCCGGCCTTCAGCTCACCATCGTGCGAGGCATCGCGCAGCGCCTGAATATTCCGGTACCGGAGCAGGACTTGAAACAAGATTTTGCGACCGCGGTGAGCGCCGAAGCGCTGTTCGTCAAAGCGCAAGCGGAATTTGCGGCGCGCCGAGCGGCCAACCGCCTCTGGTAAATGGCATCGGATCTCGCAAATAGCTTCCATTTTGCATGGTTTCGCGAGTCGATAATCGCTCGTCGCCCCTAACGTTTTGCGTTTTGCAGGTTGAAACGTCTCGAAAATGTTATAAATTCGCCTGCGCGTTTCTAACTCCCGTGGCCCTGGAGCCAGACATTGAGCACAGTTCGGGAAGTGACCTATGAAGTTTTGCGCAAACTGGGAATGACGGTCATCTTCGGAAATCCCGGATCGACGGAGCTCCCGTTTCTGCGCGACATGCCTCCCGACTTTAAATACGTTCTCGGCTTGCATGAACGAGTCGCCGCCGGCATGGCTCTGGGCTACGCGTTGGCGAAGGGCCAGCCTGTTTTCGTGAATCTGCATTCCATCGCCAGCGCCGGCAACGGGCTATCGGCGATTGTCGATGCCTACCACAACCAAACACCACTCGTGATTACCACGGGCCAGCAGGACCGGCGGCATCTTCTCGCGGAGCCTTTTCTCTCGGGGCGGCCCGCGGATGTTGTCAAACCGTATGTCAAGTGGTCCTACGAACCCTTGCGTGCGGAAGATGTTCCCGCGGCCATCGCCCGCGGATATTACCTGGCGACGCAGCCCCCAACGGGTCCAGTGTTTATCTCCATTCCCATGGATGACTGGACGCATGAATGCAGGCCGGTCGAGGTCCGCAAAGTTGAGCGGACCGTTCTGCCAAATCCCTTAGCGCTCGACGAGGTTGTGCGGGCTATCGACGCCAGCCGGAATCCAGCGATTATTGTTGGCTCGCAAATTGAGCAGGATCATGGATGGCAGGAAGCGGTCGCTCTGGCCGAGCACCTGAACGCCGATGTCTACCAGGATCCCATCCCGCCGCGTTGGACTTTTCCGCGGACTCATCCGCTCTTTCGCGGAGGCTTGTTGCCGGCGCAACAGCCGCTCGCAGACCAGCTCGCGGCTTACGACGCGGTTGTCGTTCTCGGTGCGCCTATTTTTCTCTATTACGCGTACGTCCCCGGAAATACGGTCAAGCCGGGAACACAACTGTTTCAAATTACGAATTCGTCGCAGCACGCTTCTGCGGCTCTGGCAGGGACCAGCGTCGTGGGCAATACCGCCGCAGCCGCGCGCTATCTCCGCGCGCGTACCGCCGCACGCCCCCGCGGGAACTCCTCCCCGCAAGCCACGCCTCCGCCGCCTGAACCAGAATATCCAATTACGCCTGCCTATCTTTTCAGTGTATTAAGCCGCGTCATGCCGCGCGACGTTATCATTTGCGAAGAGTGTCCCTCCTCGAAAGGGGATCTGGACCGCTATCTGCTGCTGGACGAACCCGGCTCTTTCTATTCGGTTCCCAACGGCGTGCTCGGTTTCGGTCTGCCTGCCGCCGTCGGCCTGCAAATGGGAAACCCGCAGCGAAGAGTGGTATGTCCAATCGGCGACGGATCTTTCCAATATTCCGTGCAGGCGCTTTGGAGCGCGGTGCAGAACAACGCGGAAGTAATTTTCATTGTGATTCGCAATTCGGATTATTCCGCGCTCAAGAGTTTTTGCGATTTCACGCAAGTTGGCCGCAACGTTGCGGGCATGGACATTCCGGGGATCGACGCGGTGAAGATTGCGCAAGGTTATGGAATGACGGCAGTCGAAGTGGACCGCCCGGAAATGCTCGAACCCGCCCTGCGAGAGGCGTTCGCGTCGCGTGGCCCGCGGTTGATTAGCGTCAATGCCGCCAAGGGTGGACAGAAATGCATGGGCATGGATCAATCGGTGAATCCGCCGAATTATCGCTGAGAAGGAGTTCGAGCTTGGAGAAATTGCGGCACACAGAGAAGAGGTAGGGCCGTGGATGCGCTTGTAAACCTGAATCGCCGCGAGTTGATCAAAACCACGACGGGAGTCTTGACCGGCCTGGTCGTCGCGGGAAGCCCGTTGGCGCTCATCGCGCGCGGCGCCGCATGGGCGATCGATCTTGGAGCATTGACTAGCGCAGAGGGCGCGGCACTCATGGCTGTGACGCGCACCATCGCGCCGCACGACAAGCTCGACGAGGCCGCTTATGCGCTGGTAATTCAGGCGCTCGATGCGGATGCAACCAAAGACGAAAAATTTCGCGCCACGTTGAAGGAAGGTCTGGCGCAGCTCGGTTCCGGCTTTTCCTCGAGCGCCGAAAATGACCGCATTGAGGCGCTCAAGAAAATTGAATCGTCGCCTTTCTTCCAGAGCGTGCGCTTGAAAACGCTTCAAGTTCTCTATTCCAACCCGATCGCCTACGCCTATTTCGGGTATGAAGGCGAAGCTTTTTCCAAGGGCGGTTACCTGCGTCGCGGGTTCAATGATTTGCGCTGGCTGCCGGAAGTGCCGCCGGAGGACAGCGGCCCCCTGCCGGCCTGAAGCAAAGAGGAGAGCTCTTCAATGAGCCGCATCGATTTCAACGATTCAGGCGCCGTCGTCATCATCGGCAGCGGCGCCGGTGGCGGCACGCTCGCGCACGAACTGACGCGCCGCGGCATCAAAGTGGTCCTCCTCGAAGCGGGAAAACGCCAGTCCACCGAAACTTTTTCACAAGTTCCCAGTGAAGCTTTCGCGCAACTGACCTGGCTCGATCCCCGCACGCAAAGCGGCAATTGGGGCGTTGCGCGCGATTTCCCCACGCTTCCCGCGTGGCATTGCAAGACGGTTGGCGGCACAACGGTTCACTGGACCGCTGCCACGCCGCGGCTCGAGCCCTGGGAATTGCGCGCGAAAACCACCTACGGAGAAATTGCGGGCGCTTCGCTGATCGACTGGCCCATCTCTTACGATGAGCTTTTGAAGTACTACGAGATTGCCGAACGCCGCATGGGCGTGACGCGCCGTAACGGCGTACCGGGGCTGCCTGCCTCCAACAACTTCAAAGTGATGTATGCGGCCGCGAAGAAAGTTGGTTACAAGCAAGTCCACACGGGCCATATCGCGATCAACTCACGCGCGTTTGACGGGCGCGGCTTCTGCATTCAGCAGGGTTTCTGCGTGCAGGGCTGCAAAATGGCGGCGAAGTGGAGCACGCTATACACGGAAATCCCGCGCGCGGAAGCTACCGGCAACCTCGATTTGCGCGTGGAATGCACGGCCACAAAAATTGAACACGGGGCCGATGGCCGGGTGAATGCGGTCCTTTACCGCGACGCACAAGGAAAAGAGCAGCGGCAAAAAGCGCGCATCGTTTGCGTCGCGGGCAACGCCATCGAAACCGCGCGTCTCCTGCTCCTTTCCGAATCCTCCAAGTTTCCTCATGGCCTCGCCAATTCTTCCGGCCAAGTTGGCCGCAATTATTGCCATCAACTCACCGGCTTCCTTTGGGGGATTTTTGACAAGCCCGTCTATTCCTGGCGCGGCGCCACCATCGCCGGCGTCGTGGAAGATGAAGTCGTAAACGAGCCGAAACGCGGATTCGTCGGCGGCTACCGCATGGAGCTGGTCACGCTCGATCTTCCCACTTTTCCTTTGGTCGGTTTGCCGTATGGATGGGGCCGCGACTTTGCTTCCATCCTCGAGGGCTACCGGAATTTGGCAGGCGTATTCTTGAACGGCGAGGACCTGCCGCAATCGGACAACCGCATCACACTCAACCCAAATGTGAAGGACGCTTACGGTTTGCCGGTGCCACACGTGCATGTCGACGAACACCCTAACGACCAGGCCATGCGCAAGCACGCGCGCGGGCAAATGTCCAAAATGTATGAAGCGATTGGCGCGAAGCGCATCGTCCACGGGCCGATCCCGCCGGCAACTCACAACCTCTGCACGGCCAGGATGAGCGCCGATCCGCGCGATGGCGTGACCAATGCCTGGGGCCAGACCCACGACATCAAGAATTTATTTATTTCCGATGGCAGCGCCCTTACCACGCCCGGCGCGGCCAATCCCACGCTCACAATTGTCGCGCTCGCGCTGCGCCAAGCCGAATACATCACCCGCGAGATGAAAACGAACAGCATCTGATGCGCGTAAGCTTTGCGCGCGCATCGCGGTGAACCTCTCGACTATTTCAGATTGTTAGTTCTGCGGCGTCTTGTCATCTTCCGCGCCGAGATCGCCATAGGGCCACAAATTGAAGGCTTTCAGTTCCTCGTACGTGTGCTGCTTTCGCAGCATCTTCGCGGTACGTTCGGCGGGCCAAGGCGAAGCAAAGCGCTCCGGCCGGTCGGCAATCCAGTAAGCCGCTAGCGCCATCAGCGTGGCATTTTGCGTGAGGATGTCCGGCTTTTGCGCTTCCAGCGCGTCCGCAGCAGTGTGGTGCGTGTACTCGTATTCGGCCGTGTCTTGCAGCATGTTAATGCCTGGCAAGCCGGCCATGGAAAAAGGCAGAGTGTCGGTTCCAGTTTCGACTTTGTCGTCCACTTTCACGGGATGGAGATTGGAGAGCGAGTCGGCAAAGGGCTGAAACACCGAAACCAGATCGTCCCGGCCGCCCAACTGAAAACCCTTCACCGCTCCTTGCCCATAATCCAAAATCAAATCGCCAAGATGATTGGCCATCTCCGAGTTGTGTTGCTTTACATATGCGAACGAGCCATCCAACCCCTGCTCTTCGCCCGTGAACAGCACAAAGCGAATGGTGCGCTTCGGGCGTTGCCCGGATCGCGCGATCGCTTCAGCGGCGCCGAGCGTGGTAGCAGTTCCCGAACCATTGTCTGTGGTTCCTTCCGCAAGGTCCCAGGAATCGAGGTGCCCGCCGACGACGAGAATTTCTTCGGGGTGCTCGCGTCCGCGAATTTCACCGACAACATTGGCAGTCTCGACCGGACCGTTCGTAAACGTATTTTGCACGTTGAAGCGCACGCGGGGCGTGATGCCTCGGTCGAGGAAACGCTCCAACTGTCCTTGATCTTCCGCAGTCATCGAGACCACCGGAACGGAAAAGTCGGCGTCGAAGCCCAGAATCCCGGTGTGCGTCAGGTTCATGCCGCTGGACTTCCCTCCGCCTTGTCCGCCGATCACGGCAACGACACCTGCGGGCCCCGCAGCTTTGAGAAAGTCAGAAAACCGCGCAAAAAGCATCATAAAGTTCCCGCTGGGTCTGCCTTTCTGGACGACCAGCGCCACTTTGCCCTTGAGGCGCGAGATGTTTTTGAGTTCATTCTCGACATCGAAGAAATTCACGGTTACGACTTCGCCTTCGGCGCCTCCCGCAGGAGTCGAACCGGTCCAGCCCATTGCGTCGACGTGCAGTTTGTGGCGCACCGGAGCGAGAATCTCAGCCTCGGCGGTGCCGCGCGTCCAGCCGCGCCAGATTGTATATTTTTCGGTGTGAACATTTTCCAGGCCCATCGCTTTCATCTTGGCGACGCCCCATTCTTCGGCTTTGCGCTCCGCGGGCGTCCCCGTGACGCGCCCCCCGACGTCGTCGCTCAGCTCCGTCAGATATTGAAATGCGTGAGAATTCAAAAGCCCCTCTCCGGCGATCTTCACCAGCGCCGGCTTGGTGCCGTCTTCATCCGGCCCCTTCGCCACATTGTCCTTGGCATAAAGCGGGAAACCAGCGAGAAGCACCGTTGCCATTGTCAGCTTGAGTCCACTCTGGACACGTCTCATCCCTTCTCTCCTTGCCCCTTGGGCGCCCCGCCACTCTATCATGTAGTCAGACGAAGCCGCGGCAGATCGGTTTCGCGTAGTTATGCGGGAGTGTAGGGGCGGCAACGGCCTCGCACCGGCGGCTTTACCACGCATTGGCTTGCCCCTACACTGCTTTGGTGATTCGCGTGAGACGCTTCCGCCTTTTCCTCGCTGCTTGCCGACACACGATGGCGGCGCCTCTTTTGTTCACGCTTTGTTGCGGTTCGGCCGTAGGACAGGAAGCTCCGCAAAAACCGCTCGAAAAGCCCGCCGCAAAGCCTTCTGAGAAGGCTGAAGCGCCGGAAAAAGCGGTCAATCCCGCGCAAATCGAGCTGCTCGAAACCAAGGTGCGTTTCGAGGCGAATGGCGACAGCCGCAAAGAAGTGCACGCCGTGGTGAAAATCAATAGCGAACTAGGCGTGCGGCAATTTGCGCGGTTGAGTTTTGATTTCAACCGCTCCTTCGAGTCGGTCGAAATTCCCCTCGTCCATATCACTCATGCAACCGGCGGCACAGCGGATATTTTGCCGAGCGCCATCACCGATCAGCCGAACCCTGCCGTGGTGAACGCGCCTGCGTATCAAGATGTGCGCGTCAAATCTGTGCGAATCCTGGGTCTACAACCTGGCGACACGCTCGAATATCGGGTCATCAAAACCGTCTCGCACCATCCGCTCGCGCCGGATTTCTGGCTCGAGCATAACTTCGACCGCACCGGCGTGGTCACGAAAGAAACGTTCCAGATTGACTTGCCCGCTTCCCTTGCTCCACCAGGTCCGCCATCTGGATTTTGGGCGTCAAATTCCCCGCAAGATTACGATAAAGTTCTGGTTATCAATGGTCAGCCAGTTCCGGAACCTTCCATTAAAAAATTGGCCGAAGGAAACGAAGAACGCGTGCTCTACCACTGGGAGCTGGAAGAGCCATCGAAGAAGATGGCAGAACGAGCGAAAGCGGACACCGATGCCGGCATGGGGGACATCGAACTCGCGTTTGCGTCCACTCCCGGGGGGCCGACCCTGTGGACTCTCTCTCATCGGCTCTACGGAGTATTTGAGCCACAAGGCTCTCTTCCGCCTGAAATCACTCAGTTGGCACAACAGCTCACGCAAGGAGTGGAAAACCCAAGCGAAAGGTCGGAACGGATTTATGATTTCGTTTCTCAAAAGATCAAGACGATTGATTTGCCTCTTGGTGCCACGGGTTTTCATCTGCGAGCCGCCGAGGACGTAGCCTCGTCTGGATATGCGATACAAGAGGACAAAGTGGCGCTCTTTATGGCACTCGCGAAAGCGGCAAAGGTGGCGGCCCAGCCAGTTCTCATTGGTCCTTCTAAGGACCTTGGCGCATTTGTTGCCCGGCCTTCGGCCTTTGTTCACATTTTGGTCTGGGCCGGTATGAATTTTCTGGATCCGAGCCTCGAGGTGGCCCCGTTTCGAATGTTGCCTGCGTCCTACCGCGGGAGCATTGCCCTGAACGTCGGACCGATGACCGAAACACATGACGAGCCCTCTACCGTGCTGATCACAATCCCAAAGGGCTTGCCGTTTGCCTCTTCGCAAAAAGTGCAGGTGGAAGCCGCATTGGACGCCGAGGGGAAGCTGAAGGCGAAAGTTCATTACGCGATGCGGGGGGACAACGAATTAGTGCTGCGCGTGGCGTTTCATCAGACGCCGAAGGAAAAATGGAAAGAGTTGGCGCAACTGCTCTCGATTACCGACGGATTCCGCGGGCAAGTGAGCAGCGTCAACGCCTCCGATCCTTACGCCACAAAAGATCCGTTCACGCTGGACTACGAAATCGAGCAGCCGAAATTGGTGGACTGGTCGAGGAAAACCGTGCGAATCCCCGCGTTGCTGCCGCAACTAGGCCTCCCCGAGCCTGCGGGGAAACCTGCACCCGGCGTCGCAGCCAAGCCAATTGATCTCGGCACTCCGCTGGACGTGCTGATCGAAATGTCGTTGCAGCTTCCAACGGGAACAACCGCCGTCGCGCCCACGGGCACCTCGGTTGAACGTGACTACGCGACCTACTATTCCCAATACGCAGTGAAAGGTTCCACAATCACCGCTTCCCGGCACATCCATTTTTTGTTGCGGGAAATTCCTGCGGTTCGCGCCGGCGACTACAACGCTTTTCTCCACGCCGTGCAAAGTGATGAAGCCCAAGATTTTACATTGGAGAGAAAAGGCGCGGACGTGCCTACCAGCTCCAAACCGGCAGAAAGCATGAAGCCATCGCACGAATAGATGGCGTTTCGAGAATCCGAAGCTACTTGATTTCGAGGATTTCCTTCTCTTTTGCGCCGGAAAGATCTTCGATTTTCTTTGTCTCCGAGTGCGTCAGCTTGTCCAGTTCCTCGACGGCGCGCTTGTGCTCGTCCTGACTGATTTTCTTGTCTTTTTCGAGCTTGTCGACAGCTTCCTTGATGTCGCGGCGGATGTTGCGAACCGCGGTGCGGTGATTTTCGAGGATTTTGTGAAGATGCTTGACGATTTCTTTGCGGCGCTCTTCGGTCGGCGCAGGCATAGGCACACGCACGACTTTGCCGTCGTTCGTGGGATTGAGTCCTAGATCTGCCGTCCGAATAGCCTTGTCGATCAGCGGTACCACGCTGGGATCCCACGGCGCAATCAGCAACAGCGTAGCTTCCGGAACGGTCACGGTTCCCAACTGGTTCACTGGCATGGGCGTACCGTGATAATCCACGCGGATGGCGTCGAGAATGGCGGCATTCGCGCGCCCCGTTCGCAGCGTCGTCAATTCTTTGCGGAAGTCCTCGACGGCCTTTTCCATGCGCGTTTTCGCCGCCGCAATGGCGTCTTTTGGTGATCCAAACGTTGTCATTTTCTAAGTCCTCGTTCTAGATTCTTAGTTCTAAGTTTTAAGTTTTAAGTTGTAAGTCCTAAGCAGAGATAAGAACATTCAGAAGTTAGACTATTTCGCATTTCTCATAAGTGTTCAGACCTGACGAAAGCTGGCACCGCATCCCTGGAGGCGTCCATCTTAGACTCACAAGCGGCTGCTGACAACCCGCTACAAGAAACTCCCGGTTTTCTGCATCCTGAAACTGTTCACAAAGATTTCTGGGTCTGTTCTGCTGCTGCTTAGTACTTAAAACTTATTACTTAAAACTCTTTTAAGCCGGTGTGACCTTCGACCCCACGCGTTCCCCTAAAACCACGCGCTTGATGTTTCCCGGCCGGTTCATATTGAACACCACGATGGGCATGCCGTTGTCCATGCACAGCGAAATCGCGGTCGAGTCCATCACCTTCAGATTCTGGCTCAGCACTTCGCGATAGGAAATTGCCGCGAAAAATCGCGCGTCCGGGACTTTCTCCGGGTCAGCATCATAAATGCCTTCCACGCGCGTAGCTTTCAGAATGGCCTCGGCTTTGATTTCCATCGCGCGAAGTGCGGCCGCCGTGTCGGTCGAAAAGTACGGATTCCCCGTGCCCGCGCCAAAAATCACGATGCGGCCTTTCTCGAGATGGCGAATCGCGCGCCGCCGGATGAATGGCTCGCAAACCTCTTTCATTTCAATCGCGCTCAGCACGCGCGTGAACACGCCTTCTTTTTCGAGCGCATCCTGCAACGCCATCGCATTGATTACCGTGGCCAACATGCCCATGTAGTCGCCGGTGGCGCGGTCGATCTCAAATCCTTTTTGCCGGGCGCCCCGAAAAATATTGCCGCCGCCCACCATGATGGCGGTTTCCACGCCCAGCGCATGCACCTCTTTCAGCTCGCGCGCGATCGATTGAATCGTTTCCCCGTGAATGCCGAACCCCTGCGGCCCCTGAAACGCCTCCCCGGAAAGCTTCAGGAGAATGCGGCGATATGCCGGAGTCAGTTTCTTCGCTGTTTTTTTGATGGCCGTCTTTTTCGCGGGCATGAGTCTCCGAACCAAACCGTCTGAATGCCATCGAATTGTAGCAAACTATCCCCGCCCTCGCATCGCAACCAATGGGACCAAAACAAAGAAGCGCTCTGGATTCTCCAGAGCGCCCCTCTGAGTGAAAAGAAAGCTTAGCGGCTTATGCGGTCACCGGCACGGGTGTAGCCTCTGGCCCGGCCGAAGCGCCGCCGCTCACTTCACCAACCTTGAAGCGCACGAAGCGCCGGATGGAGATGTTTTCGCCGAGCTTGGCGATGGCTTGCGTGATCATCTCGCCGATGGTCACGCTCTCGTCCTTGATGTAGTGCTGTTCGTAGAGGCAATTCTCCTCATAGAACTTTTCCATTTTGCCGGCGACAATTTTCTCGACGACCTGTTCCGGCTTGCCGGTGGCCAGAGCCTGGGCGCGGTAAATCTCGCGCTCTTTTTCGAGCATTTCCGGCGTGACTTCTTCGCGGCGCACGTATCGCGGATCGAGTGCCGCAATATGCATGGCGATGTCGTGCGAAAGCTGCTGGAACGCCTCGGTGCGCGCCACAAAGTCCGACTCGCAGTTCAATTCCACAAGCACGCCAATTTTCCCGCCGGCGTGAATGTAGCTACCCACCAGCCCTTCGCTGGCTTCGCGGGTGGCCTTCTTGGCCGCGGCCGCCTGTCCCTTCTTGCGAAGGACGACGATGGCTTTCTCGATGTCGCCGTTCGCTTCGATCAGCGCGGCACGACAATCGGAGAAACCCGCGTTCGTTTTCTCGCGCAATTGCTTGACGAGTTGTGCTGAGATTTGCATAGCTGCTGGTGGTGTGCTCATCCTTTTTCCCTGCTCATTAAAATCGTGTTACAAGCGTCTGCCTTTTTGCAGAACGGCCCGCCCCGATGCGCATCGGGACGGGCCACTTCAAAATCCCATCCGCGCGGTTGTTAGCGTGATTCCTCGTCGGGCGGTACAGTGGTTTCGGCAGCCTCCGCCGGGGCTTCCGTGCCCTCGACGAAATCGCCCTCCTGCTTTTCGTACTGTTCGTACGCGCTGGTATCCACGTATTCCACAGCGCCCTCGACAATCGCCTGGTCGGCTGCGGACTTCTGCTCCGCCACTTGCGACTGCTGGTAGGCGTTGTGCCCTTCGAGCACGGAGTCGGAAATCTTCGTGGTGAACAGGCGGATCGCGCGCAACGCGTCATCGTTTCCGGGAATGATCCAGTCCACAACGTCTGGATCGCAATTCGTATCGACCACGGAAACCACGGGCACGCCCATGCGCCGCGCTTCCTTGACCGCAATCTCTTCCGCGTTCGAGTCAATCACGAACATCGCGTCCGGCAACTGCGCCATGTTTTCGATGCCTTCGAGATTTTGCTGCAAATGCTTCATCTCGCGGTCCAGGCGCGCTTGCTCTTTTTTCGAAAGCTCTTTGATGCGGCCGTCTTCGGTCATGGCCTTGAGCAGCTTCAGGCGCTTGATGGATTTCTGGAGGGTCGCCCAGTTGGTCAGCGTGCCGCCCAGCCAGCGGTGGTTCACGTAAAACGCACCGCAGCGCTTCGCCTCCTCGGCGACCGCTTCCTGGGCCTGGCGCTTGGTGCCGACAAACAAAACGTTTCTGCCTTGCGCGGAAATATCGCTCACGAAGCGGCTCGCTTCGCGGAACATCTTGAGGGTTTTCTGGAGATCGATAATGTGAATGCCGTTGCGCTCCCCGAAAATATACTCCTTCATTTTCGGATTCCAGCGGCGGGTCTGGTGACCGAAGTGAACCCCGGCCTCCAGCAGTTCTTTCATGGTAATTTCTACTGCCAAGTTTCCTCCTTATTGGATAGCTGCTTGCGGTTGCGTACGTCGCGCAAGATGCCGGGCCAAAGCCCGGCGCTACGTGAACACCCGCTGCCGAACAGCCTTTTGCCGGCAGCTTGCCGGCCGTGATCTCAGGAGATGGCTCGCGCCATTCTCCTGGAGCTCATTGCTTCGGGCCTGAGCCCTCCGCGAACTCTTTAACGCTTCGTGAACTGGAAGCGCTTTCTCGCGCCCTTCTGCCCGTACTTCTTGCGCTCCTTCATACGGGAATCGCGCGTCAAAAATCCATTCTTGCGCAGTGACGGTCGCAGTTCCGGATTGAACCGCGCAATGGCGCGGGACAATCCCATGCGTACCGCTCCAGCCTGCCCGCCTACGCCGCCGCCATGAGCCGTTACGGCTACATCGACCTGGTCTGCGATATTCGTAAACTTCAACGGCTCGGTCGCTTCATGCTTCCAGGCATGATTCGGAAAATACTGGTCGACCGGGCGATCGTTCACCGTGAACTTGCCCGACCCGGGACGAACGAACACGCGCGCCACCGACTCCTTGCGCCGCCCTGTCCCCAAAAACCATGTTTGTGTGCCCGAGATGGGCGTACCCGCTGTACTCAACGATCCTCCTCAAGCAATGCCTCAAAATTCGGTCAAAACTCGTGCTCCGGCAGCGCCGGAGACAATTCCTTCTTGGCCGTTTTTCGGCCAACCAACTCCACAGCGATTTGCTCCCTGCTAAGGCACCACTTAGAAAGGAACAGCAACGTGCGGAAACTACCCCGAATCTCGTTTAGACCGCGACCGGCTGCGGCTTTTGCCCGGCATGCCTCGCCAGACCCGCCGCATCGCGGTACACGCGCAATTTTTTCGCCCGGCGCGCTTGCAGCTTGTTCTTCGGCAGCATGCCGACGATGGCTTCGCGCACGATCCATTCCGGCCGGGACTCGCGCACGCGCTTGACCGGCACGGCTTTCAGTCCGCCGGGATAGCCGCTGTGCGAGTAATAAACTTTTTGCTCAATCTTGTTGCCGGTCAGCCGGACTTTGTCCGCGTTAATCACGACAACGTGGTCGCCCGAATCGAGATACGGCGTAAAACTCGGCTTATCCTTGCCGATTAACAGGCGCGCGGCTTTGGTGGCCAGACGGCCCAGCACGGCATTGGTCGCATCGATCACAAACCAGTTGGCGCCCACTTTGAGCGCTTCGGCTTCTTCACCCTTGGCTACGTACGTCCTCATGCCCTTCGGTCACACCTTTCCCTGTAGAGACAAACAATTATTCTAAGGTAGCAATCGAAGGCTGTCAACGCGATTATGCATACTCGCGTCGTGCATCAGGGGCACAAGCACGCAAATCACAGACAGAAAAACGGAATGGCCCACCCTTTCAAGAACCAGACCCGAAAGGGTGGGGCACACTCGTATTTTCAGTTTGCCGGAGGTGTGAAATTGAATCCGTTTCATCGGCCGTAAGGACCGGAAAAAAAGATTCAGTGACCTACCCGCCGCACAAACGACATTTGCTCGGGCGGATTGATCACCGGGCCCGATGCCAAATTGATACCACAATCTGTGAACGCCGCGATCACCTGGACCCCCATGTGGGCAAACATGGTTGCCCCCCCACTCGGCACAGTGCACTCTGGCAGAAGGAGAAAGGAGAGGGCCTCCGGCAAGGCGCCGCAGCAGCCCTGGATGGTGGCCAAATAGACGACTTTCTTTGGTCTGTCGCTCTTCAGCCCCGCGATCAGGAGGCCAAAGACTGGCCACAGGTGGAAAACCCCGAAGACAGACGCCGCGATGTTTTCGATAATACCGGCGCGGCGCAGCTTCTTACCGCTCCCGAGCAGGCTGACCGCGTCAAAGACGGCCAAGGCTGCTCCGTACCCCCAAAAGCGGAGGGCCCACGCATCAAACTCATCCTCATTGTAAGGAGGAGTGGAACTGAAGTCGGGGTATCCCGGCCAGCTCGTGACCACCATGCCGGCCTGCAACACCCACGAGACGGCCTCAAACGGCTTCGCGAGGGCCTCAAGACTCTCTAAAGGCCCAAAGAAGTCGGCCCAGGACGGCCTGGAGGGTGTCGGCCATCTAGGGGGCCGACCTTCCCCAGCTACGACCTGCAGCTCGAATTCGCGTGGTACCCCCACCCCCAGGGATGGCGCCATCTTGGCCGCTGCAATCCCATCGCAAAACGCAGCGATTGCACCATAGAGAGCCACGAAGGCGGAATAGGCAACGGAACGATACACTTCGGTTTCCGGCGCGGCAGCCGGCCCACCGAGCATGGAAACCTCGGGATCGCTCGCCACGGTGCGGCCTTCCCTGAGCTTTAGGATGATGGTCGTGGGAATGGCCACCGCCAGCGTGGTGACGTTCAACACGCTGAACTTCGTTCCCGGGGCGATGAGTTGCCACAAATCGGTCAGGCCCGGGATCGGGATCTTCTCGTTCAACATCTCCTTGGCTCGATCGAGCACCTCACCAAGCAGGCCCAGCAGGAGCTTGATGATCGTCTCCATTACGTTGATGGCGACCCCGGCGAGAGCTTCCAACACGGAGAGCAGGCCGACGATCAAGTCATCGAACGCAACGCCTGCATTGGTGTCGGTGAAGGCGTCGCAAAAGCATTTAAGAGCCTCTCTGAAAGCGGCGCGAACGTTGTCGTCGACGATCTTTTCGGCTTCGTTGCGCAGCGTGTCGAAGAAGGGCTGGAGATGAGCCACGGCCGCTGCATCGACAGTGAGCGGTGAAGACGCAGATGCGAGCGCCGCGACGCCACTCTGCGGGATCATCTTTGCCAAAAACCAGTGCACCTTCTCTTCAACCAACGGCTGTCGCGTTGCCGACGATTGCCGCCGCGTTTCATCGAACTGCAGCTTCTTCACTTCCCCGAACTGTTTCTTGACTCCATCAAGTACCGTCTTAATCTGATTTCGAAAGTCAGTCATGGCACGGTTGACCGCCACCGGCGCCTGATCCCGCACGAGCTCAGCCGCGCGGACCAGCGCGCGATTAATATCGTCGGCAAGTTTCTTCTGCGTTTTCAGGATGTCGTCCCAGTTGAACATGTAGGCGAGCCACTCGACCGCCTTGTTCACGGCCGTGACGACCTCGACTAGAATCCGCTGGGCGACCATCGCCGCCTGGGTCACCGTCTTGACGACAAAACTGCAAACCTCGTTGGTGACGTAGCGGATCTCGACCTTGAGCTGCGCAAACTCGTCCTCAATCTTCGTAACGATGACATGCGCGATGGCCTTGCCCACGTTCAAGATTTTCTCCCAATCATCCCAAAGGCTGCCAAGGATGGGCGGCCCCGATGGGTGGCTGTCGGCGAGAAGCTGCCGAACGTCCCGCTGGCTGAGCACCGTGAAGACGGGCGCATGGCGAGCGCCGGTTTTGAGGCGGGAGGCGAGCTGGGCCGCGCTGCCGGAAGTCGCGTCGAAGTCGAGCATCCAGCCCGCGTCTTTCATGCCACGGGAGTTGACTGCACCTGAATGCGTCGCCCACTGCCAGGCTGCGACTCCGCCTGACGTAACCTGGACGCGCGGGGCTGCGTCGGGCTCCCTCACGTCAAGGGTGGAACTGGTATACTGCGTCGCCGCCATCATGCTTGTAATGGCCTTCTGCAGGTGGGCAGCGCCCTCCGGTTTGAGGGAATCCCGGTCCCTGAGCACGTACTGGCCGGAGTGGTCTTTGGCGTTCCAAAGCGCGTCTTGCTCGAGCGTCGCGAGGCGAGTATGCACTTCCTGATCTGGGAAGAGCACGATGTACTGATCGGCGGCCATCGTGTCGGTCCGAATCCTCAGACCCGCGCAAAACAGATTGGTAGCCTCCGATGTCACGATGACCCGGCCAAAGGGGTTGGCCGGAACTGTCCAGGACTCGTTGGCCTTGAGTCCGCGCCGCTCGCCGGCGATCTCGAGGGTCTCGGAGTCGGTGACCCGGACCTCCACTGTCGACACGTTCTGGGGCAGCGAGAGGCTTGTCCGGTAGGCCACGAACGACTCGACCTTCCCGTTCACCGTATGGTAGTCCTGGCTGAGGGTCGTCGCCGACTCCAAGCCGATGCCGCCAGGCGACACGACCTTCCACAACTTGAGCGACGTGATCTCTTTCCCTTTGTACGTCGACCCGCTCATGTCGGGGGTGTCGCGCAGAAGGTCTGCCGCGTTGCCCTCGATGGCGAAGTCGGGCAGATCGAACAGGGTGACGCCCGTGTGGGGACCAAGTCTCATCGACTTGACCGGCAGCTTTGGGACCGACCGAAGATCCGCGTGGGTACTGTAGAAGACCCACGCTTTCCCCCAGTAGCTCGGATGCTCGAAGAAGGCGACCGAACTCTCAGGAAGTACGCCGACCTGGCTCTCGTCTGCCGCGGCGCGAACAGCGAGCGTGAAAATCGTTTTGCGTTGGGCATCCCTGGTCAGCTCGAAGCTGTCGCCTACACGGCTGGCAACCCAGCGCCCGTCCGAGGTCCCAATGGAGAACCTGTGGGCACCAGGCTCCGCAGCCACGAGCCAGCTTGCTCGCTCGGTGGGACGCACATCAAGGAAGGCCAGCCGACCGTCGGGGGTGGCCGGGGCTGTAAGGTACGTCGAATGCTTGGGCGATCGAATCGCTACCACGTGGTGACCATCGCTCATGCTGAGCGTCTCGATCTGGAACAGGCCCTCATCATCGACGCTGTTGCTCATTCGTAGGGGGATCGCGTCATCCTCGGAGTATGCGCTCAGGTAGCGGCCGTCTGAAGAGGCGATGGCCCAGACGCCTGGCAGCGCCCAGTCGCCATGCTCTCCGCCCTTGGTCGACACGACCTGAAGCGAGCGCGCGGTTTTCTGCTTTGAGGCGAGCTTCGTCTCGGTCATGGAGGGAAGATCGGACAGCGTTTCCTGCGAAAGGTCGGTGTAGCCTGGTCCTCCGAAGATCCGCACCATGGTCTGGTCGCCAACACGCACCGAGCCGAGGTCACAAGACAGCAGATCGGCTCGCGCGTCGTCGTGCTCTTCGTACTTCTCAGGGAATAGCCAGGAGTGACCCTGATAGACCGGCTCCTGGAAGATCGCGACTTCGCCCGCTCCGACCGATATCATGCGGCCCCCGGTCGGGAGCTCGGACAGGAGGAAGTCGGGATGACCGAGAATCTCGACGGGCTTGTTGGTGACTAGGTCTCGGCACGGCGGCAGGGCTCCCAACGCGGCGGGAGTGCTGCCTGCGACCGTAGGTGCCTTTGCGACCGAGTAGATTGCGGCGAGGTTTACGTAGCTGATCAGATGCTCGTGCGGCACGACGAGCCGCTGATACATCCGGTCGCGAATCAGCTGGGCCGACAATGGGGTGTCCCATATGCGCACTTCGTCGAGCAGGCCCGATAGCGGTTGCCATCCGATGGCGGCGGCGGCGTCATTCCAACCGATTCTTACAAGACCGGGCTCGCGCGGCTTGACCGGCGAATTCTCGGGAAGCGTCTTCGTGCCCGCCGGAGGCTCCTGCCCGTTCACGTAGGTCGTGAGCTTCCGATTGGAGGCGTCGAAAACCGTGGCGATGTGGACCCATTTGCCTGCAAAGACGGCGAAGGGAAAAATGTTCTGGACATCACCCCAGAAGCCGAATTGTGTTTGCCACTTCCCATCCTTGTCCCGGCTCAGCGCCCAATGAACATCCTCGTAGTTGCCGGAATTGCCGATGTCGAGGATCCAGGTGTTCCTGACCTCCCTAAGAATTGCCCGCATCCAGAACTCCACAGTGAAGGATGTCGGTCCGGCCCACTGTTGTGGTGCCGGATACCTGAAACCTTCGCCAGTCGACCCGCCGAGCGAGAACGCATAGAATCTGGCCATGGCTTCCCTCCTCTTGTGCGGTCATTGACCTTGTGATCAAACAGCTCAGGGCTTGTACATCCAGACGTCATTCAGCTGACCCACGTTTCCCGTTGGGTCATAACCATGTCCGCCGAAGATCCACAGGTTGCCTTGGGCGTCAATCCAACCCGCAGGAAATCGCCCCTCCACTTCGGGGCGATTGGGCTGCGGAAGTTGTTCCGCGTGAGCGCCACGATGGAGGGGGCTTAAAGTGAAGTCAATCAAACGGGGCATAAATGATTGTTGATGGCTAAGTGTTTGAGTCTATTGCCATTAGAAAATGTTCTATCGGGGCGCCGGAGGGTGATGTTAGAATCCGGTTGCTTACCGTAGTTGTGAATTTAGATAAAGTATGCCCGGCCCCTCGCCGCAGCCCGCGATTCGGTTCGGCACCTTCGAGGTGGACCCCAAGGCGGGAGAGCTGCGCAAGCAGGGCATGCGCATCAAACTCCACGAGAAACCGCTGCAGGTTTTGCTGGCCCTTCTCGAGCATCCTGGAGAAGTGGTCACTCGCAAGGAGCTTCAGGAGCGGTTGTGGCCCGGGGATACGTTTGTTGAGTTCGAGAATGGGCTGAACAACGCGATTAGCCGATTACGCGAAGCCTTGGGCGACACGGCGGAGAGTCCGCGCTTCATCGAAACGGTTCCGCGCCATGGTTACCGGTTTCTAGCTGAGATTTCCACGGCGGTGCCTACACCGCAAGTTCGCACTGGGATTGAGCGACGCTGGCTGCTCGTTTTCGGAAGCATCCTCGTGGCGGGGCTAGCCGTGGGTGGCGTATATCGCCTGGCGCGCGGCCGCGACACGGCGATCCATTCTCTTGCCGTGCTTCCTTTCCGGACTCTGAGCGCGGGCGCTCCGGACGAATATTTCACCGATGGGATGACCGATGCGGTCACCACGGAGCTTGCCAAGCTCGGGGTGTCGAAGGTGATCTCGGAAACTTCGGTGGCGCAATTCAAGGATACGAAAAAATCCGTGCCGGAAATCGCGCGCACGCTGCAAGTGGATGCGGTTGTTGAGGGGGCGGTGCTTCGGGAGGGAAATCAGGTTCGGATTACGGTGCAGCTGATTCGAGGGGACACGGACCGGCATGTGTGGGCGGAAAGTTACGAGCGCCAGATGACGGATATTCTCGCGCTGCAAGACGAGGTGGCCTTGGGAGTTGCGCACGCAATCAAACTCGAACTGTCGCCCGGCACAGCAGGTCAGAAGCCTTCCCCCAGACCTGTAAACAGCGAAGGGTATGAAGCCTACTTGCGGGGCCGCTATTTCCTGCAAAAGGGCGACGATTCTTTCTTCCGTACCAGAGACTATTTTCAGCAGGCCATTCAAGTTGACCCTGGCTACGCCCCGGCCTATGCAGGGTTGTCCCAGTACTACGTCCTCCTCGCAACGGGACCGCTACCTCCCGAGCACGCGATTCCCAAAGAGGAAGCGCTGTCCAAGGCCAGAGAGAATGCGCAAAAAGCGATACAGCTCGATCCTGATTTGCCAGACAGCCATGCTTCGCTCGCTTATCTGTACTTCAATGATTGGAACTGGCCCGACGCAGACCGGGAATTCCAGCGGGCGATTGCTCTGGCGCGAGGGCTTGCTCAAACGCACGGGCTGTACTCGACGTACCTATCCGCGATGGGGCGCGGCACGGAGGCTATGGCGGAGGCGACGCGCGCCGTGGATCTCGACCCCCTTTCGATCCAAGCCCACAATGTGGCGGGCCTCGCTGCGCTTTGCGCAGGGAAATATGATCGGACTATTGAGGAGGGCCGCAAGGTCCTCGAATTGGATGCCAATGATGCGCGCGCTTACCAGGACCTGTTTGCCGGCCACTTCCAGAAAGGGATGTATTCGGAGGCTCTGCAGGAGGCAGAAAAAGGCCTTGTGCTCTCTCGCGGCGACCCTTTCTTTCTTGCGATCACCGCCGTTGCACACGGCAGGCTGGGGCAGAAGGAGGAAGCCACGAAGCTCGTGGAGGAAATGCGTGCTGACAGCAAAATGAGCGTCGTGGCCCCGTACTTCTTTGCGATCGCCTTCGTGGGGATGGGCAGGCAGAAAGAGGCTATCGATGCCCTGGAAGAAGGCTACAAAACTCACGATGCATACATGGTCGGGCTAAAGTCCGATCCGCTGCTGGGCCCTTTACACTCCAACGCAAGCTTCCAAGACTTGGTCCGCCGAATGAAGTTCCCGCAGTAACTATTCGTGTGCAGGCCAAATTCTACTCAACTGCAATTGCGGGGACAGATACACATGAGAGGCCGGCGTTCGGCGAGGACGGCGGTGCGGCGGCGCAACCATCTTGATATACCAGATTGGTATACCCGTACAAAAATGAAGGATTTTGTGCGCCAGGGGTAATCGGCGGCTAAGAACGCGCATGTTGCATCGTTTGGGTATTGGCGGCGCGCATCTGGGACGCACTGCCATCCCAAATGCTCGCGGGCACCAGCACTTCGCCGCGGAAAAGCGCGCGAGCGGTGCGAATGAGACCCGAGCGGACCACTTTCAGCCCGTCGCTGGTTTGCTCCACTTCGATTTCGAGAGAGAACTCGCCGGTGGGATGCTCGACAGAAAGGCGCTTCACGGCGCCATCAGGCACAGTCACGATGCCGTGAGCCACCGAACCCGGGAGCACGCACGCCGTTCCAACCGTTACCGCGCCCAAGACTCCGATGGCCGCGTGGCATTTGTGCGGAATGAAAGTGCGCGTCGCTACATGCCCGCCTTCCCGCGGTGGCGCGATCAGGGTCATCTTGGGGACGACCTTGGAGCGAACATCGCCCAATCCCATCCGTTCGCCGGCGATGAGCCGAATCTCTTCCAGACGCGCTTTGAATTTTTTGTCCGCGTCGAGTTCCGCAGGAGTTTCGTACCCGGACTTTCCGAAATCCGCGGCGCGCAGCACGACGACCGGCATGCCGTTGTCGATCAGAGTTGCGTCCATTCCGTCGAGGCTGTCGAGCGCGTGGCCCGTGGGCAAGAGCGAACCGCAAACCGAGCCAGCAGTATCGAGAAAATCGATGCGGATCGCGGCGGCGGTGCCAGGTACACCGGCAATAGAGGCGTCTCCTTCGTAAGCAACAACGCCGCCGGGGGTCGGCACGTGCGCGACCGCAATATTCCCCGTGTTGACCATGTAGATTTTCACCGGGGTGACAGGATCGCGCGACGCGATGAGACCCCGCTCAATCGCAAAAGGACCGACGCCCGCGAGCATGTTCCCGCAGTTCGGCGTCACATCGACGAGCGACCGGTCGACGGAAACCTGCGCGAAAAGATACTCGACATCGATTCCCGGCCGGGAAGAGCGGGAGACGATTGCCACCTTGCTCGTCAAAGGGTCGGCGCCACCGATGCCGTCGATCTGCCGGGCATCGGGAGAACCCATTACCGCGAGCAAGACGCGGTCGCGCAGTTGAACATCGCTCGGGAGATCACTGGCCAGGAAAAACGGTCCCTTGGAGGTGCCGCCTCGCATGAGCGTACAGGCAATGGGAGTCTGGGATAGCCGAGCCATGCAAGCGCCTCCCTTCACACGTACTCAAGGCCGAGTTCCTTGATTTTCGCGCGCAGGCCGTAGATGTCCAGGCCAAGTTCTCCGCGTGCGAGCCGCTCTCGTGTCGCTTCTTCTTTGCGAACCCTTTGCTCCGACGCGGCGGCCACCTGCTGTGCTTCGGTCCGCTTCACAACAACGACGCCGTCATCGTCCGCGACAATCACATCGCCGGCTTCAATGAAGGCGCCGGCGCACACCACCCCCACGTTCACCGAACCGAGCGTGGATTTGACCGTTCCCTGGGAGCTGACGCCGCGGCTCCAGACTGGAAACTTCATTTCCGTCAGAAACCGCACGTCGCGGCATCCCGCGTCGATGACAGCTCCTTTCGCGCCGTGCGCGCGCAGGGAAGTCGCCAGGAGTTCGCCGATATACGCGTCGCTACAAGGCGACGTGGGAGCCACCACCAGAATGCTTCCGGGACGGCAAACCTCGACCGCCACGTGGATCATGAGATTATCGCCGGGAGGAAGCGAGACCGTGACCGCGGTTCCAGCAATTGCCGCGCCTGGAAAGATGGGGCGCATGTACGAAGCGAGCAGCCCGCAGCGCCCCTGCGCTTCATGCACGGTCGCCACGCCATATTTCTCGAGCGCCGTCACTACTTCCTCCGGCGGCTGCTCGACGTGCCGGACCACCACGGGTTTGCTCATTGCAGCTCCTCCGTCACATGCGGAAAGACGCGCTGATACGCTTCTCCGTACGTTATCTTCTTGTTCGAGTTGCGCGAAGCCTGCACGCCGCGCTGCAGGGCCACGCGTTCGTAGTAGTGCCAGAGATGTTCCTGCGCTTTCATCTCCTGAAACGCTGCGTATTTTTTAGGCCACACGGGAGTGATGTCCAGCAGCACCTGCGGCTTCCATTCGCACTGCTCCGGCTGGTGCGGCTCGAAGAGAAAAACGGGCGGCGCGCCGATCACGGGCGTGCCGGGTTCGTGCCCGTGAGCCTGAGCCACGATGCGCGCTTCCTGGGTTATATGCGACACCAGCGGATGATCGAAATTGTAGGGATCCTTGAGGGAGTGCGTGAGAATGAATTCCGGACGGAGCTTGCGGCAAAGCCCGGCGAGTTCGAAGATGACGCTGTCGGGGACTCGCATTGGGTAGTCGCCGACATCGAAGAAAATAATTTTGGCTCCTAGGATTTCCGCCGCCCGGGCCGCTTCTTCTTTTCTATTCGCCTTCACCTTCTCCAGCGTCATGCCGGCCTCGCGCCACAGCTTCGCGGATTCGCCGCGTTCGCCAAACGAAAGACAAACGACGGTAACCTCCCACCCTCGACCGGCATAGAGCGCGATCGCCCCTCCGGCGCGCCAAACAAAATCCGCTGAATGCGCGCTGACGACCAATGCGGTTTTCTTCTCAGCCACGATTTGCACCCTTCGCGTTCGGATTCTAGGCGCGCTCAAACAATGACGTCAACCTGCGCCGCTCGACTACCATTGTGCGTTCGTTGCAAGACGCAGGCCGCGGGCAAGTTCATGCCTTGGTGACCCTCTCCACGGGGGGCGTGCCGTACGTGTGGAACGATTCGATGGTCTTGAGGCCCCAGGCCTGCCCTTTCTTGCGCTCCGCTTCGCTCCAGCGAATCGGCTTCCAGTCCGGCGCCAAGATCAAGCGCGCACCGGCATTGGCCACCTCCACGCGGTTGCCGCCTGGCTCGAACACGTACAAAAAGAAAGTCTGCTGAATGGCATGTTTGTGCGGGCCGGTCTCGATGGGCACGCCATTCTCCAGGCAGATGTCCGCCGCCAGCAGCACTTCTTCCCGGCTGTTGACTGCGTAAGTGATGTGGTGGAAGCGTCCCTTCGTTCCCGTGTGGTCGCGCGTGTAGGCGAAGTCGTAGCTCTTGTTCGTGCAGGTCATCCACATGGCGGCTTCCGAGCCGTCGTCCAAGACGATTTGCTCCGTCAAGCGAAAACCCAGGTATTTCTCGAAAAATTTGCGGTTGGCTTCGATATCGACGGCCAGGCCGTTCCAGTGATCGAGGCGGCGCACGTTGATGCCGCGCGCGGGGAAGCGTTGCGCCTGGTTCTTCAGAGCCGGACGCAACTCGGGCGGCGCTTGATACCACTGCGTTTCGTAGTACAGCTCGATTTTGTGCCCGTCGGGGTCCTGGCACAGGAACGCCGGGCCATGCGCCAGGTCGCCTTTGGTCCAGCCGATGTCCAAGCCCGATCCTTTCAGCGCGGCAACACGCCGCTCCAGCGCTTGTGGGCTTCGCGTGCGGTAGGCCACGTGGCCCAGGCCTGGCAGTTTCGATGCTGTGAGCTTCAAGGAATGGCGTTCGTAATCGTCATACGCGTGCAAATAAACTGAGTCGCCTTCCCTACCGCTCTCGGTCATTCCCATCACGTCGACGAAGAACCGCAGGCTCTCGTCCGGTTTTGGCGTGAGCACTTCCAAATGACCGAGATGGGCCAAGTCCATGACCGGTTCATCTTGCATAGGACACCCCCGCGGGTTAGTCGCCTTGATCGGACCTCGAACTAAGGCGTGTGGATTGCGACTGCTCGATGGCCAGCCACTGCTGCAGATTTGCGCGAATGTCGAAACGCGAAACGGTCAGCCGCAGCGCTTTGGATGCCGCCCTAGTGCTGTCATGTTAGGTTGCGACCTGAGCTAAGTCAACGAATCTGGCCAATTGCGGGTCGAATAACGCGGCAAAACTCGAGCTAAATAGAGCGGGGCTGCGTTAGCTCCCCGCTAGCGTTCGGCGAGGACGGCGGTGTGGCGGCGCCACCACTCCTGGCCGGAAGGCGGCAAAGTGTACACGGGATCGTAATATTCGTAGAGGCGGTTCAGCGCTTCGGGATCGTCAGCTTCGATGCTGGTGCGGTAGTTTTTCGTCCAGTAGGAGATGCCCTTCTCTCGGTCGTATTCCTTCACTTGATGCACCCAGCGCTTGCCGACAAACGGCACGTCGCAAATCACGCGGGGCGTAGCAAAGCCGGGCAGGTAACCCATGATGTCGTGCTGGAGCTGCTGCGCTTCATGAATCGCCAGGCGCCAGTGTTCGGCGTTGGGGATCATGTCGCACATATAAAAGTAGTACGGCATGATTTTGGCGCGGTCCAGCATGGTGAAGCAAAGCTCCAGAAGCTCTTTGGACGACGTGTTCACGCCGCGCAGCAGCACGCCCTGATTGCGCACGTCGCGAAAACCGATTTCCAGGAATTTCTTGGCGGCTTTGGCGACGAGCGGTGTTACCTGGCGCGCGTTGTTGATGTGCGTGTGCACCGCGATATCGACTTCGCGCTCGTGCGCCTTCTTTGCCAAACGCTCCATGCCGCGCAAGACTTCGTCCTGCAAAAAGTGCTGAGGAATGCCCATCAGGCCCTTCGTGGCCAGGCGAATGTCCTTGATATTCGGCAGGTCCATCAGCGCGGAAACGAACGGTTCGAGCTGCGTGATGGGCAGGTTGGCAATGTCGCCGCCGGAAACCACCACATCGCGCACCGAAGGCGTTTTGCGCAGATACTCGAGCATTTGCTCGAAGCGCTCTTTTTGCGGAAGCTGGAAGCGTAGCTTGACGACTTGCGGCACATCGTTGCCGACCAGGTCCATGCGCGTGCAATGACCGCAGTATTGCGGGCAGGTCGAGAGCATTTCGGCGAGAACTTTTGTGGGATAGCGGTGCGTGAGCCCTTCGACGGCCCACATTTCGGCTTCGTGCAGGCTGTCGCGGC